>Ga0105046_10013354_pt1 | contig 12726 bp, 11 predicted proteins | sample MAT03_FD_78385 | JGI IMG/M metagenome (GOLD analysis project Ga0105046, IMG submission 78385) | Freshwater microbial communities from Lake Fryxell liftoff mats and glacier meltwater in Antarctica - MAT-03 (megahit assembly) | ecosystem: Environmental > Aquatic > Freshwater > Ice > Liftoff... | reverse complement strand
GTGACCCTGGCATTGGCCTGGAGCTACATGGTCCTGCGCGTGCTGCACAGCCTGCTGCAATCAATGATCAATATTATCGAGGTGCGCTTCGCGCTGTTTGTCCTGTCAACCGTGCCGCTGTTCGGTTTGGTGTGGCGGGCGGCGGGTCAAGTATTGTTTGGGTAGGCAGGCTGAGCGCGCGGATTCTGGCGGCCAAAAAACCGCCACCCTACCTCCCCGCCCACCACCCCGACGTGATTGGGTAGCGGCGGTCGCGGCCGAAGGCTTTGGGGGTGATGCGGACGCCGGGTGGGGCTTGGCGGCGTTTGTATTCGCTGCGCAAAAGTAGCCTCACCACGCGCTCTACGGTGTGGCGGTCGTAGCCTTCGGCGATGATCGATTCGGCGGCGCGTTCGTGTTCGACGTAGCGTTCCAAGATGGCGTCTAGCAGTGCGTAGGCGGGCAGCGAATCCTGGTCTTTTTGGTCTGCGCGCAGCTCCGCTGAGGGCGGGCGGTCGATCACGGCTTGGGGGATCGCGGGGCTTAACGTATTGCGGTAGTCGCAGAGCCGGAACACTTCGGTTTTGTAGACGTCTTTGAGTGGCGCAAAGCCGCCGCACATATCGCCGTAAATGGTGGCGTAGCCTGTCGCCATTTCGCTTTTGTTGCCGGTCGAGAGAACCATCTTGCCGAACTTGTTCGAAAGCGCCATCAGCATCACGCCGCGGCAGCGCGACTGCAGGTTTTCTTCGGTGAGGTCGGCGGGGCGGTCGCCAAAATGCGGCTTAAGCATGTCGAGAAATCCGCTAACTGGGCGTTCAATTGGGATCACGTCGTAGTGCACGCCCAGGGCTTGCGCCTGGCGTTCGGCTTCGGTTTTTGAAAGGGCGGAGGTGAAGGTGTAGGGCATCATCACCGCGTGGACGCGGTCTGCGCCGATGGCGTCGGCGGCGAGGACGACGGTTAGCGCTGAGTCAACGCCGCCGGACAAGCCAAGCAGCACGCCTGGAAAGCGGTTTTTTTCGATGTAGTCGCGCAGGCCCAAACGCAGTGCGGCGTAGATCTCGGCTTGTCTCGCCAACGCCGGCACCCAATCGCCGCTGCGCGCTACAAAGCGCCGTTCGTGCGGCTCATATTGGACCACCGCTTGTGCTTCGCTGAAGGGGCTTAAGAAGCGCTCGACGGGTTGACCCGGTTGATAGGCGAACGATTGTCCGTCGAACACCAGCTCGTCTTGTCCGCCGATCAAATTGAGATAAAGCGCGGGCAATTCGAGCGCGCCCAAGCGTTGCTCAAGCGCGTTGATGCGCTCGGCGTTTTTGTTGATCGCGTAAGGGCTTGCGTTGATCGCAATGATCGCCTCGGCACCGGCGCGCTTGGCGCTCTGGGCGGGTTCGGCTTGCCAGACGTCTTCGCAGATCAACACCCCAAAGCGCACGCCTTTGAGCTCAATCACCATTGGCGCGCGACCGGCGGCGAAATAGCGCTTTTCGTCGAACACCGCGTAATTGGGCAAATCGTGCTTGTGGTAGACGTCGGCAAGCCGACCGTCTTTGAGCCAGGCGGCCGCATTGAACAAGCGGCCGTCGTCGCTGTGCGGAAAACCAACGATCGCGCTGATGCCGACGCAGGCCTTCGCTACTTCGTGGATCAGTTCGTTTGAGCGCGCGCGAAAGCTGGGCCGGAACAAAAGATCTTCCGGCGGGTAGCCCGAGAGCGCGAGTTCGGGGAATACGACCAGATCGGCTTGGTGCTGGTCGCGCGCGGTTTGGATCAGTTCGATGATGCGGCGCGCGTTGCCGTCGAGGTCGCCGACCAGAAAGTTGGCTTGCGCCAGAACAATGATTGGATTCATGGGGTTTAAGTTTACGTGCCGCGTGGTTTAGCGCGTGCAGTGGGCATCGCGCTCAGTGGATCATCGGGCCAGGGGTGGCGCGGATAGCGGCCTTTGAGCTCGCGTTTGACTTCTGCATAGGTGCGCTCCCAAAAACCCTTGAGGTCGCGGGTCACTTGAATGGGCTGCTGGCCCGGCGAGAGCAAATGCAGCGTCACCGGCGTTTGCCCTTGGTTGATCCGCGGGGTTTCAGACAGGCCAAAGAGCTCTTGCAGCTTGACCCGAAGGCGGACTTCGTTGTCATCGTATTCAAGCGCTTTGCGGCTGCCTGAAGGCACCGTCAAATGGGTGGGGAAAAGGCGCTCCAGCTGCGCGCTTGCAGCATGGCTTAGCTGCTGGCGGAGCGCGTCGAAGTGGTCTTGCGCAGTGATTTGGCTGAGCCTGGTTTTGCCGCTCAGCAGGGTATCCAAAATGGGCTCAAAGTCGTTTGGATCGGGCAGCTCAAGCTCGGGTCGAAGGAAGCGCGCAAAGCCAATCCGCGCGCGCCATTGGCTGATCGCCTCGCTGCCGGTGAGCGCCGCGATGCCTTGTTTGCGCAGCGCGGCTTTCAGCGCATCAAGCCGGTCGGCAGGTTCGATGTCTAAGCGCTCGCGTCGGCTTAAGGTCAATGCCAGCAGACGCTCTTCCTCGAAGACCTTGAGCGCACCGCTGGCGGCGTCGATTTCACTCACGCGATGCACCGACAAATGCGCAGCAAGCCCCGCGCGCAGGTCGGTTTCAGAGACCCGCAGCGCCAGTGAAATTTGCAGCGCACCAGCGCGCGGCTTAAGCGCCAGCACCACCAGATAAGGCTCGCCGCGGAGCCGGCTGGGGTCGGGCAGTTCTGCCAATGCACCCGAGGAAAGCGCATAGCGGCCGTTGCCCAGATGGCGACCGACCCGATCGGGAAACGCCGCCAGCGCGAGCCGGCCCGCTTCATTGAGATCGGTGCGGGTGGCGGCAGGCAGCTGCGCGCGGCGCGCCAGCTCTTGGCCGATGCGCGCAATTTGTTTGAGCGCGCCGATGTTGACGCCAAGCAGCGGCTGATTGCCGTTGAGTGCGCCGAGCAGCTCCAAGCGCAAGCCGAGATCGGGTTCAAACCGGTCGATCCCAAGCAGCGGATCGCGCGCTTCAAGCAGGCTCAAGAGATCAATCACCAGGCGTTTTTCAGCCGCTGTTGCAGCCACGCCAAGCGCGCGCGCCCAGCGTGGATGTGCGCCGCTGCGCAAGCCGCTGCGCCCGGCGTCGCTCAGCCGATCGTCTTGATCGAGCAGCCCCAGCAGTTTGAGCAGGCTGCCGGCCTGCGCCAGCGTGCCGCTGGGTGGCGGGTCCAACAGGCGCAGCGTGTCGATGCGCGCGCCCCAAGCCGCGACTTCAAGCTTGAGCGGGGCCAAATCGGCGTGCAGGATTTCCGGTCGCATGTGCGTTTCCAGGCGCCGTTCGCGGTCCCACAAGCGCACGCAAACGCCGTTGCCTTCGCGCCCGGCGCGGCCCGCGCGCTGGGTCGCTGAGGCCTGGGTAATCGCCACCGTTTTGAGCTCGGCGAAGCCACGGTTGGGGTCAAAGCGCATCTCGCGCGCAAGGCCTGAATCGAGCACGCTGCGCACGCCCGGCAAGGTCACCGAACTTTCGGCGACGTTGCTTGACGCAATGATCTTGCGCCGGCCGGGCGCTGCGGGTTTCAGCGCGCGCTCTTGTTCGTCTTGATCGAGTTCACCGTGCAGCGCGAGCAGATCGATCGGCTGGCCCTCAACAAGCGGCTTGAGCGCCGCCAGCACGCGCTTGATGTCGTTCAGGCCGGGCAAAAAAATCAGCACATCGCCGGGCAGCGCAGGCAAATCCCGAGCAAGGATGCGGCGCACGGTTTGCTCAATGGTCTCGCTGGCTTTGGGTGGCTCGTGGCGAATCTGAACCTCGTAAGCGCGGCCTTCGCTGCTCACCCTTGACGCCTGCAAAAAGCGGCCGAGACGCTCGCCGTCCAGCGTCGCCGACATCACCAGAATGCGCAGATCCTCGCGCAGCCCGGCCTGCGCATCAAGCGCCAGCGCAAGCCCCAAATCGGTGCTCAGGTGGCGTTCGTGAAACTCATCAAAAATCACCAGGCCGACGTTTTCCAGGCTTGCATCGCTTTGCAGCATGCGCGTGAGAATGCCCTCGGTCAGCACCTCAATCCGCGTCGTCGGCCCCACGCGCGCATCAAAACGCACCCGATAACCGACGGTTTCACCCACCTCTTCACCCAGTGCACGCGCCATGAAGCGCGCCGCCGCGCGCGCCGCCAAACGCCTGGGTTCCAGCATCAGGATCTTGCGCCCACCAAGCCAGGGCGCATCCAGCAGCGCCAGCGGCACGCGCGTGGTCTTGCCCGCACCAGGCGGCGCTTCAAGCACCACGCGGGTGTGCTCAGCCAACGCCGCCTTGAGCGCCGGCAGCGCCTCATCAATCGGTAGGTTCATGGCGGCATTGTAGATGGCCGGTTGTCGCGCAGCCGGTTGTCATGGAATGGCGCGGCATTCGCTGATCTTGCCGGTGCCTTCGGTGATTGTCCGGGAGGAGCCCATCGCGCGCGTTCTGGACTACAACCGCCTGTTCCGTCTGGGCTGACCCGCGCGGCCGCCTGCGCAATCGATAAATTCCTACAAAACCTGAGGGCATTTGCCGATATCGCGCTTGAGTTGCGCTCGCTAATCTTTCTCCCACCTGAGGTCACTCAGGCACACACAGACCCAAACAAACACACCCAATCAACAGATCCAAACAAGGAGATTCCACATGAACGTTTTCAAACTAGTAACCCAAGCCGCCGCCCTCGCCCTGATCAGTGCAAGCGCGTTCGCCGCACCGGTCAACGTCAACCGCGCTGACGCTGCCGCCATCGCCGATGCACTCAACGGCGTCGGCGCTGCCAAGGCCGCGGCGATTGTCAGCTACCGCGAAGAGCATGGCCCGTTTAAGAGCATCGACGCGCTGGCCGAAGTCAAAGGCATCGGCGCAAAAACGCTGGATAAGAATCGCAACGACATCTTGCTCAGCGATGCCAAGACCGCGCCAAAACAGTAATTCTGGATTCGGGAAGGACCGCCAGGGATGGCGCAAAACAGGGACAATGGAGCCATGAAAACAGTCGTTGCCGCGGTGTTATTGGATGCGCACACGCGGGTGTTGATCGCCGAGCAACGTGGCACTGGCGCCTGGGAATTTCCAGGCGGCAAGGTCCAAGCAGGCGAAAGCAGGGAAGGTGCGCTGCGGCGCGAGCTTAAAGAGGAGCTGGGCATCGATGCGCTTTGCATGGAGCCATGGATGAGCACGTGGAACGACGCGCTGGCGATCAGTTTTTTTCTGATCAGGCGCTGGGACGGAACGCCAGTTGGCAGGGAAGGACAGCGAATTGAATGGATGGCGCTGGCGCGAATCGATGAAAATGCGTTTGCGCCGCTGGATCAGCTGCCAGCGGCCGCGCTTAAATACTTTGCATGAAGCGCCGCCACGGCTGAATCAAGCGTACTTATGTCGCCTGCGTTGTCGATCACATCGTTGGCGATGGCCAAGCGCGCTTCGTCGGTGGCCTGTGCCGCAATCGCCGCGGTCGCTTGCGCTTCGCTGACTTGATCTCTCGCAATCAAGCGTTTGACCCGAACGTCCAAGGGCGCGTGCACCAGCAGCACGCGATCCACCCAACGGTAGTGCGGCGATTCGGCCAGCAGTGGCACCACCAGCATCGCGTAAGGCGCAATGCCGCGATTGAGCTCGGCCTGCATCCAGTCGCGAATAAGCGGGTGGGTGATTGATTCAAGCACGGCGCGTGCGTTCGGGTCTGCAAAAATCCGCTCGCGCAAAGCGCGCCGATCGAGTGCACCGGCACTATTCAACACAGCGGGACCAAACGCCTCAAGCAGCGCGGCCAAGCCGGCGGAACCGGGCGCTACCACCGCACGCGCGCCGATATCCGCGTCAATCACATCCACCCCAAGCGCGCCGAAGCGATCCGAAACGGCGGTTTTGCCCGACGCGATGCCGCCGGTGAGTGCGACCACAAAGCGCATCATCCGAGCTTGGCGTAGCTAAGGTAGGCGCCGATGATGTCGTTGCCAAAAATCAGCGCAACAAAGCCGGCCGCCGCAAGAAAGGGGCCGAACGGGATGGGCTCGCTCTTGCCATTGCGCTTAAGCGCCAGCCACAGGCCGCCAACAATGATTCCGAGCAGCGCCGAGAGGATGATCACCAGCGGCAGCTGGCCCGGGCCCAGCCACGCACCGAGTGCGGCCAGCAGCTTGAAATCGCCAAAACCCATGCCCTCCTTGCCGGTCAAAAGCTTGAACAAATGGAACACCGACCACAGCACGCCATAGCCGCAGGCGGCTCCCAAGATCGCCTGCTGCGGGCTGACAAAAAGCGGGACCATGCTCAGCAGCAAGCCCAGCCACAGCAGGCTCAAAGTCAGGTCATCGGGCAACAGCTTGGTCCACGCATCGATTCCGCTCATCGCGATCAACATCCAGCTCATCACCAGCGCCGCGAGCGCCTCGAAACCCAGTCCGAATCGCCAAACGACCACAGCGGATACCACCGCGGTCAGCAGTTCTACCGCCGGGTACTGGAGGGATATGGGCGTCTTGCAGTTTGCGCATTTGCCGCGCAGCAACAGGTAGCTCAACACCGGGATGTTTTCCCAAGCGCGCAGCTGATAGCCGCACTTGGGGCAGCGCGAACGCGAGAGCGCAATGCCGGGCGGTTTTGGCGCAGGGTCGGGCGGGAGTTCCAGCATTTCCCTGGACTGGGTCTTCCAGTCGAAATCCATCCGCGGGGGCATCCGCAAGATCACCACATTCAGGAAACTGCCAACAAAAAGCCCAAGCACGCCCGCCAGAATGATGGGAAGTGAAGGGTTGGATTGCAGCAGCTCAAGCATAGGACACCGGCTAAGTTAGCAGCGCTTGAGTTTAGCGGGTCTGCTGGAATCTCGATCGATCGCTCAACAGCCCACCGAGCGGCTCAAAACGGAGGTCCGCTAAGCAGACCTCCGCGTGTGCTACATCACCGAAGCGAGCTTGAAGATCGGCAGGTACATACCAATCACCATGCCGCCGACAATCACGCCGATGATGACCATGATGAAAGGCTCAAGCAGCGAGGCCAGTGCATCTACTGCGTTGTTGACTTCCTGTTCGTAGAACTCTGCGACCTTGAGCAACATCGTATCCAAGGCGCCGGATTCCTCGCCGATGGCGGTCATCTGCACCACCATATGCGGAAAGATATTGACCTGCTTCATCGCCAGCTGCAGCTGGTGGCCCACCGCCACGTCTTCTTTGACGCGCTTGATGGCTTCGTTATAAACCACGTTGCCGGTCGCGCCAGAAACCGTCTCAAGCGCTTCTACCAAAGGCACACCGGCCTTGAAGGTCAGTGACAGCGTGCGCGCAAACCGCGCAATCGCCGAGTGATGCATGATCTGCCCGATCACCGGCAATTTGAGCACCATGCGGTCGAGAAAGTGCGCAAATTTGCGCGAGCGTTTTTTCGCTTGGCCGGCACCGTAGATCGCGCCGCCAATGATGGCTGCGACCAGCCACCAGTAGCTCTGCATGAATTCAGACAGGTTCACCAGCATCTTGGTAAACGCCGGCAAATCGGCGCCGAAGCTGGAAAAAATCGACTGGAACTGCGGCACCACAAAAATCAGCAGCACGCAGCTGACCAAGAACGCCACCGCGATCACCACGGTCGGGTAGTACAGCGCCTTTTTGATCTTGCCTTTCAGGGTTTCGATGTTTTCTTTGTAGGTGGCGATGGTGTCCAAAATGGTATCGAGCACACCGGCTGCTTCACCGGCTTTAACCAGATTGATGTACAGCTCATCGAATTGGACCGGGAACTTGCCCATGGCCTCAGCCAGGGTCGAGCCGCCTTCGATGTCCATCTTGATCTCGGTAAGCATGCGCTGCATGCGCGGATTGGCTGAACCACCCGCAATGATGTCGAAACCCTGCACCACCGGGACACCCGATTGCATCATCGTCGCAAGCTGTCGCGAGAAAATCGAAATTTCCTGCGAGGTGATTCGTCGGCCGACCGATGAGCGCTTCTTGCGCTCGGTCACGCTGGTGACGCTGATCCCCTGCTGGCGCAAATTCGCCTTGACCAAGGCTTGATTGCGCGCCGCAGTTTCGCCCTTGATGACGACGCCGCGTTTGTCCTTGCCCACCCATTGATAGTTGGTCAATTGGTTGGAAGCACGTGCCGCAGCCGCCTGGGTGGCGCGCGGGGCTGGTTTGCTTGCAGTAGCGGTAGCCATGTTATGGCCTCACTCGTTTCAGATTCTTGAGATTAGATCACAGCAATTCGCAATAAGTCCAAGATTCACATCGCACTTTTTGCTTCTGATCGCCATTAATCTTTGGTTACGCGGTTCATTTCGGCCAAACTCAGCATGCCTTCGCGCGCCTTGTTCAAGGCAGACTGGCGCAAATCATTGATGCCTTCCATCCGCGCCTGGTCGGCGATCTGCATCGCGTTGCCGCCGGCCAAAATGATGCGCTGAATGCCCTCGCTCAACGGCATCACCTGATAGATGCCGGTGCGGCCCTTGTACCCCTCGTTGCAGCCACCGCAGCCAACCGGCTCGTAAATGGTGAGCTTGCTCAGTTCTGATTCCTTGAAACCTTCCGCGAGCAAAGCAGGCGCCGGGATTTCGACAATGCGCTTGCAATCGTGCAGGCGCCGCGCTAGGCGCTGGGCAATGATCAAGGTCACCGCTGAGGTGATGTTGAACGGCGCAATGCCCATGTTCATCAGGCGCGTCACGGTTTGCGGCGCGTCGTTGGTGTGCAGCGTAGAGAGCACCATGTGGCCGGTCTGCGCGGCCTTGATAGCGATCTCGGCGGTTTCCAGATCGCGGATCTCGCCCACCATGATCACGTCCGGGTCCTGGCGCAAGAACGAGCGCAAGGCAGCCGCAAAGGTCATGCCTTTCTTGATGTTCATCTGCACCTGGTTGATGCCCGAGACGCGGATTTCGACCGGATCTTCAGCGGTTGAGATGTTGCGGCCGTCGATGTTGAGGATATTGAGCGCGGTGTACAGCGAGACGGTTTTGCCCGATCCGGTCGGTCCCGTCACCAGGACCATGCCGTAGGGTTTTTCAATCGCGTCAAGGAAAAGCTTTTTCTGCTTTTCCTCATAGCCGAGCTTGTCGATGCCCATCCGCGCGGCCGAGCCATCCAAAATACGCAGGACGATTTTCTCGCCGAAAAGCGTGGGGCAGGTGCTCACCCGAAAGTCGATCGCTTTGTTCTTCGACAAATTAAGCTTGATGCGCCCGTCCTGCGGCACGCGGCGCTCGGCAATATCGAGCGAGGACATCACCTTCAGCCGCGAGGAAATGCGCGGCGCCAGCTTGACCGGCGGTGATGCAATCGGCCGGAGCAATCCATCCATGCGAAAACGCACCCGGTAGACGTGTTCGTACGGTTCAAAATGGATGTCGGACGCGCCGCGCTTGATCGCATCAAGCAGCACTTTGTTGATGAACTTGACCACCGGGGTGTCGTCAGCGGCCGAGTCCATGGCGCCCTCATTGCCTGCTGCGCTCGTCGCTTCATCGTCTGAAAAATCCAAACCATCTAGGCCTTCTTCCTGATCCAGCCCGGCGATGGTGGTGCTCTGCGCGTTAAACGCCTGCTCAATCGCTTGGGTCAAGCGGTCTTCGGACACCAAGATCGGATCCACCGTCAAATTGGTTGCGAACTTGATCTCATCGAGGCCACGTAAATTGGTGGGGTCGGAAATCGCCACAGACAGCCGATTGCCGCGCTTGAACAAAGGCAGCGCGCGGTGGCCATGGATCAGTTTTTCGTCGACCAGCTTCAGCGGGGCTTGGCTTAAATCAATCGCACCGATGTCCACCAGCGGCACACCAAACTCATAGCTCGCCGCCAGCGCGATCGCCTGTGAGTCGGCCAAGGCGTTTTCGACCAGATAGGAAACCAGCGGCACTTTGGACTTAAGCGCAGTTTCCTGGGCGCGCCGTGCGTCGGCTTCGGCCAAGATGCCATCGGCCACCAAACGTCGGGCCAGTCCGGTCAAACCGGTGAGAGATGCTGCAGAGACCGCCATTTGGAAAACCTCAAAGCTGAAGGCAAACGCGCTTACACCGCTAAATCTAGCCCAAATCCCGGAGCCGTGGGTGATAGTCTCGTATCTCAATTTCTAAAACACGTGAGGCACTCATGACTGGCGGTTTGTCGTTGACGGCTATTTTCATTCTCGCGGCGGCAGCCGTGTTTATTTTCAAAGGCGTGGTCACCGTCCCTCAGGGCTTCGAATATACGGTCGAGCGTTTTGGCAAGTACATCGGCACCTTGCGCCCGGGTTTCGCCTGGATTTGGCCGTTCATCGATGCAATTGGACACAAGATGAACGTGATGGAACAGGTGTTGGATGTGCCGCGTCAGGAAGTCATCACCCGCGACAACGCGGTGGTCGCGGTCGACGGCGTGGTCTTCTTTTCGGTGCTCGATGCCGCCAAAGCCGCGTATGAAGTGGCCGGTTTGGAGTCGGCCATCATGAACCTCATCATGACCAACATCCGCACGGTGTTGGGTTCGATGGATTTGGATGAGTCTTTATCCAAGCGCGATGAGATCAATTCGCGCCTGCTGCTGGTGGTCGATCAAGCCACCCACCCGTGGGGATTGAAGGTCAACCGAATCGAGATCAAGGACATCAAGCCGCCGCAGGAGCTGGTTAATTCGATGGCGCGGCAGATGAAAGCCGAGCGCGAAAAGCGCGCCAACATTTTGGACGCCGAAGGCTTCCGCGCCGCCGAGATTCTCCGCGCCGAAGGTGAAAAACAGGCTGCTATTCTGGAAGCAGAAGGGCGCAAAGAAGCCGCCTTTCGCGACGCCGAAGCGCGCGAGCGCTCCGCCGAGGCCGAAGCCAAAGCAACCATTATGGTCAGCCAAGCCATCGCCAAAGGAAGCATCCAGGCAATCAACTATTTCATCGCGCAGAAGTACGTCGAGGCGCTGAAAGCCTTGGCCAGCGCGCCGAATCAAAAAGTGCTGCTGCTGCCAACCGATACCGCGGGCCTGCTTGGCAGCATTGCGGGCGTGGCGGAGATCGCGCGCGAGAGTTTTCAGCGCCAAGAACCGATGAGCCCGCCCAACATCCAGCCACCCGCGAGATAGCCCGTGGACTACTGGATATGGTTTGCTCTCGGCGCAGTGCTGTTGATTGTCGAGAGTTTGGTCCCCGGCGCGGCCTTCATGTGGTTTGGCTTCAGCGCTTTGTTGGTCGGCGTGCTCACGTTGATCGCCCCGCAAATGCCTTTGGGTCTGCAGCTGCTGATGTTTGCGCTGCTGGCCGGCGTGAGCCTTTGGGCCTGGAAACGGTATTCGCTTTTTAAACCCGCACGCGAGAGCGACCAGCCCTTGCTCAATCAGCGCGACCAGCAACTGCTGGGACGCGTTTTGGTCCTCGAAACCGCGATCGACAACGGCCGCGGCCAAGCGCGCGTGAACGACTCGCTGTGGCTGGTCGAAGGGCCCGATCTGCCCGCCGGCGCGCACATACGCGTGGTTGCCGCCGAGGGCACAGTACTCAAGGTTGAACCGATCTGATCAGCTGCGCAGGCCGACGCCTTTTTCCAGCAGATAAATACAAAACGAAGCGAGCACCACGCAGGCCGCAAACATCACCGACAGGGCGACCCACAGGTTCACATCGCTAACGCCCAAAATGCCGTAGCGGAACGCCGAAACCATGTACAAAATCGGGTTCAGGTGCGAGACCTTCTCCCAAAACGGCGGCAGCAGCGAAACCGAATAGAACACGCCGCCCAGATAGGTCAGCGGGGTCAGTACGAATGTGGGAACGATCGACACATCGTCAAACTTCTTGGCATACACCGCGTTGATAAAGCCAGCCAGCGAGAACACCACCGCCGTCAGCAGTGCAACCAAAAGGGTGATCCAAACGTGGGCCACTGCCACTTGGGTGAAAAACAGGCTAACCAGCATCACCAGCACGCCCACCATCATCGCGCGCATCACCCCGCCTGAAACATAGCCAAGCAAAATCACCCCGCTCGGCAGCGGTGACACCAGAAGCTCCTCAACATAGCGACCAAATTTCGAGCCGAAAAAAGACGACACCACGTTGCCGTAGGCGTTGGTGATCACGCTCATCATCACCAGGCCCGGCATGATGAAATCGATATAGCGCATGCCTTGCATCTCACCGATGCGGCTGCCGATCAAATTCCCAAAGATCAAAAAGTACAGCGCCATGGTGATCACCGGCGGCACCAGGGTTTGCCCCCAGATCCGCACGATCCGGTTGAACTCCTTGGCGAGTATGGTTTTGAGACCTATCCAGTTTGCTTGCGCCGACATCAGGCAGCCCTCGTTGAATCGATCAAGCGCAGGAACAATTCTTCCAGCCGGTTCGACTTGTTGCGCAGCGAACGCACGTGCACCTTGGCCGCCGCCAGCTTCAGAAACAGCTCGCTCATATCGGTGCCGCGCGGCACGTCGACCTCAAGCGTCAGCGCATCCAAGCGACGCGTCGCAAAGCCATCGAGCGTCGGCGCGGCGGCGATTTCGGCGCTCAGATCCAGCACGAAAGTCTCGCGATCGAGCTTCGCCAGCAGCGCCTTCATGGACGTGTTTTCAACGATCACGCCCTTGTCGATGATCGCAATGTTGCGACACAGGCTCTCGGCTTCTTCCAAGTAATGGGTGGTCAAAATCACGGTGGTGCCGGCGCGGTTGATGGCGGAGATGAACTCCCACATTGAGCGTCTGATTTCAATGTCAACGCCGGCCGTGGGCTCATCTAAGATCAGCAAACGCGGCTCATTCATCATCGCCCGC
>Ga0105046_10013352_pt1 | contig 12727 bp, 10 predicted proteins | sample MAT03_FD_78385 | JGI IMG/M metagenome (GOLD analysis project Ga0105046, IMG submission 78385) | Freshwater microbial communities from Lake Fryxell liftoff mats and glacier meltwater in Antarctica - MAT-03 (megahit assembly) | ecosystem: Environmental > Aquatic > Freshwater > Ice > Liftoff... | reverse complement strand
TTATAGCCTCGTGATCAAGAAATGTAAAATGCGATTTGTTAAGATATCTGGTAGTGATTTCGAAAGAGGGATTAAGATACAGGGTAGTCATATTGTTAAGAGACTATCGATTGAACATACATATGTTTCTTCGAACAGTATCAATATTGAAAAATCGGAAATTGCAACAATTGATTTTGCGCATATAAAACTTGTGGGTACTGGTCTTAGCATAGTCAATTCTAGCATTAGCAATCGTTTAAGGTTTACTTCTATCAATACAGACAGTAGTTTATCTTTTATTAAAAGTAAATTTCTTAAGGATGTTTACATCTGGGGTGGTAACGCAAAAGGAATAACCTTCAACGATGGGGAATATGAAGATTATGTAAGAATAGAAGCTGTTAAAAATAATGGCACCCTTACAGTATTTGGGGATAACTTTAAGAAGTCTCTACAAGTAGATTATGAGGATAAAGCCAGTGCCGTTTCAGGTGGTCACGAAGGGATTTACCTAAATGGATCAAAATTTTCCGGAGGGCTTATCGTAAATGGATCAGATCACTTAACGCAAAGATTGGAGGTTAAATGTTCGCTTGAATTAAGTGGAACTTTATATTTTAATAGTTGTCTATTTAATCATGTTGAATTAAACTCCGATAACCACAAAGCAAATTTCATTTTCAACTATGCGAGCTTTGGGAAGATTACGTTTTACCATTTTAGTAATTATGGAAATCTGATCTTATCCTCATGCAAATCATTATTATCAGTGCCAGATTCTGAAATTATAGTTTACAATTCAAATCTTGGAAAAGCTCAATTTCAAAATTTCTTTTTTAATTCTTTCAAAAAGGTTTCAATAATTGATTCCTTAGTTTCAAATATAGAGTTCTCAGGAATGCATTGGTTTAAGCCAGATGTGCTTGATGTGGGGGATACGTCTTCACCACACAGGAGAAGTAGAGAAATATATAGGCAATTAAAACACGCGAGCGAGAAGCAAAATGACAAATTTCAGGCATTGGAATTTCAAGCACAAGAACTATCATCTTTCAGAAAGCAAGTTTTAAGTACTGGGAAGTTGTTGAGCAACGATGGCCTGATCTTATGGTTAGGCCAAACAAATGACTATGGACTTAATTGGGGAAAACCAATTTGGTTATTGCTCTTTGTGTCCACACTACTATATTTTCCATTCATAATTTCCGCATCAAACAAACTCACATGGGCTCCAGCATGCAACTACAACGACCTGAAGGTTACTATAGGTGAATTTTTGAATTATAGTTACATGTGGCCTCAACTGTTTAATCCAGCAAGAACATTGAGGCATGCCTTTCATGAAGGAGTTTATCTCGGATTAGGTGTTTACTTCTGGGATATGATTCAGAGAATAGTTTTGGCTTTTTTTATTGTGCAAATAGTTTCAGCGTTTAGAAAGTACTTCAAATCATAACTGTGAGTCCTGATATTTTTAAAATCAACTTGAACCAAAACCTATGGTTCTTAATTGTTACGCTAGCTTGCCTGGGTACTGCAGAGTATTACCACTTGTGCACACTATACTGGTTTGGCTTAGTTCTTACGTCGGTGGCGTCGATATCGTTTTGTATTACCATAACTGCATACACAATAAATTACTGGAAGTCTAAGAACAATAAGTAGGTTCAATACAATAATTCCATTTAGTGAGAGAGTATTGTGGGGATAATTCCTCTGTATTCTTTTCAAGAATGAAATTTATCCCCACTCTAATAGTCTGACAGCTATCCTCTATGGCATTGCGGTGAACATGTCTTGCAGCCATTGGCATCCGAGTAGTGATTCTTTGCCTGTGCTACGGCCGTAGCACAGTTGCTGTGTTCACCTAAATCGATGTAATTGTCAGTAGGCCACCACTGGCATCCTTGTTTGTGAACCTCATGGTCATTATTAGGTGAGCGAGTGTTTTTGTTAAGTCGATACTTTTCCATTGTAGTTTTTTTACAGTGTTTGATTGTTTTTCTTACCAATTTCGCCATCCACATTGACAACGGCTGTCAAAGCTTAGCTCTAGTAGGGACAAGGTGTATTTAATATGAAAATTGACAGTAGTTGGCAATTCTTCGAATGATCCTGTGATGATTCAACCTGACAGTTCACTAACTTAGCATGATGAGCATCACCGTCAGATACCTAACAAAATCCCGTTTCAAACAGGCTCTCGAATGCCCAGACAAACTTTATTTTACGGGTAAGAGAAAAGAGTATGCAGACAACCGTGATGACAATGAGTTTCTACGTCAACTAGCCAAAGGCGGTATGCAGGTGGGGGAGCTAGTAAAATGTTATTTCCCTGATGGAATTGATGTAGAAACGCTGGACATAGAAACCGCCATAAAATTAACCCGCGACCTATTGCAACAAGAAGATGTCATCATCTTTGAGGCTGCCATTGCCTTTGAGAATCTGTTGGTGCGCGTGGATGTATTGGAGAAAAAAGGAAAGGTTATAAATCTTTACGAGGCGAAGTCAAAGTCATACTTTTTAGAGGATGAAATTTTTACTAAGAAGGGGCGAGGCATTATGGCGAAGTGGAAACCGTATGTCTACGATATTGCCTTTCAGGTTTTTGTAACGAGGAAGTCGCTCCCTGATTGCAGCATCAATGGCTCACTGTTTCTAATCAATAAAAACAATATCTGCTCAGTAGATGGGCTTTATCAAAAATTCTTGGTGCGAAAGGTCGATGGGCGCTACAGAGTCATTTCAGACCCCAAGATTAAAATTGGCGATCCTATATTGACTAAAGTGGATTTGGGTGATAGAATTGATGGAATACTATCGGGTTCGTTGGACTTGCTTGGGAAATCCAATGTCCTTTGAAGAATGTGTAAAATCCCTTGCGATCGCTTACCAAGATCAAAAAAAACTGAAAATACCTGTCTCGACAACTTGCAAAAGCTGCGAGTACAATGCATCTGCGGATAATAAGTTAGCGGGACTGAAATCAGGATTTGAAGAATGCTGGATGGAAAAAGCTGGTCTGAAGCAAGCTGACTTTGAGAAGCCGCATATTTTTGAAATCTGGAATTTAAGGAAAGGGAAAGATCTAATTAATCAGCAAAGATATTTTATTGAAGATATGAATAGAGAGGATTTCGCAGTAGACAAGACTTCAAGTAAGAGGTTGATTTCCCCCGGTGAACGTCAATGGCTTCAAGTGGAGCGCGTTCAAAATCCAGCGTTGGGATCGTACCATGATAAAAGTGGGTTAGACAGTGAATTCAAAAAACTTCAATACCCAATTCATTTTATCGATTTTGAGGCTACCAGAAATGCAATTCCCTACATTAAAGGATTGCGGCCGTACGCGCAATTAGCTTTTCTATTTTCTCGACATACAATAGATAGTGGGGCAGAAGTAACACATGGCGAATGGATCGATACACAACGAGGACATTATCCCAATTTTGATTTTATCCGAAATCTGAAAAGTCAACTGGATAAGGATAATGGCAGCATCTTAATTTATTCATCTTATGAAAATACAGTGCTGCTTGAAATTTATGATTTTTTAAACGCCTCCAACCAGCATGATAAAACCGAGTTGATGGAATTCATACAAACGATCACGTGGTCAACTGTTCCGGAAAGAGGTATATGGGCGGGTGATAGAAAAATGATTGACATGAGAGAATGGGTGACGGATTTTTATTACTCATCGGTGATGAAAGGATCGAATTCAATCAAAGTTGTTTTACCTGCTATCATGAGCGATAGCAAGTACGTCCGGGAGAAATATCCCGAATGGGTAAAAGTTGATGCACAACGGACCATTATAAATCCCTATAAATTACTCCCCCCCGTGTTTGACAACTTCGATAGAATGGCCTTCGAGCCGCTCATGGACGAAGATGAACTAGCCGATGGAGGCGCAGCGATGTGCGCCTACAACCTAATGCAGTTTTCGGAAATGAGTGATGCTGAACGAACAAAAATAGTTACTGCATTACTGACCTACTGTAAATTGGATACCCTCGCCATGGTTATGTTATTTGAAGGGCTATCAAATTTTGGTAACTAGCTTAGTGAAATCTTTTGCGTTGAAACTTTTAAGTGACTTTGCTAAAAACGTTAATTATAAAAAAGAAAAAAGACTTTAGTCCATTTCTTAATCTTTCTCTCTGAGATTCATTTTTCAGTTGAATAGCAGGAGAGGTTGAGTTTTGGCTGAGCTTAACCATTTCGATCGTCTTGTCCATCACATTTTCATTATGTGCATTTTGTTGTTTTTGAAAGATGATAGCAAAAAAAAGAATCCCGAGGACAATTGCACAAACCCATCCTAAAGCTATTGTAAAATTTTTCATGTTGTTGAAATGGTTAATATTCTAATTTATTTAAAGACAAACTGTATTCGTGAATTATGAAATACTCAATGCTCCATAAGTGACTTGACCTCATCAATTTCAAGCGCCGCGATTTCTTTAATAGCAGTTCCTGCAATTCCCCTGACATCACCGTATAACGAGACCGTGTTTTCCATCACCTTAAAAATCTGCTTCTCCCGTTTAGCCCAATGACCCATCGTGTGTGCTTTCTCCTTATTCAAATCATCCTGCATTTGCTGGAACGCTTCTACGATTGCCTCAATCTTCTGACGAAATTCGACACTGGTTAGATATTCATAAATCAACTGCGTCTTATCGCCTCTGTTTTCCTGAGCTGTTCTGACTTCCCCAATCCGATTTAAAGAATCGCGAAAGAGAACTGCCAAGGCTTTAAACTCGGAAAACGTACAAACCCAGACTCCCTCGTATTGACCAAACCGCGTCATGTCATTTGGCAGTACTTCCGTTACCAGGACACCAATGTCCGCTTGCGTCAATCGCATATCGTCTTTAAGCTTCGCTGTCCAATCACTGCCAAAGTTTTTAGTGCGCTTACTTTCATAAAGAATTTTACCGCACAAATTTCCATATCCATCCATTACATGATGAATACAATCACCACCGCGTTTGCCTTTCGATATCTCTTCCACTTGGTCGCGGACAAAAGTATTTTTCAGGTAGTCTTCAATAGCCAGCTCCTGCACTTCGCCTTGCGCTTGAATACTGCCTTGCTCTACTTTTCTTTTCATCTCATCTAACAACTTAGCCTGAACATCCAGTTTCTTTTGAAGGTCTGATGTTTTCATTTGCTCTTCGTCACGGGTTTTCGCGGTTGCTTCCTGGACACGCTTCCTCATAATAAGGTCTAAGTCCTGTCGCTCCTGATCGAGGGCTTGTTGTTTCTCTTGAATTTCTACCTGCGCTTTTTCAGAAGCCGCTCGTTCAGCATGTTGTTTCAATAGTTTTTCTCTTTCTAACAACCGTTTTCTCAGTTCAAATTCAATCTGATCTTCTCGTTGGTTAAGCTGCTGCTCTCGTTCCTCAAATACCAACGACCTCTCTTCAAGCTCTGAAAGTCGGGTCGCTTTATCCTGCCGGTCTTTTTCAAGTGCCTTGATTTTTAATAGATATTTCTCTTCCTCTACTTTTTTAGCACGTTCCTCGATCACCTTTGAGTTTGCCTCCAATTTCTTCTCAAATTCCTTCTCTAAATGAAGACGAACATCATGTTCTAATGCCGCCTCTGGTGAAAACTTGTTTCCACAGTGTGGACATTTGATTTTCATGCCCGGATTTTTTGTTTCTGCCATATCCCAATCAATTTACGTTGGGTGAAATAACTACAGGCAATTGACAACGGCTGTCAAAGTGGGTTTTTGCCGAAAATTGATTACTTTGTAAGAACCATGGCCGCTAAAAAAGGAACTAAAAAGGTGGAGTCCATTATACCCCAGACGAAACTCCTTCGCCTTTTTCAAATTATCTCCGTGCTTAAAAATGGACGATGGTCTATTAAAAGTATTGCCCAAAGATTTGATGCCAGCGAACGGACGATTTATAGATACATTAAATTGCTGGAAGAGGTTGATTTTCCTATTGAGAAGGGTTTTGACAACATGTACTTCATTTCGACTTCTGAAGACGAGCCGACCCAGTCAGTATTTACGATTGAGGAGATGAAGCTTATCAAAAAATTAATTCAGACGGAAGTTGAAAATAATCCTTTGAAGGGTCTCCTTCTTAAGAAACTTTCTCTCAACTCAGAAATGGATAAAGTCCCACGCCTTATCGTAAAATCCAGAGTCGGAAAGTTGGTGGAGCAAATTGGGCATGCCATTAGAAATAAAAAACAAGTGATTCTTAAAAGTTATCATTCCGCCAATAGCAGTGAGATCACAGATAGATTGATCGAGCCGATTGAATTTGGCGATAACTATCAGACCATAATGGCGTTGGATACGAAGGATAAAAAATGCAAACAATTCAAGCTAGATCGGATAGGTGAGGTGGTCGAAGTAGACAAACCATTTAAGTTCGAAACGTATCATATCCGATCAACGGCCGACATCTTCGGGATGACGGGAAAAAATGAAACTGTAATTACGCTTCATCTAAAAATGCGAGCGTACTTACTACTCCGGGAAGACCATCCACTTTCAGTCCCATATTGCGAGAAAAACGAAAATGGATATTACCAGTTTCACGGGCCAGTTAACAACTTCGATGGCATTGGCCGATTTGTGCTTGGTCTATTAGATGAGGTAAGGATCATTCAACCAATTGAATTCAAAAAATTTATTGCCGGTAAGATTGACTCAAGGACTGTAGCTTTAGGTGAGAGATAAAATTTATAATTGCTTGCATTGTGCGTTGATATCTAGTTTGTCTTAAAATTATGCGCGATGTTGGTTTCTCTGTGACAGGTTTCGTAAGTCTCATCCTGCCCCAAGTGACTAAATGTTGAACCATAAAAACTTATCCCTTACTCGCCAAACCATTGCAGAGGCATTTTCTCCTTCATTTGTTATTTTGGCAAACCTTACGCCTTTGTCTAGCATGTTGAATGAGCAGCACTCTTGCCAAAGCGTTGGTTGCGTGTTTGGTTTGGTGACGCTTTGATATGTGCGCAGTTGTGGCTTTGTTTTTCTAGATCAAGAAATATTGATTCCTGGTAATTTTAATAAGCAACTTACATTTCTTTGTACAACTTCTTTTCTATGATCTATCTGTGTCTTACTCGCTGAAAAATATACTTGCTTACGCGCTCTGGTGACTGCAACATAAAACACACTTAGTTCTTCAAGAAACTTGGTTTCAGTTTTTTTGGTCACCGATAGATTACAGTATCGTCCACAACCACAAACCCCACAAAGGCCAAAATAGTTTGGAAATGAAAAAGCTTCCATGTCTGGAATAATTACAAAATCCCATTCTAATCCTTTTGCACCATGAACTGTAGAGATTATTATTTTTGCATCAATGAACTCAACATACTGTTTTAAACCATTATGTTCAAAAGTATCTTTTATCAATGCAATCTTATCTTCATTAGATAAATAGGTGAAATCACTAAATATTTTTGATAGGAATATCTCCAATAATTTAAAGAGTGATAGAGTTAGTGCGTCTAAACTTGTTATTTTCTGCTTAACTCTACTAATAAGGATTGAAGTAAATTTCTTGGTTAACTGATCTTTTACTCTCAATAGTTCGATGAATTCATAAAGACATTCCCTATTAAATTTTACATAGTTAACGTCATCATCCGTAAATAGACCATAAAAGAATGGTATCTCCCTTTTGTTAAATTCCTCAATAATCGTGTTAATATTGTTACCTCTTTGTTTAACCAATATCGCAACTTTAGAATCTGGGTACTGCTTGATAAGTTTGAGAGATTGACTGATTAGATATTCAGCCTCTATTTCTTGACTATCAAAATGTGAGAACTCAATATTTGAAATTTCAGAAATATTTGGTGCGCTGGGATTCTCGGCATTTCTCCTGATATTATTGTCCAAGATTAGCATTTCCTTGTTATGCTGAAAACGATAATTTTTGTTCAGTTGGATCTTTTGTAAATTAAATTGTGACTCAGCACGTGAAAGTAAATTGGGGACAGCACCAATGAACCCATATATACGCTGTAACGAGTCACCCATCAAGATGATATTAGTACTTTCGGAAAACAAGTAATTAAGAAGCAAGTAGCTTAATATATTCGTGTCTTGATATTCATCTACAAGTACTGTGGTGTAAAGTCTCCGATAAAAATCTCGAATTACGGGAACATCATTCAATAATTTAATAGCTAATGATAAAATTGCATTGTATGGGATAACTTTTAAAGGTAATAGCTCTGTAATTACAACTCTATTATAATTTTCAATGTTTTCTTTGACATATTTAGAGTCAATATGTTTAACGGATACATTGAAATTTGATAGTACTTCAGCGTCTGTATAACTTAGGCTTGAAACTGATTGCATCATATTTTGGGTGCTACTGTCGTCAATTGATTGTAGCTTATCAATATCCATGAGATTACGACTAATTTTATAGCCGTATCGTTTCAATATTCTTCGAGCAAATCCATGATAGTTCGAAACCAACATCTTTTCAGATATTGTAAAATCGGATTTGGTTCCCTCTAGTATAGCTGGAATGTTTTCCGCTACATCTTTTTTTATTTTGTAAGCAGCATTGACACTAAATGTTAAAGCCAATAATCTCTTTGGATAAGGAATTTGATTCGAGGCCAACATGTAAGCAATTTTACTTACCATTGTTTTTGTTTTCCCATATCCAGCAGGAGCTTCAATTAACAGTCTTTTAGATTGTGAGAAGATTACCTTTAATTGCTGTGCATCATCGAAATGACTTTCACTAAGCTTTGCTTCTATGCTTGGATTGTTCATTAATTTGACAATTCAACAGCTTTAGATATTACAGTCTTATAAACCGATGGAATATCCTCGACTTTTAGTTTCTCGCCAATCAACTTCGCCAATGGATACGACTTTTTTACTGAGAGCCAAGTCAAATAAAATGCTTTTAAATTTGTAATATCTGTTTTAGGTATTTGTGATAACTTTAAATCAGTTGTATACTCTATTGCTGTAATTCTAAAAGCCTTAACAGCATACCTATTTAAAGCACCAGTTTGAACTGTTGCATCTTCCCCTTCGTAGTCTTTTACCAAGTCATTAAGAAATGTTTCATTAGAACTATCTATCAGCGAAACCAATTCCTCTTCAAAATCTTTCTTATTTGTTAAATATAGCGGTGCTGCAGTTGGTCCATTATTGTCTTTATCTGCAATACCAACCGAGGGAATGTCAAATTTTGCTGCTAATCTCATTAATATATCAATTGTTTTAACTGCGCCACCTCTGGATTGAATGACACAGATACCCAAATCATCAAAATCAATTGACATCTTCGTTGCGAAATGACCTAAGCTTCCTTCTTCTGATACGCCTTCAACGAAAATCGCACATCTTGAAAAGAATGCTTCTTTCATAAATGGGAACTGCATGTATAAATGCTTGGCATATTGTGGATGTAGATTTATTTCAGAACCTGATTTAATCTTAGTATGCCCGTTGCTTGGATAGAGTCTAATAATTTGCCTAAAATCATTCAGAAGAATATTAGGAGAATGTGTTGCTACTATTATCTGACCATAAAACCCATCGATATCAAATAGTTCTTTTACTAATTGTTGAAACTCACTATTCTCGTTTAAAATTATTTTATTCAAATACTTAATTAAGGATCGTTGCATATATGGATGCAAATGAATTTCAGGTTCATCTAATCCAATAATTAGCGATATGTGTTTAGTGTGATCAGTCTCATGCTCAAATATTCCCTTTTCTTTTCTTTGTTCTTTTATTGATTGAATTCGTTCCAATATTGACAGTGTAATAAGAATTAGAAACTGAACTCCGTACCCCGATTTTGCCAGACTTTCGCCTTTCGCATCTTTTAAAACGATTACTTTGGAAAGTAGGCTTTCAATATCTGTTTCAGAATTTGCCTTAATCTTGAAGTCATTGAATGTCTTTAGTTTTGAAATTTTGGAATTAATGTTTGCTAATAGTTCATTTATCTTTTCTTCATTTATAAAGTCCTTATCCGATAGTTGCTTTTCTGCTACATAGCTGGATACAATTTTAGATAAGAAGCGACCAACACCCTTTCCTTTATCAAAATTGATTTCGGATATTGGATTGCGTAAGGAGTCGTAGTAAACAAAATTAATAGCTCTTATAGTGGATGGTAGTATAAAAGTATTAGTCTCAGTATGGTGGAATTCAATATTATCATCGAGTGTCAGTTGACTACATGTTATATTAATTAGATGATAGTCATCTGTATCGAATAGATCTTCAAAATGACCAATCTCCAAATCAGCTAAACTAAGTTGAATTGTAATTTCTATTGGTTTTAAGATATCGGTAAAATCATTTAGCTTAAAAGATTTGTTTGTAAAAAGTGTTTGGAATGCATTAAGCAAATTTGTCTTACCCAAATTATTCTCACCGACTATAAAATTACAGTAGTCAGCAAATGAGACACTTTGACCATCTAGGTTGCGATAATTATGTATAGATATTTTTTTGATTTGCATCTGATAATAACTTTATTTCTGGCTTAGCAATTGCAAATTTATTTTGGTTTACTCGAATACATCCATAGGTTTTATACTGTAGCCCAGTTTGGTTCTTGCATAACTTTTGTTTTGCGCGGATTTGTGCGGTAATTTTCAGTAGGTCACCGCGTACATCCTTCTTTGTGAACCTCATGGTCATTGTGAGGTGAGTGGGTGTCGGATTACTTCGTAAATTTTTTTGTATTGGCCGAGTGTTCTTATGTCTGTACTTTCGATCTAGCCCTTTATCAATGGTTTTTTAGTTTTTGGATCAATTATCAATGGCTTGTTAGGCTTGTCAGGAATAATTGGTTTATTCGGTTTGTCCCGAATAAGTTGTTTTGAGGCTTTGGGCAATATTACTTTTTTTGTCATGGTCAGATTGGGTTAGATCTTGCTAAAGTATAAGTGAGTATTGGGTTTAGCCATGCTACTATGTACGTTGTGTTGTTAAGGTAGACAAAACTATATTATTTTTAGTAGGTGATGGGAGTAACTCCCATGATTTGTATTGCTTCTTGCCGGAGTTTTGAAACTTTAACTGTTTCTCTGATTTCTAGAAAAAACAGTTTACTTAACATTTGTTAAGAATTGCATTCGTCAGTTAGATTCTTGTCTTAATCCTTCCTTTTTAAACGGGATTTCCAGTAAATTAAGAAATCAAAAAAAAATTGCTGTGATACCTGCCCCCGCACACACCCCTGCGTCATTCTATCAACAAGTCGGCAGCGGTAATATAACCGCACCCGACAACTAAACCCGCAACAAATGGGAACAACCAACTTTGACGAACTAATGAAACGGTACCTCACCAACCAGGTCACCGAAGAAGAATCCATGAAAATCGAAGCCTGGCTCGATACCGTCAAAACAAAAGATACTTCCAACCTCGAGCTCACCCCCGAGCAGGAAGAAAAACTCTTCAAAAAACTCATCGACAAACGCGACAACCTCCGCGACATCAAAGCCTATCACCCTGAAGACCAGAAAAAACATCCTGCCAACTGGACACTGCGGATCGCAGCCACCATCCTCCTCGTCTCACTCAGCGTCTTCGCAGTAAAATATGTTGTCTTCAACGACTCCGCACAACTCGCCACCACGGAAGAAAAAGTCATCCTCAACGATGGCACCATCGTCTGGCTCAAAGCCAACAGCACAATCTCATACTACGAAAAAGCCACCGGCCGATTCGCGGACCTCAATGGCGAAGGCCTCTTCGAAGTCACCAAAGATCCTTCGCGCCCATTCACCATCAACTACAAAGACGTCAACGTCCGCGTCCTCGGTACCAGCTTCACCCTAAAGACAGGCGACAAAGTCGAACTTAAAGTGCTCACCGGAAAAGTAAAATTCTTCTCCACCACCGACAGCGTAGGGCAGGAGGTACTCCCATTCCAACAAGCCACATACACGCCCTCAAAAGGGATCGAAAAATTTGAACTGCCCACCGCAGACGCCAACCAACTCATCGCCAACACCGACTATAACATGGATTTTGCAAACGCCACCTTCAAAACGGTCATCAACAAACTGGAAAAGAAATTTGATGTCTCAATCAATCTTGCCAACAAAGAGGCAGCTTCCTGCCACGTAACACTCGACATCACCGACCACTCACTAGAACAGTCCCTGAAAATGATCACCGCAGTACTCAATGTCGAATATGAAATCAACAACAAAGAAATTACGCTTCGTGGAAGCGGTTGTAAATAAATCCTAAACACCGCCCTATGAAACTGCAACCCTCGTGTAACGCCCCCTAAAAAATAAAAACCGGAGTGTCTCACCACCCCGGCTCTCTTGAATTACTCTTAACATATTCCAAGCCGTCTCGCAGCCTGGGTTAGGAGGTTTTGTCTATTCTCAGTTATAAGTAGTCAACAAAACATTGAAATGTATGAAAAAAAATTTTACCACGAAACTTCAGTTTGCGATGAAAGTTTGTGCCACCCAAGGAATAATAGCAATCCTATTTGCAAGCATTGCGCTCGCCAACACCAGCTACTCACAACTTCTCGATCGCGAAGTCACACTGACACTGTCAAATACTTCGTTCGATAATATCCTCGGCAATCTTTCAACCGCAACCGGTGCCCGCTTTGCATACAGCCACGAACTTCTCAACGTCAGCGGCAACATCACACTTACCGCCGATCACCAACCCCTCGGCAGCGTACTCACCGACTTGCTCACCCCACGAAACATCACCTAC
>Ga0105046_10013350_pt1 | contig 12728 bp, 10 predicted proteins | sample MAT03_FD_78385 | JGI IMG/M metagenome (GOLD analysis project Ga0105046, IMG submission 78385) | Freshwater microbial communities from Lake Fryxell liftoff mats and glacier meltwater in Antarctica - MAT-03 (megahit assembly) | ecosystem: Environmental > Aquatic > Freshwater > Ice > Liftoff... | reverse complement strand
TTCCTGTTTACGTCGGCGCCGGAAAATGTGCCATAACGCACGTTTGTTGGGCCCGGAGGGGTGCGTTACAGTCGATCACCGTCGGTCCTCCAGACGCTTGTTACACTTTTCGGGTCTAGTAGTCGCATTCCGTATTGCGTATCTATCGTCCGCCGAGTCTTCGCGGAGCACTGCCCTGACCTCAGCGGGGTGCCGTCGCCGCGTGGTGCGAATGCTCGGACCCGACGAACCGGACAACCTTCCGCTGGCATCTCCCCGCGCCGCCAGCGGCTCGACCGCTTCACGCACGCGGCGACACGCCGTCGCCGTCGAGGGCCGACTCTCCGCCAGGTACGACTCGCACCAGGGGGCGAAGAACATGAGCGCAGTCGGCTTGTCCGAGCCGCCCAGTGACACGGTCTTGCCGTCGGTCGTGGTGATAACGAGGTCGGGCACCACGTCGCCCGGGGCCAGCGTGGGCGTGGACGTTTGTGCCGCGGGGCTGCTGGTGGCGATGACCTGACCGTCTTCGGCGAGCACAGCGCGTAGCGCCTGGTCCTGCGCCGCGTCGGCGGCCGGGTCGGACGCCGGCATTTTGGCGGCGGCTGTATCGGCGGGCGTTGCCTGCACGGGCTCGCCTGGCGGTCGGCGGCCCTTGATCCCCGACATACCGGTCCCGTCTTGCCTTCGCGGGTAGGTACGGCCAGACTGCACCCGCTGCGACGCCTGGCGAGAGGCGCCGCAGTTTTGTTTCGTCCGCTCACCGAGGATCCACCGTGCTGCAAACCCCGCCGCCGGCCTCGACCTCCAGTGAGGTCGCAGCCGGACCTGGCCCTTCGCGCAGGTCCTCGCGCCCCCGGCGGTCTCCCGCATGACGACGTCCTGGTCAAAGCGAATGTGGGCGCCTCCGCTTTCACCAGAGTCTCGGGCGCCGGAAATAGCCTAGTTCACATTCGCCACGCTGACCTGAAATGGAAACCCTGCGACCGCGAGCTCGCCCGAGAACTCGAAGTCGGCCATGCCGTCCTCGCCCATCCCATACGTCGCGCCCTGGGGCCCGCAGCCGTCGGGCTGCCAGTCCTCGATCTTGACCGCCCCGAAGCGGTAGCTGAGCACCTTCTGCCCGTCGAAGTCGGCGACCGTGCGCACGTCGGCGCGATCCGAGTACCACACCGCCACCGGGTCGTTCATGCGGCTGTCGCGGATCTCCTCGTACGCCTTCACCTTGCCCTTCCACGACACCACGTGCTGCAGCATGCGTTCGCCGCGGCACACCACGACCACTCCGTCGCTCATGCCCGACACCTGCTGCGACTGGTCGCCGATCTTCTCCGGCGCGACATCCTCATAAAGCGCGCGGTCTCCTTCGAGCGCGCGGTGCATCACCAGCGCGGTCGGGTGCTCGCAGATCGCCCCCGTGGCGACCGCCGCCGGCTGCCCGGTGGCCGCAGTATCGCCGTGGAGCTCGAACCAGGACGCCATGAGCTCGCCGGGCGTGAACACGTGCAGCGTGCCGTCGTCGGCGGCCGCGTAGGCCTTCCACACGTCGACCCCGCTGCCCTCGCCGTAGATCTTGTCGCTCTTGTCGGGGCCGGCGCGGACCGCCCGCGGCGCGGGCACGTCGAACACCGCCGCGATCGTCGGGCGCGCCGTCTCGGGCGCCTTGTCAAAGGTATATGGCCACACGTCGGCGGGCGCCTGGCCGAGCACCGCGTCGCCCGGCTGCGTCTTGTCCCACACGAACTGCGACAGCGTCTCTGCGCAGGTCTCTGCGCTGCCGAAGTACCTCGAATGGTAGTACTCGAGCAGCGGTCGCAGGTCGACGAACGCGACCTTATCCTCCCACTGCGAGCTGACGATCGCGTAGCCCTTCTTCGCCACCAGATGCTCGAGCCAGCCGCCCGGCGCGAACGCGTCGATCGACGCCGCTTTGTTCGGATCGGGGATCTGGTCCGCGCTCGTGTAGCAGCGGTCCTCGGCGGTATCCTTGTCCGGGCCGGTGAACGCCACACCGGGCATCGAGCGGCCGTTGGCGTCGTTGGGGTTGGTCCAGCCGCGGGTGGTCACCGCTGACACCGAGGTCGGGGTCGCGAACGGCAGCGCGATCGTGCCGAGGAACTTGAGCTCGCGGATGCCGCCAGCATTGAACATCCCGTGATACCACCACGTGTGCGCCCCCGGCGACGGTCCACGCACCGACAACACCGCCAGCTCGCCGCGCACCTCCTGAGTATTCCACAGCGTCACCAGGACGAACTCGTTGTTGGTCGTCACCGCGATCGCGCTCGGCTTCAAATGCTCCGGGAAGCGGTACAGCGCGCCCAGCGAGCCCGAGGTCGGCGTGCCCGCGGTCCCGACCACACCCTCGGCGAAGATAGCGATCCCATCGTTGGTCCAGTTGCGCTCGCTGCGGGCGATCGCTATCGGTTGACCGAGCGGCTGCGCCGTATACTCCGGCCTGGTGACATATGGCTCGGGGCTGTCCAGCAGCTTCGGGTGGCTGGAGATCGAGCCCTGCTCCCACGCGTGGGTCTGCAGGCGATCCAGGCCCGGCGTCGCCGGACCGACGCCCGCCTCCGGCACGAACATCACCTGACCAGCGACGCTGCCGTAGCAGCCGCCGCCCTCCGGGCACGGCCCCGCCTGCACCGGGATGCCCTGCGTCAGGTAGCCGCCGTCGCAGGTCTGGCCCGCCGGGCCCCACACCTCGGCGGCAGGGTTCGGCTCGTCGCCGTGCACCTCCGCCCAGGTCGGCCCGAGGCGACAACTGACCGCGACCTTGCCCCAATCCATCGCCACCTTCGCGTACTCCGCCGCGTCGATCGTGCCATCCTGCACGTGCACGATGCCGCCGCCGCAGGCCGCGTAGGGCCCCGCCGGTTCGGGTCCGCCGGTCGGCGCGCCGGTCGCGTCGCTGCCCGGGCCCTCGCCGTCCGTCGCCGCCGTCGGCGAATTGGCGGTGCCGGTAGGCTCGCTCGCCGTGCCCGTGGTGTCGCCCGTGCCGCCCTCGCCGCCCGTGCCCACCGGGTCCGCGCCACATCCGACAGCCAGGCCCACCCCGACGACCACGATCCAACTTCTTGCCGACATAACGGCAACGTATCAAGCCCGCAGGTTCGATCGTGTGCGCCGCCGTGATCTCGATTGTGCTGATTGCAGAGGTCCGCGGCCCCCTTGGGCCGGCCAGAGCCTATCCAGGACTCGGGTCGGGCTTCGATCTGATGAGCGCTTGAGCCTGCGCCACGGCGTGATCGAAGTCCGAGCTCGGTTCGATCGCCTCGCGCTGGCGCTGCTCCGCCCTGTACGACGCGAATTCACCCTCGGCGTGCTCGAGGGCCAGGGCGTGGCTGATGGTGCCGGCGTGGCTCAAGACATTGCGTTCATTGAAGTCGAGGAAGCTATCGAGCTTGCCGAGCCAGTCCTCCATACGCATCGGATGGCGCCGTCGCGCCTGGTCCTCCGCGTAATCGAGGTACATCGTCACCACGCGATTGAGCTCGCGTAGTTCATCCGTATTCAGGTAGTTCTTTGCGACGGAGACATCATCCTGACGGATCGGCCCGGACGGCGCCTGCTTCCAGGTCGTGAGGCCCATGTTCGGTCGGGTGTGATCGGCGCGTCGATGGATCAACTCGGCGGCTGTGTGCCCGTGGATCGCCCAGTGGATGGCCCAGTGGAGCTTGTTTTGCACGGTCGCGTAGAACCGCTTTGTGGTCTCGGCGCGGGCGTCGTAGTCGACGCTGCACCGGGCGTAGATGTCCGAGATCTTCTGATAAAAGCGGCGCTCGGACGCGCGGATGTCCCGGATCCGCTCGAGGAGCTCGTCGAAGTAGTCGACCCCACCAGAGACGCCCTCCTTCAGGCGCGCGTCGTCCATCACGAAACCCTTGACCAGGTACTCGGTGAGGCGCGTGGTCGCCCATTGGCGAAAATGGGTGCCCTGGGGCGAACGGACGCGGTATCCGACGGCGAGGATCGCCGGCAGGCTGTAGTGTTCGACCAGGCGGCGCACCTCGCGCTGGCCCTCGATCTGAACTATCCGGAACTTCCGGATAGTTGCCTCGGGGATAATTTCGCCCTCTTCGTAGATGTTTTGGAGGTGTTCGTTCACCGTTCGGACGTCTTTGCCGTAGAGCTCCGCCATCAGTCGCTGGGTAAGCCATACGGTGCCCTCTTGCAGGCGAACTTGCATGCGCGCCGAGCCATCACCGCCCTGATAGAGCAGTACTTCCCCGGAAGGTTTCGGATCTGCGTCGATTTCTTGGGCCATGACTTTCTCGTTACTCCGCGCGGCTCAGCTCGCTGCGGCCGCTGGCGTAGCCCCATTGCAGTAATCTTCGCACCGGGGCGCGGCGGTCGAGGCCGCGGTCGATGAGCACGCGCATGCCCTCCTGGATGCCCGCGCGCACCAGCGACGGCCAGCTCACCGCGCGCGCGCAGGCCAGGCGGTAGCGGCGGACCAGTTCGGCGTCGACGGGCTCACCGGCCGTGAGCGCGGGGCCGGCGTATTGCGCGGCGAGCTGGCCGGTGCGCAGGGCCTGCCAGATGCCCTCGCCGCTGAGCGGGTCGACGAAGCTGCCGGCGTCGCCGCACACCAGCAGGCCCGGGGCCCCGCCGAGCGGCCAGGTGTGTAGGCTCAGCGGCAGGGCCCAGCTACGCGCCGGGCCGGCGAGCTCCGCGTGGCCGAAGCGGCCGGGGTGGCGGGCCAGGAATGCGTGCAATAGACCACGCAATTTTGTGCCGCTCTTATCGTAGTGGTCGGCGCGCTGATATACACCGACGTTGGCGAGCCCCTCCACCGGCGGGAACAGCCAGCCGTAGCCGCAGGGCAGGTCGCGTTCGAAGTAATGTTCGCTGACGCCGGGCTCGGCCGGGGCGGCGCCTCGCATGTACACGGTGGCGGCGACGCCGAGCTGCGCGCCGCGGGCGTAGGTGCGGCCGAGGGCGGCCCACGCGACCGAGCCGGGGCCGTCGGCGGCGAGCACGAGCCGGGAGTGCCAGCGCAGCGCGGGTCCCTCGGCGCCGACGAAGCGGTCGCCTTCACGCAGCAGCCCGCGCACGGCGACGCCCTCGTGCAGCGCGACGCCGGCGGCCTGCATGCGTTGGCGCAGGAGGTCGTCGAGCGCGAGGCGCGGGACGATCGCGCCGGGGCGGTCGCCGTAGTGGCGGACGATGCGGGTGCCGTCCGGCAAGATCGCGGCGGCGGCGGTCACCGCGGCGTGGGGCAGGGCAGCGAGCTCGACGCCCATCGCCGCGGCGATCTCGAGGCCGGCGCTCGACACGGCGTCGCCGCAGGTCTTGTCGCGCGGGAATCTGGCCCGGTCGACGCAGACGACCCCCAGGCCCATGCGCGCGAGAAATGTGCCCGCGGCGGCGCCTGCCGGCCCGGCGCCGATGATCAGCACGTCGCTGCGTCCGCTGAGCATGCGCCTACAAGGATAGGGACGGCCGATCCCGGCGACAAGCACGGACTGCGCGGGCCAGCCGGTTTCGCGTAGCATGCCCGGCGTGTCCGTCCCCCTGCGTCGCGTGTGGCTCGCGCTGATCGGCCTGCATGTCCTGCTGCTGGCGTACGCGTTGCCGCTGGGCGTGATCTTCGGCGACTCACCGCTGGGCGGGCCGGACTACCAGACCCACTATCAACACACGCACACGCTGCTGCAGGTGCAGGCCGAGTTCGGGCGCGCGTGGGCCTACGACCCGAACCTGCTGGCCGGGCACCCGACCGGGCTGATCTTCGACGTCGACAACAAGCTGCACTTCGGATGGACCTCGGGGCTGGTGCGCCTCGGGGTGCCGCTGCCGGTCGCCTTCAACCTGTTCACGCTGCTGGCCTGCGCGCTGGCGCCGGTGTCGCTGTGGCTCGCGGCGCGGCTGCTGGGCCAGGACGCCCGGGCCCGCGCGGTGGCCTTCGGGCTCGGGGTGCTGGTGTGGTGCTTCGACCCGACGGTCCGATTTTGTTGGGGCGGCGGCATGATCTCGTTCGCGTTCGCGGCCCAGGTGTCGGCGGTGGTCATCGCCGTCATGCATCGGTTGATGATCGACGGCGGCCGCCGGTTCGCGCTGGCGATCCTGGTGCTGCTGCCGCTGGTGTTGCGCATGCACGTGTGGAGCTTCGGGATCCTGGTGGTGCCGTTGACGGGCCTGTATCTGCGGGCGTGGCGCAAGACCCCCGCGCGGCGGCACGTCGTGGTGTGGGCGGCGGCGGGGCTCGGGCTGCTCGTCAACTTGGATTGGCTGGTGCCGGCGCTCGAGCATCGCGCGCTCATCGTCCCGTCGGCGCGGCTCGGGCAGGCGACGCCGGTCTATCTGCTGTATGACTTCCTCGAGCTGCTGGTCGACCCGCTGCGCACCGGCTTCGTCCACCAGCGCACGCTGCTGCGCGCGCTGGTGGTGTTCGCGGCGCTCGGGACCTTGTGGCGCTGGCGCGGCGACCCCCGGCGCTTCACCGGCGCGCTGACGCTGGGGTGGTTGCTCGGGCTGACGTACTTCGGCGCGCTGGTGCCGGGGGTGCAGGCGACCGAGCCGTACCGCTTCGCGGTGCCGATGGTGCTGTGGGCGACGGTGCTCGCCGGGCCGTGGCTGGTGAGCGCGGTGGAGGGCCTGCGCGGGCTCTCGGGCGCGGCGCGTGGGGCGGCAGTGGTGTTGTTATTGCTGGCGGTGCCGCGGCTATATCAGCAGGTCATGCCCTACCTGCCGATGCTCAGCCCGGTGGCGCCGCCGACCGGACAGGCCGCGCGGAGCATGCCGACCGCGCGCCTGGAGGGCGTGCTGCCGGACTTCGCCGCGGTCGCGACCTGGCTCGCAGGCCAGCCGAACCGGGGGCGCGTGCTCGTGCAGTATCACCCGCTGGGCGAGTATCTGCGGTGGGCCACGGACCGGGCCATATTGGGCGGATTTTACGATCGCAGGATGATCTTCCAGGACGCCAATCTTTTCTACTTCGAGTCGGAGGACGACCGCTATAGCGAGGGCCTGGCCGCGTATCTCGAGCGCTATAATGTCAGCCACGTGATCGTGACATATCCGTATATGCCGGAGGTCGAGCGGCGCACGGACCTGCTGGCCTCCGCGGGGGTCCAGGGCGGCGTACACCGGGTCTATACCGTGCGCAAGCCGGGTTCGTATTTTATCGCGGGCGCGGGCGAGGTGGAGGCGCGGCTCAATCGCATCGCCGTACACGCCGCAAAGCCGGCGCCCGGCAGCCAGGCGTTGACGCTGCGCTTTCACTTCATGGACGAGCTGCGCTGCGCGCCCGGCTGCCGCGTCGAGCGAGCCGAGGTCGCGGGCGATACGGCCGGCTTCATCCGCGTGGTCGGTGAGCCGACGCTGCCGCCCGAGTTCGTGGTCGAGCTGGCATACTGAGGGGCGTCGACGCATGCCCGACCGCAGCTCAGGACCCGCACCGATCGCCTACCGGCTGCACCTCGCCGACTGCCTGGCGTGGATGGATGCGCAGCCCGAGCGCTCGGTGCACGCGATCGTCACCGACCCACCATATGGCCTGCGCGAGTACACGGCGCCCGAGACCGCCAAGCTGCGCAGCGGTAAGGGTGGCGTGTGGCGGATCCCGCCAGCGCTCGATGGTTGCAAGCGGGCCCCGCTGCCGCGCTTCACGGTGCTGAGCGCCGCGGACCGCACCGCGCTACAGACATTCTTCGCGGCCTTCGCGACGCGAGCGATGCGCCTGCTGGTGCCCGGCGGCCACCTCATCCTCGCCGCCAATCCTCTGCTCTCCACCGAGATCTATGTACCGATACTCGCCGCGGGCTTTGAAAAGCGTGGCGAGGTCATTCGCCTGGTCCAGACCCTGCGCGGCGGGGACCGCCCGAAGAACGCGCACGCGGAGTTCTCCGGCGTATCGGTGATGCCGCGCTCGGGCTGGGAGCCGTGGGGATTATTTCGCCGGCCCTGCGAAGGGCGCGTGCAGGACAACCTGCGCCGGTGGAAGACCGGCGGGCTGCGCCGGATCTCCGAGGACTCGCCGTTCGGCGATGTCATCGCCTCGGCGCCGACCCAGCCCGCAGAGCGCGCGATCTCCCCGCACCCTTCCCTCAAGCCACAAGCCTTCATGCGACAGATCGTGCGCGCCGCGTTGCCGCTGGGCGAGGGGATCGTGCTCGACCCCTTCATGGGCGGCGGAGCGACGATCGCCGCCGCGGTGGCGGTCGGCTACCAGAGCATCGGCGTCGAGCTCGACCCGGCGTTCTTCGCAATCGCTGAGGCGGCGATCCCCCGGCTCGCAGGGCTATCTACACCGACCGGGCGCGCCCGCGCGAAGTCTGGTGATTGACCCGGTGAACTCGGATACCCTCCGCAGGTGCGCGCGCTCGGATCTCGCGACCCCCTCGCTCGAGAGCGTCAAGGGGGCCTTCGCACGCGTTGCCGGCGTGACCGACGGCACCGCAGTGACGCTCGCGGCACCGGCACCACCGATACCCTACGCCTCGGGCGTGGGCGTCCGCCGAAGACGCGGAGTTTCGCAACCACACCCTCGACCACGCACTCGACTCCGCGCTCGCGCCGTACTCGGCCAACGTCGCAGTGGCCGCCGCGCACTTCGCCTGAGGGTACCGACCACCCCATGCTTTGCCATGACCACATTGCCTGTAGATTCGTCGTGCATCTTTGCTCCCCAGTTCGTGCGGCTCTTGCGGCCGGCGACTGGCACGATGCGGCATGGCGGGGGGCTTGCTGCAAGCCCATGCTCGCTGCCGAAGTGCGCGACGCGGGCACCCGTAGCGACCTCGACGACCAGAGCGCCGCACTCGTCTCTGTCCGCTCGCATGGCGAGCACGGCGAGCTTGCCGTCCGCCGACACCTGGATCTCGCGGACCATCGCCGACTCGCGCGACGGCGGCACGAAGGTACCCGGAGCGCCCACGAGTCGCGCGTGCCGGGTGGTCTTGACCTTGGGCAACTGTCCCGCGACCACCGGCTTGACCGGCGGCCGCTTCTTGATCTTGAGCTTGTCCCAGCTCTTGGCGATCTTCTCCGGAGCCTCTGCGGGGACCGCGGTGCCGTCGACATCGATGGCATGGATCGCGCCCGTCGCGTCGATCAACAACAGGCGGGCGAACTGCGGGACGCCGCCATCCGGTCCCAGCACGTCGCCGCCACTCGCCACCCCGGCGAGCGCGAAGGGGATGCAGGTGCGACTGACCCACGTGAGCGGGTCACCGAGCAGCGCCGGGAAGTCGCCGGGCACCGAGCAGTCGCCGAACAGGTCCGCGACCATCTGGTCGCGGAACTGCTTCGGGAGCGCCCACCAGTCGAACAGGAGGATGTCGTCCTCATCACCGTCCTCGTCCTTGACGAAGCAACTGGCGCCGAACAACTCGCGCAGCCCAGCCGGCACCAGGTCGTCGCTCGCGGTGGTGGCCGCGGGGGTGGCCGCCTGTAGCTTCGCCGCCGAGGTCCCGTCGGAGAACTCCAGGCGCTGCTTCATCCTTCGGTTGTAACTCGAGTCAAGACCGCGCAGCCCGGCCTCGACCGGATGAACCCGCAGACGATCGAGCGCAGCCGAGCATCGCCCGCGCGAGCGCCGCGAGCCGCGTCCTCGAGCACCGCGACGATCTCGTCATTGTCGCGGCCACCAGCACTTCTTAGGCGGGCGTCGTTGTATGACACTCGTGGCATATCCTGGATCGGGCCGCGACGGGCCCGCTCGCGCCGTCGCCAAAGAAGCTCTCATGCACACGCGAACCCTGCTTACCATCAGCCTCCTGTTCACCGCCTGTGACCGCGACGTGCCGGCAGCACCGGCGGTCCCAGCAACATCGGCAACATCGGCAACATCGGCACCGGTGGTGCCCACGACGCCAGTCGCGACCCCCGCGGGGGCGGCCGCCACGCCGAAGCTCTCGGCGAAGGAGCGGGCGCGTGCCGGCTTCGACGCGACCGCCGCGAAGGACCAGGGCCGCGGCTTCCGCGATCAGCTCGCGGTGGGCCGCACGGCGGTGAAGGAGAAGCGATACGCGGAGGGGATCGCGGCCTTCACTGCCGCGCTGAAGATCGACCCCAACCATGCCGCCGCGCTCGCAGAGCTGGGCTGGGCGGCGTACCTCGCGGGTGACCTCGAGGCGGCGCGGCGCCACACGGAGCTGGCGATCGCCGGGGACGCCTCGGATCGGACCCGCGGCGCGGCGCTCTACAACCTCGGGCGCATCCTCGAGGACCAGAGCGACAAAGATGGGGCCGCCGCGGCCTATCAGCGCTCGCTCGGTCTGCGGCCCAACGCGGTCGTGCAGCAGCGCCTCACCGCCCTCACCGCCGCGGGTGCCGACGCCAGCGGCCACGACTGTGACCTCCAGCGGCGCCCGGGTCGGCCGCCCCAGGACCTGTGCGCCGCGCTGGTCGCTGGTATGCCGGTCGACGATCTGTACTCGCGGCACGCGTGCAACGCAGCGGAGACCGAGCCCGGGGAGGTCGCCGTCGATGCTGCCGGGGCGGTCGCCGGTGGCGAACCGGCGACGAAGATCGACCTCGAGGTCGCGGGCGGGATCAAGGTCGCCCACTTCGGCGTCGAGAATTGGCTGGAGTCCGGCGGGTCGGACGACCAAGTATATCTCGCGGTGTTGTACGCGGACCGCTGGTATGTCTCGGCGATCGGCGCTGCCTATAATCCAGGGCATAGCTACATTGGCGAGAACTTCAGCGTCGAGGCGGTCGAGGCCAAAGACCTGGTCCCCGGCGGTCCGCCCGAGCTCGTGCTCACCCTGGTCGCTGACCGCCACGACGGCGACTATGGCGACAATGCGCTCACGAGCAGCAGCGAGCGCATGATCGCGGTGCTCAGCCTCGACGGCGAGGCCCCGCGCTGGCTCGGCGCCTTCAAGATCTCCGCGGTCGACGAGACCGGACCGATGCTCGACGACGAGCCGAGCGAGACGGTGGTCAAGCGGAGCGAGCGCAAGGTCGACCACCGCTTCGACGTGGCCACCGGCGAGGTCGTGCTGATCGCGGCGACGGGCTTCGAGCCCACGAGCCCGCCCGGGCGCTTCAAGCTCGGCGCCCTGCCTGCGGCCTGCCCGGCGGCCCTCGGCTATCTCGCGGGCGGTTGATCACAAACCTGCGAGCGGCGGCGCTTCCGACAACTTCCCGCTGGTGAGGTCGACCGCGAGTGGCGACGGCTTACGCGTCGAAGGAAGCGATCGATCGCGCCTTCGCCGCAGGAGCCTACGACTACCTCGAGAAGAATCCGAAGACCTTCGAGACGCAGTTGCGGATCAAGGTGCGCAACGCCGCCGAGCTTTACCGCGAACGCATGCTGTCTCAGGTCAGCAGCGACCCGGAGGCGTTGCAGCGTCGGCTCGCCGAGCTATGGGAGCAGGCGCGCACCGAAGCTGATCGCCAGCAGAAAGGCCGCCTGCTCGAGGACCTCGTCTCGCTGCTGTTTCGCAGCATTCCGGGCTTTCACGTGATAAAGACGCGCCACGCGAACCGGCTGCAAGAGATCGACGTGGTGGTAGCGAACGAGTCAGACGACCAGGTGTGGAGCAAGGAAGGATCGATCGTCGTCGTCGAGTGCAAGAACCAGAAGGAACGCAGCGACGCCCCCGACCTGCTGGTGTTCGAGGGCAAGATGCGCCGCTTTCGGAAGCGCTGCACCGTCGGCTTCTTCGTCGCTCCTGCCGGGTTCACGAAGGGCTTCGCGGGTCAGCGCTCGGCGACGAGCACCGAACGGCTACTGGTGGTGCCGATCGATCAGCTCGGCATGATGCTGCACCGTGCTCCCGGCCAAGCCCTGAAGCCGTCGGCCGGCTGACCTTCATGCCAACGTGTTCGTCTCGATCCACTGCCTCGACGGCGACGTGCCATTACCGAGGCGAAGGAGCACCAGCACCGCCGCGTCGCACCTTGACGATGAAGATTGGGGCGCCGGAGGTTGGGCCCCGACACGTCGCCCTTCACGCGGCTCGGGCCACGATCAGGGCCTGCGACACGTCATGGCCAGCCATGGCTGACGCTCGGGCGGGGCGCCGATCGGCCGAAGATAGTGACGCTCGCACACGAAGCCGGCCTCGGCGAGGACGCGCAGCCAGCCCTCGACGGTCAAGTAGCAGCCGTAGCGGTCATCGTGCCAGCCCTCGACCTCGTCGGTAAACGCCCGCGGGTTGGAGCAGAACAGGGCCCCGCCAGGCACGAGGGCGGCCCGCAGCGCCGCGAGCACGCGCGGCAGGGCGGCCCGCGGCACGTGGAACAGCGACGCGTTGGCGAACACGCCGTCGAACCGTCGATCGCCGAGGCCGAGATCGAAGAAGCTCTGGTGCAGGACCTCGCAGCCGGTGTGGACCCGGGCCATCGCTACGAATGCTGCGCAGCCGTCGAGTCCGACAGGTGCGTGGCCCAGGGCGCGAAACGCCGCGAGGTCGCGACCCGGCCCGCAGCCGAAGTCGAGGATCCGCAGCGGCGGCGCCCCGCCGAGGGCGTCCAGCAGGGCCGCCCGGTTTTGCGAGACGTCATGATGGCGGGTGCCCTCCCAGAAGCTCCGCGAGTTCGCCTCGTAGTGGCCGAGCGTGCGCGCGGCGATGACGTCGAGGGATTCGCTGGCGTCGGACATCGGCGGGTGCCGCAGGATACGTCAGCGCCGTCGGCGCCACCCAGCGCCAGCACGACCAGCCACCAGCCACCCAGCGCCACCAGCGCTGGGGGTGGAAACGTGCTGAAGTTCGTGACGCATGACTGGTTCTCCCATCACAGACCCCCGAACTCGGGCTGACCACGAGGCCGGCCACTTCATAGCCGCC
>Ga0105046_10013349_pt1 | contig 12728 bp, 6 predicted proteins | sample MAT03_FD_78385 | JGI IMG/M metagenome (GOLD analysis project Ga0105046, IMG submission 78385) | Freshwater microbial communities from Lake Fryxell liftoff mats and glacier meltwater in Antarctica - MAT-03 (megahit assembly) | ecosystem: Environmental > Aquatic > Freshwater > Ice > Liftoff... | reverse complement strand
TTTAACCCAATAAACGATTATGGTAGAATCACTTACGGGGAACTACTCTAGAACGCTCAATTGCCCGGAATCCCAACGTTATAAACGAATTCAAACATTTTTGTTTAACTTCATCATGATACTTTTTTGGCGGATTTTATACACATGGATGATTTTGAGCTAGCGAAGTGAGGCTTTAGGACTTCGCAGATTATACGAACTTCTTTTTCTTAAGTTTTGTAAATTTTCCAAATCACAATAAAAGGTGTGACTATGCTAAATCAAAAACAGTTAGATCTATTAAAAAAATCAAATAAAACCTTAGCAATTATAGGGCGTTTTCGCAGTGAAGACGAGCAAATTCGTTATGTATTTAAAAATGCTGGGGGAAAAGATGGGAAGATCAGCGTAGCCGATCTGTTTGCTAAACTTAAGCCAGAATTACGCTCCTCTAGTAAGGGCACTTTAACAATTGGCGATACAATATTTAATCAATATGAATTAGATACCCCTTTGAATGCAAAGGGTAAAGGTAATCCACAACCCATTTTATTTGACAGTCCCTTGCTTGATGGCACTATTTATTCGGGAGAAGAAGCAAAGGCAATACAAGAACAAGGAAAAAAAGTAGTTAAGGAACTGATTGAAAGTCTCGACACCGTTGCCTATTTTACAGACACTCATTTCACTAAAAGCTTACTTAAGATAGCCAAACACTATCTATTTGAAGAAGCTAACGAAAATCTGGTAGACAAGATTGCTGATGATGCACAATGGTACAAAACAATTAATTCCGATAACTCATTTTGTTCCAAAATAGTACAATACCTAACTGCTCACGAGCAAGACGAGCCAGAAATAGAAACTGCTATTCGGCGATATCTAAAAAGCCTTAAAAATAACTCAGATAAAAGAATCTATACTGACGAGCAGGTAGACCAGTTAGCAGAAGCCCTGATTAGATGCAAAAGGGTAATGTTGGATGGAACAGAAAAAGATGTAACTTGGAACAAAATTGCTCAAGCGGGTCAATTTAGCTGGCTAAAAAATTATGCAAGCGATCCAAATTATGGGTTATCACATCCTAAAATTGGGAAAAAAGTTGGTGATAAAAACTTTTTAGCCTATTACCAAGCTTTTATGGAAGCCTCCGATAAAATTCATCGACTTGTAAGAACTCAAGCCATTCATTCGAGTATCTTCTGCTGGTTGGCAAGCAAATATCAAAAATGGGACTTGACAGAGCGTGTCGAGGCTGGTCGAGAAATGTTTCGTGTTGGTGTAGAAGCTCAGGGAGAACAAAGGATTCGCGGCGAAAGCAGAGAAGCATACCTACGGAACTCTGAATTAATTCAGAAAGCCAAAGTCGAACCCACACTTGCCAACAAAGTAGAAGGAGATGATAATTATCAGATTTTTGCAGAAAAAGCTGAAGACAACATTTTTGACGCATTGTTACCAGATCGGGCTGTGACGCGCAAAGCTCTGCGGTTGCGAGCCAAAAATATTTTCAAGAAACTAAACCAGATAGCTGGAGGAAAAGCTGGACAAATCCTCAAAGAAAATGATGAGTTTAACCAGTTATTTGTTAAATATTACAGAACTATCTTAAATACGCAAAATGATGTGGAAATAGAAGAATTTGCAGAGAGATTAAACAAAGAAGCTGCAAAAGATAAAGAAGTAGACAAATTTAATAACTTTGATATTAGGGGATTTATCGATGTTGTTATTAACAGGGCTAAAGAAGAAGGAGACGAAAATTTAAAAATTAAGGTTAAAGAAGCCTTTATTAGCGAATTTGCCCAAAAGAGTAAAAATCGTTTTGCCGAAGAATATCTAAAAAATCAAGACCAAATCAAAAAAGAAGAACAATTAGCACAAGACCTCTATGATCTGCGGAGCATCCAAGAAGTTACTTCTCACGAAGAAACAGCAGGAGCGCCGGTTTATGTGATGACAGATTTGTCCATGCCCGATTTTGAAAAGATTGACGAAGATATTAAAACAATACGTAAAAAGAAGATTCAGCAAGAAGCTCAAGCTGCTGCTCAAACAAGTTTCACTCTTTCTGTTACCGGAGCTAAACCCAAAGCTTTTAAAGGTATACCAGCAGACACGACAGGCGTAGTCACTGATGGCGAAGGAAAAAACATTGGTACTTACACAATTCAAGAAGATAATATTAAGTTGTCAGCCGATGAAATCCAAGTAGCTGACCAATTTAATAGCACAGAAGCACAAATAAATATTGACGGTCAAACATATAAACTTCAGGAGTTGGATATTCCTGAAATAATGGATTTCCCCAAACCAGATGAAATTGAACAAACAAAGATAATTGCTGAAGCCGCTCAAAATAATTACCAGCAGTTGTCAAAATCAATGGATACAATTCTTAAGAAGTATCGTGATGAAGATTCTGAAGAACCAGATTTTAATCGGGCTTTTCGCTCCCTCCTGCTGTGCGAGTATATCCAAGCTGCACCACAAGGAACAACACAAATAGGTCGTGAAGATCTGAGTAATATTTTGGGCTTAATGGTTGATATTGTCGAACATCTGGGAGAAGTAGATAACAGTAAAATTTTAGATGGAGTGCTTAACGAAGATCCAAAATTACTAAGATTGCTACAGAAAATCAATCTGAGTAAGTATTATCCAGCCGAAAAAGGAGACGAAATTTCAACAATTCTTCAATACCAATACGAGTTGTGTAAAAAACTCAATAACGTAAAAAACTATCTTCAAGAACTGGCAGAAATCAAAAACTTTTTTGAAATGATGCAACGAACAGACTTGGAGATTGTAGTACTTAACACAACTGTTGGAGAATATGGAGATATGGAGAAAATAAACGATTATGAAACTTTCTCTTTTAACACTGATTCTCCTTCGGTAGTTTATCTAACTTCGCAGTCTCAAGCTAGCGTAGATAGTCTGACAACAATGGCAGATACTCTAGCTGCATTAATTGATGATTCTGAGAATGCAACTAACTTGCAAATTCCCATATTTGTAAGTTCGCAAAGTTTATCTACCGATAAAGTTCCTTTACCATTAATTTGTCCCACAGAAAAGCTTAATTTACCTAACTTAGTATTTGATACAAATGAATCCCCAGCAACTAACAAGTTAAACATAATTGTCGATTGGAAAGAACGACAAAACAGTTATTTGTTACTTAGTGCAGCCACGATGTTACTAGATTCATCTATAGCGATGGGTTCTATAACAAATTTCAAACCACCAGTAAGTATGGAAATACGAAAGCTGTTTGATATAAATTTAAAAAAGAATCAAACAGTTGTGGATTTATTACGTCAATTTTGGTTAAGCCCAAATTGCCAGATATTAGATACGCTTATCTTTACTAAGTGGTTGAATTTAATAGTATTGGCTAAACGAATAGAAAATACCATAAATATCAAAGAAGAATTTGGTCAAATACTCGATGAGAGGCTTTGGAAACCTAGAGAATCACGAGAAGTTTGCGAGGCTGCTTTTGCAACTGTAAAAGAACTAGATAGTATTCCTCTTATAGCGGAAAAGAATAAACAATTTGGAAGTCCAAGTTCTCTGGGAGGAGGAAATTACTCTATAACAGAGACATATGGTACGGATTTAGAAAAAAAACCAAGGTACATATTTAATTTGCCTTGGAAAGACCTATTCGCTGAAAAATTAAATCGATTGCCAAAGAAGTAATCAAATCCGAAGACAAAGAAAATAGAGGAAAAATGAGATGCCTTATAAATTAAAACAAACAAGTCCTGGAAGTGTAGAGGTAACGAGCAACCTAGAAAGCTTTTGGTTTTTTTATAATTTTAACGTAGACGAAGGAACCAAAAAAGTTGAGATTAAGAGAGGTTATTTTGCAGCCTATATTTGCCAAAAATCTGGGAAACCTTTCATTCAAAGTCTGTATGGAGACTCAAATGAGAAAAAAGAAGATTTATACAGAAAATTGGAAATCTCTAACGTTGCGGAGCAAAAAATTAGTATAAATAATGCCCGTTTAGTAGATAGTAGATTTTCTCAATTTAGCAATGAAGTGTCGCAACTACATCTTTTTGATTTTTCTGACGAAAACGAACATAAAAAAGAGTGGATAGACACCAAAGGATGGTCTCCAAAGTTCAAAAATCCCACTAAAAATGATGATGGTAAGTATTTTCTCAAGCACACATTGGATTTTGGTCAAGTAAAAGACCGCTACATCTACTGGCTTTCTACACAAGCTAATGCAAATGGAACTGAAAGATTTGCTTTGGCAGTACCATTTATAGCTAGCTCACTCATGGGAACTATTCTGGCGTTACACCAGCAAGATTTACCTAAGATTTCAATTTCAGTGGATGAAAAGTCCTGGCCATATCCTAGCGGGCAAGAATTACCAGGGGCAATTAATGGTTTTTTGATGGTAGCTGAAGGAGCTTTTAAAGCTATTGCTTTAAGTGGGGAAGTTGATAATTTGATAGAACAAGTTACATCAAATAAACCTTCCAAGGAGATTCTTGCTGACCTTTCTCAAATAATTCATCGTTATCCTACGCCTATTTCAAGAACTCTAAATACAGCCCCCGTTACAGGTACTAATTCAGTTGTGCCCTCAAGCCCCGAACTGCCAATAGAAGTTCTTTACTTGGAGGGGCTTAATAGTACTAACCCAGTTGATATGATTATCAAATGAATAAACCGATTGTAGAAGTTAAAGAAAAAAAATATTCTGTTGATCGCGTTTCTGTAGTCTTAAAACTGAATTCTGGCCCTCTAATTCATTTAAGCTTGTCTGAGAGATTAGACGGGACAGAAAATAAGTTATCCAACGAAGAAACTTTTAAACAGGAATTTCTTGAACACATTTATAAAGAGGACGAAGGTAGCTTTCAATGGCAAGGAACAACACTAAAGTTTATCTTAGTAGGATATAACAGTACAGAAGCAAAAACCTTTGAGTTAGTTGGCTTGGTTGTTAAAAAAAATGTAATTGATTGGTTCAATGAAAATAAATTTAAAGAGTTTAAGAAACAAGATTATTTTATTTACCAAAAAAGCAACGGTGTCAATAGTTGGCCTTTTTTCAACCAGGTACTAAGTAAGAAATTCGAGTCACCAAATGAGGCTTTTAAGGAGAAAATTGGGTTATTGTTTCCTGAAAATGGCTGTATCTGGAGATATAGAGATTCTAACAATTTTCATTTTTTAAATCGAACCATTGCATTTACCAGTAGGCATTTACCAGAAGTGCAAGGTTGGTGTGCTTTTGATTCGGAAATACCGCTTCGCTTAATTCTTTTTGAAGAAAAAAAGCAAGATAATTCAATTCCTAAACTCGACCAAACCTGGAATCCATCCCATCTCTTTCTGCCTAATCGTTACAGTTGGAACAGATGGTTAGATAGGTCTTGTACCTTATCTCGCGATCTCAGTATCAATACTGGTCAAGAAATAGCTTTAATTAAACAACTGGTGAGTGATGGCTCTAACGGTGAAGATGCACAGAAGGGGAAGAATTTTCAAGCTCAAAATCCAACACGATTATTATTTGTTCCTGGAACGATAAACATAGGTGACAGAAATATATTTTGTCATACTGTGAGTTATGAGTTTAAATTGCCAGCATTTGAGGAAAAAGAATCTCCATCCGTCACTATGAAAATAGAGATGGATTATCCAGAGCGTCAAATTGGAGATAATGAAGTAGTATCCTTACGATTGTCTGGAAAGTTTCAAAAATGGGAAAAAGAAAAGGATGAAGAAACGAAAGTAAAAATAGCTCCTCCCGATTTGAACAACTGGGGAATTATAGATGAAAAAAACCAAACTCTAAAATCTGGAAATGATGCGGTTTTATATACTCAAATTTTATCTCCGACTTACTCGGACAAAAAATATAGTGGTATCTACATCAAACATGAAAAAGACGACGAGATGATTGTAGATATTCACCCCTGTGGCATTCCTTTAGTCTTAGGTTCTATTCAAAAATATCGCCCCGAACTGGAAAAAGCAGATATTACTCTTTGCGGGGAAAAACTAGCAATTTCTGTTTCGTCGCACAACCAAAGTTTAGCTAGTGCTGAAGCTATTATTCTTGATAATTCAGAAATTAAGTTGAATCATGGCAAGAAAATCTTTGGGCAAGCCCAACAAAAAGTTGATTTCTTATCAAAAAATATCGAGCTAGGCTCAACACAGCTAAACATCAAGTCCGCACAAACAAAAATCAATTCTTTGGTTAATGTTTCTTTGCCTTCGCCGCAAATGCCAAAACCGATTGTTCCCAGCAGTCTAGGAGGTTTAGATATGGCAAATGAAAAACCATTGATAACCATAGACAATCAAAATTTTGAAGTGGGGTCTGCAAGCGGAGAAAATAACTTATGTCTGTTGGATACCTTCGCTCAATTAGCGAATAAATATACAAATAGCAACGGTAGTCCGGACGAGTTGAAGGACATATTCAAGACATTTTTGGCTGATGAGACAGGACTTATAAATGTTGGATCAGAGCAGGATTTTATGGATCGCAATATTTCGGAAAATCTTTTATTGGCATTAAGTCATGAGAATAAAGAAAATTTTGAGATCCAGGTATACGATCAAAGCCCTGACGGAAGCATAACAAAATACGATAAATTCACCGCAAAAGATCAAGTCACAGGGGAAGATCAATACCCTGGTAAAAAACCTATAGTCCTACAGATGTTGCGATCAAAAACAGGTGAAGATCAACATCATTTTGTCCCTTTATTCCCTAGAGAACAAGCTGTTGGAGCCAACCACGAAACACAAACAAAAGAACTGCCAGCAGAGTTACTCGGTGGTGGTAAAGAAAGCCCAAAAAAGAAGCCTCTGGCTACAAAGAAGCCTCCTCCGGTTACAAAGAAGCGTCTGCCTCTAAGGAGGTCGGTACGAAAGCAAGACATTGAAAAAAAGATAAGAAATGCCTTACCGCCAACACCGGAGGGTATAATTGGTCATTATTACAGAGGAGACGAAAATCAAAAGGGACTAAGGGAATATGACCCTAAAACCATTGAAAAAAAGATATATGATGACATCGCTCAAGCACAACCGGTCAATAATGTAACTGAAGAATTAAAAAGGTTTGCGGCTGAATGTAACACTAAGGGTGACTTCTTTAATGCTATTCCAGAAGAGATAGAACGTAATGGCAAGACAATTAAACGCCCAAGAATCGTGGCCGCCAGAATAACAAATATGGATGGTATGAGGAAAAAGATAGGAGCCAGTGATCCTTATGGGGGCATACGCACCGAGCGAGATGACCGAGGACATTTGGCTCCAGAGGCTGGTGTTTCGGATCAGCATCTAGAAAAAGTTAATAGTCCGGACAACGTAATAGCTGAGACATGGAGTATAAATCAAAAGTATAAAACAGTGTTTGAGAAAGTGGCGAAGGAATTAAGTATCAAGCATAGTGTGATAACGATTCATATTCCAAACTATAAATCGAAAAAGGGAGACGAAGCGAGTTTTCGGCCGAGACCAAAATCAGTTACTCATATACTAGTTCTCGATGGAATAATTAAAAGTGCTTTCACATTGAAGAATAGTAAAAAGATATACATTCCTCGTAACACGTAAAAAAAGCAAGGGTGAGCACTGCGCTTGTAACGACTGTCTTAAAAGTAAAGCGGTCGCGTAACGCACCAACTAAACCCCATCGTGTTTATCAATAATCCTCTATGAGTACAATTTACCCATGAATAGACCTCTTGCAAAAGTCAAAAATTAGGAATGTCATTTTGAGCGGAACTCAGGGGAGAGAAGAATTTCACCAGATGTTTTGCTCCGACCAAGATGACAATTTAAACATTTATGCAAGAGTTCTAATGATCTCGCAAAGAAAGAATAACTAAGGAGTCTAGAAAATGGCTAAATTAGTAGTAATGGGAGCAATGCTAAAATGCTCCTTTGGAATGACACCTAGTTCTCTAATCGTTATTCCTAAAGGAACGCCAACCATAATAGAGGGAAAGCCAGCAGCAACGATCGCGGATTACGCACCCATAGCTAATATTCCTCCTTTTGGGATGTGTAATTCTCCGCTAAACCCAGCAGTTATAGCCGCAACTGCTGCTGCTGCGGGAGTACCAACCCCAGCGCCTTGCATTCCGGTTATTCCCGCTCCTTGGGTACCCGGCACACCACTCTTCTTACTTCAAAATCCGCCTGCTCTCAATGACAATTGTAAGTGTTTTTGTACTTGGGGTGGCGTTATCCAAATTACTTATCCGGGACAATCTCTTGTATCAGTACCTTGAAAAAACTAGCGCGGCAAAGCTTCCAAGAGTTGGGCAGATGTTTCAGGTACACTTTTGAACCCCAAATAGCTGTGCTTTTGTTGTATATATAGTTATCAGCGATTCAGTAGAGTGAGATGAAGTGGCGATCGCTATGTAGAGTATAGGCGATCGCTGACTAAAATACCAATTTTGTAATCATGTAGAAAAATTGCATTATTTGGCGATCGCTGTCTCACAGAGTGCGATCGCCTCTCTTTTAAGTTGGGATGAGGTGGCGATCGCACTATATAGAGTCTAGGCGATCGCCTCTCTTTTAAGTTGGGATGAGGTGGCGATCGCACTATATAGAGTCTAGGCGATCGCTGTTTGACACAGGTTCAGGCAAGTTCAACGCTGAAAGCCACTCTACGATAAGTTTTCAAGAAATGTACCCAGTTAAAGGATTTTAGCGAAAAGCTGATTACTTAATACTTCCGCAGAAAATGATTCATAAATGAAGCTCCTGGGCTGACCTATCAAAGAGTCGCAACTGGAGGTTTAAGCCCTAGCTGTCTAATTGGTACACAAAGCAGGTAAGCTGAAGAAAGCACCTACCAAAAGTAATTTTATTTATACCATTAGACGTATTGACAGAAGTTACTTATAAGTATGGTGATTAATGTGTAGTTTGTATTTGGAAAGATTACATAATATGGTAGTAAGAATCAATTTAGCATAATTAAATACTAACTAATAAATCTGCAAGACTAGCAATTCTCAATAAGAGCAGTTGCACAAAACTTAACTATGTTTTTAGACATTACCTAACTTTGGGTAAATTTCCGAAATTAATTTTTTAGCCTTGTAGTAAATCACATGAATAGAAACGAAAAAATTAACACCATCATTCTCAAGCGCAAGCCTTTGGATGAGAAACTCAAAAAAGTGCAGAATAACGTCGTGCTGCTAAACTCAGAAATTAGCAAGCTAGAAAAACTGCAACAGGCTACAGCAGAAAAACTAATCACACTTCAGTGCGATCCTAATTTTCTTCAAGCTTTGAGGAAAATCGATTTTTATGAGATCAAAAAACGAATTTCCGATGAACTTAAGAACCTAGAAAAAATGAAGCGTCGTTTTGCCCGCGACAGTTTGAACTTGGGGGTAGTTGGCATAGCTAGACAAGGAAAGAGCCGCCTCCTTCAGAGCTTAACTGGACTTTCCACCACTGAAATCCCAGATAGTGACAGAGGATTCTGTACAGGTGCCCGTTGTACTATTCACCATCGTCCAGAAGTTGCTACATATGGCATGGTTTTTTTTCATTCCGACAGAACATTCCTGAATGAGATCATCAGACCCTATTTTGAAAAACTCCGCTTAGGAGATGCGCCGGAGACCCTTGAAGAATTTGCTCTGCCCTTGCCTCCTTTACCTGAGGAAATCGCAGGGGATTCTATGCTCTACAAAGCACAGTACAGGTATTTAGAAAAGTATCACAACCATCTGGAAGAATACCGCTCTCTGCTGCTGGAAGGACAAACTAAACAGATTCAAAAGCACGAAATTAGAGAATACGTTGCTCAGAATGACCCTGAGGGGAATCAGAATTATTTTAAATACATGGCAGTCCAAAAAGTTGAACTGTTTTGTGAGTTTCCCAATACTGATATTGGTAACATTGCCCTAGTAGATATGCCTGGTTTGGGAGAAACAGGGATTGGCGCAGAAGAGCAGTTGATAAAAATTCTAGGTGAAGAAGTAGATGCTGCCATTTTTGTTCGGTTCCCAAAACCACCAGGTGGAGACTGGGAGGCGAAAGATGTGGAATTATATAGTACCGCCAATAAGGCTTTGCGTTTGCCTATCAAAGAGTGGTCTTTTATGGTTCTAAATAGACATGACAAAGCTGAGAATTTGGGACTCTGTGAATACTTTGCCAAAAGCTTGGATAAACAAGTAATAGAAGTTGTCAAACCAGCAATTATTGCCAACTGTGCCAATACAGAAGAAGCAAACGCAGAGATTTTAGACCGGATTCTTGATTACCTAATCCAAAATATCGAACGTTTGGATCGAGATTATTCCAACTTCTGTTACCAGGAACTATTGCGAATTCATAATGCTGTGAGCATTGAAGTCGAAAAAGCTCGTAAAGCTTTAGGTGTTTCATCAATGATGGGTAATGATGCAATTGAGGTGCCAGATTTTAGACCACTATTTAGAAATGTTTGGGAACAACTCACGGACAAGTTGGAGGAACTCCTCAAAGAGCTTCAACAAGATGGTTACAAACAACAAATAGCTCAAGTGTATGCAGATAAGATACAAGAAGTAGAGACATACTGCTTTAATAGTAGGGATGATATAATACCAGAGTTTGCGGAAATAGAGAGGACGCGAAATACTAAAGGTGGTTACGGTGCTGCTTACATTATTTATTTACACAAATGTCGCACCCATCTTTCGCGGGAATTTTTAAAAATAGATGATGGTTTAGAGGTATTAATCGATGATGTAAAATCAGAAGTAACAAATGTGTTACTTGCTGAAAAAGGAGGTATGTTAGGCAGCCTAACCGATAAAAAAGGAGTAGATTTTCTAAAATATATGGCAAAAAACTTGCCTGATGTTTCTTCTATCCAAAGAATCAAAGAAGGATTTGAAATAATATCCAATTTCCATATTTCTTATCGTAATTTGTTTCAACATCGAATTCGTAAACATCTCGATACGCTAACACCTGATCGGACAGCTGGTCTTAACGATAGACCTACGGCAGAAGAAATTCAGCAAAAGCTTCAGTTTTTTTACGATAAATCGGTGTCTGAATGTGTTAGCGAATTAGAAAAATTTTCGTCAGAGCCTGGAGACGCTGCTTTTGGAATCGTAGAAGAATTTGTGGATCAAGTACTGCGTTCTAACAATGCAGAAGATGGATGGGAACAAATTTACTACCAGGCACGAGGACAAGTGTGGGGAAACAAATTTGCTGAAGAAAGAAAGCTCAATGACATCCGCAAAGAGTGGCTAAACGCAGTTGAACGCGTTGCAGCAAACAATAATAGAGAGTCTATAGAGTTTATTGACTAGAAAAATAATTTAAATTTGAAGCAAAGGAGTTAATAAATGTCAGAAGAGAAAGCTTTGAAAATTACTATGCTTGGTCCCACTGGTGTAGGTAAAACAAGCATATTGACCGTGATGCGGAAAGCGATGGATTTGGCAGTGAGTAATAGTATCCTAAGATTAAATCCTGGTAAGCCTGATGACGACGGATTTGCAAAATCAATTGCTTTAGGAGCTTTTGCAGAGTATGAAAGGAAATTGTCCCAACTGATTGATACGAGGAATTTTACTGTTCAAGGAGGACTGGATGGAAATAATCAGAATACAGAATTTTATTTCTACCTCAGTAATTTAAAGGGCGATAGGAATAGTTCAAAATTATTGCTGGAATTTCAAGATTATCCGGGCGGATGGATACTACCTAACGATTCACAACGTTCTACAGTTGTAGAGTATTTAAAGAATTCCCCCATTACTATCATAGCAATTGATACTCCTGCTTTAATCGAGAAAGATGGGCAATATAATGAACCCATCAATATGAGTACTGATATTACATACTTATTGAGGGAAGCATACGAAGCAGATAATAATCAATCTCCACAAAAAAGATTAGTGATATTTGCTCCTGTAAAATGCGAAAAGTATATGCAAGCAAATCAAACTGAAATAATCAATATAGCAATAAAAAAACGTTACCAAACACTTCTTGGAGATTTAAAACAAAGACAGCCGCATGTAGCCGCAGTTATTATACCGATTCAGACAGTGGGCGGTGTAGTTTTTTCTTACATCGATAAGAGGCAAAAAAATCCTGGAGAAATACCGCCTTTTTGGTATCAGCAAAGAAACAATCCTAAATGGGAAAGTGTTAATGCTGAACAGCCAATGCGATTTATATTAGCATTTATTCTCAGAAATTATCTTCAGGATAAACAAGAAAAAAGAGGATTATTGTTACAGTTTATATATAAGTGGTTAGACATAGATAAAGACCTCAAAGAAGCAGTTAAATATTTTGCACAAAGTTCAGTTAATCAGTCCGCAGCCAATGGTATTGAATTAATACAAGGCGACACTTTATTGACTGTAAATTAGTTATCTTTGCTATTTAGGGTGTCATGAGCCACTGAGTTATTAGAAGACAAACAATTATTCATAGATAAATTAGGAAGTATCAACTATGGATATATACCTACAAAGCCGTACAAAGAACACAGATTACTACTGGGTAAGTCAGTCAACAGCACCAGAAAAAGTGCATACTGTTCCGAGTATTATCCAGTCAGTTACTAAGTTCAATGGAGACAAGGATTTAAAATTAATTCACGAGTCCGATCCCTCAATTGTTTTATTGCGATCGCAAGGTAATTTACTATTACTTGTATCCGGGTTGCGAACAAAACGCCAAGATAAAGACCGTCG
>Ga0105046_10013348_pt1 | contig 12728 bp, 14 predicted proteins | sample MAT03_FD_78385 | JGI IMG/M metagenome (GOLD analysis project Ga0105046, IMG submission 78385) | Freshwater microbial communities from Lake Fryxell liftoff mats and glacier meltwater in Antarctica - MAT-03 (megahit assembly) | ecosystem: Environmental > Aquatic > Freshwater > Ice > Liftoff... | reverse complement strand
TGCGGCCATGAGCCGCGGTATCGTCCAACGGATTGTCGGCGCCTCGTTCGCCCTCATCACCGGCGGCGTCATCGCTAAGTTCGCCGTGAAGAGCGCTGCCAGCAAACAGGCATTCATCACAGGCACCGCAGCCGCCGCGCTAATAGAGGCAGTCTTCCCCGGCCGCGCCGCCAACATGCTCAGCCGGATCCCCGTGATCGGGCCGTATGTCGCTTCGTCGGCTTCTCCGGTGCAGGGCCTCGCAGGCATGTTCGGTTCGGATGAGCTCGCTGCCTACGTGGAAAGCCCCGCCTACCAGGGTGTCGGCGCCTACGTGGAAAGCCCCGCCTACCAAGGTGTCGGCGCCTACGTGGAAAGCCCCGCCTACCAGGGCGTCGGCGGCCTGAACGGCCCCATGGACAACGCGGTTGCGGGCCTCGGCTATGATCCGAACGAGCTGGCCGGCGGCCACTTGAACGGCCTCGGCGCCATGGGCTCCAACATGGCGAGCCACCTCGATTAAATTTCAGCACCACACGCTGATCGAGCCCACCCCGATGTCGTGTCGGGGTGGGTTTCGGCGTCAGAGGGCGGGTGTGTCGCTCGACCTCCACCATCGAAGGCGCGAATACCTCGCTCTACCTTCAAATCACTCTTCAGGAGAGACCCATGCCCGTATACCGTCAAGCTTCAGATGCCGCTCAAGGCGATGTGAAACTCGAAGCCATCACGCAGCCTTTGTATGATGAAGTTCCGATCCCAACCGGCTCGGGTACCGTCTCGTTCTTCCAGAACCCGGGTGGCCGCAGCCGCTTCTTCACCAACCTGGAAACCGCTGGCTCGCTGACGTGGCCCAAGCGCTTCTCGGTCAAGGCCTTCCGCATCGTCCCCAGCCCGGCCGCCAGCGCTGGCAACCTCCAGTCGTTCTACGCCAACGGCTACTTCGTCTTCCGCGTTGGTGAGAAGGATTACTTCTCGGCTCCGCTCCACCTGATCACCCCGGGCTGCGGTCTGTTGGTTTGGAATATCCTGGGCGCCGCTGCGGCCGTGGCTCCCGCCAACACCCTGAACGTGGCGACGAATGGCGAAGCGAACCATCGCAACATCTACATCCTCCAGCACAGTGTGTGGCTGCCGTCGGTGCAGAACTTCCGCGCTATCGTGGAAATGCTCAGCACCTTCTCCACCTCCGCCACCTTGGATGTCTGGTGCTATCTCGAAGGCGAATTGTTCCGCGAAATCCAATGATCATTGGGTTCTCTTTTATCTGAGAACAGAAAAACCCCGGATCACCTCCGGGGTTTTTTGTTTTCCATCAGGGTGAGGGGGAGTGACCTGCCCCCTTTCACCCCCCATTCGGATCTGGTACAGTAAGCTCTCCCGGATCCCTGTCAGGAAATCAACATGCCCATTCAACGTCTTGATCCACGCTATCCTCAGCCGGTGCCGCACATGCAGAGCCGCCAGATCCCGGGCAATCCTCCTCAGGCGCTCATGCACCCTCATGATCCCCGATTGGTACACGCGATGTCACGCATGCTCCCCGGCCAAGGCATGGGCGATGTCCCGGGCCAAGAAGATGCGTTCGGCCTGCCTCCGCAGGACCTGATCAACGCGCTCTACGACATCTTCGGGTCATACCCCCGCAAGAACGTCCTGCCCTACGCTAACTCTTTCAACCTGCTCGCCTCCGAAGGCAACCGGCTCGCCGCAAACGGCACTGCTCGCCCCTCCATCAAGATCTCCGCTGATGCCTCTCTGGTGGTGACCGCGATCACCGGCGTCTCGACCGGCGATTACTCGGTCTTCATGCGTACCGACTCCAGCGATCGTCAGCTCATGCAGTTCCCGATCCACTCGTCTGCAATGGTCGGGACCGCGGAACGCCCCTTCTTCTTGCCCAAGCCCCTCTTGCTTGCGCAGAACACCACCACCAGCTTCGACATTACTGATCTGTCTGGCGCTGGAAATGATGTGTGGTTCACGCTGTGGGGCTTCAAGATCTACCGTCGCATGTACGCCGCAGCGGGCTGATAGTGCGGGTTTTTGGCCCAGGTGGAACGGTTTTGACCGCCCAAGGTATTCCAGCCAGCCAGCGTATGGCCGGCCGGCGAGTTTTTGCACTTCCGACCCCGGGCAAGGTACCGGACCAGGACGTGACGGTATCCGCAGACCGCGACGCATTCGACCACGCGCAGTTCGCCCGCAATTATCCGACGCCCGACGTGCGCATGTCCCAGGCCCTTTTGGCTGGGCTGCGGCGCATGAACATCACTGCGGCCCCTCCTGCGCACATTAAGCCGAGCGTATGGTCTGAGCCGATAGATCTGTCGGCATCCGTGGCGTTGGCCGCGGCCGTGACCCCATTTCAGACCGTCATCAGTTTCCGGAATCCTCCCGGCCGCATGAGCCGCATCACGCATTATGGCGTGAATGTGACGAATCCCGCCTATACGTATGACGGCACCATACTCTGGGGCTGGCGATACAACGGCCGCCTGATCGACCAAGGCTTGACCAATTGGGGTGAGCAACGAGGGAGCATGGTTTTCATGCGACCCACGGTCATCATCATGAAGGACGAGAACGCCCTGTTGGAGTTCCTCGTGCGGCGCCCGGTGGCGGCCGGTCCAGCGTACACCGTGCAAATGTGCATGCGTGGCTGGACATGGCGCCTCCGCAACAATTACGTGGGAACGCAGGCATCCGTGACCGCGTATTGATCCGCGCCACCGCCCGTCTGGTCCGGTCAAAAATCTCTGGTACACTGAGGCAATGCCCTCAGAGAACACCATCATCGAAGGCGCGCTCAGGGCCGCCCGGATCGTGTCTATCCCGGTGCGTCGCCCCGATTGGGTGGATCCATCCTTCTGGGCGTACCCCCTCAACCAGACCAAGACCCGGCCAGTGCCCGCTGCGAGCAGTTGGCTCGATTACCTGACCGTTCGCCCCAGCCGTGCAGGGGGGCTCGCCCCTGAGGGCTACAGCGCAGTCATCAAGGGCTTTGTGGCCACGAGCGAGGCAGACCCTGCTGTCAGTGGCATCCGCTACCGATTCATGCTTGGGGGCCGCTTGCTGCCCGCTCAGGAGTTCGGCATCACAGACGCCATCGATCGTCACGTGCAGCGGAATGACACCTACCCCTGGCCGGCGTTTCACCGGCGCACCTTCATCCAGGTCTCGAACAACCAGCTGTTGACCCTCCAGGTGAGGAACACGAGCGGCGCTGAAGCGGTGGCCATTGCCGGACTCTACGGATGGTTCTACCCGAACCTGGGGACACTGGGCAAGGGGGGCCAGGAAGATGGCAATGACGGTTTCCAGGGGCTAGAAGACGATGGCCGATAACTCCGATCACAAGCGCCGTGTCCTCCTCAGCGAGGCCATTATCCGCCAGAAGGCACAGCCGACCCGTGTCGTCTCGCCGGACGCGGTGGATCGTGGGTATTGGCAGGGGTCCTCGCCGAGCGTCCCTCGGCACATGCGCATGCCGTATGCGGACGACCGGATCCCGATCGTTCCCACGGCCGAGCGCGAGCCTGAGAGCGACGACCCACAGACACCCGGCTGGGTCAACACCAACTGCCCTCCATGGGTATGTCCTCCCTTCTGGTCCGCCTCGATAGATCTCCGACAAGATGGATGCCTACCCTTCTACGAGCAGACGAAGCTGATCGGTTGTTACGAGGTGCCCCAAGATTATGTCCTGGTTATCCGCAACATTTCCTATGAGGCACTAAACGCCGCGCAGGGTGATGTATTCCGTTTCGAGTTCTATATCGACAGCAGTTTCGTAATGGCGATCGAGGACAAGGTAGTGGACGCGGCCGCGCCAAACCCCGCGCACAAATATGCGCTTGGGGGGAATACCCGCATGCTTCAGACCCATCTGGTGGTGGACCGTAACCGGACGCTTTGTGTTCGCGGGATCCTCAATGGGGTGGTGAACTTCGAGGGCGTGAGTGTGCATGCTCCCGGTGACCCCATCATCACAGGAGACTGTACTTTCAACGTCTACATGCAAGGATTCCTCGCGAACTTGCGTGAAAATATCGACGGGGGTCCTCGGCCAACCGATCTCGGTGATGGTGATGGGGAGTTCCTGGAGCTCACACAAGAATATGGAGGCTACCATGAGTGATTCCATCGAGCATGTGCATGCGGAGAGCGTGCGCATAGGTATTCGCTTGGCAGCCTTGAACTTCACGGGCACTCGCCTGCCAGAAGATAAAATAGCGCAAATCCTGCGCACGCTTCCCGTTTCATTCATGGCTGATGAGTTTCCTCTCTCCACCCTCACCAAGCAGCATCATGATCGCAGCCGAGCGCGTCGAGATTGCGCCCAGCGACTGTTGGAGGTCATGCTTCACCACGCTGGTGAGGCGGCACTCCTGAGTAGCGATGAGTCGCAAGGATTAGTGGGAAAGGCGTGGCGCATGGCCATGGCCATGGAAGAGCAGGAGCAGGGCCAAGCTGTCCTCGATCAACTTGAGAGTCGGAAATAAATCATGCCCCTCGTGCAACGCTTCAAAAGCATTTGGTCGGAGATCAACGCCAGCAACATCCCATTCGCTGCGCAAGTGCAGGGATGGTTGGCCGCGAATCCCGGGATAATGATCCAGGATGTGGACTGTAGCCGCCCCAACAGCACGTACAACGCGGATGCTCAATTCATCCGCATCGCTTACCTGGAATGCCAAGCCCCCGCTGTAGGAGCCACATACGCCGCGGCGCTCTACCAAAATGTGAATGGGGTGAGCGCGCAGGATGCTTTCAACGCGGCCTACGCTGATGGTCTCTCGGTGGTCCCCCATTTCATTCTCGATATTACGGATCACGAGCAAAACAAAACTGACGCGGAAAGCCTCCTGGTCATCGGGGTAGTGACGGACCTTAGCCCGCTGGGCGAGGTCGGAACGGATCGCGCAACGTTCATCGCGCAGCCCATCGGAAACATCGCAGGGGGCGCCATCGGCAATGCGGCCCTGTATGACGCCAGCGGCCGCGTGGTGGCGGGTTCGATCCCTATCCTCAACGTTGGCGATGTGGCTTGGGTCGCCAACCAGCGAAATTACGCCATCTGGGATATGGAGTCAGGTATGTACATTGGCCTCCCCAGCTGCTGCGGAGCCGGGGCATTGGTGGTGGCCACAACGACCACGACCACCTACCCTTGCGTCCCGGTATTTACGTCATGAGTTACGCTGGTTATTCCATCAAACGCTTCCAGGTGCAGGTGGGAACCTTAGGCAGTGGGAACACTCTCCCGCAGGTTCTGAATCAATTTTTAGGTCTTAACCTAGGGATGACGATTGTAAAATTATCAATAAACTGGAAAGAGAGCCGCAACCGAGGAGGGTACTATTATTTCAATCTCATGTATCGAGGCGGCGGATCACTGGCTAGATCCTACGCGCTGGAGTTCATCAGCACCGGGCCGGTGCAAGCGGAGACGCAGGCGAGCGCATTCTTCGCCGCGAACCCTCAATTTGTCCCAGTGCAGATAGCGGTGACATCTCGCCCTGATTCAGCACCTCGCGTGAGGTCTCTCCTGGTCATCTACGCAGACCGGAACATGATAAACGCCCCGGTGCTGCACATAGCGCCCGCCGGCGCTCCGGCAGTTGCGGTGGCCCAGGGTGCTTTCGGCTCCTTCTTTAATGATCTCGACCTGCCGCAACGCCCCCTCCCCGCGCTCAATCTCGGTAACGGGGTTTGGCCTGCCGGCGGCGCAAATCTCCTCATCCGCGGGATTGATGCGAACCCGAATGTTGCGGCGTGGGCAGGTATTGCCCCATGCTGTTTCCCTGGTCCTTCTTTCGTTGCTCCTGTAGTTCCCGATCCAGAATTATTCTGCTCGGACTGCATCCCTCCTGGGCTGCTTACTACCACGACCACCACGACAACGACAACGACCACCACGACAACGACAACGACCACCACGACAACGACCACAACGACCACAACGACCACATCCACGACGACAACATCCACATCGACAACATCCACGACGACAACAACAACAACATCCACATCGACAACATCCACATCGACAACAACGGCCCCTGCATTTTTCTGTAATTGCGTTTATGAGTCTACGTATGATTATGTCTCTGTAGTGTGGGGAACACCCACCCTCATCGGAACATGCACCACCGACGCGACCGACAACGCAGCGGCGTGGGCATATGCGACCGCCTGCACCGCCAGGACGACGGTCAGTGCAGCAGGCGCGTGTGATCCGTGAGCAATCCCCCAGCCCCCGCCATTCCCGGGCTTGATCCGCCACCGCTGTGCTGTCCTCCCTGCACTTACTGCACTGGTGTTCAGCCGAATCCTACGAACATTACTGTCGGTGATGCTTTTACAGTCCAGTTCGGTTAATAAATCTTATGAGCACTCCCCCTCCTCCAGCAACCCCCAGCATAGCCAAGCCATCAGTGTGCAGCTGTACGTCCACGGGCTTTTTTGGGGGAATGTCAGGCGATTGTCCGGATAAGAACGTACTATGTGCGTTTACTCTCGTTGTCTCCGGTATCACAGCGACCATTACCTGTGCTCAATTTAATATAATCCTACTTTGGACCGGATACGAGTGGACGGTAATCAGCGCTCCTTGTGGGCCTCATACTGTACTGGTCGGATGGTTTGATTGCCTTGGGAACGTCCTTGACCTGAATGTTGTCATATACGACATCGGGTGTGATTGCACTTGGGCGGTAGGGCTGAGATGAAGGTGACCACATGAAAAACTGGAACGATTTTACTGATGCTTTTACAGTCCAGTTCGGTTAATAAATCTTATGAGCACTCCCCCTCCTCCAGGAATCCCCGGCATAGCCAAGCCACCACTGTGCGGCTGTACGGCCACGACCGTTCAGGGGACGCTATCAGGCGTATGTCCAGGTGCTTCCTACCCATGCACTTTTGATTTCGATGCCTTAGGAATCACAGCGACCATTTCCTGTGATACGTTTGGTGTAGTACTATTCTGGGACGGCGACAGTTGGTCTGTAATCAGCGCTCCTTGTGGTCCTCATACTGTACTGTCAGGATTTTTGAGTTGCACGGGGAGCACCGTTACCATGGGTGCTTTCATGTACGACAATGGATGCGATTGTACTTGGCAGGTAACAGTACCATGAAGGTGACCACATGAAAAACTGGAACGCATTTGTTAAGGTCTATGCAGGCAGCGAACTGCCCCCGGTGAGTATCGTCGCGAAGACGACCGATCACTCGATAAGGGTATACCGCTGCGTCAGAAAAGATAATCAATGGCTCAATAATGACGGTGGCTTGATACAAGAGCCATTCGTCGCCATCTGCACTGACACGCTCGGAGCACCTGTGCTGGATCAGTGGGTCATTACACACGCCGACGATGTGTCTGAGGTACACTCCTATTACATGCGCTGCCCATCCTGCGAACAGGATACCGTCGCCCCGCCATTCCCAACACTACCCTGAGAAGTACCCATGATTTCCATCCTCGCCATTAACCAAGAGCTGAGCCAGTCCACGGAAGCGTTCGTGGTGGCCGTCAACAATGCTCTCGCCGCAGCCAGCCCGATGGGGCTTCAGGACGTATTTCTGACGCGCAGGCTCGATCTCTCGAACCCTCGATTCAACTGCACGCTCTCACTCGCTTCCCCCGGTCCTGTGTCGATGCGCGCGGTATATTTCACCACGCTCTCAGGAACCCCTGTAGATGTTCAGGTGGCGGCATTCTTTGCTGCGAACCCAAGCTATCGAATTTTATTCACTCGCGACGTGAGCCAGGAGGTACGTCGCAGCTTAGATCATGATGCCGTCATGGTTATTTACGCGACGACGCTTCTGCCGAACGCTGGCCAAGATCGCTCTCGCCCTGTCATCGTGCAAGCGAACGCACTCATCACTCCCGGATCGACCGGAGAGGTGGCTTTGGTAGGGGCTTCAGGGGTTCTCTCGCCCCTGATCATGGCTAGGAACCGGGGCGGAATAAACTGGATGGCGGGTGTTCGCGGGTACGCGCAGGTGCGCCCCGGTACCGGCGTGTGGGACGGCTACCCGAGCTGCTGCCCATAACCTTTCCTGTTGTGTCATTTCCAATAACCGATAAGGTATTGCCTTATGGAAGATCTCTACATCTCTGTCGGCAGGGCCATCGTCTGGTTTGGCATAGGTGCCGTCATTTTCCTGGTTGTCTGCTGCACCACGATAGCCGTGTGGGCTTTACTCGGCCGCGTCGCCGCGACGCAGGCGGCATCTCGATTGGAGCGGTTCTGGCTCATCACCTGTTCCGCGCTGGGTGGCCACAGCAAGCAGGGAACCATTCTGGCGCACCAACATGCGCTGGAGTCAGCCAAGGCCGCCTTCAACGCACAATCGTCTCCTGAGGTGGAAGACATCCTCCTGAGTGGTGTGGCGACCGACTCCGAGGAGGCGCGGCTCCTAAGCGCGTTTCGAGCATACGCCAAAGTGATCGCCACCGAATCAGACACGCCCACGCCTACCAGCGGTCTCATGCTCTTGACCAAACCCATCGAAGATGCCATCGAAGATGACACAGATCGGATCCCATGATTTCTTGTATTTATTGCGTCGAGAAGCACGTAGCCCGGGCCAAAGCCTATCATGTGGAGGCGCGATCAGGCTACAGCGGCCGCGTTGGAATGGTCCTGGGGGAATTAGCGCTGGCGGAAGAGGAGGCGCTCGATGCATTTCCAGATCTCGCTATCACGCTGCGCACTCTGCGGAAGCGGATCGAGCAAGAGCGCGCGCACAGTAAAGTCGATTGGGAAGATCTCCTGACGCAGATTGAGCAGTTGGTAGCGCTTGCGGATCCCAGTACCCGGAAGATGGCTGCCGCGGATGCCGCTCCCGCCATTATTGCCGCTTCCGCCATTATTGCCGCTTCCGCCATTATTGCCGCTCCCTCCATTATTGCCGCTCCCGCCGTCGTTGCCGGAGTTATTGTCGATCCATCAAGGGGGAGCACTCAGGCTGCCGGATGGTCTAAACTGAACATTGGTTTCCCTCCTCCTGTGACAAAAGAGGGTGAATGTACGCCATGTGAAAAGAGCAAGCGGTATCGTGATCGCATGCGGATTATTGACGAGGAAGATAAAAAGGATTTGGCTGAGCATGGCCACCAGGGCCACACACGCCGCGTGGTGATCATCGCCGTCCTGAGTAACTTCGATCCTGCGTACAGCATCGCCACGTGCGTGCAGGAGCAGGCTCTGGCGCTCATGGAAGCCGGGCAGCGAGTGACCGTGCTCGTGTCTGCCAATGCCAAGCGGGAGGAGAGCATCCTCCCTGCCGAGATTGAGGTTCGTGCGGTACTGCCGATATTCCCACTCAAGGAGGATCAGGCTCCTGAAGCAGATGTGAGGGCCGTTCAGTCCGTGCTCAGCGAGGAGCTAGGTGTATTCTCCACTGCAAATATCATTGCGCATGATTTGATATTCCAGTCTTGGAACCTCGTATTCGCCACCGCGATTCACGCCATGGCGGGACTGACCGCAGCTGGGACAAACCCCGGCGTTCACCAATGGTATCATCAGTGCCACAGCATGCCTGGGAACCGCCGTACCGACGCAGGCACGCTCCCCATGAATGCACGGTACGCGCTTCCATTGCGCCACCGGCTCCTGGCGCTGAGTGCCGAGCAGGCGAGGCGGTTGGTGGGATACTACGCACTCAGTGATGCGTCCCGAATCGACATCGTGCAGAATGCCCGAGACGTGCGGTCTTTCTTCGGCCTATCAAACAAAGCGGCCTCGGTGTACGTAGCTGCCCAGATGAGCAGCGCAGACATCGTGCAGGTGTACCCGCTCTCCTCGACGCGATTGGCGGCGAAGGGATTGGATTTCCTGATCCGCCTATTCGCTACTTTTCAAAAAATGGGTGTATCCGCTCGGCTCGTGATCGTGAACGCACATGCCAACGGCGGCACAGAGAAAGAGGTCCTCGCTCATTACAACGCCATGGCCGATGTGGAGGGGCTGAACACGGGAACCGATAGAGGGCTCATCTTCACCAGCGAGATCCTCCCCGAGACCGCGGCGAGTGGCCTAGGGGGTGCCGATGTGCGTTCGCTCATGCAACTGGCCAACCTATTCGTCTTCCCCAGCGTCAGCGAGGCAGGCCCCCTGGTGCTCATGGAGGCGGCCATTTGCGGCCAAATGCTCGTGATCAACAACAACCTGAAATCAGTTGAAAGTTATGTGGAACATGACCGCGCGCTCTGGCTAAACTTGGACGAGCACGCGAATGTGGCGCTCTTGGCTGAAAAGATTGTCTCATGCCTTCACGCCTCCGGGAAGATAACGACACACATCATGCGACACTCCTTCAGCCGCGGGGTAATGGCGAAGCGCCTCATGGCGGTGTTGCCAGTACTCGTGGGCCCATCCCTTCATGATCGGCGGGTGGCAATGGAAATGGCCCACGTGGCTGGGGTGAGGGCCGCGGCGGCGGCGAGGGCCGCGGGCATGTCGGGGGCGCCTAGCCCGGGCTGACGGCCTCCTAGCGTTGCCAGGGAGGATCGGATAGGGTACGATAGGGCCACCATGGCGCTTCAGCTCTTCCACGTCCAAGCGTCAACCCTTCAAGACCTGCCTATGGTAGATGGGTTTGACACGCAGGTGTCCGACGCCTTTGTCTTACTGCTAAACCGCGTGATCCTTCAGGTGCAGTTGGTCACTGAGGATGAAGAGCGCATCACCAACAAGATCTACGCGGTGTTGGTCTCCCATGACGCCAGCACCAATACGCTCGCGTCCCCCTACATCCTGAACACCTTCACCGGGCGCACCCTGGCAGAGGCATCAAACAATGCCGCCACCTTCCGCGCGGCGAACCCTGGGTTCTTCCACGCACCCCCCTTCCAGCAGCTCATAGCCCAAATCGGCCCCAACATCGAGCCGTGGACGGTCTACCAATTCTCCTCAGCGGATGCGGTCAACGGAGCCTTGAATTGGGCCGCCGGTGGGAGTCAGTCGAGCGGCGGAGGCGGTTCCCCCACTGGGCCCGCCGGTGGCGACCTGGGCGGAACGTACCCGAGCCCTCGGGTGGTGGGCCTTCAGAACAAGCCCATGCCGGCGCCCACCGTGGGCGGAACGCGGGCTGTCTATGACATCACGACCAACGCGATCATCTGGTACTCGACGCCGACCTACACCACGCTCGCGGCCGCGGCTGCGGCTCAGGTCAATCAGATCATCGGTGAGCAGGTCACCATCTACAACGCAGGCGCCCCGACTTCGGAAGACGGGACCTATGTCCTTAATGCGAAGACGGGTTCCCCCGCTAATTATACCAAAATATCAGATGCGGTCGATCAGGCATCTGAAGTATCTATAACCGACGCCGGGGGTTATTATTCATCCACCAACGTGGAAGGGGCGCTTCAGGAAGTCGGTTCTGGCCTCGCTGGGAATCTGGTCACGGTCGGCGCAACGGCAGGGCCCAACGTGGTGGGGTCGGTCGTGGCCGCCACCTACGCTTCCGTGGTGTGGGAGATCACCTGCAACCGCACCGATGTCGCCAACCAGCGCTACGTGGAAACGCTCCTGGTGACGCACGATGGCACCAGCGCCTACGATCAGAGCCAGGGTGTGGCCGTGGTCCCGGCAGCAGCAGCTTTCATCAGCGTGACCTCCGACATCAGCGCGGGCAACCTGCGCCTCCTGGTCACCTTCACCATCGGGACCTGGAACGTGACCGTGAAGCGGCTCGCCCTGGCCCCGGTCTAATTTTACCGCGGTAGCCGGTCGCTACCAATTCAACAACGCCTTTTGGGGAAAGTGAACCAACATGGCTGACGAAATCGTTAAGAAGATCGACCACCAGATTACGCTGACAGGCATCACCCTGATCAAAAACATGCTCGTGAGCAGAGGTTGGTACGAAGGAGCCGACACTGCCATCGAGTACATGTATCGCGCTGGAGACTTGCTGTCCAACGAACTGGCCTCCAGCGCGTTTGCACCCCCGGTCGTCCCGGATGGCATTAAATATGCTACTCGGGAATCTCCGGCCAAACCGATCGAGATCGAGGCGTACAATAAAACCATGGAGGATTGGGGCGATACTCTCGTCAATCTCCCCCTGGAAGACGGTACTCGTGAGGCAGTGAAGGCGTGCTTGAAACATCACATCAAGCAAGGCCAACTGGTTCCTGGTCGCCACGTGAACATTCTCATTCGAGAATTTAGCATCCTCCTGAAGAAATAACCCATGGCCGCCTCCCTCCACCGTGGGAAGGAGGCGGTTTTTGATAGGTCACTCTCATGCCTTCGCAAGCCTTCCTCGCTAAACACGGCCTCCTCCTAGGCGAACTCGGTAGTGCTGCGGATCTCGCTATTGCTGCCCCACTGGCGGCCGGGAATTACTCACCAGCGGCCGCCACAGACGTTGCCCGCACTGGGTTCTTCTTCAGTCGCACGCCGGGCGCCGAATTGGTGGGCATCGTCGCAGGTGGTGTCACCGCGCTCCTGATTGGGGTCGCGGCTATCACAGCGTTTAACATTGGTATTTTTCCAGCATCCTCTCTCGCTGCGGCGAGCATCCGCCTCCCTCACGGCACTGCACCCACGGCACCTGTTAATGGTGATCAGTGGAGCACGACCGCTGGCTTCTTCGGCCGCGTTAATGGCGTTACCGTTGGTCCCTTTGGGGCAGGTGGTGGAATTACCGGGTCGGGATCGGCGGGTCAGATCGCGTATTGGAGTGGAGCAAGCGCTGTCACGGGTGAGGCT
>Ga0105046_10013347_pt1 | contig 12728 bp, 10 predicted proteins | sample MAT03_FD_78385 | JGI IMG/M metagenome (GOLD analysis project Ga0105046, IMG submission 78385) | Freshwater microbial communities from Lake Fryxell liftoff mats and glacier meltwater in Antarctica - MAT-03 (megahit assembly) | ecosystem: Environmental > Aquatic > Freshwater > Ice > Liftoff... | reverse complement strand
CGTCATTTACAGTCTCCTCCGAGAGGTATCTCGCGAGTCTCTACTATTGCATGGAGGTGTTTTGAACTGGAACAATGCGTTGCCAGGTAATCGACACGAGGATCGAGCAGGCGGTGGAGTGACCGATTCGATGAGGGACCAATCGAAAAAAACAGCCGCTGGTGAAACGAACTTTTAGTTTGGCCGAGATCTGATCTTCTGGATCGACTCAGCGATCTGAGACGGGAATTTGCCGACCAGTCGCTTCTTATTGAGGTTTTCCAGAACGATCGCTTTGAGGTTCTTATCGCCAGAATCGATCAACGTTGCAAGCATACCGAATCCAGGTTCCGGAGCCGCGGCGACCACGACGCTGAGGGTGTAACTCAATCGCTGTTTCAGTGTTTTGAACTCGATCGTCTATCGTCTTGCGAGTGGCCGAATCAACCCCGGCGATTGTGAGGGCAATCGGTCGCATGATCGCAAGCGCCTGGATGGCAACGCCCGGGCGTTTCAAGAGCGGCGGATGTGCGAGCGCCGCTGCGATCGCGCGTTGCTCCATGAAGGTCGCACTGATCGCCCACCGGGAGAGGAGTGCATTCAGCGTATCGAAGTCCGCCTCGCCGATACATTGCAATCCCATGGCGACGCCCTCGCGGACTCGCCAGCGGGGATCGTTGGCCGCATTGCGCAGGAGCCGGTTGACGATGCAGGCGGTGTCGGAGTCGAATTCGAGCGCAATCGAACCGAGTGCGGCCGCTGCGACCGTCGAGAGATACTCCGCCGGGTCATTTGAAACAGTAGGCAGCCCGAGCCAGCGTTCATAGATGGGGATCAGATCGGCTCGACTGGCTGACGCCCTGGCGACAACATCAAGCAGTTCCAGGTTTCCGCGTGGCCCTGGCAGATTCGAGTGCTGAATCAGGTACTTCGGGAGTTCGATTTCGTCGACCGGAGGGGTGACGAGACGAAGGATGATGGCAGTGATTTCGAGTGTCACTCGCATCGGTCCGCCTCAGAGTTCATGATTCGATGACACTTTTGCCGATTTGGACACAAAAACGAGGGGTACGGTGTGAACCGCGCCCCTCATCTTGAGTCATTGAAGAGATTGATTGCTAGACAGTCACCCGGGTTGTGCGGACGACGGTTCGCTGCAGGTAGACGCCATTCGCGTAGTCGAAGGGACCGCCGCACGTGATGAGCGTCAGATTTTCGTCTTCGGTCGGTCCGACGATCTCCTGAATCGGAGCATTCGCGGTGTCGTAATTGCGAATCCAGTCGACCGCGTAGGTGAAGGTTTCGCCATCTTCGCCAGTCAGTTCAACTGTGTCGCCCTTCGTCAGAACCGTGATGTTGTAAAAAACGGCTGGTCCAACGTCCCAGTAGTCGAGGTGACCTGCCATGACGATGTTGCCGATCGCCCCGGGTTTCGGTGTCTCCTTGTACCAGGAGACGACCCACGGTCCGGTCGGGTTTTGCATAACGCCTTCGACGATTTCAATGATCTCGACCTGGGCGTCGACCTGTGCTTTTTCAATCCGGATCGAAACCGGCACTACTCCAGGGGTTGCCTCGGAGGCCGGGGGATTTGCCCCAAGTGGTCCTGGGCGTAGACCGCCGGTGGTTGGGACTTCACCGAGTCGGGTCGATTGAATTGGTTCCTGAGCTCCGACCAGATTCGTCATCCCGCCGAATGCGGTCAGCGAAGCCGCAGCTACCGTGAGCCGGCCGAGTTGACGCCGTGAAATCTTTGGCTCCATCTGTATCCTCCGTCATCTCCCCGATTCCATTACAGCCGGGGGCCCCAAAGCGATGTTGTCTCGCTATCCTTCAACGCGCGGGACACATAAATCGTATCACCGGACAAGATTCCGTACGAGAACTTCGTTGCGTCACGCGTGAATGCAATGAGCGTAACACTCGCAGTCAGTTGTTTTGTTCGATGCTCCACGCGATCCACTTCGCCAATTGCCCGAGCGAAACCGCATCGAGCTTGGCGGCTGGTTGCCGTTGTTGGGCCGACTTGAACAATCCGCGAGTGACAAACTCCTCTTTCGCGGACTTGACCGAATAGTCGACTGACTGCATCGTCCACAAGATATACGGCAACCAGGTGTGGAACAGATTGCTTGCCGCGCTTGTTTCTCCAGATTCGTGCAGCCGCTGCACATCTGCGAAGACGCGGGTGAAGTTCGGTGCCGGCATACTGCCTGATGCTCCGCGTTCCAGGGCATCGAGCATGCCGAGGCCGCCCCACCCGCAGAAAACAGCGAGTTTGCCTTCGGAGTGACGCACTGTCTCGGTCAACGTCGGCCCCTGGGGTGTACCCTCGGCCTTGATGTACTGGATGGTCGGAACCTGATTTGCGAGACGGGTCCAGAGCGCTGGTCCCATTGAGACGCCGGTCAACTGCGGCGCATCCTGCACGATGACGGGAATCCCAACCGCCTCTCCGATTCGCCGGTAGTAGTCGTAGAGCGACCCGCCATCGGGTTTGACAAAGTAGGGCGGGAGTACCATGAGTGCGTCGGCGCCGAGTTTTTCGATTCGCCGCGCGCGGTCCAGAGCCACTTCGGTTCCCGCGCCATCGGCCGAGACGACGACCGGCACGCGCCCCGAGACAGTTGAAACAACCACCCGCGTGATTTCATCGCGTTCGGACTCGGTGAGTTTGTACCCCTCGCTCGCGATCGCCAGCGCGGCGACGCCGGTCGCGCCTTCCGCGATCACCCACTCGATCTCGCGGACGAGACTTGGAAGATCGATCTCACCATCGTCGGCAAATGGCGTGCACAAGATCGGAATACAACCGCGAAGTCCAGTGTCAGTCACCTGCATCTCCTTTACCAAGTGGAAACATTGCGGGCAATGATCGCCGAAATGATTTGCATAATCGGGCGCTCACATTTTACATGTCTCCACACGTGATTTTCTGGAGGTGAATGCGAGTCGCCTGAGCCGCGATGTGAAAGAAGTTGATCTCGGGATGCTGGTGGTGCCGGTTCTCCCTTCGTGGTCGCGATGGAGGGGCATAAAACGTTGGATACATAAATGAGATCAGATACGAACGCCAGGAACAGTGTGGAAATGCCTGCTTGAGATGCACTTTGTGGCGCAGACCCGAATAGTCTGGTGACTCTTTACGAACGAACAAGAGAAAATGGGAAATGGATACGATGCAATTCACCCGGAGAATCGTAACTCGGTCTGCACAGATGTTTGCCTTATTGGCGCGACTGCTCATCTCGGCGCTCGTGCCTCAGACCGCCGATGCCGCTGCACGCTACGTCGCCTTAAGCGCTCGGCAATCGCCCGAATGATGTGACATACGAAGGTGACTCAACGGTTTGTGCGACAAACAGTGGAGGCGCGACCTGCTCACCATCAAGGGATACAACGTCACCAATCAGAGTCTGGTGAAAGTCAATGTCGTCAATCTGCAAAATGGGATGTCAGTCTCCGGCACAACCCGACCGACAAACTCCAGCGGAGCGTTGGTCTGGTTTGACGCGGACATCGTGACGGGCGGCAGTTGTGGCGTTCCGCTCTCGGTCACGGTACGAGACATGATGTCCCTATACAGGATAACGACCGTTGTGAGGGCGTGTGATTTCTGATCGTGCGCCAACAAGACCAGCCTGGAACGGAGCGGTGGCGCTCCTGGCGGCTACAGGCGGCCATCCCGGCGAATCACAACGTCAAGCGACATACGCTTGAGACAGTCGTTGCACGGCGAACCTGCGGTGTGTGGTCTCACTGCTGAATGCAAACAGGAATACTGTCATACCGTATGAATCCAGAATTACATCCGGGTTCTGACGACGTGGCATGCGATGTGCACGTCTTTTCGTCAGCGTAAACGAAAGGAAGTACCACGATGTCTCAGCCATACCCACACGACCGAGTTCGAGCTCGACTGGAAGACGGGAACGAGCTCTACGAGGATGCTAAAAAAGCGATGACAGAAAAAGGTGCAGACCTGCGCGACCAGGCTGTGCCGTTTGAAAGTTCGGAGGGAGAAACGGAGAGTTCGGAACAGCGGATAACCAGACTGGAATCTGAGGCCGAGCAACGATTGTCCTCGATCGATAAAGAATGACCTGAGGCCCCTCAAGAACACGCCGCGGCATGGACCTCGAGAAATTCCCGAAAGGAACAGGCATGGTTACCGATCCAATTCGCGCGATCCGTGCGCAAGAGCATGAAACAGAGCTCGATCTCAATGTGCATGAGGCTATGTTGCGCCTGGCAGCACTGCCGCCATCTTCCGATCTCCCATATTTGTCGGTGAGTCTCGATTGGCGGTCGGACGGTACTAACCCAGCGCGGGTGCCCGCTCCCAACCAGCGGCCTTCGGAACGACAGGGCAACCAGTCCGATTCCGGGACGAGTCATCGCCCATCGAGAGCACTGTTCGAACGCGAAGCGAAGACAATTGTCGACGCGCTTGGCCCGCGTGGTGAGGCGTTTGATAGTCTGACTGAGGATATCGCGCGAATTAGTGACTTCCTTGACCAGTCTTTGGATCCATCCGCACAGGGTGTGTTCTTCGTGGCGTGTAGCGGGCGCGACGTATTTGAAGTACTTGCGCTGGGCCTGCCAGTCGAGACCCGAGTTTCAGTCGGCGCGATTCCCGCGCTTTCGGTATTGGTGCAGCTGGAAGACGATTATCCGACCTTCGCTGCATTGCTGGCCGATCAGCATGATGCCACACTCTCCTTTATTGCACAGTCAAATGTCGGCCAAAGCATTTCGCTCACTAGCAGCACATATCCCCGAAAACAGATGCAGGGAGGTTGGTCGCAACGTCGCTTTCAATCCCGCGCTGACGAACGGGTGGACGCGTTCGCGCGAGGCATCGCGGTTGAGACGCAGAGTGCGCTCGACGACCTTGACGTTGGAATGTTGGTGATCGCAGGTGACGAGGTAATCACAAGTGCGCTCGATGCGATGTTCCATCAGTCCGTCAAAGAGCGCACCGTCGGGACCTTGCGGCTGGACATCGACACGAGTGAGCGGGATCTCGTGCTGGCCGCGCAACCCCTTATCGATCAAACCGAGCGACAACGCGAAGCCGACGCCGTTCAAGCTGTACTCGATGGCATTGGGATGGAATCGCTTGGTGCGGGCGGCGCTGCGCCAGTGCTTTTGGCACTGCTCGCCGGCCAGGTTTCAACTTTGGTGTTGAATGATGACTTCGCCGCCGCTGGTTGGGCGGACTACGGGTTTCCACTTGCCGGTGCCGGAGAAATACCTTCCGAACATCCTGCTGCCGGCGATGTTGCGAACATCATCCCGATCGATTTGCGGGAAGAGATGATTCGCCTTGCTTTGAGTACCGGTGCTGCTGTTCAAGTGGTCAAGTCTGCTGGACCTATTCCCGCCGCCGAACTCGATGTTATTCCTGATTCGGGCGAACCCGCGCCCAGATCTGATCCGGCGACAGCGCTCGACGGACTCGGCGGAGTCGGTGCAGTGCTGCGTTTCGCATAGTCTGAAGAAATCGCTGACACTCGCATATGGGGCGCCTATCTGGCTCTGCTCTCGGTGTCGCGTTGCAAATTAAAAGCATAGTAAGGTGATTGCCGGTAGTTCTGGACCGTCGAGATGGATGTTTGTTAGAGCTTGACATCCGTCAGGTTAAACCTGAATCGCACACGACCCTGATTCGGGTGCAGAACGGCGAGAACGGATCGCCGACCTACAACCCCACAGACATGACGGCTGAACCTTCAGACTCCGAAGTCAAGCCCCCGGAGTTGGATCGCGGGGATCCAACTCCGGGGGTCGCTTCACGGGCGCTCCGCCGTTTGGTCTTCCGAGGCGATGCCAGCATCCGCCACACTCTCGCGGCGTTCCCACCCCTGGGCAAAGAGAGGAAGGAAGTTGGTGACCTGATAGGGATGCTTGTCCAACTCTTCCCAGACGAGATCGCAGCCGAGACCAGGGCCGTTCGGAATCTCGATTTTTCCGTCAGCCGCGACTTTTGGAGACCACGTTACCGTCTGACTTTGCCACTCGACATTAAACTCATCGAAGAGCTCCTGAATAAGCAGATTTGGCGTACTGGCATCGATCTGAACGCAGGTCGCGGTCGAAATCGGACCCTGTGCCTGATGCGGCGCGATGACCCCGTAGTGGGCATCGACCATTCCGCAAACCATCTTTGTGCGGAGGATTCCGCCGAGATTGGACGGATCGGGCTGCAGAATGTGCACCGCGTTGTGCGAAAGCAGTTCCGCGAATTGGTGAGTGGTGGTGAAGCTCTCGCCGGTGGAGACGGGGATCGGAAGTTGCTTCGCCACCTGCGCCGTGGCATCGATCTTTGTGTGATCCGTCGGTTCCTCGAACCAGGTCGGATCGTAATCGACGAGCGCCATGCCGACCTTGATCGCCTCGGCCACACTGAACCGGCGATGCCCCTCGATCATCAGTTGCACCTGGGGACCGACCGCCTCACGCACCGCTTCGACAATATCGATCGACAGGCGGAAGTCGTCGGGATCCATCGTGCGCCATGCCGCGCCAAAGGGATCGAACTTCAATGCCCGGTACCCCATCGCGACCACTTCCTGTGCCTTTTCGGCAAACATTTCGGGTTTGCGCTCGCCCTGATACCAGCCGTTGGCATACACCGGGAGTCGGTCGTGATAGCGGCCACCGAGCAGATCGTAAATCGGGCGGCCGGTCGATTTGCCGATGATGTCCCAGCACGCGATTTCGATCGCGGCCACCGCGTTCATGTGGATTTGACCGCCATCGGAATAGAGATCGCGGGCCATTCGCTGGTAGATTGTTTCGACCTGGAAGGGGTCCATCCCTTCATAGCGCGGCGCAAGTTCGTGAACCGCCGCCTCGACCGTTTTGGCGAATCCGTTGAGCGAGCCTTCGCCGACTCCATACAGACCGGGTTGATCGGTATCGAGCCGGACGAAGAGCCAGTTCTTCCACGGATTGCCGACGATGTAGGTGGTCGCCCTGGTGATGCGCATGGTGAAATCCCTTCAGCTTCGAGGTCGAACCCAAAGCAATCTGACACCGGGTGAAACCGGGTCACCGAACGACGGTTGCCCATCAATGGGAAACAAGTATCTCGCATTCCGGGGCTGCTCTCCACGAAGCCTATTTAATTGAGGAGCCTGGAATCCTCAACGAACCCAGGCTGCGTACTGGGAGCTCCCGTATGGTTCTGCCATTGTTGCAGCAGTGCTTGCTTCGCTTGCGACGATACTGACGGCGAAGCTGCTGAAGCCGTCCACTCGCGACTCGCGAGTGACTGCGACCTGACACCCATCCGGAGAGAACTGGGCCGTGACCGTGGGGCCTTCCGCGATCTGCGTCGCCTGCAGTGCTTCTGCATCCAGCAACCACAGCGTTTGGCGGGAATCGGTTTGCCCGATTACGAGCGAGTATCGCCCGTCTGAGGAAAGAAGAGGTTGCTGAACAAACTGGAGATCGGGCGATTGCTCGAGCAACCGGCCGACCTCGCCGGTATCCAGATTGACCCCACGATAGGACGGACCTGCGAGGGGATCGCTGTCTTCGCCAAAAGGCACCACAAGTGACCACGGTGCATCGGCATAGAGTCCCGGCAGCGCCTTTCCGCCCGCGAGTTGAGGCAGATCCACGACGTCACCGGTGGCGAGATTCGCGATGCTCCAATCTCCACCACCCATCATTTCGACCCCGAGCAGCGCATGCTCTCCATCCGCGCTCAATTGCACAGAGGTCAGCGAACCGGAGTAAGAGATCAGCCGCGTCTCTTCGCCGGTTTCGAGATCGAGAACGAAGGCTATTCCAGCCGCGGCGCCATCTTCGGTACGCTCGTCCACAAAGAGTGTTCGCCCGCCGGGTATCCAGAGGGTGACCTGGGCATGTGCACTGCTCCGAATGACCTGTGAGTCACTCCCATCGAACGATTCGAGGATCAGCGTAGAGCCGCTACCCGGTCCGTCGGATGTGCTGTAAATCAACTCGGAGCCATCCGGGGAGAAGTCGGGCGCGAATGCGAAAGCGCCGGTATCGACCTGCCGGGCGCCGGTCGGGTTCTCCGTTTCGAAGACATAGACGTGCCGGCCGTCCCAGGCGAGAACGTGGGCGTCATCCGGTGTGACGGCGGCGAAGGAGAGAACGACCGGCGAGTCGGGTGAGGGGGTCGGGATCAGCACTGAGAGATCAGTTGCGACCCCGAGTTGAACATCGATGAGGTAGACCTGATCGAACGATGGACTGCCGAACAGCATGAAGCGGGTTCCGGCAGTACCGCGAAACTGCACCTGATTTGGTGAGAGATCGGCGGCATTCCCTTTGCCAAGCGAGACGGGTGTCGCCGAAAAATCGGATGTGTCGACGAGATAGAGCTCGTTACCGGAGATCGCGATCGCTTTTCCGGGAAGCGCGGTCGGGAAGGCGTCATCGATCAGTGGAACATCGATCTCCCCGATTCGATCGCCGGTGGCGGGATCGATCGCGATTAAACCGCGAAGGGCGGTGCCGATCGAATTCACCGGTCGCAAGAGTAGTACTCCCGTCAAAGGCATCGACGTACAGCTCGTCGTTGCAAGAACCCGAGCCTCCACGTTCGGCCCGGTAGGCACCAGGGCAATGACGTACAGCAGGAGGCAGAGCGCGAGCCGTATTCGCATGAGTCCCTCCATTGATTCGTATTTGCTTAACGTGGACACTTTGCAGAACTTTGAGCTCACAATGCCGCCACAGGCAGGAAGCGTGACAGCGCTTGCCAGACACCACTATACCCCTGCAGTCAGGTGATTCTGACGCCCGGCCCCGAAAACTCTTGACAGATCGCTCTCTCTAACGGTAAGGTCCATCTCTGTGACACACGTCACAAACTTTCAGGACGATTTCGTTAGGCTAGGGCCTCACATCTCATGTGTCGACTCCCTGAACCACAGCCGCGTACACCTATTGGCCGAACGGCATAACCGTTCGGCACGAGCAGGTTTCCCTTCGTTGGGAGGGATAGGTACAGCGGTCTGGTCTCATCCGGGAGTTCACAAACACATGACATTCTCTTATCCATTACACGCCAGTTTCACGGTTGACTCTTGTGGACGGTGTTCCACTCGCCGGAATGTTGTCTTCGGCAGATTGGAATTCGTTCGATGATTGTCGGAAGTGGCACGGGAGTTGACTCCCGCTCTCCACTCCGGCGGCCGGCGCACTAACGAGTGCGTTCGCGGTCGCCGAACATGGAGATCGAAAAACGAATGTTTGTTTTCGGATCGAACGGCATCATTGTCAATCGATCCAATTCCCGCGAAGACGAGGACCAGTACACGGCAACAGCGCGTTAGCGACTCGGGGGTGGTGGAAGCCCGAGATGCGCATATAGCCGTGGAACGCGCCCCGGAGCGGCCGGCCGAAGAAAGATCGTGGCGTTACGACGTGGACGATCAAGTAGGCACGGGTGGGTGGTTCCCACGAGGGCAACAGCCGAGAGATGCGCGTGATCGCGTCGCCGTCCTCGTGGCGACCGGCTCGCGCAAGAAGGGTGGTACCGCGAGCGCCGACGCTGCTCGCCCCTTCAGCCGCCAGGAAATGGGCGGCGTGCTGCGTCTCGTCGATGACGGGAGCCGGAGGGTTACCACCATGTCTGATGCCACGCGTTTCGCAAAGAGTACGGAGGGTGGTTCGGGGAAGCCCGAAGCGTCCCACCTGCGCCCTGTTCCGCCACAGGCTCCGCCCGAGCCGGAACCGGAAGAGTTCCCGACCCTTTCGCTGGGAGGTACCTCAGCGCCGAAACTGAAGATCTTCACGCTGGGATCACGCTTGAAGGGCCGCAGCTTTCTCGAAGACACCGATCTGACGCCGGACGAGATCGCAGAAGTGATCACCACTGCGTCCCGGCTCAAGCGCATGCACAAAAACAACGAACCGCACACCTACCTGGCCGGGAAGACGATCGGAATGGTCTTCCAGCATCCGAGCACGCGAACCAGGGTCTCGTTTCAGGCAGGGATGGCGCAACTCGGTGGGCAGGCGCTTTTCCTTGGCGAGAACGATCTGCAACTCCGGCGTGGGGAGACGATCGGCGATACCGCGAAGGTATTGAGTCGATACGTGGATGCCATTGTCGCCCGGGTCGCCAAACACCAGGACATCATCGATCTTGCCGGGTATGGATCCGTGCCGGTGATCAATGCGCTCTCCGACAAGTGCCATCCGTGCCAGGCGCTGGCCGACATGATGACCCTGCAAGAGTGTTTTGGATCGCTCTCGGGGTTGAAACTCGCTTATCTCGGTGATGGCAACAATGTCGCCGCGTCTTTGATTCTGGCCGGTGCGGCCATGGGTGTCAGTGTCACGGTCGCTTCGCCAACAGGATTCCAGCCTCCGCGCGATGTCATCAATCCTGCTTCGTGGCTCGCTGCGGCAAGCAACGCCAAAATCACGATTACCGACGATCCCTGGGAAGCGGTGAAGGATGCCGACGCACTCTACACCGACGTTCACGTCAGCATGGGACAGGCCGATAGCGCCGCGCGAGCAGTTGCGCTGGCACCATACAAGGTGACGAGCAAGTTGATGGACGCCGCCAAGCCGGGCGCCGTTTTCCTGCATTGCCTGCCAATGCATCGTGGTGAAGAGGCCGACGCCGATGTCGCCGATGGACCGAAGTCGGTCATTTTCGATCAGGCGGAGAATCGCCTGCACATCCATAAGGCGCTGTTAATGCATTTGCTCTGTTGAGAAGATAGCTTCGAGCTTCTGGGAGACAGGTCATGCAGTGCGACATAACCGAAGAGATGGCTTTTCGGGTGAACAGGGAAGTGGAGCAGCTTTGGGGCTGCGATTGAGTGAAGGAGAAACGGGTCAATGGTTACGTGTCCGGAGTGTGGCGCCGAATTCGAAGTTGGTGATGTTGAAGTCGGCGAGATCATCGTGTGCCCAGAGTGCGGGGTTGAACTCGAAGTCATTGGTGTGAATCCGATCCAGGTTGCACTTGCCCCTGAAGAGGGCGAGGACTGGGGAGAGTAGACGGAGTAGTGAGCTTCGAGCTTCCAGCTTCGAATGGCTCGCTGTAATCCGGTCTCAAATGTTCCTACTGGAATCCTGGTAGCGAAGGGCTTGTACTCGAAGCTCGTAGCTAGAAGCTCATAGCTCGTGAACGGAGTGAACTGGTGTCAACGGTGGTGAACGTGCTTTGTGCGCGTGTGCGGATGGAAGAAAAGTGGATGATCGAGGCGCTGGCGGAAGCCGGCGTCCCTGCTCGCCAACTTCCACCATCTGATTCCCCGTTGCCAGTTGGCCCCGTCCCAGCAGAGCCGCTCGCCACGCAGGTGGTGGGCGGCGATGCGGCCGAGGTCTCCCGGATCATCATCGATCGCTGTGCCGATCGGATCGTGGCGGGCGCTATTCTGCCGGTGCTGCGGTCTCTCGGAATAACGGTGATCGATGGTGGTCTTGCCGCTGCTGGAACTCGGCTCTCCGTTGCCACGGCGTTGGCGGTTGCGGGAATTCCGCGACCCGCCACGTTGTTGGTGACATCAGAGGATTCCGGATTGGAAGCGGTGAGTCAATTGGGATACCCGGCCACGCTATTGCCGCTCGATTTTGGACTGACCGAAATGCCGTTCATGGATCGGGATATTGCCGAGGCCGTGCTCGAGCATCGCGAAGTGCTCGGTGGCAGCCGGAGTTCGGTTGCCCTTATCCAGTCAGGTGTCTGCCATGACGCCGCGCGCGTCGATCTGCTTGTCTCTGGCGGCAAAGTTGTCGCGATGTCGGGTGCTGGCGCCGGGGATATCTCCCTGGATCGAGCTTTCGAAATTGCCGAAAACACGGCGTCGGTGCTGGGTGCTTCGTTGCTGGGTGTGAAGGTGGTCTCCTCGAACCAGGGACTGGTGGTGTGGGACGTGAATCCAGTGCCGGATTTCCGAACCCTGGCGGCAATCGGTGAGCGCTCGATTGCAACCGAAATCGCGGCCAACGTTGCTGCGCGACTCACCGAGATCGCGGCCGGCCCATCAGTGCTGAATGGACACGCGCTGCTTGCGCCCTTTGCTTTCGGGAATATTCTGGGACGGGAGGTCAGCGATGGTGTCGTCCTCTCTGCCTGATCTCGACTCCGGCGTGATGACGGACGACCAGCGGGTCGATTTGTTGCAAGGGTTGGTCGCCATCCCAAGTACGAGTCGTCATGAAGCGGAAGCCGTCTCGTATCTATGCGACTGGATGAATCGGCTCGGCTTCGAGGCTGCGCCAGACGCGGCCGGTAGCGCGGTTGGCCGGATCGGAAGCGGACCACGAACGATCGTACTGTTGGGGCACATTGACACGGTGCCGGGAAACATACCAGTTCGGATCGAAGATGGAGTGCTTCACGGACGTGGCGCCGTGGATGCCAAAGGACCGCTGGCGACGTTTGTCTGTGCAGCTGCCGAATCCGCCGCTCGCGCCAATGCGACGATCTTCGTAGTCGGCGCGGTAGGCGAAGAGTCGATTGGTTCGGCCGGAGCGACCGAAATCGCGAAGTGGCCAGCGCCGGAGTATTGCGTGATTGGCGAACCGAGCGGTTGGGATGCGGTTTGCCTTGGATACCGTGGCACGATCTCGACGATCTACCGACTGACTCAAGGAAGTCGCCACTTCGCGGGTCCCGGGGAATCGGTGGCAGAGCAGGCGGTCACCTTCTGGAATGGTCTGAACGCCGAGGCTGCCCGGTTGAACGAAGGGGTCACCGGATCATTTCAATCGATCGGGGCGACACTGCGCTCGATGGG
>Ga0105046_10013345_pt1 | contig 12729 bp, 11 predicted proteins | sample MAT03_FD_78385 | JGI IMG/M metagenome (GOLD analysis project Ga0105046, IMG submission 78385) | Freshwater microbial communities from Lake Fryxell liftoff mats and glacier meltwater in Antarctica - MAT-03 (megahit assembly) | ecosystem: Environmental > Aquatic > Freshwater > Ice > Liftoff... | reverse complement strand
TGCACGACGGCCAGCGCGTCGTCGGCGAGTGGCGGTGCCGAACCGAGCGCCAGCGCACCGCCGATGAATACTTCGTCTGGCTGAAGCAGCTGATGGAATTCGCCATGAACGAGAACCGCGTCAGTTCCGTGATCGTCTCCTCGGTCGTGCCGCAGGTGCTGTTCAACCTTCGCGTGCTCGCCGACCGCTACTTCAACACGCGCGCCAAGGTCGTGGGCCGGCCGGACGTCAAGTTGCCGGTCGCCGTGCGCGTCGATCCTTCCGCCAGCGTCGGCGCCGACCGGCTCGTGAACACCGTCGGCGCCTTTGACAAGTATGGCCCAAATCTGATCGTCGTCGATTTCGGCACCGCCACGACGTTCGACGTGGTCGGACATGACGGCGCGTACGAGGGCGGGGTGATCGCGCCCGGCGTCAACCTGTCGCTGAAGGCGTTGCACGACGCCGCCGCGGCGCTGCCGTTCATCGACGTGACCAAACCCTACCACGTCGTCGGCAAGAACACGATCGCCTGCATGCAATCGGGCATCTTCTGGGGCTATGTCGGTCTGATCGAGGGCCTCTGCGCCCGCATCCGCGCCGAGTACGGCCTGCCCATGAAAGTCATCGGAACCGGGGGCCTGTCCACCCTCTTTGCGCAAGGGACAGACGTGCTGCAGATCATCGATCCGGGCCTGACCATTCACGGTCTCGTCCTGATCGATGCATTGAACAAGGAGTAGACGCGACATCATGGCGAAACCTGACCGGCTGGTCTTCCTCGCGCTCGGCGGCGCGGGCGAGATCGGCATGAACATGTATATCTACGGCTTCGGGCCGGCGGGCGCCGAGCGTTTCATCATGGTGGACGCCGGCGTGACCTTTCCGAACATGGAAAGCTCACCCGGCGTCGATCTGATCATGGCCGACCCCGCATGGATCCAGGCCCGCGCCGACCGGCTCGAGGCGATCTTCATCACGCACGCGCACGAGGATCATGTCGGCGCGCTCGGGCATCTGTTTCACCGCCTGCAGGCGCCGGTCTACGCCCGTCGCTTCACCGCCGCGATCGCGCAGATGAAGATGGAGCGGTCCGGCCAGGACACCGCGATGGTGCGGCAGGCGCAGCCCTGGCCGCATGTGGTCCATGCCGGGCCGTTCACCGTCGGCTTCCTGCCGATCTCCCATTCGATCCCGGAGTGTTCGAGCCTCGTGATCGACACGCCCGCGGGCCGGGTGCTGCACACCGGCGATTTCAAGGTCGATCCGACGCCGATCGTCGGCGAGGGGTTCGACACGGAGGCGTTTCGCGCGATCGGCGACATGGGCGTGCGGGCGCTGGTGTGCGACTCGACCAACGTCTTCACGCTGACGCCCGGCCGTTCGGAGGCGACGCTGGCCCCTGCGATCGCGGAGCTGTTTCGCGAGGCCAAGGGGATGGTGGTCGCGACCACCTTCGCCTCCAACGTCGCGCGACTGAAGACGCTGGCCGAGGCGGGGCGGGCCGCGGGGCGCGAGGTGGTCGTGCTCGGCCGCGCGATGAACACCATGCTCAAGACCGCGCAGACCGCGGAAGTGCTCGACAAGTTCCCGCCGACCATCGATCCCCTCGACGCCGACGGCGTTCCGCGCGACCGCCTGCTGGTGCTCGCCACCGGCAGCCAGGGTGAGCGACGCGCGGCGAGCGCCCAACTCGCGGTCGGCAAGTTCATGGGGCTGGAGCTGCGGTCCGGCGACACGTTCCTGTTCTCGTCCAAGACCATTCCCGGCAACGAGGTCAGCGTCGCGCGCATCCTCAACCAGCTGAGCGAAAAGGGCGTGCGCACCATCGAGGACGATGGGCGATATCATGTCTCGGGCCACCCTAACCGGCCCGATCTGGTCGTGATGCACGATCTGATCCGGCCCGAGATCGTCGTGCCGATGCACGGCGAGCATCGGCATCTGGCGGCCCACGCCGAGCTTGCGTCCGAGCTCGGGCGCCCGAGCATCGTTGCGCCCAACGGCACGATGATCGAACTCGGCCCCGGCAAGCCGCGGGCGGTCGAGAGCATCGAGACCGGGCGGCTCTATCTCGACGGCGCCCAGCTGATCGGCTGGATGGACGGTGTGGTGCGCGACCGCATCCGGATGGCGCTGCGCGGCCATGTCACCGTCTCGATCCTGATCGACGAGGGCGGCCGTCCGCTCGGCGGCGCTTGGGTCGAATGCATGGGTCTGCCCGAGGCGCCGCGACTGCGCGACGGTCTCGCCGGGACGCTGGAGGCGGAGATCGACCGCGATCTGGCCCGGATGAAGCCCGCCGATCTCGCCTCCGACGACGCGGTCGAGGCGGCGGCGAACCGGACGGTCTCGCGGTTATGCAACGACAAGATCGGCAAGAAGCCGCTCTGCACGGTGATGATCAGTCGCCTCGAATAGGCGAGGCCCGGCACGGTATGCTGGCGGAGCGCCCCCGGCGTCTCCGTGGCGACGTTTCGCGCAAGGTGGAGAAGTGCGCCCGCTACAACCCGCGCCACGGCAGTTTCCGGATGCGCCGACCCGTCCGGGATAATTGTTCGACGCGAGTCGCACCCCGTTGCAGGTTTTGGAGGCCGTTTCAGCCCGGGGCTCTGGCGAGAGAAATGCCCGCCGACGACCCCGACCGAGCCGGCAACGTCCGAACGCTATCCCGAATAGGTCTCGTCGAGCGCATAGCCCGAGGAACGCACGGTCCGGATCGGGTCCCTGTCGCCGCGCCGGTTCAGCGCCTTGCGAAGCCGGCCGACGTGAACGTCGACGGTGCGGATCTCGACGTAGACGTCGTGCCCCCAAACCCGGTCGAGCAGCTGCTCGCGACTGAAGACGCGGCCGGGACGCTGCATCAGCACGTCGAGCAGCCGGAATTCGGTCGGGCCGAGATGGACGTCGCGCTTGCCGCGGCGCACACGGCACGACTGACGGTCGAGGACGATATCGGCGAAGGTCGCGACGTCGCCGGCGAGCGCGGGGGCGGTGCGGCGCAGCACCGCGCGCATCCGCGCCACCAGTTCGGACATCGAGAACGGTTTCGTCACGTAGTCGTCGGCGCCGACGTCGAGGCCGCGAACCCGGTCCTCCTCCTCGCCGCGGGCGGTCAGCATGATGACGGGGATCTCGCGGGTCTCCATACGCGCGCGCAACTGGCGACACAGCTCGATCCCCGAGACGTTGGGCAGCATCCAGTCCATCAGCACCAGATCGGGCTTGACCTCGTCGACCGCGATCAGCGCTTCGTCCCCATCCGCCGACGTGGATACGGTGAAGCCTTCCTTTTCGAGGTTGTAGGCGAGCAGGTGGCTGATCGCCTCCTCGTCCTCGACCACAAGAACCTTGGCGCACATGTCGGGGCCTCCTTTGGGGGGCTTACTCGCGGATGAAGTCGATGCTGGACGGCTCGCCCTTGGGCCGGTCGTCGCCGAGCGTCTCTCCGGTCACCATGTAGTGGATCATTTCGGAGATATGCGTGGTGTGGTCGCCGATCCGTTCGAGGTTCTTGGCGAGAAACAGCAGATGCGCCCCGACACCGATCAGCCGGCTGTCCTCGACCATGTAGGTGACGACCTCGCGAAAGATCGCGTTGTACATCTCGTCGATCTCGAAGTCCTGGTTCCATATCTGGATCGCCAGGTTCACGTCGCGCGAGGCATGGGCGTTCAGCACGTCGGTCAGTTGCGTCAGCGTCGCCCGGCCCATGCGCACGATCGAGCCGGTCAGCTTGAACTGGCGCGCCGAGGACAGCGGGATCGCCCGTTTGGCGATGTTCTTGGAAAGATCGCCGATCCGCTCCAGCGTCGCGGATATCTTCAGCGCCGAGATCAGCACGCGCAGGTCCGCGGCCATCGGCTGGCGCAGCGCGATGATCTTGACGACCTGCTCCTCGAGCGCGGCCTCGAGCGCGTCCAGCGCCTTGTCGCGCTCGATCACCGTACGCGCGAGCTTCGCGTCGCGCGTCTGCACCGATTCCAGCGCGTTGGACAGCAGCTCCTCGCAAAGCCCGCCCATTTCGGAGATTTTCGCCTGGACCTGGACGAGGTCCTCGTCGAAGCCCGATACGATATGCGACATTCCCACTCGACCTGTTGCCGGGCCCGCGCGACCCTGAGGATTCTACCGGTCCGAACCATCCGGACGTTTCGGCGAGTATAGCCTTGGCCGCGACATGACCATGTCAATTATGCGACAGTTTTGTGAATGCGGTCGAGTTCAGGCGGTGCGTCGGTCGGACATCGCCGGCACGACCGGCTTCTCGCTCGTCCGGTCAGTCCCGCCGCGCGGCAGCCAGACCGTGAAGGCGCTGCCTTTGCCAACCGTCGAGACGATCTCGAGCCTGCCCTCGTGGCGATTGAGGATGTGCTTGACGATGGCGAGGCCGAGCCCGGTGCCGCCCTTGTTGCGGCTCGAGGACACGTTGACGCGGTAGAACCGTTCGGTGATGCGGTGCACGTGTTCGCGGGCGATGCCGGGTCCGTCGTCGGCGACCGTGACGCCGTGCCGATTGGGATGCGCCTTGCTCGGCGCCGCCGTGAACAGCCGGACCGTGCAGGCGGGGCCGGCGTATTTCATCGCGTTGTCGATCAGATTGGCGAAGACCTGCGCGAGTTGGTCGCGGTCTCCGAGCACGGTCGCCCCCGAGGGCGCGAGCTCGATCTCGAGGTTCAGGCCCTGCTGGCGCGCAAGCGGCGCGAGCGCCGAAGCGCTGTCGGCCGCGATCTGATTGAGCGACCATTCCTCACCCGGACGGTCGTGCTCGTTGAGCTCGATCCGGCTCAGCGACATCAGGTCATCGACCAGGCGCTGCATTCGCGCCGCCTCGCGTCCCATGATCCCGAGGAATTTCTCGCGCGCCGCCTCATCGTTGCGGGCATGGTTCTGCAGCGTCTCGATATAGCCGATGATCGAGGCGAGCGGCGTGCGGAGCTCGTGGCTGGCGTTGGCGATGAAGTCCGAGCGCAGCTGCTCGGCCCGACGCGCCTCGGTCCGGTCCTCGATCTGGACGATGACCTGCGCCTCCGGGCCGAAGGCGGCGTCGGCGGGCAGCAGCCCGACCCGCGCCTCGAAGAAGCGTTCGCGGCCCTGATGGGTGGTGAACTGGAAGCTGCGCTCGTCCTCGTCAGCGAGCGTCGCGCCGACCGCCTCGACGAAGGCCGGCGCCCGGATCAGGTTGGCGAAATGGACCCCCGGCTGCAACCGGGGCAGCGCCTTGTGCGCCGCCGGATTGGCGTAGGACACACGGCCGGTGCGCGCGATGATCAGCAGCGGCGACGGCAGCTTCTCGACAAGCGCGCGCGCCGAGGCGGACGAACGCTCGGGCTCGGATCGCGGCGGCGCCGGCGGCTCGCCGGCGGGCGGCGGCGGGTCGCGCCGGTGGAACGCGACCGCGACGATCAGCGCGCCGGCGCCGCCGAGCAAGAAGGCGAGGATCGGCGATACCGGCAGCGCCGCCGCCAGCGCCATTGCGGCCGCGACAGCGAACGCCAGAACGGAGATGCGCCATTTCGGCATGCCGAACATCCAGGTCGCTAGCGGAGGCGAAAGGCATATCAGCCCAGCGCCCGATCGGCCAGAAAGATTGCCTTCACTCCCCTGTCATATATCTAGTGGCTCAGGGGTCGTCGCGGAGACCGATCGTCATGATACGCTACGCGCTGCGCTGCGCCGATGGGCACAAGTTCGACAGCTGGTTCGCCTCGGGCGCGGACTTCGCCCGGCTGAGCGACGCGCGGATGCTCAGTTGCGCGGTTTGCGGCGATGCGGACGTCGAGAAGGACCTGATGGCGCCGGGCGTCAGACAGGCCGCCGAAGCCCCGTTGAGCGCGCCCGCAACGCCGTCCGAGCAGGCGCTGGCCGATCTGCGCCGCAGGATCGTCGCCGCCTCCGAGAACGTCGGGCGCGACTTCGCGGCGGAGGCGCGTCGCATCCACGACGGCGAGGCCCCCGCCCGCCCGATCATCGGCGAGGCGCACCCCGCCGAAGCGCGCGCCCTGATCGCGGACGGGGTGCCGATAGCCCCGCTGCCATGGTCGAGCCGCAAGGCGCATTGACGCGCCAGGGGCCTGGCATCGCGGCTATCGGGGGGCGTTCGCCCCGTGCGCGAGGCCGTCGATCAGCGCCAGCATCGCCGCCTCGACCTGCGGCGCCGGGCGTCCGCGATGGAGCGCCAGCGCCGCGCCGTCAAACGCGGCGCCGAGCACGTCTGCAAGGGCCTCCAGCGGCGCCGGCGCGATCTCTCCCAGCGCGACCGCAGCTTCGAGCCCCGCCCGCAGGCTGGACCGCGCGTTCTCCATCCGGCATTTCGGCTTTCGCCCGGCGTTCGCGGCCGATTGGTACGTCCATCTGACGTCGGGTGACGACGCTGCGGTCAATCTCGCGATCCTCGCGTCGGAACACGCGACCATCCCGGCTGAGGGGCGTGGGTCGACGCGCGGCGTGATCCTGAATTTCGAGGTCGACGACGTCGATGCGGAATTCGCCCGCCTGACCGCGGCCGGCGTTCCGATCGTGAAGACAGTGGCGAGCGAAGCCTTCGGCCAGCGTCATTTCATCGCGCGCGGGCCGGGCGGCGTCCTGATCGACGTCATCACGCCGATGCCGCCCGCGCCGGAATTCGCGGCGCAGTTCGCGCCCGAGGCGACGCGCGGCTGACATGACGGCGCGCCTTGCGGCTCCGGCTGCGCGCCTTGCGGCTCCGGCGGCGCGTCGCTAAGAGGGGCGCGCTTTGGAAGCAGCTCGGAGCCAGACCGCGCCATGCCGCGTCTCGTGATGAAATTCGGCGGCACGTCGATGGCCGATCTCGGCCGCATCCGCGGCGCGGCCGTCAAGGTCAAGCGCGAGGTCGAACGCGGCTACGACGTCGCCGTCGTCGTCTCGGCCATGGCCGGCAGGACGAACGAACTCGTCGAATGGGTTCGCGGCACCTCGGTGCTCTACGACGCCCGCGAGTACGACGCGGTGGTCGCCTCGGGCGAGAACGTGACCGCGGGTCTGATGGCGCTCAGCCTGCAGGAGATCGGCGTCCCGGCGCGCAGCTGGCAGGGATGGCAGGCGCCGCTGCGGACGAACTCGGCGCATGGGTCGGCGCGGATCGAGAGCATCGACACGTCGCGGCTGATCCAGAAGTTCGGCGAGGGCCTGCATGCGGTGATCGCCGGCTTCCAGGGCGTCAGCGCCGAGGGCCGCATCACGACACTGGGGCGCGGCGGCTCGGATACGTCCGCCGTCGCCATCGCCGCGGCGCTCGACGCCGAACGCTGCGACATCTACACCGACGTCGACGGCGTCTACACGACCGACCCGCGCATCACCCGCAAAGCGCGCAAACTGGCGAAAATATCCTACGAGGAGATGTTGGAGCTGGCCTCTCTCGGCGCCAAGGTGCTCCACACCCGCAGCGTCGAGCTCGCGATGCGCTACAGGGTGCGACTTCAGGTCCTGAGCAGCTTTTCCGACGAGCCGGGCACGCTCGTCTGCGACGAGGAGGAAATCGTGGAATCCCGAGTTGTCAGCGGCATAGCGCATTCACGCGACGAGGCGAAGATGACGCTGATCAGCGTTGCGGACCGTCCCGGCATCGCCGCAGCGATCTTCGGCCCGCTGGCGGAGGCCGGCGTCAACGTCGACATGATCGTCCAGAACATCGCCGAGGGAGGCCGCACCGACATGACGTTCTCGTGCCCCACCGAGGAAACGCCGAAGGCCCGTCGCGCGCTCGAGGCGGCGATGGCCGAGGGCCGGATCGAGTTCCGCGGCCTTGACGTCAACGAGGAGGTGGCCAAGGTCTCGATCGTCGGCATCGGGATGCGGAGCCACGCCGGCGTCGCGCACAAGATGTTCGCGGCGCTGGCAGCCGAAGGCGTCAACATCCGCGTCATCACCACGTCGGAGATCAAGGTCTCGGTTCTGATCGACCGCAAATATCTGGAACTGGCCGTCCAGGCGCTGCATGATGCCTTCGAGCTCGAAAAAGCTGAATAACGACGGAGACTGACGCCGCATGCCGTATTCCGAGGCGGTCGACAGCCGTGTCCTGTTGCGCCGGTTGCGCGACGCGCTTGCCGAGACCGGCGGCGGTCAGGAACGGCTGAACCGCATCGTCAGCCTGATCGCGCACGGACTGGTGGCCGAGGTCTGTTCGGTCTACCTGCGCCGCGAGGACCAGTGGCTCGAGCTGTGCGCCACCGAGGGCCTCAAACCCGAGGCGGTGCACCAGACGCGGCTCAAGATCGGCCAGGGCCTCGTTGGCCGCATCGCCGAGAGCGCCGAGCCGGTCAACACCCCGGACGCGCTGCAGACCCGCGGCTTTCGCTACATGCCCGAGACCGGGGAAGAGCTCTACTCGTCGTTCCTCGGCGTCCCGATCCAGCGCCTGGGCGAAGTGCTCGGCGTCCTCGTCGTGCAGAACCGCGATCACCGCGAGTATTGCGACGACGAGGTCTACGCACTCGAAGTCGTCGCGATGGTCCTCGCGGAAATGGCCGAGCTCGGCGCCTTCACCGGGCCGGGCGCGATGGAGATCGCACAGCAGCACAAGCGCCCGTTCTTCGTGCGCGGTCTCGTCGGCCAGGAGGGGGTGGCCGAGGGCCACGTGCTGCTGCACGAACCCCAGATCGTCGTGTCGAACCCGATCAGCGACGATCCCGTGCGCGAGTACGCGCGCCTCCACGCCGGCATCGAGCGCCTGCGCGAGGAGGTCGACCAGATGCTGGAGGCAGACTATCTGACCAAGAGCGGCGAACATCGCGACGTGCTCCAGGCCTACCGGATGTTCGCCCACGACAAGGGCTGGGTCCGCCGGATGGAGGCCTCGATCGACAGCGGCCTCGCCGCGGAGGTCGCGGTCGAGAAGGAACAGTCGAACACCCGCGCCCGGATGTCGCGCGTCGCCGACCCGTACCTGCGCGAGCGGCTGCATGACCTCGACGACCTGGCGAACCGCCTGCTGCGGCTGCTGGCTGGCGTCGATCAGTCGGGCGGCCGCGACATTCCCGACGACGCCATCCTCGTCGCGCGCAACATCGGACCGGCCGAGCTGCTCGATTATGGCCGCAAGCTCAAGGGCGTCGTGCTCGAGGAAGGCTCGGTCGGCAGCCACGCGGCCATCGTCGCCCGCGCGCTGGCGATCCCGCTGGTGATCCAGGCCGACCGCGTCACCCGCGAGGCGCAGAACGGCGACCATATCCTCGTCGACGGCGACCAGGGCGCCGTGCATCTGCGCCCCGAGGACGGCGTCGCGCGGGCGTTTCGCGAAAAGATCGAGATGCTCGCCGGTGCGCAGCAGGCCTACGCCGCGCTGCGCGACAAGCCCGCGACGACGCGGGACGGCTCGACGTTGCAGCTTTACATGAACGCCGGGCTGATGGCGGACCTGCCGTCGTTGCCTAAATGCGGCGCGGTGGGCGTCGGTCTGTTCCGGACCGAACTGCAGTTCCTCGTGCGGGCCACCGTGCCCAAGCGCACCGATCTCGCGGCGCTCTATTCGCGCATCCTCGACAGCGCCGGCGACAAGCCGGTGACGTTCCGCACGCTCGACATCGGCTCGGACAAGGTGCTGCCGTACATGAAGCGGCAGGACGAACCGAACCCGGCGCTCGGCTGGCGGGCGATCCGCGTCGGCCTCGATCGCCCCGGCATCATGCGCATGCAGATCCAGGCGCTGCTGCGCGGCGCGAACGGCCGGGCGCTGCGGGTCATGTTTCCGTTCGTCGCCGAAGCGAGCGAGTTCGAGGCCGCGCGAAACATCGTCTTGCGCGAAGTGGCGCGCGAACGGATGCTCGGGCATGCGACGCCCGTGGCGCTCCAGATCGGCGCGATGCTGGAGACGCCGAGCCTCGCCTTCGCGCCGGACGCATTCTTTCGGCTCGCGGATTTCATCTCGATCGGCGGCAACGACCTGAAGCAGTTCTTCTTCGCGGCTGACCGCGAGAACGAACTGGTGCGGCGCCGCTACGATGCGCTGAACGTAAGCTATCTCGACTTTCTCGAACGCATCGTCGCACGCTGCGCCGCGCACGGCACGCCGGTTTCGTTCTGCGGCGAGGATGCCGGCCGGCCCGTCGACGCGCTCGCCTTCGCCGCGATCGGCTTTCGCCAGCTCTCGATGCGCCCCGCCTCGATCGGACCGGTCAAGGCGCTGCTGCGCAAGGTCGATCTTCGCGAGGCTCGCGCGGTCATCGCGAAAGCCCGCGCCGACGGAGCGTCCTCGGCACGGCCCGCGCTCGAAACCTGGCTCCGCGGACAGGTGCCCGCCTGAATCCTGCGAGGTCCAACGCTCGGCCGACGGCGCTTCGTTCCTTGCCGCGTCACCGGTGGGTGGCTAGTCTCTGGTCCTTCGATGAGGCGGGGCGCAGGCAATGGATGATCCGACGGCGGAAGCGGCGCGCGGGGCGGCATACCGGGTGCTCGCGCGAAAGTACCGCCCCGCGACCTTCGCCGATCTGATCGGGCAGGAGGCGATGGTCAGGACGCTCCGCAACGCGTTCGCGGCCGAGCGCATCGCCCACGCCTTCGTGCTCACCGGCGTTCGCGGCGTGGGCAAGACCACGACGGCGCGGATCATCGCCAAAGGTCTGAATTGCATCGGGCCCGACGGGGCGGGGGGGCCGACCATCGAGCCTTGCGGGGTCTGCGAGCCGTGCCGCGGCATCGCCGAGGGGCGGCATGTCGATGTGCTGGAGATGGACGCCGCGAGCCGGACCGGCGTCGGCGACATCCGCGAGATCATCGACTCGGTGGCGTATCGGGCGGCGTCGGCGCGCTACAAGGTCTACATCATCGACGAGGTGCACATGTTGAGCACGTCGGCGTTCAATGCGCTGCTCAAAACGCTGGAAGAGCCGCCGGCGCACGTGAAGTTCGTGTTCGCCACCACCGAGATCCGCAAGGTGCCCGTGACGGTGCTCTCCCGGTGCCAGCGTTTCGATCTGCGCCGGATCGAGCCGGAGGCGATGCTGGCGCATCTCGCGGGGATCGCCAGCGCCGAAGGGGCGGCGATCGGGGCCGACGCGCTGGCGTTGATCGTGCGGGCGGCGGAAGGATCGGTGCGCGACGCGCTCAGCCTGATGGATCAGGCGATCGCGCACGGTGGCGGCGAAACGGGCGTCGTGGAAGTTCGGGCGATGCTCGGGCTCGCCGATCGCGGGCGCGTGCTCGACCTCTTCGAGGCGGTGATGCGGGGCGACGCCGCGGGGGCGCTGGCGGAACTTGGCGCGCAGTACGCCGAAGGGGCCGATCCGGCGGCGGTGTTGCGCGATCTCGCGGAGGTCACCCATTGGGTGTCGATGGTCAAGATAACCGCCACCGCGGCCGACGACCCGACGGTTGGGCCCGACGAGCGGGCGCGGGGCCTCGATTTCGCGGGCCGGCTCGGGATGCGCGCTCTGACCCGGATGTGGCAGATGCTGCTCAAGGCGCTGGAGGAGGCGGCGGCGGCCCCGAACTCGATGATGGCCGCCGAGATGGCCATCATCCGCCTGACCCATGTCGCGGACCTGCCGAGCCCGGAGGAGCTGGTGCGGCGGCTGAGCGCCGCCGCGGCCCCGCCCCCGGCGCTCCCGGCCGGCGTCGGCGGGCCTGCGCCGCGTGGCGGCGGGGCGTCCGCGCAGATGCTGGCGGCGCAGGCGGTTGCGGTCCCGACGGCCCGGGCGCAGGCGGTGCCGGGGACCGACATTCTGGCGCGCTATGCGAGCTTTGAGGACGTGATCGCCCTGGTGCGGTCGCGGCGCGACGTGAGCCTGCTCCTCGAGATCGAGACGGGGTTGAAGCTGGTGAAGTATGCGCCGGGGCGGATCGAGTTCGAGCCCGATGCGAGCGCGGCGGCGGATTTCGCGCCGCGGCTGGCGCAACGGCTGCTGGCCTGGACCGGGGCGCGCTGGGGGGTTTCGGTCGTCGCCGAAGGGGGCGGCGCCACGATCGCGGAGACGGCGGCGGCGACGCGCGGCGACCTGATGAGCCTCGCGCGGGCGCATCCGATGGTGCAGGCGGTGCTGGCGGCCTTTCCCGGCGCGGTGATCCGGGATATCCGACCTGCCGAGGAGGCGGGACTGGTGACGGGGCCGCCGGAGGATGACGACGCGTGGGATCCGCTCGATCCCTTCGACGAGGAGTGAGACGATGCTGAAGGGCTTGGGCGGACTGGGCGACATGGCCAAGATCATGAAACAGGCGCAGGAGATGCAGGCCAAGATGGCCGAGGCGCAGGAGCGGCTGGACGCGATCGAGGTGATCGGCGAAGCGGGCGCAGGGCTGGTCAGGGCGACGGCCACGGCGAAGGGCCAGTTGAAGGCGCTGTCGATCGACCCGTCGCTGTTCGAGGCCGACCAGCGCGAGGTGGTCGAGGACCTGATCGTGGCGGCGGTTCAGGACGCGCAGGCGCGCGCGACGGCGGCGGCGCAGACCGAGATGGGCAAGGTCACGGAGGGTCTGCAGTTGCCGCCGGGCATGAAGCTGCCGTTCTGAGGTCGCCCACGTGCCGGATCAGGGCGGGGCCGCGGTCGATCGGCTGATCGGATTGATGGCGCGGCTGCCCGGGCTCGGTCCTCGCTCGGCGCGGCGGGCGGTGCTGGCGATGATCCGCAGGCGGGCGCTGCTGCTCGATCCGTTGGCCGAAGCGTTGGGCGAGGTGGCCGCCACGGTGCGGGAATGCCGGATTTGCGCGAACATCGCGACGGCGGAATTGTGCGGAATCTGCGTCGATCCGCGGCGGACGACGGGCGAGATCTGCGTGGTCGAGACGGT
>Ga0105046_10013340_pt1 | contig 12731 bp, 7 predicted proteins | sample MAT03_FD_78385 | JGI IMG/M metagenome (GOLD analysis project Ga0105046, IMG submission 78385) | Freshwater microbial communities from Lake Fryxell liftoff mats and glacier meltwater in Antarctica - MAT-03 (megahit assembly) | ecosystem: Environmental > Aquatic > Freshwater > Ice > Liftoff... | reverse complement strand
CTGTGTCGGGGTGGGGAGACTGTCGGAGGTTTTCAAGGCCTCACCCCCGTCCCCATTTATGGAGACGGGGGGCGGGGGTGAGGCCTTGAAAACAAAGGAAAACGCTAAAACCGACCCCAGACTGGGGATGGGGGTGAGGTCTTCCGAGCGTCCGCGACGATTCACACCGGGACGGCGGGCGGAATGCGTTCGGATTCGGCCGGCAGAGGGGTGTGATCGACGACGGAGGTCGGGAGCGGGCGGCCGGTGGGGAGGGACGCGGCCAGCCGGCGTTCCGTCTCGCGGACGACGGCGGAGAGGGCGGCCAACTTCTCGGCCATGCAGCCGTCCGCCCGCGACCCGCGGACGACCAGTCGGCCGACCACCTGACCGCCGGCCACCAGCGGCAGTTCCACCCGCCAGACGGTGAGCGGGTCGTCGGCCGCGCCGGCCCGCTGCCAGCGGCGGTGATACCCCTCGTGCCAGGCGGGGGCGTTCACGTCCAGGGAGACGGCCGTCAGGTCGAGCGACTGGGCGTCGTGAACGATGCCCCGCCACACGTCCCCCCAGGCGTGCGTCCCTTGCAGCCGCACTTCCAAATCCACCCCGCGGCCGCCGGCCGCCTTCCGCAGCGCGGACCCGGCGCGGGCGCGGATGAGCCGCAGTTCGGCCGCCCCGAACAGCCCGTACACGATCAGGGTGGCGACCACGACGACGGCGGCGACCACGGCAATCAGGTCATTCTTCTTGTACGCGCTCAGCACCGCACCGCCGGCCGCCAACAGCCCGAACCCGCCGACGATTAGCAGCACGCGGGGGATGCTGAACCCGTGCCGCAACAGCACGTGGTGCAGGTGCCCGCGGTCCGCGACGGCCAGCCCGCGGCCGGTGAGTTGCCGGCGGACCACGGCGGCGGTGGTGTCCAGCGCCGGCAGCACGAGCAGCGCGAGCGGGGCGAGGACGGCGAACGTCGGCCCTTTCAGACTGGCGTCCATGGCCAGCGCGCCGACGGTCAGACCGATGAGCATACTGCCGCAGTCGCCCAGGTACACCGTGGCCGGCGGCAGGTTGTACCGCAGGAACCCGACCAGCCCGCCGGCCGCCGCCGCCGACACCAGCACGGCGAACCCGGAGCCGACGACGCCCGCCATCGCGGCAAGACCGAGGAACAGGACCACGCCGACCCCGCCCAACATGCCGTCCATGCCATCGAGCAGATTCAAGGCGTTGATGGCGAACACGAACCAGAACAGTGTGAACGGTACGGCAAGCCCGCCGAGCGGCACCGTCACGCCGAACGCGCTCACCTCGCGGATCAGATACCCGCCGCCGACGATCAGGACCGCGACCGCCAGCAGTTGGCCGAGCAGTTTGTACCGCGCCCGTAGGTTCCGGCGGTCGTCCACCGCGCCGACGGCGGCCAGCACGACGCACGCGGCCGCCACCGCCGCCCACTTCGCCCCCCACCCGGCGAACTCCCGCGCCACCTCCGGCAGGAGGAGCGCGGCGACACCCAAAGCCGTCGGCACGGCGGCCAGCAGGGCCAACCCGCCCACCACGGCGACCGGCCGGGCCTGCGTCTTCCGCCGGCCGTCGGGCGCGTCGTGGAGGCCGAGCCGTTCGCCCAGGGAGCGGGCCGTCCGGGTGAACAGCAGCCCGAACCCGACGGCCAGGATAAACACGATGGCAACGGTGAGGAACACGATTCGGTCCTCACATGTTGGGGTTGGGGTTCTGACTGTCGGTGAGCGGGGCGTCCGGCCCGGCCGCGACGCCGAGCGCGGCCCCGTCCACCACGACGGACAGCCCCTGCCGGATGAAGTCCACGCGGACGACGAACTTGAACCCGCCGACCGCCTTCACCACGGTGCCAGTCATCCCCGTCAGCGGCCCGGTTCGCATGGTCACGACGGTGCCCGGTTCGAGGGTCCGCTCGACCGTCACCGGCTCGCCCAGGTCCAGGACTTTGCGGACGCGGCGGAGGTCGTCCCACAGGCGGGGTTGGTCGTGGACGGGCAACACGGACGCCACCCGTGGGCTGTAATGGACGCGATCCGTCTCCGTCACCCGCGCGAACACATATCCGGCGAACAGCGGCGGCCGCGATGTGACGATTTTCGCCCGCACCTTCACCCGCCGGCGGTCGCAGGGTAGGTAGAACGGCACCCCGGCCGCGAACAGTTCCCGCGCGACGGCCTTTTCCTGGCGCGGGCGGGTGTGGGCCACCACCCACCGGCGGCCGTCGTCGCCCGTTTCAAACAGGTCGAGCGGTGCGAGGTCCGGTTCCGCGTCGAGGATCGGCATGACGGAGCTTTCTCACCTCGCGCGGTGGGTCAGGCGGTTTTCGACGAAATCGAATCCGGAGCGTCGAACGGAGGCGCGGCGAGTAGGTCGCGCCCGTTGGGGGGAGGTGAGATAATTATTAAGGGCCGAGTCCGGCGACTTCAAGTCGGTGGCGATGAATTCCGCGAGAAGGGGTGCGGCAAAACTTTCTGGCGGTCGGAAGTTCTGGCAGCGGCGGAGTTTGGCGAAGACCTCACCCCCCGGCCCCTCTCCGTCCCGGAGAGGGGTGTTCAACTCGTCTCGGTGAAAGGCGTACCGCACGCCGTTCGTGAGCCACTCATCAGGAGAACCAAGCCCGAAACTCGGATGATCGGCCACGTTCCCCTTTTGAACACCCCCTCTCCGGTACGGAGAGGGGGCCGGGGGGTGAGGTCGTCCGCCCTACCAGAAAATTTTGCCAGACCCATACGGGAGGCGGAACGCGAAGTCGTCGTACTCGGCGTTCGCGAAGAGGATGCCAGACTTGTTGTTCGGATTCGGTGTCGTCACGAGTCGGACATCGCCCCGACTCCGCTCCGGCGCGCCGACTGCTTTTGCGAAAGCGGCGGGTGCGGCCATCTCACCCGAACAGCGGCAGCTCGTCGAACCCCTTGCCGAGTACGGCGGTGGCGTCGAGGCCGAGCCAGTCGGTCAAGAGGCCGGCGTATACCCGGCGGAAGTCGGTGTGGTGGACGAGGTTGCCGTCGTCTAACTTCGTCAAGGACGGGTGCTGGCCGTGGACGCCGGCCTTCACCTGGCCGCCGACCAGGAACATCGGGGCGGCGGACCCGTGATCGGTGCCGTGGCTGCCGTTCTCCTTCGCCCGCCGGCCGAACTCGCTGAACGTCATCACGCACACCCGGTCGCCGTGGCCCCGCGCGGACACGTCCTTGTAAAACGCGGCGACCGCGCCGGACACGGCCGTCAGCAAGTTGGCGTGCGAGCCGGTCGCCCCGCCCTGCCCGGCGTGCGTGTCGAACCCATCGATACTGACGTAAAAGATGCGGGCACCGATGCCGCCGTCGATCAGTTGCGCGGCCAGTTTCAGCCGGTTCGCCAGCGGAGAGTTCGGGTAAGTCGCCTTGGGGACGTACCCTTTGCCCAGCTTTTGGAGCTTGTCGCTGCTAGCGTAGCTGTTCACGGCGGTGCGGCGAACGAAGTCGAGCAGGTCCGGCTGGCCCGCCATCGGGTTCGACACGTCTTCGATCAACCGCTTCTGCTTGGCCTTGTCGGCGGCGGAGGCGGCGGCCGTCTTCAGTTGGAAGTCCGCCAACGACGTGATGCTGGGCACGCGGGCCGGAGCACCGGTCAGGGCGAGCGGGGCCGTCTCGTTACCGCCTGCGGCCAGGTGGAACGCGGGCAGTTGCTTCTGTTTGAGCGCCTTGCCGAGCCAGCCTTCGGTCAGGCTCTCGTCGGTGCCGGCGGCGTGCCAGATATCCATGCTGCGGAAGTGCGACTGGCTCGGATTCGGGTAGCCAATGCCCTGCCAGATGGCCAACTTCTTGTCATCATACAGGGCGGCGATTTCGTCCATCGCGGGATGCAGGCCGATGTCATCGGTCAACTTCTTAACATCGTTCTTCTTAATACCGATGGTCGGCCGGGACTTGGCGTAATCCGGGTCCGTATACGGAATGACGGTATTCAACCCGTCGTTGCCGCCCGTCAGTTGCACGACGACGAGAATCGTATCCTTCGCGCCGGGCTTGGCGGCGTCTGGGGCGGCGACGGCGGTGCGGCCCAGGAACGTCGGCACGGTGGCCCCGAATCCGACCAGGGCGGACGACTGCAAGAACCGGCGGCGGGTGGTCATGATGGTGGCTCCAAGAAGAAAAAGAGGGGCTGCGGATGAAGAGTGGATCAATCCAAGATTTTTTGTAGATGCTTGCTCTGATCCTGTCTTCCTCCGTGTTTATCCGCGGCGATATTATCTTCGCGCTTAATCCAACTGGAATTCGGGCAGCGTTAACGTCAGGTGGGCGACGGTGCGGAGGCGGTGGCGGGTGGCGTCCGCGTCGGACCAGTAGGTCGGGTACTTGGCTTTGCGGGCGTCGGCGCAGTACGCCAGCAACTTTCGCCGGGCGGCGGCGGGCACGTCCCCTTGCAGGAACACGTCCAACAGGAAGTCCACCACCTCGGCATCGGTCGATTTCCCGTGCTTCGCCAGCAGTTTCGCCGGGTCGCAGTCGGACTCCGCGCCGCTCGTCAGGGTGAGCGCCAGGTTCTGCCGGAACAGCAGCGTCTGGGCGTTCAGCCACGTCGGGCCGCCGTCCCACCCCTTCACCGACGGCGGGGCGAAGAGCATTTGGCCGAGCGGTTCGAGCGCCTCCGCCAACCCCATCGGGCCGACGTTCCCATCCAGCCCGCGGACGATGCCCACGGCGAACTCGACCGGCGCTTTCACCCGCTGGCGGTAAGCGGCATTCGAGAAGAAATGTCGCGAGCGCAAGATCGTCTCGACGAGTTTCTCTGTGTTAAAGCCGGACTCGCGGTATTGCGCGGCGAGCGGGTCAATCAGTTCCGCCGTCGGTTCCGCCGTCTCGGAGACGAGGAACCGGTATAACTTCCGCGCGATGAACTTCGGGCAGGCGGCTTGCGCAAGACAGATATTCACGATATCGTCGGCTTTGAACTTGCCGGACTTACCAAGCACCTTCTTGATGCCGTCGTCGTGTTGCTTCGGGTCGAACGTGTGATAGTCGCCCTTCACGTCGTACCCGGTGAACGCCTTGGCCGCCTCGCGGATATCGGCCTCGGTGTAATTCCCAATGCCGAGCGAGAACAGCTCCATCAGCTCGCGGGCGTAGTTCTCGTTCGGCGTGCCCTTCTTGCTGTCCTTGGCGTCCAGCCAGACGAGCATCGCCGGATCAACGGTGATTTCCCGCAACAACTTTCGGAAGTCGCCGAGGGCGTGCGCATACAGCAGGTCGTATTGCGCCTTCATCAGCCGCGCCTTCAACACCTTGGCAACGCTGGTGGCGAAGTGGTTGTGCCAGAACAGCGCCAGCTTCTCGCGGAGCGGGTGCGGGTTGTGCAAGATGCGGTACAGCCACCACGCGGCGAGCCGGATGCCGGGAGACGAGTCGGGCAAACTCGTCAACGTCGCCATGAACTTGGACGTGGCTTCGAAGTCGGCGTCCGGTTTTCCGCCCTTCAGCAAACGGCTGATGGTGTCCTCCGGCCCGTCGGCGACCGCCCGCGAGAGTTCGCTTGCGGTCGCGCCAAACCCGGCCCGGCGGAACAGGTGCCCGGCCTTCTTGCGGTCCCACGGGTCGGCGGCGTTCGGCGTGTATGCGGCCCACGGATTCATGACTGTGATCTCTTGTAGAAGAGGTTGAACCGCCAAGACGCCGAGCAGCCAAGAAGAGCAGGAGAGAATTCCTCACTCTCATTCTCTGACTCCGTCTTACTTGGCTTCTCGGCGACTTGGCGGTTCAATGAAATCCGCCGTATCACTTTCGCTTCCATTCCACGTCGAATTTGAATGCATCCGGCGCGTGGTCCATCGTGAACCCGATGTCGCCGACGGTGTCCAGGAAGGCGGCCAGTTGCGCCACCTCGGCGCGGGCCTCTTTCAGTCCAACACCCCGGCTCAGGATGGCGTCGGTGATGATCGGGTCCGGCCGGCCGCGGAAGGCGGTCGCGGCCCCACGGCCGTACCCCTTGCCGCGCCAGACGGCGGCGGAGGTGTCGGCGGAACTTGTCGGCTTCTTCAATTCGACGAGCAAGTCTTTCAAGAGTCGCGGGCTGGTGGCGATCAGGAACGAGTCATGCGTCGCGGCAAAGCACGGGACGAAGTTGAACCGGTAGCCGTCGTCGTCGCCGGCGTAGGGGCCCTTCTCCGGGAAGCGGTACGACGTGATCTTCACGCCGTTCACCACCTCTTCCGTCATTTTCAGGCCGAATTGCAGGCTCGCGATGAATCCACCCCCGCGGAGGGCGGTACTCATCCCGGTGGCGAATTCCTTGTCGCGCATACTCGACACGATGGCCATTTCGGGCAGCGGGCTGCCGGGCTTCACCGCGTACTGGTCGTGCCCGCGTTCGACGGCGACGAACCGGTGGTGCGGGCCGGACTGGGCGAAGATTGTGTCCAAACTGGTATTCGGCAACAGTTTGGAAATATCCTTCGCGCCCTTCTCGATGTCCTTCAGCACTTGGTCGTTGAACAGTGTGGCGCGGTCCCGCCACATGGCCGCGAGGTCCAGATGCACGCTCTCGCTGAACAGCACGCCGGGCGGTTCGAGCAGCGGCAGCGTGCCGGGGTGGTCGCCACCCATCGGGACATGCAACCCGAAGTCCTTCGGCAACCCGTCCCGCTTCGCCGGCATTCGGACGGACAGCTTCATCCCGGTCGCGGTCTCGTACAACCCGATGGCAACGAAGTCCGACCGCCGCACTGCGTCCACCGTACTGCCGACCACCATTGTTTGAAGGAAATCCTTGCGGGTGGCGGCGAAGAAGTCCTTCGACGCCTGGGTCTCCTTCACCGGCAAGAGGTTGAGCCACAGTGTCGCCAGCGGCTTCGGGGCGAGCAGTTTTTTCGCCCGTTGAAACTCGACGACCGTCGTCACGGAGTCCGGGTCGCCTTTCGCGGCGAGCCGGTCGATGGCGGCGTGCAGGAGGGTCTCGCTCGTCGCCAGCAGTACGAACGTCCCGGCCCTGGCCAACCGGGCCTCGCCGAGGCTCACGGTGGTCGCCCCGGCGTGCGAGCCGCGCGGCAGTGACACCGGGGTGTCACTCCCCGACTGGCGGGTCAGTTCGGCTTCGATCAGTCGAATGGCCAACTCAAACCCGCCGGCCACGGCGGCCGCGTCGGTCCCTTCTAGCGCCACGACGGTGGGGGCCGGGTCGGTGCCGGGGAACGTGCCGAGGGCGATGCCGTTGCCGCCGAGGTTGTCCAGCAGGTCCGGCCATTTCGCGCCGAGGGCTTTCTCGATGTGGGCGAGCAGTTGGAAGGCCCGCCGCGCCGGTTCCGATTGGAGCAACGCCCGGACTTGCGGCAGGGCGGGGTATTTCCCGGCCCGATCGTAGTTCGCAAAGGCTTCCACCAGCTTCCGTGGCTTCTCCACATGAAGCACGAGCGCGGCGGCTTTGGGGATCGCGCGGAGCGGGTCAGCGACTGCGGCCGACGCCAGAGCGACCGCGAGCAGCGGGGGGACGAGCCAGCGGGTCATCGGTGCGGCCTCCGGGCGGGTGGGTGAAGTAGTTACTTCGCACCCCCCGGCCGGGTTTCATCCGAATGGTCGGAGATGCCGCCGGAGCGACGTTCGCCGGTTGTGTCGCTTGTGCGAACTCTCCCGCCCGTGCCGCGCCCGCTTTCGCCAACTCGCGCCGGCGGCCGGGTTCCCCTCAAGTCCCACTTGATTCGTTCGGTACAGTGTCGGTGTCGGTCGCACCGTTCCGCCGAGAGAGGGCCATCGCCATGTTCCGTTTTCGCCTGCTTACCGCCGTGTTCGCCGGGTTCGTCGGTGGCGCGGTCGCCGTCTGGTTCCTGCCGTCCGTCGAACCGGTGGCCGCCCGCCAACCGGCCCTGCCGCCCCCGCCGGGAGTGATTGACGACCGACCGGCGAAGCCGCCGACCGACCGGTTCGAGGCGGCGGTGACGCGGGTGATGCCGTCGGTGGTGGCCGTCGAGGCGGTGAAGGCGGCCCCGGACGGCAAGGGGAAGCCGGGCGGGGACTCCGGGTCGGGCGTGCTGATTCGGCTGGACAACTATCGGGCGACGTTCGCGGTGACGAACAACCACGTCGTCAGCGGGGCGAAGGCGGCGGACATCTGCGTCACCCTGGCCGACGGCCGGATTTTAAAGCCGGACCGCGTGTTCCTCGATCCGGAGTCGGACATCGCCCTGCTACGGTTGACCGACGAGAACCTGCCGGCGGCCGCCCTCGGCGACAGCGACAAGGTGAAGGCGGGGCAGTGGGTGTTGGCGTTCGGCAGCCCGCTGGGGTTCAGCCAGACCGTCAGCCACGGCATCATCTCGGCCCGTGACCGGGGGCAGATCAGCCTGGGCAACACCATCCGCATCAAGGAATTCTTGCAGTCGGACGCGGCCATTAACCCCGGCTCCAGCGGCGGCCCGCTGAGCAACAGCGCCGGTGAGGTCATCGGCATCAACACCGCCATCGCCGCCGGCAACGCCGCCACCGAGCCGCAGTTCACCGGCATCTCGTTCAGCATCCCGATTAACTTGGTGAAGCGGATCGGCCGGCAGTTGATCGATAAAGGGGTGGTGTCGCGGGGGTACATGGGCATGCAGATGAGCGCCAACATGGACGCGAAGACGGCATTACGGTTGGGGCTGACGCGGTTGCGCGGCGCTCTGGTGGAGTCGGTGCATCCGGGCGGGCCGGCGGCGCGGGGCGGGCTGCGGGCCGGGGACGTGATCCAGAAGCTGGACGGCGTCGAGATCCGCGACGAGAACCACTTCATCAATTTGGTCGGGGTGCTGCCGGCGGGCAGCCCGGTGCGGCTCCTGTTGTGGCGGAACAAGCAGCCCGGCACGGTGGACGTGACCGTCGGCGACTGGCCCGGCAACCGCCGCTGAGGTCTATTGGGGTGGATTCGTGACGTGGCGGTCGTGTCGGAACACCTCTCCCCGCTGGGGAGAGGTCGGCAACGAAGTTGCCGGGTGAGGGGTCGTTTCTTCTCAAAATGCCGGACAAAACCCCTCACCCGGTTGCTGCGCAACCGACCTCTCCCCAGCGGGGAGAGGTGGAAAGACGCCGCACCGCGAGTGACCACTTCGCCCTACCTTCCCGAACGTCAATTCAACAACGACAAACGAAGCGTGCCCGCCGCGTTCCAGTGAAGGAAGGTGGCGGGCACGCTTCGTTCGCACTCGGCGCGGGCGTGATTAGCCCAGGTACAGGCCGTTGCGGACGGCCGAGTTGAACATGTAGAAGTCCTCGACCGGCAGCAGGGTGGCCCCGGAGAACACCCGCAGGCGGGACGCGCCGTTGATGCCGGCCCCGGTGATGATGTCCGCGTTGCCGTCCCCGGTGATGTCCCGCACCGCCACCCGCACCCCGCCGGTGAAGCTGCTCTCGAAGGCGAAGAAGCTGCTCTGGAGTTGGCCGGTGCCGGCGTTGAACACGCGGACGTTCGGCCCGCCGCCCTGGTCCCCCCCGGTCACCAGATCGACCACCCCGTCCCCGTTCACGTCCCCGGCCGCCAGGAACACCCCGCCGGTGTAACTGCTGCTGTACGGGGTGAACTGCCCCATCTGGCCGAACCCGCGACCGCTGAAGGTGCGGATGAGGGAGGTGTTGCCCGGCCCGTTCGACGCGGCGATGTCCGGGGTGCCGTCCCCGTTGAAGTCGCCGACGGCGATCCGCGCCCCGCCCGTCTGGTTGGAATCGAAGGCGAAGAAGCTGGTCAGCAGGGTGCCCGTCGCCCCGTCGAACACGCGGACGTTCGGCCCGCCGCCCTCGCCCGCCCCGGTGACGATGTCCATCCGCCCGTCGCCGTTGAAGTCGCCGACGGCCACATACAGCCCGCCCCGGAACTGCGGCGGGTAAGCGTAGAAGTCGCGGATGGCCGCCCCGGTCACGCCGTCGAACACGCGGACGCGGGGGCCGGCCCCCGGCCCGGCGGCGGCGATGACGTCCGGCACCCCGTCCCCGTCGATGTCCCCGGTGGCCACCCGGACCCCGGCCGTCATGCCGTCCTCGAACGCCTGGATGCGGAGCACTTCCGCCTTTGAAGCGTAGTCGAACACGCGAACCACCGGCGCGAACCCGGCCCCGGCCGCCGCCACGACGTAGGCCGGCGTGCTCGGGTCGCCCGTGCTGACGTTGAACGGCGGCGTGGTGTTCAGCGAGCCGATGGCCGGATCGACCAGCGCGTCGGTGCCGCCACTCGTTCCGCTCACCGGCACGGACGAGCCGAGGAAGTTCTGTTTACTGGCACCCACCGCCTGCGGGGTACTCGGCACGATGCCGAAGTTCAGGGGGCCGGTGGCCGAGGTCTGGGCGTTCACCCCATTGAAGTTGGTGGCCGAACTGCCCTGCACCGGCAGGCCGGAGTTGTTCTGCGACTGGAAGTTGGTGAACCCGGCCGGGGTGTTCGTCTGGTTCACCGAGTAGGTGCCCGGCGGCAGGCAGGTGTAACTCCACCGGCCGTTGCTGTCGGTCGTCACCGTCAAGGACCCGCCGGCCAGCGGGGCGGTGATCGGGGTGGCGGCGGTACTGCCGGCGTAGGCGGTGCCGTTCAGCGTCACCTGCGTGCCGGCCACCGGCGTCTCGCCCGGATCGAACACGCCGTTCTGGTTGGCGTCCACCCACACATACCCGAACAGCCGGGTGCAGGGCACTTCTCCGAAGTTGTTCGCCTGCGAGTTCTGCCCGCCGGCCAGCGGGATCGAGAAGATGGTGTCGTTGGTCGCGGCGGTGCCGCCGGTGGTGCCGGCCGCGTTCTGGGTGCTGAGGAAGTTGGCCGGCTGCGCCTCGGCGACGCGATACAGGCCCGGCGTCAGGTTCACGAACGAGTAGAAGCCGGTCGCGTCGGTGGTCGTCTGCCCCACTTGCGTGAGGACGCCCGGCGCGTCCTCGCGGAACAGGGTGATGCCCACCCCCGCGAGGCCCGTCTCGTTCCCGTTGCCCGGCTCCCGCACCCCGTTCAGGTTCGGGTCGCGGTACACATACCCGGACAGTTGCGCGACCGGCGGAACCTGGGAAGTCTCCCCGAAGTTGTTGGCCGGGCTGGTCGCCCCGGAGTTCAGCACGATGGTCTGGATGACGTCCCCGTTCACCGAACCCGGCGTGCCGTTGGTCACGGTGCCGGGGTTGTTGGTGCGGTCGCTGAACCCGGCCGGCTGGGTCTCCGTCACCGTGTAGGTGCCGGGCCGTAGGGCGTTGAACGAGTACGCCCCGGTGCCGTCCGTGGTCTGAGTGAGCGGGGTGATGGTCGCGCCCAGGTCGTTCGTCCCGGTGAGAACCACCGTCACCCCGCCGAGCGGCGCGTCGCCGGCGTTGAAAGTGCCGTCGTTGCTCACGTCGTGGTACACGAACCCGCTCAATTGGACCAGCCGCACTTCGCCGAAGTTGTTGTTCTGCGAGTTCTGCCCATTGGCCAGCGGGACCGAATTGATGACGGTGCCGTTCTGCGGGGCGGTGCCGCCCGTGGTACCGGGCTGTTCGCCCCGGTTCAGGAACCCGGCCGGTTGCGTCTCGGTGACGGTGTACGAGCCGGCTTGCAGGTTGGTGAACGAGTAGAAGCCGGTGCCGTCGGTGGTGGTGGTCAACGGGGTGGCGGTGCCGCCGGCGGTCAGGGTGCCGGTCAGGACCACGGTCACGCCGGGCAGCGGGGTGTCGCCGCCGTTGCGCGTGTTCGAGTTGTTCACGTCTTCGTACACGAAGCCGCTCAGTTGGGCGGGGGCGTTGTTGAAGCCGATGTCGTGCGAGTGGTCGGCGGTGCCGAGGGCTTGGGTGCCGACGTTCTGGATGACGTAGTTCACGCCCTGGCTAATGCCGTCGGAGTCGTTCTGGGTGTTCGTGCCGGCGGCCTGGAAGGTCGTCAGTTGGAGGCCGGCCAGCGCCCCCTGGGCCTGCGGAATGCAGATTTGGTACGACCCGCCGGCCGGCGCGGGGGTGTTCAGTTGCGTCAGGCCGTACCGCGCGCTGCCGGTGTTGGAACCGGTGTACGAGCTGAAGTAGTAGTCGCCGTTGGCGTCGGTGGTGGCAGTGGCCAGCGCCCCGACCACGGTCCCGCCGGCGTCCGTCTGACACAGCACGACGGTCACGCCGACGATGCCGGCCTCGCCGGGGTCCTGCCGGCCGTTGCCGTTGGCGTCGTTCCACACCCGGTTGCCGATCTCCCGGCCGAGTTGGCTGACGGCCACGAGGTCGCCGATGCCGGCCGCCTTGGCGAAGGTGGACTCGGTGCCGCCGGTGGCGAACACTTGGTACGCCTTGCTCAGGGTGCCGTCGGTGGTGTCGAACCACCGCACCCCGCCGGTGTTGTACACCTGGGCGATCCGCACCGGGTCGAACGCGGTGACGAGGACTTGGTCGCGGCCGGGCAGTTGGAGCAGGCCGCCGACCATCACCTCTTGGTGGTCGTCCCCAGGGCCGATTCCGGGGCCGGGCAACTCGTCCTGGAAGTAGAACTCACCGCCGTTCGGCCCTTGGCCGTTGCCCGCCCCGCCGGTGCCATTGCCGTTGCTCTCCAGGGTCCACCCGGAGCCGAGGTCGCCGGGGGTGTTGACGAACGCCTTGAGCACGTCGCCGGCCGAGATGCCGACGGTCAGGCCGCGGCCACTGAAGTCGATGTTGGCCAGGAACCCGAACTGGTCGCCGGCCCGGTCGCGGAGGCCGAGGGTGACGTTCCCGGCGTCGTCGAAGGCGAGGCCGGTCAGTTCCGGCTGCGGGTAGATGCCGTAATTCTCGCCGGGGTTGGCGAGTGTCTGGCGAACGGCCGTCCACGGG
>Ga0105046_10013339_pt1 | contig 12732 bp, 10 predicted proteins | sample MAT03_FD_78385 | JGI IMG/M metagenome (GOLD analysis project Ga0105046, IMG submission 78385) | Freshwater microbial communities from Lake Fryxell liftoff mats and glacier meltwater in Antarctica - MAT-03 (megahit assembly) | ecosystem: Environmental > Aquatic > Freshwater > Ice > Liftoff... | reverse complement strand
TTGCAGATGCAGATCGCGGATCTGTTCGGCCACCCAGCGATGCCATGGGCCGCGTCGTTCGTCAGCCGAGTCGCCTTCCATCACGGGCGAAGAACGAAAGCAGACGTACCCCGACATTGTTTCGTTGGCCGTCGAATGCTCAGGAAATTTGTTGGACCAATCCACAACCGGGACGTGATAGTCTTCGAGATTCGAGTGATGCTTAATGTGTTGAAAAATCTTGTTGACGGCATTCATGACGGCAGGTGCTGAACGACGACTCTTGTCCATCGGTTCTTCGATGATTCCATGAACAGCATTCGGCACGGCGTCCAGGATTTCTGCAACGCCACCACGCCAACCGTAAATCGCCTGCTTGGGATCACCGACGCAGAAGAAGCTGTGTTTTTCATGACGATCGAGATTCTGCGTCAGGCGTTTCAGGATTTTCCATTGGTCGGCGGACGTGTCCTGAAATTCGTCGAGCAGCAGATTGCGAATGGAACTGTCGAGACGAAAGCTCATGCGTTCACCGCTGGCGGCATCGACGGATTTTGCAAGTGTACGAGTCACGTCACCGAATCCCATCCAGCCATGATCCGACCGCAGACGCGAGTATTCTTTGTCAAAGCGGGAGATCAAATTTCGAATCGCCCGCATCTGTTGCGCGAGACGGTCGAGCAATTCGGCCTTCGCATGATTCAGCAATGGGCGATAGGCAGCGATGAGTTCTTCGCTGATTTCTTTGCGATAGTATGTGGTTTCTCCGGCGAGCACCTTTGACGCGATACCCGTCTTGACGAATTCATCCCACTGTGACGTAGCGAACCGTTCTGCGTCTGCTGCTCGCGCCTTTTCGTAATTCTTATCCGCTGGCAGCGCGCACGAATTCAGATCGAGCAGCGCCTGTTGCATTTGTTCGTTCGTCAGGCGCGGATGCTTTGGCAGCTTGTTCCACGCTTCATCATCGGTCAACAGAAAGAGTTCGTGAAAGCTCTGGACGGTGTCGTCGATCAAATCGCGGACGCTGCGTTTTGAGCGGCCTTTGGCCAGCATGTGCAGCAGGTTCTGAGCGTCTTCCGGGACTTGCTGCGAAAGCACGGCATCGATCGCCTGTTCGCGCATTTCGGCGTCGGTATGTTCGTCGATGATGCTCCAACCTGGTGGCAGGCCAAGTTCCAGAGTCAAACTGCGCGCGACCTGCTGAAAGAAACTGTCCAGCGTACAGACTCTCAGGCGATGCAGATTTCGTGTCACATTGGCCAGCAGATCGCGAGCTTTGGATTTTGTAATATCCGGTTGTTCCAGGAACTCGGCAAGTTTTTTCGCGGCCTTGGTATTGTCTGCGGCTTCTGCCAGTCGCAGCAAAACACGGCCCAGGATTTCCCCGGCTGCCTTACGAGTGAACGTAGTGGCGAGAATCGTTTCCGGAGCGTGACCCAGAAACAACTGCCGTAGAAAGTGCGATGAAAGTTGAAAGGTTTTTCCGCTGCCGGCTGAGGCTCGAATAAGTTTGCGCATGTTTTATGAGGTAATTGTAAATTTGCTGCGTCTGAGTGAAACGTCCGGAACGGGGGGGGATCCCTCTTGCGTTTTGGTGCATCGTATTTGCTGTGATGGGGAAATAGTATCGCATGAAGTTGCTTCGTAGCGATAGTGCCGATCATGGCAGGCGTCAGGTGCAGTGTCAGTAGGTCTCTTGATCTTTCCTCCCGCAATGTTGAGCCAAGCGCGACAGACTGAGTAGACTGCCGCCACTTCAGTTCCATGAATTCCCGCCTGAACACTCCAAAAGGTTTCCCTCCGTCATGCCGTTTCTACAAAAAATGGTTCGAGGAAAAGCGAAGGACGTTGTCCGATTGTCATATGGAACAATTCGAGTTGGGCGTGCTGAGGGCAATGATGTGTTGCTGACAACCGCAGCGGCGAGTAAGTCACATGCGTCGATCCAATGTTGCGAGACACACTCGGAGGTGAAGGATCTCGACAGTCGCAATGGTACGCTTGTCAATGGGATTCGTATCAAGAGCAGCAAGCGTCTGAGACACCGCGACATCCTTGAATTCGCGGGAGCGACTTATCTCTATCTTGAAACGGAACCAGAAGCAGAAAATGACTCTTCAGGCTTATCGTATGATCTGGAACGGAATCCCCTGAAGATGATGACGCCGCTTCCGGACGAAGCTGATCCGGAACAATCGATTCGCCGGAAGATCGTGCGCACGGGTGATGTTGTAAGTCCGGAGGAACTGGTTGAGCATCCGGGTATCGAAGGCCCGCGAGTTGTCGCTTCGCTCGACTTGCATGACCTGCCGCTTGGAACCTGGAACGGGGATGATGCGACTCGTAAACTTTCGCATGTGGTTCGACTGTCTCAGGCGATCATCAATTCACCCGCAGCCAATCGAATTGATTTTGTTCTGCAATCGCTGCTCGATCTGTTTTCTGCGGCCTCTCACGCCCTGATTGCCATCAATCACCCGCTGAATGCCATCCATGAGGAGTCCTCGGACGGTTTTCGCATAATTGCGACAAACTCCCGTGAAGACGGTGACTCAGTTTTCCTGTGTCATCCGTTGATGCGTCGGTCTGTTTCGGAATGCGAAGGTCTGCTGGTGACCGATCATTGGCGAAAAGATGCAAACGAGAAGCCAACGATAAGCGATCTGAGTCGACAGTCGCTATTATGTATGCCGATTCCGGGTCTGAATCAGACTTGCCAGGGTGTCATTCAGATGCAGGCAAATGATCCGCGTCGCCCATTTAACGAACACGACCTACAACGCCTCGCCGTTCTTTCCCATATCCTTGCAGCAACTCTGCCAGGATTTCGGCATCTTGCATGACTGACACAATTCCATCGGTTGCTGACATACTGGGAGCCGGGGGCGTGATTGCTCGGCGGCTGCAGGATTACGAACCGCGTCCGGAACAGCTTGAAATGGCGATGGCGGTTGAGTCGGCACTGACAAAGCGACATCATCTGGTTGCAGAAGCAGGCACCGGCGTCGGCAAGAGTTTTGCGTATCTGATACCCGCGATCCTTGCGGCCCAGGCAGAGCAGGGGACCGAGAAAAAGAAGCGTCGCATCATTGTTTCGACGCACACGATCGCCCTGCAGGAACAGTTGATTCAGCACGATATTCCTTTTTTGCAATCCGTGCTGCCCGTCGAGTTTTCAGCGGTCCTCGTGAAGGGACGCGGCAACTACATCAGCCTGCGACGGCTCGACAAAGCTGTGCAGCGTTCCTCTCAAAAGTCGATGTTTGAACCTGAAGGCCAGCAGCAACTCGCGAAGATTCGCCAGTGGGCTCACAAGACGACCGACGGTAGCCGATCGGATCTTCCGTTTCAGCCGAAGCCCGATGTCTGGGACGAAGTACTCAGCGATCACGGAGATTGCCTGCGGAAGAAATGTCCGACTCACGACAAGTGTTTCTACTACGCCGCTCGTCGCCGGGTCTGGAATGCGGATCTGTTGATCGTGAATCATGCATTGTTCTTTTCGGACCTGTCACTGCGGCGCGACGATGCCAGTATTCTGCCGGAATACGACACCGTTATCTTTGACGAAGCTCACACAATGGAAAGTGTGGCGGCTGATCATCTGGGACTTTCGGTCACCGAAGGCCAGGTCGATTACATGCTGAACAAGCTATACAACGAGCAGGCCAATCGCGGATTGCTGCTCACACACAATCTGAAGGATGCGCAGAAGCAGGCGTCAAAGATTCGTACGGTCGCAATGCAGTATTTTATGGACACAGCAGACTGGGCGGCTCGCTTCTGCAAAAAAAACGGTCGGCTGATGCGGCCGATCGATGTCACGAACAATCTGACTCCGGAACTCAGCCGTCTGGCGATTATGATTGCCGCAGCTTCTGAAGCAGCAACCACCGAAGCCAATCAGGTGGAACTTAAATCCGCCAGCGATCGCTGCAAGATGCTTGCGGATAACATCCAGTCGTGGACGCGACAGTCGATCGAAAACTGCGTATATTGGGTGGAGCAATCCGGTACCTACAAGCAACGTCTGTCGCTCATGAGCGCGCCGGTGGAAGTCGGGCCGATTCTTCGTGAGCACTTATTCAACGCCATTCCGTCCGTGATCATGACGAGTGCCACGTTAGCGACCGGTGCGAAGGATTTCAGCTTCTTTCGATCACGTGTCGGCCTCACCGAAGGCAGCGACATTCGACTTGGCAGTCCGTTCAGCTATGAGACACAAACACGGCTGATTCTTTCGACCAATATGGTTGATCCAGCGGTTGACCCGACTCGGTTCAATCAGCAATGCTGCGAACGCATTCAGCGGCATTTGTTGGACACACAAGGCCGCGCGTTTGTGCTGTTCACGAGTTATTCGATGATGCAGTTCTGCGCCGATCGGCTCACCGGCTGGCTGGCTCAGCATGACCTGTCGCTGTATTGCCAGGGCAAGGGTTTGCCGCGTTCTGCGATGCTCGACCGCTTCCGCGCTGATGAGCGAGCCGTATTGTTTGGCACCGACAGTTTCTGGCAAGGCGTCAACGTCCCCGGCGATGCGCTGCAGAATGTGATTATCCCCCGATTGCCGTTCAGCGTGCCCGATCATCCGCTGCTGGAAGCTCGACTGGAAACGATCAAAGCACGCGGCGGGAATCCTTTCCGTGATTTCCAGACACCGGAAGCGATCATCAAGCTGAAACAAGGCTTCGGCCGCCTCATCCGCCATCGCAACGACACCGGCCGTGTCGTGATTCTCGACCCGCGAGTCCTGACAAAACCCTACGGCCGCTTGTTTATCTCAAGCCTGCCGAAATGCAGGATGGAAATCGACAACGGCGAATCGATTGAGCCGATTGATGACACTTCTTCCTGATACTGCGTTGTAGATGTTCTCTGACGAATGGTGGGCGATTCATGATTCGAGTGGAAGGGTATGAAAAGTCATATCGCGAGACAGTTGCAGTGCGTGGGCTCAGTCTTGAGGTGGCAGCGGGTTCGATCGTTGGTCTGGTCGGCCCCAACGGAGCAGGCAAAACAACGACGCTGCGGGCTCTTGCGGGGATTATTCCACCCACTCGAGGTCGATTGAGCATCGCGGGGCACGACATTGTCGCGGATCCGATCGCGGCGAAAAGTCGCCTTGCGTTTATTCCGGATGAACCATGTTTGTTCGACGTATTGACCGTTTGGGAACACCTTGAGTTTACCGCTGCGGTCTACCGTGTGAGCGATTTCTCGGCAGAGGCTGAACGTTTGCTGACTCAGTTTGAATTGATCGAGAAGCGGGACACGATTGCTCAGGAGCTTTCACGCGGGATGCGGCAAAAGGTTGCAATTTGTTGTGCCTATCTGCATCAGCCTGAAGCGATTCTGTTTGATGAGCCACTTACGGGGCTCGACCCGCGCGCAATTCGTACATTGAAAGAATCCATTCGACAGCGAGCGGCGGCCGGCGCGGCGGTGATGGTCAGTTCGCATTTGCTGGACCTGATCGAGGACTTGTGTACTCATCTGCTGCTGATGCACCGCGGGCAGTCGTTGTTTCAGGGGACTTTGGCAGAAGCAAAAAGCAAACTGGCAGAGCACGGTGCAGCAGATGGCTCTTTGGAAGATGTCTTCTTCCAACTGACAGAACGTACGAACTGATTCTACTACCAGACGGACTCTCATGTTTCACACGGCATTATGGAAACTGTTTCGTCTGAAATGCCGTGGTGGTTTCCGACAAGCGGGCCGCAGCCTGAAAACCGTGCGCGGGGTGTTTCAGTTCGGCTTCATGCTGGCCATGATGGGCTGGAGCTTCGGTTCAATGATCTTCTTCGGACACATGTCAGCTTCCACGCCTTTTGCCGCAGCGGGGATGATAGACCGGATGGCTGCTCTTTGCGGCGGTGTTGGCATTTCCATTTAACTTCCTGCTGTTTGGTATCGACAAATTGGTGTTCTATGTCTTTCCGACTCGGATGGCGAAAGGTGCTCCGGGCGATTTTCAAAACGGTGGCAAACAGATGATGTTTGTGTTTTTCAAAATGGCTGTGCTCTTTGCCTGCCTCACGCTTGTAGGGATCGCAGTCATTCCAGGTGCTCTGATGGGCTCGCCGTTGTTTGCGGTGATCCCGGCCACTTGTGTTCTGCTGGCCGAATGCGCTGGTTTGATTCCGCTGCTGGGTTATGCGTTTCACCGGTTTGATCCGGGTGTTGATACGCCTGTGTAGACTTCAGGCGAGCGGGGGATGTGAATCCCCTGATGCTTCGCGCCTGATCAATCAGGGAATTTGGTTTCCAGAAATAATTAGCTGGGTTTCTAAATGTAGGATGGACTTCCAGTCCGTCGTTTTTCGGACGGACTGGAAGTCCATCCTACGGCGAAGAAATTGTTTCGAAACAAATTCCGTCGATTTCAGCAGGCCACGCCGCTCGCAGAATCTGCTTTGCTGTCTTCTCATGTCTGCGCAGTTTGCCAAACGTCGTGAGTCGGTTCACAGTTGCATTCCGAGTAGCTACATTCATTTTGCCAGGCAATCGAATGGTCAGGCAGCCGTGATGTTGGCGAGAACGAATCTCGCGGAATATCACGGAACAAATGGATTGTGAATGTCTTGGTCGTGAATAGGAAAGGAATCTGATTTTATGGATCAATCAGCCCAACCTGCAGCGCATTTGAAGGATGGACTTCGGAGACTGGTGAACGACATTCACGTTCCGTCTCCGGTGAATGGATCAGGTCTGACGGACATCGTTTGCGGAACGACTGCATTGCTGTCGTTCGGAGATTCCGTCATCTCCTATTGCGGTCAGTCGATCGACGATCTGACGACCGATCCGTTGTTCGAACGTGTTCTGTGGCTGTTGTTGCATCAGTCGTTGCCGACGGAAGAAGAGCTGGCAGACTGTTGTTCGATCATGGCGGATTCTGCGGTGATTGATCGGTCGGCACTGGAAATGGTGTCGCATCTGCCGCTTTCGACACGACCTCTGGAATTCCTGCCGCTGTGTATATCGCTGTTGTCGTTCTTTGATCCGACTCCATTAGATATTTCTCCCGATGCCGCACGATCTCGCGTGATGCGTTTGCTGGCTCAACTACCGATGATTCTGTCTGCGGGGTTGGGTGATGCAGATAACAGCGATTGTTTGCGACCAACGGAATTGTCAGCGGATGAAACAGAACTTTCGTGGGCTGGCCGATTGCTGCATCGCCTTCGTCGTTCAACGGAACGCCCGTCAGCAGTGGAAGATGCAGCGATGAACGCTCTGATGATTTGTCAGTGCCTGACCGAGATGCGCCCGGCTTGTTTCACGGCCCGATTTGCCGCCAGTGCGACGTCTCACATTGCAGCTGCTCAGCAGTCAGCGGCGACCGTATTCGTTTCGCAACTTCGAAACGATCCTTACTGTTGGGCCAGCGAATTGCTGTTAAATTTTCAGAGCCCGGGACAAGCCGAAGCATGGTGGCACCGACGTGAAGGGCAGGCGATGCCATTTGGATTTTCAACATCTCAGGATGATGTCCGTGCGGAAATCATGGCGGACAAAGTACTGACACTTCTCGGCAGTAGCGACCGCATTCGACTTGCCGGATGTGCGGCTCGGCTGGAAAAGCTGCTGGCGGCTGAACAGTATTTTCCAACGGCCGACTGGTTGTCAGTAAAAGTCATGTCGCTGCTGGACATTCCGCCCGATCGACAGTCCATCGTTATCGGGATGGCACGGCTGGCAGGCTGGTCTGCTCAGGCAATTGAGCAGCAGGCTTCAGGCTTGAGTCTTCTGCCTCGGTTGAACTACGGGGAACAGGAATCTGCTAGCTGAAACAACTGTGTTGCTGGTGATGAATTCCTGGCAGCCGCGCTCGGCGCAGCGTGGCTCATTTTCCACAGTCCGACGACGGTCGTTACAGGTAAGTTTTCTGCGGACGTACGGCTAATGCGAATACTTCGCGTCAGGGAAGGAGCCGTCTCGTACTTCCTGAATGTAGCTCTGAACAGCGTTCATGGCCTGATTGCGAATGTCGCCGAATTGTTTCAGGAACTTTGGCTGAAAGCCTGGATTCAGACCGAGCATATCGGGGCCGACCAGCACCTGACCGCTGCAACCAGCACCGGCTCCAATGCCGATCGTTGGAATGGACAGGGCTTCCGTAATTCGCGCGGCTATGTCCTGAGGGACCAGTTCCAGCACGATTGCGAATGCTCCAGCGTCTTCAGCGGCGCGGGCGTCGTTGAGGAGTTGTTGTTCGTCACGTTGAACTTTCCCCATGCCTCCGAGTTGTCGGACTGCTTGTGGTCGCATCCCAACATGCGCCATCACGGGTATTTCAGCGCGGCCGATGGTTCGGATTGTTTCTGACTGGATTGCACCACCTTCCAGTTTGATCGCATCTGCTCCGGTCTCTTTGATGATCCTGCCAGCGTTCTTGACGGCTTGCTTCGGGCTGACTTGATATGACATGAACGGCATATCGACGACAACCAGCGCACGACGAACGGCGCGGGCCACGATTTCGCCGTGATAAATCATCTGCTCAAGAGTGACGGGCAACGTTGTTGATTTGCCCTGAACGACCATGGCAAGGCTGTCGCCGACCAGAATACTATCGACGCCAGCTTCGTCCATGATACCTGCCCACAGGTAATCGTAGGCAGTCAGCATTGTGAGTTTGTTGCCTTGAGCGGCTAGTTCACGGAAAACGGGGACCGTGATTTTTCGAGGAGGCTTTTGCATGGAGGAGCTAATTAAAAGCCTTTGAGAAAATTCTTGAGGTCTGGATCAATGTCGTCGTCTTCCACAGCGGATTCTGTTGGATTGGTGTTATCTGTTTCGAGTTTCGGACTGACGAAATTTTCAAAGAAGGCATCTGATTCTGATTCTTCTTCACTTGTGAACCAGTTTGAATCGCCGCCTTCTTCGACCGCAATTTGCAGAGCGTCTACGGCTGTCGGAGGTTCAGCAATTGCAGCGTCGATTTCCATTGATTCCTGGATTTGCTCGACGTCGTCAAACTCTGGAACGTCTTCCACTTCCATGACGGCTACGTCATCCGAAAAATACTCGACTTCCACAAGCTCTTCATCGTTCGCTTCTGGTTCGATTGCAATGGCTTCTTCGACGTTGAGTACACCTGCTGTTTCGCTGATGACAACTTCGTCCAGCGCGTCTTCGACTTCAACGACTTCTTCAGTGCCCAGAGTCTCCTGAACTTCGACGACCTCGTCAAACTCATGGACTTCCATCACTTCTTCAATTTCCTCGACCTCTTCAATCACTCCGGCATGGACGTCATTGAAAGCATCGTGCGAAGATTCGCCAACATATGCATTGCCGAGGTTCATTGGCTCTGGAAGCAATGTGTCGTCATCGTCAACGGACAGCCATGCACTTTCAACGTCGTCATCGACCATCGCTGCTTCAACGTTTTCCGCAGAGTTTGAAGAATCGGCGACATTGGAGTTCCAGTGTGGCTCCTCATGTGCGATGGCAGACTTACCGACGATACCGGAATCTGGAAAATCGTTTGTTTCCTGGTTGCTGTCCGATTGCTCAGCACGGCGTTTGCCGAAGTCGGCGATTCCGAGTCGACTCTCGGCAGGGTCTGGTGCGTCTGAGAACAGATTTGCGGAACCTTTCGCCGAAAATTGCTCGCCCAGGTAGTCCGCCGTTGGTTCGTGTGGTTCTGCCGATTCGCCGGCATGTTCGACGGCATAGTCCATCTGAGCTTTGGCTTCGTCAGGCCGCATCCGGGCGTTGATTGTACTGCTATCATCTGCGGCATAAGCCGCGACAGCATCGCGGCCGGCTTTGGAGCGTTTCGATTCCGGTGTTGAGCCCGAATTTGCAGTTTCTGCGACCGCGACATCGGAGCGGATATGAATAGTGAATCGAATAGGCCCCAACGCCAATTGGGCTCCGTTGGCGATGTCATGCCGTTTGCCAGCGGTGATGCGAGTGCCGTCGATGAAAGTACCGTTGCTGCTGTCGAGGTCTGTGACTGACACTGAGTCACGACCGACGCGCAGAAAGCAGTGTCGGCGACTGACCTGAGGCGCAGAGAGTCGCAAATTACAGTCAGAACCTCGACCGATCACAATGTCGTGTCGAACGGTGATTCGACGAACATTTGACGGCTGATCCTGCAGTTCCAGTACCACCTTCATGGGAACGATGTCCGTTCAGCGAAAAAGGTCTCGAGATTAGCGAGAGAAGTTGTGGCGATTGACGTCGGACTTTGCAATTGCAGTTGCAAAGGTTGCAGCTTTTCATAAGTTGAGCCCAACTGCAAGACGATGGGGCGAATTTACAGCATTTGCCGCCATATTTATGTTGGCTGTCACATTCTGCCCGGCGGAATTGTTACCCTTGGTGGCGGGATATTTGGGATCTGGAAGCAAAGCATCGTGGAGCCCGCTTCCGCTGACGCCTACAATGCCACGCTCTTTCGAGAACAACTGCCGTTTAAATTTCCTGATAAATCGCCGACGAACCCAAAATCTTATGGCCATCGACTGGGACGCGTTTACAAATCATACGCTGACGACAGCCGAAGTTCGGTTGCTCGGTGCGGTCGATTTGCCGTCTGTGCTGGCTCTGCAAAAGCTGATGGTGCATGAGGTGCGATGCCAAAGTCGGACAAATGCCGCGATCCTGATCTGCGAACATCCGCCAACCGTATCTGTAGGCTCAGGTGCAACTCTGCTGGAACTGCCGGAATCATCGCGAGAGCTTGAATCACGACTTATCGCTGTCCACAAGCTTCGACGTGACGGGCATGCTATTCTGCACCAGCCGGGCCAGCTGGCAGCTTATGTTGTTGTCTCACTGCCGGAATGCAGCATGGACGAAGCAGAATTTCGAGCTTGCCTGCAACAGGCGGTTGTCGAGACTTGTCGGGAAGTTCAGGTTGTGGCTTCGATCTCAGCGGATGATCGAACCGCCGTCTTTGGACGCCACGGTGTGGTGGCCGAGATTGGAATTCATATTGAGGATGGCGTGACAAGCTTTGGCGTCTTTCTGAATGTAAACTGCCATCTTGATGAAGCCCGGGAAATCGGACGTGGTTTACTCGGACAACGAATCTCGTCTCTCAACGCGGAACGTGTGCGGCCGACTCAGATGCCGCAGGTTCGTTCAGCGTTAATTCAGCACTTATGTACACAATTGGGCTATCCCGACTATCATCTGCACACTGGTCACCCTTTTTTGAAACGAACTCGGACACTGATCCATGACAAGTTTGCCAATCCTCAATCAACAGACGAATAACGCGCCAACAGAGGCCGTGGATTTGTCTGGCGTGAATATCATCGCCGGTGGCCCCGTGCGTCGATTGCCTCGCTGGTTGAAACGACCATTGCCACAACCCGGCATGGCCTATACCAGCGACGTCATTTCTGATTTGAAACTGGAAACCGTTTGCGAAAGCGCGAAGTGTCCGAATCGTACGGAATGCTGGTCGCAGAAGACCGCAACGTTCATGATCGGTGGCAACGTCTGTACGCGGCCTTGCGGATTCTGTTCTGTGCCGAAGGGCAAGACCGAACGGCTGGAAATTGACGAACCGGAACGCGTCGCTGAAGCCGCCGCGCGACTTGGTCTGCGATACGTCGTGATCACATCTGTAACTCGCGACGACCTCAAAGACGGCGGCGCGGATCACTGGTACCGCACGGTGCTTGCCGTTCGAGAAAAAACCGGAGCTCAAGTTGAAGTGCTGGTTCCGGATTTCCTTGGCAACCGCGCGGCGATCAGTCGCGTAATTGAGTCGCGTCCGGATGTTTTCAATCACAACACCGAAACGGTGCCTAGACTGTATCACCGAGTCCGCCGCAATGCCGAATACCAACGTACGCTTGATCTTTTGAAGCAGGTAAAGGAGGAAGCTCCCAACATGCCAACAAAGAGCGGCCTGATGCTGGGCCTTGGCGAAACTCGCGAAGAACTGCTCGATGTTTTTGCCGATCTGCGAGCTGTCAATTGCGACATGCTGACTCTGGGCCAGTATCTGCAGCCGACACCCGATCATCTGCCGGTTGAACGTTATCTTCCGCCGGAAGAATTTGACGAAATCGGCGAACAGGCACGCAAACTTGGTTTCAGCATGGTTGCCAGCGGGCCATTTGTTCGAAGCAGTTATCACGCAGGTGAGATGGCAGAAGAAATGGAACACGTTGCTTCGCGCCAGCAGGATTAACAATGCTCCTTGCAGTTGAAACATCCGGCATTCGGGGTTCCATCGCCATCTTCGATGGCGGAACATTGCACTTCGAACGTGTTCTGGCGACGGTCGGAACTCGTCACGCTCAGACATTGCCTGCCGAAGTCGCCGATGCGCTGACTGCCTGCCAATTGCAACCACGCGATATCAGTGCGGTGGCCGTGAGTATCGGGCCCGGAAGTTTCACGGGGCTCCGCGTCGGATTGACTTTTGCAAAAACGTTTGCATGGCTGAACAATGGCAAGCTGGTCGCTGTCGATACGCTGCGTGCGATCGCCCAGCAGGTTCGGCCGGAAACAGAATATGTAACTGCCATCGTAGATGCACAACGTTCAGAATTCTTCGCGGCGACGTATCGCTGGGACTCTGAACTCGGACTTCGCCGTGCTATTGATGAAGTGCATCTGGCGACGATTGATACTCTGACGCCGGAGTATCCCATCGTCGGTCCGCCTTGCAGTAAACTCGCCGTCGCACCGCCCCATCGATTTCAGGTACTTGACGAATCGTTGTGGCAACCACATGCTGTCAACGTCGGGCGCATCGGATTGCACATG
>Ga0105046_10013338_pt1 | contig 12732 bp, 7 predicted proteins | sample MAT03_FD_78385 | JGI IMG/M metagenome (GOLD analysis project Ga0105046, IMG submission 78385) | Freshwater microbial communities from Lake Fryxell liftoff mats and glacier meltwater in Antarctica - MAT-03 (megahit assembly) | ecosystem: Environmental > Aquatic > Freshwater > Ice > Liftoff... | reverse complement strand
ATTAAAATTCAGTTCAACAAAGTAGGTATGTGCGCCATCAAAGGTTTGAAGAAAAGCCGTTCCCCCCAGGTCTTGTCCATTTAAATACCTGTAATCTCCGGTTTCAGTTAAGATGGTTCCAAGGAGTTTACCATTCATATTGGTCATTATAAGAAATCCCGAATCTGAAACCATTTCATTCTCAAGAAACTCAATCTTCCATCGAGAAAGGATTGGAGTAAATGCAGGTTTTTTATTATTCTGATGCGTTTTTTGTTGTTGCTCACCTCTGAAAGGCAATCGATAACCTGCAACTTTTGCATCCTTCCGAATATAAAATCCGCTGAATCGGTTTGGGGTAGGGAATGGAATTTTTAAGGAGGCATCAAAAACTGAAAGGGTGAACTCGGCAGAGTCCTTTTCAATTTTCATTGCATCAAGTTGAATTCGTTCGTTTCCATTGATCAAAAACAAATTCGTACTCTCAGACTCTCTTTCAATCTGGAAATAGATTTCTTTATCCTGAATAGTCAAATAACAATCCCATGTAAACAACTGAGCATTGGCATGAAGACAGAATCCTGAAAAAAACAGGAAAATCCAAATCCTCATTTACCGTTGTACTTCCCGTTTAGTCCTTCCAGAACAGCACCTGTGATATCAAGACTATCTGCTGCATATAAAATACCACCTCCTCGGGTATACCCTAAAACATACTTCAGTCCATGGACTGGTGCATATTCCTGCATATAATCGAATATCTGATCGTTTAATTTCTTAGTCAGATTCTTCTCTTCTTCCATCAGTTGCCCGGTTTTCTGTTCTCTGATTGCAGCAAGTTCCTGTTGTTTTCGCATAAGCGTTTGTTCTGCATCTTTAATCAAAGTCTCGGTCATAGTACCTGCCTGAACCTTTTTCTGCACTTCCATATATTCCATTTCCAGGGCACGGATTCTTCCACCCAATTCATTTTCAGCCTGGCTGCTTCTCTTTTCAAATCCCGCTCTCATTTTCTTGAAACTTTCAAACTTTTCGAGCAGGGTATCTGTGTTTACAAAAGCTACAGCCCCGAAAGAATTTGTAGAATCCGGAATGAGGCTAATTTTTTGTTGCTTTGTTGCCTTGTCTCCAGAAACCATTTCACTTTGTATCGAACTGGTAAACAACTGCTTATACAGCAAAAATAAAACTGCAATACTTATTATGGCAAGTACAATGTTTTGTATGTTTTTCATTTTTCAAAATTATCCCCAAATATAGGGGCCCAATTCTCAAACACTCCATTTTCCCGATCTACATTTGTTGCGGAATTTGGAATTAAGTTGTTTATGAGGAAAAGAGCAAAATCAGTATGGGACTTTATTTCAGAAGTATTTGATGCCTGGAACGATGACAATTGTTTCCGGCTTTCTGCTGCTTTAAGTTATTATACGTTGTTTTCCATTGCTCCTTTGGTAATCGTGATTATTGCAACCACGGGTTACTTTTTTGGCGAGCAGGCAATATCAGGGGCTATTTTTAATAAGGTATATACAATCATCGGTGCACAAGCGGCAGATGGCCTCCAAACCCTCGTTCGCAATGCGTATGTGAGCAAACCAACTTCATTGTCTGGATTTGTAAGTGTTGGGGTTCTGTTATTTTCTGCAACCGTTGTGTTGACCGCTTTGCAATCTTCACTCAATACCATTTTAAACGTGAGAATTCGTGCTGATAAGGGGATTTTGTATTTTGGTATTTCCCGTTTACTGGCACTCGGCATGCTGCTGGGAATCGGTGTACTCCTCGTGGCAACTATTGTTTTGAACACCATTTGGGTTGCACTTTGGGATTACTTAAGCCAATATTTACCTGATTATTCGTTTTACCTGATCGAAAGTGGCCAACTGGTAATAAGTCTTGGAATGACTACTCTCCTATTTGCTTTGATTTACAAATACTTGCCCGATGCGAAGATTAAATGGAGAAATATTTGGGTTGGCGCTTTTACCACTTCATTTCTATTTCTGGTTGGAAGATACATCATCAGTTTTTACCTGGGTAATACCAACATTACTTCCTTGTATGGAGCTGCAGGGTCTGTTATACTTTTAATTGTCTGGATTAATTATTCTTCATGGATTTTCTTTCTGGGGGCGGAGGTAATCCATGTAGTGAGCAAGAAAAAAGGCGACAAGATTATTCCAAGCAAAATCGCAGAATCGTACAGACATGTTGTTGAAATGCACGACAGTTGGAACTAAAAATCATTTCACGAATCAAAACTATGCAAACACAATCGGCTTTCGGAATTGACCTTGGGGGGACCAAAATCGAAGGAGTTGTACTTCCATACAGAGGCTCTACAGAACCAATTGCCCGGTTGAGACTTCCAACAGAATCGGCCTCAGGTTATCAGCATATTCTTTCTCAGATTGCAAAACTGACCAAAATGCTGGAAGAAAAATCCGGAATAAAGGCCTCATCCATTGGTATTTGCACTCCTGGAACGGTTGACCCAAAAACGGGCACCCATAAAAACAGCAATACAACATGCCTGAACGGGCAATTTTTTCTTCAGGATTTGAAGAACACTTTGGGAATTCCGGTTGCGATGGCCAATGATGCCAATTGTTTTGCCTTGGCAGAAGCAACTTTAGGTGCTGTCAAGGCCATAGCTCCCCAATCAAAACTCGTTTTCGGAATAATTATGGGAACCGGTGTAGGAGGAGGCCTTGTTTTCGATGGCAAAGTCTGGAATGGAGCCCACGGGATTGGAGGAGAATGGGGTCACAATTTTCTGGATGAAAGTGGTGGTCCATGTTACTGTGGCTTATCGGGTTGTGTTGAAAAAGTAATCGCAGGTCCTGCCCTTGAAAATTATTATGAAAAAATCTCTGGTTCAAAGAAAAGCCTGAAAGACATTGTATCGGATAATGAAATTGGATCAGATCCTTATTCCATTCAAACAATAGACAGACTGATTCATTTCTTTGGGAAATCGGTTGCTGTTCTGATAAATATTCTCGATCCGGATGCCATTGTGATCGGGGGCGGAGTAGGAAACATAGATCTTTTGTATACCAAAGGTGTGAAAGAAGTGGAAAAATACATTTTCAACAAAGAATTGGACACCTTATTTCTCAAACCAGCTCTTGGCGATAGTGCCGGTGTTTTTGGAGCTGCGATGTTGACGTAAAAGGGTGTTTAATGACACTTCTACTTACTTCCAAATCGTGGAATAAGCGTTTTCCAGGTTCCTTTAATCCAATTGTATTTCAGGGCACTGGGGGCAGCAAGAAACCAATAACGGTTCAGGTTGGTGGTAAAGGATGGCTGCATATAACAATTAACAACACAAGACTGGCAACCTGGCAGTCTGCCTTCGAGATGTTTCAGGCTTTGCACTTTTTCGGATCGGTATATTTGGTACAAATCCCCATTGATTGGAATGGACTCAATTCCAAGATGGTAACAAGGAAGAACCAATTCATTTTCGGGACTGATTACCACCGTGGTTGATAATGCTTTACAAACCGGATCAAGAATCTGATTCCCCCCATCTAATCTTAGTTGAACAAATGCATCATTAAGAAAAACATTCTTCTTTTTACCCCACTTTCTTAATTCCTGCAAATCCGAATGATCCGGTTTAGTTCCGGTTTCTACACTGTTATAATCGAAGGCTGGATTGAGAATTAAAACCAGATTACGTTTCACCGCGTATTCCTCCCACATGGCAGGAAGGTGATGCATGTTAGCTTTAAAAACAGTGAAAATGATGTCGGGTCTTTCTCCCAGGGATTTGGCAATTTGGAGCGATTCCTCCACAAACCGAAAGCAATCCACTCCTCTGCTTTTGTTATGTTCGGATTCAACAGGTGAGTCCAACGAGAAATGAAGCATGTCAACAAGTCCCTGAATCCGGGTGGCCCATTTCGGATATAGCAATGCATTTGTAGTAACGGTCGTGATGAAACCCATATTCTTCGCCATTCGCAGGAAAACATCCAGGTCCCGGTGAAGCAAAGGTTCACCTCCGGTGAAATCAACAATATTGACGCCCAGCCTTTTGAGATCTATCAGATTCTTTTCAACTTCTTTAACGGTAACGTAAGGAGAAGGTCGTTCCCAGATATCGCAGAAACCACAAGTAGCATTGCAACGATAGGTTAAATAGTAGTTGCATAAAACCGGGTGAGATACAAGTTGCATATTTGTTTGCTTAGTGGTCTTGCAACCTACACATGCATTACTCCTTTAATCTGAAGGGTAGGAATAAAACTCATGTTTTCTTCAATGACTGAACCGGGCAGAAACAGAAATTTTTTATCAAAGATCCGGTTGCTTTCGTCGTCAACATAGTAACTCACCCAAAATTCATTGCATAAGTCAAATAGTTCGGGATCAATAAGTTCGATGGGCATTGCGGAATGAGGTGGAAGAGCCTGCACATGGTGCCTCAAAATGCCTGTGGTTTTTTGCCGTCCACCAATTTCACCATATCCTTTGCTAGTTACCAAAACATTCCTGATCCCAAAATCATTTGAATTCATTACAAATACTTTCCACTCAAACTCACCTGATTTCAGTGGTTCAAGTCCGATTACTATTGCAACTCCGGAAACTGGTGGAAAAGAAATATCAGACTTCATAGTCCTTCAATTTTATTGGAAAAATTTTCTCGAAATTACGCTTTAAAGAACTTTTGACCTGATCCATTTCGATATGGGAACCGAGAATTTTCTTCATGGATGTGACGGTCTTATCCTGGATTCCACAGGGCACAATTAAGTTAAAATTTTCAAGATCGGTATTTACATTGAGCGCAAAACCATGCATGGTTACCCATCTTGATGTACGGACACCAATGGCACAAATTTTTTCTTCGCCTACCCAAACCCCTGTTAATCCGTCCTTCCTGGATCCATTTTTAATTCCAAAATCCGCTATTGTCTGGATTACAACCTGTTCGATCTCCCGTAAATAGCGATGAATGTCGGTATAAATCTGATCCAGATCCCAAATCGGGTACCCAACGATCTGACCCGGACCATGAAAAGTGATATCTCCTCCTCTGTTTATTTTGAAATAGTCAATCCCTTTTTCAAGAAGTTCTTGCTGGCTTGCCAGAAGATTGGTCTCATTTCCACTTTTACCCAGAGTAAAAACAGGTTCGTGCTCTACAAAAAACAAAAACAGATCCGGATGAATATCCGGATCTGTTCGGGCAGCAATTTTCTGTGCTACTATTTTTTGAAGACAGGCTTCCTGAAATTCCCAGATCTCTTGATATGGTTTTCGACCCAGATCGGAAAATAATACAGGAACCACCGCTTATCCCACTTTGGCCAGTTCGTCTTTGAGAAAGTTAATTACATCCACAGGAAAAGGATCTACTCCATTGGCTTCGGCCAGATAGTAAGAAGTCCAATCCAATACATTGATCAGGTAAATAGACTGCTCAATGAACGAGGTTCCTTTTGCGTGCAATTCAAAAACAGAACCAGCGATCTTGGTAAAAATGTCTTTACAAACATTCATCCGGATCACGGTTCTTGGATGATCGTATGAGGTTCGAAACAAAACAGTTGCTGCATTATTATATACTGCATCAGGAAATTTCCATCCAACCAATTCATTGTGGTTCATTTCCGGAAACACATTAACATGACTTAGTTGTTTTGAATTTTCAGCAATTTGCTGCTGGGCACGGATAAGAACTGCTTCGTATTTTGTATCACCATACAGAATAGGAAGTTTATCTTTAAAATAGGATGTTAATTCTTTAGCCAGATTCTGAATTTCTGAAGATTGTTTTTCAAGGCTATGAGCCGAAGATTCTATTTCTTCAAAATGCCTTGATGGAATCAAACCATGAAAATGGAGAATATGGAAAATCTGAACAAAACTATAGCCGATACTAGCACGGGGACTATTGCTTCGGCCGGGTATGGTAATCTGGTCGTAACCATTTTCAGATGCGAAAGCTCCCATTTTACCTCCTGAGGTAATGGCTACGATTTGGGCTCCAAGTTGTTTTGCTTTCCCGGCTGCTGATAATGTTTCTTCCGTGTTTCCAGAAAAAGAGCAGGCAATAAATAATGTATTCGAATTGATGTAACCAGGTATATCATAGGACTTGGTTACATCAATAGGCACTTTGACTTCATCGTTGGTCAGTGCTTTCATCAGGGTCCCTCCTATTCCGGAACCTCCCATCCCTGCAACCACAATATTAAGAATGGGCGATTTTGCGGGAGACAATGTAGCCGAATTGGCTATTTTAATGGACTCAAGGAGTTGATTGCTAAATCCCTGGATTAATTCTTTCATCATATAGTTAAAAATGAACAAGTCATGTAAATTCACAGAACAAGTCGCAAAGAAAGAAAAAATTGTGAAGAGGAATGCGAAAGAGGAAAAGTGATCCAATCAATTTAAGACTAAAATGACAAACTCCTGAGTTTGATATTTTGATCTAAACTATAAAATTTAGAATGGTCTATTGTAAGGAATAAGCTCTATTAGGAACATCAACATCAAATACAGAAACTAATTATAAAAAAATTACACGCTAAATATAATTTTATATATATTTGCATTGCATTTTGCCAAGAAAGACGTAGGTATACCCCCACATCTTCCTTTCTAAGAGACACTCAAACCTTTGGTAATAAATTGATTAAAAATCAAGCACTCCATAAAAACACCTCTGGCTTACTTGCCGTGATTAATAATACTATGCCGAAAAACTACTTTTTCCGAGCTTTCCGTACTTTAAAAGTTCCGGTTGCTCTATTTTTCATCCTTTCTCTTTTGTCAGCAAATCCCACATTCGCTCAGTTGGATACCGAGTTCTGGTTTGCTCCTCCTGAGTTAACTGAATCTACAACCTTAGGCACTGGTGGACCGAGAGACAGACCTATTCAGTTGGTAGTCAGTACACTGGAAAAGTCGGCCAGAATTGAAATCCTTCAGCCGGCTGACCTTACATTCATACCCATTGTAGTGAATTTACCGGCAAACTCAACCCAGATTGTCAATCTGACACCATTCATTGATCGATTGGAGAGCAAACCGGCAAATACCATTCTAAAAACTGGTTTATTAATTCGTTCCACAAACTCCATTTCGGCATACTATGAAATCAAATCATCCAACAATACAGACATTTTTGCTTTAAAAGGAGCTAATGCAAACGGAAAGAAATTTTATGTTCCTTTTCAAACCCATTGGAATAATGCGACCAATCTCAATGGCAATTTGTACACACCTACCACCTATGCCTCCTTTGATATTGTAGCAACTGACGACAGCACATTTGTAACTGTGACTCCAACAAAACCCTTGATCGGTCACCCTGCCGGAGTTCCATTCACCTTTAGACTTGACCGTGGTCAGGTGTATTCCTGTAGGGCCGCTGACCGATTTGGTGCCAATCACCCTGCGGGATCCAAAATTGAGGCAACCAAAGAAGTTGCGGTAACGATGAAAGACGATATGCTCCAGTTTGACATCACTGAACAAATTCCCGGAGCAGATGTTGCGGGAGATCAATTGATTCCTGTTGATTTTCTGGGCAACACCTATGTTTTAGTGAAAGGAGGACTGAATAACAATGAAGATCGTTGTTTTATAGTGGCTACCGAAGACAATACCATTATCCGTGTTGATGGAAATGCCATTCCCCTTGATACTCTGAATGAAGGAGAGCAACATGAGTTCCAGATGATTAATAGCAGCTACTTTCTTTCATCCAATAAAAAAGTGGGTGTACTCCATATTTCCGGTATTGCAGACCAGGTAGGTGGAGCGATAATACCGGCATTGTCTTGCACAGGAACTAACCGGATCGGGTTTACCCGTACCAATGCATCCCAATTTATTGTGAATGTGATCACCAAAAACTCGGCTAAAAACAACTTTACATTAAACGATAATCCAAACCTTGTTCCCGGATCGGCATTTCAACCTATTCTGGGAAGTAATGGATGGGTTTTTGCAAGAATAACATTTTCCACGTCTCAAATTCCTGCCGGAACCACACTTCTTTTGCAGAACTCAGGAGACGAGCTATTCCACGTAGGTGTGACTAATTACGCAGCGGGAGTGGGAAGTAACTATGGCTATTTTTCCAACTTTAGCCGGCTCAATCTTGGAACCAATAAATCCTTATGTATTGGAGACACGGCTATATTAGATGCTGGTCCGGCAAAGACCTCCTACCTTTGGAATACCGGAGCCATAACCCGAACCATTTTAACCCAGGAACCAGGGAAATATTGGGTAAATACACTGAGTGGATCGCAATGCCCCAAATCGGATACGGTTCGGGTAAGATTTTATGCTCCTACTTTTACTTTGGGTCCGGATGATACCATTTGTATTGGAGCAACAAGGCTTATTCAACCCAGTGGCGTTTTTACCTATACCTGGCAGAATGGATCCACCCAACAAACTTTTCTAGCCAACAGCCCAGGAATTTATTGGGCACAGGTTGCCGACTTTCAGGGTTGTACTACAAGAGATTCCATTAACATTGCCGAGGCACCAAGACCACAGACACCAATTGCCTCTGAAGGAGATACAGTTTGTTTTGGCAGTTCGGTGTCATTATCAATGGGGATTATTCCTAATGCTACCTATGCCTGGCTTGATCCGGACAGTATCCTCATATCGGGAAGATCAATTGTTGTAAATACAAGTACACAACCCGCAGGTGTCTATAAGGCATTTATCAAAATTGATGGTTGTGAAAGTTTGTTTGATACAGCCCTGGTTGGGGTGATCGACTCTCCTGTTATTGGTCTTGGTAAAGACACGGTTGTTTGTTCTGCTTCCGGTACCATTGTAATTGACCCGGGAAATCATCTTCCCGGATTAACTTACTTGTGGAGTGATAATACTGCAGATACAAGCCTTACTGTAACCCAATCCGGGAAATATAAAGTTAAGGTTACCAATGGAACAGGTTGTTTTTCTACAGATTCTATAAACGTCCTTTTCCAAACCTCACCAAATCAGGCAACTTTTTCAGGTCCAAATACCTTCTGCAGTAACCAGGCTGCGTCTTTTGGTGTCGTAACAGAAAATGGATACATATACCAATGGTCAGGTCCAAATGGATTTTCACAATCCGGTCCGGTTATTAGTTTCAGTTCCATTCAGTTGCCCGATGCAGGTAGCTATTCAGTAACACCCTTATTAAATGGATGTCCATCCACAACTTCCAGCAGAACCATTACTGTAAATCTCTCACCCGCAATCAGCCTTGGAAAAGACAGCGCCGCATGTGCTGCCTTCGGTCTTACACTGGATCCTATCCAAAATGGATCAGGATTAACTTATTTATGGAGTACAGGTTCCACAGACAGTAGTATTTCCGTGACCACTGCTGGTTCGTATTCAGTGGCCGTTTCCAATGGAACTTGTACTTCCAGAGACACCGTGCAGCTCAGTTTTGGGGTTGGTCCAACCAATGTTCAATTTGCCGGAGTCCGGAATTATTGTGAAGGAGCCAACGCCAGTTTTGGAGTGGTTGAAACACCCGGAGTAACGTATTCCTGGTCAGGGCCAGGTGGATTTTCTTTCAACGGCCCTACCATTCAAATTCCAGTTATACAACTAAATCAGGCAGGTACTTACACTGTGACTCCTTCGTTTCCAGGCTGTCCGGGACAGTCCAGAGGCACACAATTGGTCGTTCGACCTTCGCCCATCATAAACCCAATGAAGGACACCAGTTTTTGTGCCGGAAGCAGCATCAATCTTGATCCGGTTTTAAATGGTGGAGAAGAGACTTTCTACAGCTGGAATAATGGCCAGGCAGACAGTGTGATTGCAGTTTCAACGATTGGCCAATATTCCGTAATCGCTACTTTTGGACTTTGCCAGGCGTTCGACACAGTAGTAGTTGGAGTTCGACCCATCCCAGGACCAATCACCTTGACTGGGGATACAACTTTTTGTGCAGGAGAAAATGCAAATCTTAGCGTGAATGCCCAAAATAACGTTTCGTACAATTGGTCAGGGCCGAATGGATTCACTGCTAATGGAAATTCAATTCAAATACCCAATGTAACCGGAAATCAGTTTGGAACTTATTTTGTGACAGCTACTCTGGGAAGCTGTTCCGGATTAGCAAAAACTTTTTCAATCACACAGGAATCAAGTCCGGTACTTTCTTTATCAGATGAAATCCCAATCTGTAATGGATCATCCGTATTACTTGATCCCGTTCTTTTTGGAAACGGATTTACCTATTCATGGAATACCGGTTCAACCGATAGCTCAATCACGGTAAGCTCCCCTGGAAAATATACAGTTTCAGTTTCAAACGGAAACTGCTCTACCATAGATTCTGTTAATGTTATTATTAGCATAAGTCCAAACCCAGCAATCATTGCTGGTCTTGGTACGTATTGTAAAGGCGATATTGCAAGCTTCAGCGTAACTGCTCAAACAGGTGTTAATTACCAATGGTCAGGCCCTAATGGCTTTACTGCAAATTCTCCATCCGTTTCATTGAACAATGTTCAGACAAACCAGGCAGGCGAGTACATAGTAATCCCTGAATTAAGCGGCTGTACAGGAACACCGGATACCATAAGTGTTACTGTAGGAATTACACCAACACTTTCTTTTGGTGCGGATGAAATTGTTTGCAATACACCAACCCGAATACTGGATCCAATTTCAAACAGTGAGGGTTTCAGTTTTGTATGGAGTACGGGAAGTACGGATACCAGCCTGATAGTTAGCATTTCCGGCACCTATGTAGTTACCGTATCAAATGGGACCTGTTCATCAAAAGACACAATCAATATATCTTTTGGAACCACACCGAATCCTCTTGTGATTTCCGGGGTCACATCCTTTTGCAGAGGTGAGAATGCTGCCTTCAGCATTTTAGGTCAAACCGGCGTAGTTGTGTCTTGGACAGGACCAAATAGTTTCACCTCAAACGGAAACTCAATTGCACTAAATAACATCCAGCCAAATCAGGCCGGGCAATATATTGTAAATTCCAGCTCCAGCGGATGCCCAGGCACCGGAGATACGGTTCTTGTATCTGTAGGAAACAGCCCGGTTATCGAATTGGGAGTAACTAAATTTGTTTGCAACGGATCATCAGTCACGCTGGATCCAATTTTGAATGGAGCAGGACTCACTTATTCATGGAATACGGGTTCTACCGACAGTAGTTTAGTGGTAACCTTACCTGGCAATTATAATGTAGTTGTTTCTGATGGAGGAATATGCACTTCAACCGATTCTGTGATTGTAAATGCCGGCTCGGCTCCAAATCCAGTAACCATCGCAGGCGATACAACTATATGTTTAGGAAATCAAGCCCAGTTCATAGTCCCTGTACAACCCGGAGTTAGTTATTCCTGGACAGGACCAAATGGATTCACCGCCAGCACGGATACTATCAAAATAACGAATGCAGGACTGATTAATTCAGGTATTTATACAGTAATTCCAACCCTTGGAAATTGTCCTGGTGGGCCAACCTCAATTAATTTAACGGTGGGTGTTGGACCAATCGTATATCTCGGCATTGACGATACCATTTGCGGCAACATCCCGGTAATTCTTGACCCAACCAATGGACAAAGCGGGTTTACTTACGATTGGAATGTGGGATCTACGGATTCATCCATTGTGATTAATCAGACGGGACAATATGCAGTAACTGTTTCTTTTCAGGGTTGTATTAAATCCGATACGGTAAACCTGACATTTAATCCCCTCCCACTTCCAGTAACCATTGAAGGCGATCAGGCACAATGTGCGGGCGACACTATTTTGTTGACTCTTCAGGGAACGCAGCTATCAGCCAATTACCTATGGACAGGTCCTGGTGGATTTACCACCACCGGGAATACTGTGACTATTCCAAATATTACCCTCTTGAATGCTGGCCAGTACCAGGTAAAGCCCCTACTGGATGGTTGTGCAGGCACTGCCACTTTCATTGACGTGGCAGTGAATACAAGACCATTTGCACAATTGGGATTGGATATTCAAACCTGCGAAGGAACCTCATTCATTCTGGATCCGAATCCAGCCAGTGCGGGACTTACGTTTTCATGGAACACAGGTTCTACTGATACAAGTCTGATTGTAAGTACTTCCGGTGTCTACATTGTTGAAGTGAAAAATGGCACAAATTGCAGCACCAGAGATACCATAAATATAACGTTCCAGCCATTCCCTGGTGCACCCCAATTTACAGGTGACACTGTATTCTGCCAGGGAGAAAGCGGAACTTTTGGTGTACAAGCCCAGGTTGGTGCATCTGCCAACTGGATAGGACCCAATGGATTTACAAGCACTGGAGAAACTATTTTGATCAATAATGCGACCACTCTCCAAAATGGCTACTATTCTGTTAAATTAAATAATGGAAGTTGTTTCGGACAGACAGACAGCGTTTTCGTAAAAGTTTCCCTATATCCAATTGTTAATCTTGGTAGGGATTCATCGTTCTGTGGAATAACAAGCTACACGTTGGATGGAGGATCAGGAACACAGGATCAAACGTATCAATGGAATACAGGATCATTAAATTCCAGTGTAACCGTTTCATTAACAGGCCAATACTCTGTGAAGGTGACCAATGGGGCGCTTTGTTCCAATTCCGATACCGTAAATCTTGTTTTCAAATCATCGCCGGATCCGATTCAGATAATTCAAGGATCAAAAGATGTTTGCGAAAACAGAACCGCTTCGTTTGAAATACAGGATCAGCCTATGGCTCAAATT
>Ga0105046_10013336_pt1 | contig 12733 bp, 6 predicted proteins | sample MAT03_FD_78385 | JGI IMG/M metagenome (GOLD analysis project Ga0105046, IMG submission 78385) | Freshwater microbial communities from Lake Fryxell liftoff mats and glacier meltwater in Antarctica - MAT-03 (megahit assembly) | ecosystem: Environmental > Aquatic > Freshwater > Ice > Liftoff... | reverse complement strand
CGTGCCGCCGCAGGTCGTCGTCGCGACGATCTACCCCGGGGCGAATGCGAAGGTCGTTTCGGAGACGGTCGCGGCGCCGCTCGAACTCGAGATCAACGGCGTCGAGAACATGCTCTACATGGACTCGCAGTGCACCAACGACGGGGCGATGCGCTTGACGGTGACCTTCAAGCACGGCACGAATCCGGACCAAGCGCAAGTGCTCGTGCAGAACCGCGTGTCGGTGGCGACCGCGAAACTCCCTGAAGAAGTTCGCCGGATCGGCGTCGTGACCAAGAAGCAATCGTCGGCGATCTTGCTGGTCGTGAGCCTGTATTCCGAAAACGGCCCCGACGGCAAACCCCTCCGCGATCAGCTCGAAGTCAGCAACTACGCCACGCTGAACATCAAAGACGAACTCGCGCGCATCAACGGCGTCGGCGACGTGGCCATGTTCGGCCAACGCGAATATTCGATGCGGATCTGGCTCGACCCGAACAAAATGGCCGACCGGCAACTCGCCCCCGCCGAAGTGCTGTCGCAAATCCGATCGCAGAATCAACAGGTCGCCGCCGGCACCATCGGCCAACCCCCGGCCCCAGCCGGGCAAGGCTTCCAATACACGATCAATACGAAAGGCCGACTCAAGGACGAAAAAGCGTTCGAGGACATCGTGTTGAAAGTCGGCGCCAACGAGGAGCTCGTCCGGCTGCGCGACGTCGGCCGCGTCGAACTCGGCGCCCGCAACTACGAGAGTTCCTCCGCCCTCGACGGCAAGGCGTCCGTGGGTTTGCCGATCTTCCAATTGCCCGGCGCCAACGCCCTCGACACGGCCGACGCGGTGCAAGTGAAGATGGCAGAACTGGAAAAGAAGTTCCCCCCCGGGATCAAATACGCCATTGTCTTCAACCCCACGACCTACGTGAAATCTTCCGTCGCGGAAGTGGTCAAGACGCTCTTCGAAGCGTTCCTTTTCGTGTTCATTGTCGTGCTCATCTTCCTGCAAAGTTGGCGGGCGTCGATCATCCCGATGATCGCGGTGCCGGTGTCGCTCATCGGCACCTTCACCATCATGGCCGGGCTCGGATTCAGCATCAACAACCTCACGCTCTTCGGCATGGTGCTCGCCATCGGCATCGTCGTCGACGACGCCATCGTCGTCGTCGAGGCGGTCGAAACCGAATTGGCCAAGGGCTTGTCCCCGGCCGAGGCGACGCGGAAAGCCATGGACGAAGTCTCCGGGGCGATCATCGGCGTCTCGATCGTCCTCGCGGCGGTGTTCATCCCGTCCGCGTTCCTCCCCGGCCTCACCGGGCAGTTCTTCAAACAGTTCGCCGTGACCATCGCCGTGTCCACGCTGCTCTCGCTGGTGAACTCGCTGACGCTGACGCCCGCCTTGTGCGCACTCTTCCTCCGCTCGACGCACGGGGCCGGCGCCAAACGCGACCCCGTTGACTGGCTATTGCACCTGCTGCTCGGTTGGTGGTTCTTCCGGGCCTTCAATTGGGTCTTCGACCGCGGTACCCGCGCCTACGGATGGACCATCGGTTGGTCCGCCCGCCTCGGGTTGATCGTCCTCGTCGTCTACGGCGGTCTCTTGGTTCTCACGGGTGGCGCTTTCAGCATGATGCCCGGCGGGTTCATCCCCCAGCAAGATCAAGGCTACCTTATCGTCAACATCGTGCTCCCCGAAGGCGCGTCGGTCGAGCGGACGGAAAAAGTCGTCCAAAACGCCACCGAGATTTGCCTCGGGAAAGAGAATGCCGACGGTACGCGCACCGGGGGCATCGAAGGCATCGCCCACGTCACGGCCGTGACCGGCTACTCGATCTTCGCCCAAGCGAACTTGTCGAACGCGGGCGGCATCTACCTGTCGCTGGAGCCGTTCGAGAAGCGCAAAGGCCGCACGGCGGATATGATCCTCGCGGAACTCAACGCCAAACTCGCCACGATCCAAGAAGGCAACGCCACGGCCTTCGGCGCTCCGCCGATCCTCGGCCTCGGCAACGCCGGTGGATTCAAAATGCAGGTGCTGGACAAAGGAAATCTCGGGCTCGAGAAGCTCGAAGGGATGACGGCGAATCTGGCTCAAGCCGCGATGAAAGAGAAGGGCATCCCCGCCGCGTTCAGTTCGTTCAGCTCGAACGCCCCGCAGTTGTTCGTCGAGATCGACCGCGAGCGCGCCCAGCAACTCGGCGTCAGCGTGCAGGCGATCAACGACACGCTGCAACTGTACCTCGGCTCCGTGTACGTCAACGACGTGACGCTCCTGAACCGCAACTGGCAAGTGAACGTGCAGGCCGAGCCGGAATTCCGGGCCAAGCCCGAGGACATCGGCCAGTTGAAAGTCCGCGGCCCCAAAGGCGACATGATCCCCATGGACGCGCTCATCAAGAGCGTGAAGATGGCCGGCCCGAGCAAGGTGAATCGCTTCCAAATGTATCCGTCCGCCGACATCAACGGCTTCGTGATCCCGTTTTTGCTCAGCTCCGGGGACGCGGCGAACAAGATGGAAGTCCTCGCCGAGCGCGAACTCCCCGAAGGCATGGGCTACGCTTGGACCGACATGACCTACCAACAGAAAGAAGCCTCGAATCAGCGCATCGGCATCTCCGGCATCGGCGAGTTCAAGGGTGACACGACGCTGTTGATCTTCGCCCTCAGCACGCTCATGGCCTACCTCGTGCTCTGCTTCCTGTACGAGAGCTTCTTGCTGCCGTTGGCGGTGATCTTGGTCGTGCCGATGTGCTTGCTCTGCGGGGCCATCGGTGTGATCCTCACGCGCGGCGACCTCAACGTGTTCACGCAGATCGGCCTGATCGTACTCGTGGGCCTGGCGTGCAAGAACGCCATCCTCATCGTGGAGTTCGCCAAACAGCGGCGCGAACACGGGGCCAGTCGGCTCGATGCCACAAAAGAGGCGGCCCGCTCCCGGTTGAGGCCAATCCTGATGACCAGTCTTGCATTCATCCTCGGCGTGGTGCCTTTGGTGATCGCGGAAGGGGCGGGGGCCGAGATGCGCAAAGCCATCGGCGTGGTCGTCTTCTCCGGGATGCTCGGCGTGACCCTGTTCGGCTTGGCGCTCACGCCGGTCTTTTACTACCTGCTCGAATGGCTGCGCAAGGAACCGACGCCCGAAACGAAACCGGCGGCGTGAGGCTCAGCCGGCGATCGTCTTGGCTAAGTCTTGAACGCCGCGGAGATCGAGCTTGCCACTACCGAGGAGAGGCATCGCATCCACAGCGTAGCAATCGCGCAGGTCGGGGATCCACAGGTTCGGCAGTCCGCGGCCCCGCAGAGTCTCAAAGGCGGCCTTCAACCCTCCCGCAGCTTCGGCGAGATGCAGCACCACGATGCGCTCGCCCCGTTTGGCGTCGGGGACGGCGGTCACGGCTAGCACGCGTTCCCCGGCCGTGGCGAGGGCGTCGTGCAGTTCTTCTTCGATCTTTTCGAGCGGCACCATTTCCCCGGCGATCTTGGCGAAGCGCGACATGCGGCCGGTGATGCGGATGAAGCCGTTCGGTTCGATCAAGCCCATGTCGCCCGTGATGTACCACTTGCCGATGTACACCGATGCGGTCTTGTCCGGCTGTTGCCAGTAGCCGAGCATCGCGTTCGAGCCTTTCACGCACAGCACTCCGACGCTACCGGCCAGCAGCGGGGCCCGCGTGTCCGAATCATAGGCTTTGGCGACGACGCCGGGGATCGGTTGGCCGACGGTGCCGAGGGTGTTGGCGATCTGCTTGACCCCGGCGACGGTGACGTCGAGCAAGTTCGCACTGACCACGGGGGACAGCTCCGTGCAGCCGTAGCCTTCGAGCGGCAGGACGCCGAACTTCGCTTGGAATTCTTGGGCCAAGCTGACGGGGAGTTTCTCCGCCCCGCAGATGAACAGCCGCGCGGCCGCGAAGTTGGCCGCATCGCAGCGGCGCAAATAGAAGCGTACGAATGTCGCCGTGCCGAGGACGATGGTGCAGCGCCAGCGCTGGCAGAGTTCGCCGACTTCCTTGGCGGCGCGGGGGTCGGGGTAGAAGACCGACATCATGCCGATGCTGGCGGGCGCCCAGAGGCAGACGGTGTAGCCGAAGCTGTGGAAGTTCGGCAGCGCGCAGAGCATCCGGTCGTGCCGGGTGAAGTTGACACCCTTCTGAAAGCCGTCGGCATTGCACGAGATATTCCGCAGCGTCAGCATGATGCCTTTGGGGTCCCCGGTGCTACCGCTGCTGAAGATGATGGTGAGGAGATCGTCCCATTTGAAGCGGCGGCAACGCAGCACGACGCGGTCGAGGAACCAGCCCGGCAGCAGCACCACGAGAATCAGCCGCCAGAGCGTCCACGATTTCGGGATCGCGGCGAGGGCGTCTTCGAGGTAAATCCTGCGGATGTCGTCCGGTAGCTCGAGTGCCATCCGCGAGACGAACCGCTTGGCGGTGATCACCGTTTTCATGCCGGTCTGGCCCGCCGCCGATCGCACCGCACTGTTGCCGGCGGTGTAATTCAAATTCACCGAGGTCCGGTGCAGGAACGCCAGTGCGAAGTTGGCGAAGGCGGAACCGAGACCCGTCGGTAGCCAAACGCCGACGACCTTCTCGTCCTTCCCGAGTTGACCCTTCAAATAGTTCGCCAAGCACCACGCCCCGACGAGCGCCTGCGGCCACGTCAATTTGCGATCCGTCCCAGTCGAGGCATCGACGAAGGCGACCCGGCGGAGGTTGAGGATCGAGGCCCCTTTCCGCACGAACCCGGCGTGCACGGGGATGACGTACTCGCTTTGCAGCGTCCCGCAATCGGCGACGCATTCGACCACCGCGGCTCGGACATCGGCGGATTTCGTCGTGCCCGGCAGCGCATCGCCGAAGTAGACTGCGACCCGCCGGCGGAAACCCTCGGGACAACGGAAGAACACGCGGCCGTGCTTCCAACTCAGCAGCGACCCCCAGAGATTCCAGAGGCACGCGGGCACAATCGGCACCGGCACGCCGGCCCGTTCGATGATCTGCTCCATCCCGCGCTGGAAGGGCAGCATCTGCCCGTTGCGCGTCAGCCGGCCTTCGGGGAACATCAGTACGGCCCGGCCGGCCGCGAGTGCTTTGGCGATCGCTTCCAGCGATCCGTGCAGGTTGTGCGGTTTCACGATGTCCCGGCTGTCGATGTAGTGCGCCCGGCTGCGGACGAACGACAGCAGCATTCGCAGGACCCAGTGCCGTTTGTACCCGCTCCAGAGAACGAAGGTCAGCGGGCGCGGGCTGGCGAGCCAGAGGTACATCCAGTCGAAGTAGCTGACGTGGTTGGCGACGATGAGCACCGGCCCATTCGCGGGGATGCGCTCGCGGCCGTACACGTGGAAGGGGTGCAACCCGTGGACGACCAACCACCAGACGGGCCGGAGCAGGCCGGGAAAGATCCAGGACAATATCGCGTAGAGCGAGCAGTACGCCAGTAACGCTAGCGGGACGTGATACCACTCGAACGACATAAACGATTCCGAAAGCGAGCAGCGGAAGATCCCGTGGTGTGTTGTCGGGATTGCCCCCCGACTCGGCCACGGGAATGCCGGAAAGCACCGCCTCGACGCGCGTCCCTACCGATTGAATTGCGCAATTCTCCTTCCCCATTCCGTGGCGCCGTGCCATAATATCAATCCGCCGGTATCGCAAGTTGAAAGGCCCGCATGCACCGCCACGCCATCGGAATCAACCGCCGGGAACTTCTGCAAGTCGGTTACTCCGGCCTCGTCGGCCTCGGTCTGAGCCAGTTCCTGAGCGCGGCGGAAACCGCCAAACCGAAGAAGCGGAAGTCGGTGATCGTCGTTTTCCTCACCGGTGCCGCCAGCCACATCGACACGTTCGATCCGAAGCCGGACGCCCCGGTCGAAATCCGCGGCGAGTTCAAACCGATCGCCACGAAGATCCCCGGCATCCAATTTTCGGAGCACTTGCCACTGCTCGCGGCGCGGGCCGATAAACTCGCCGTGGTGCGCACGTTGGCCCACCGCGACGACAACCACTTGGGCGCTTCGCACCATGCGGTGACGGGAACCAAACAGCCGAACGGCCGGTTCGACAAGCCGCTGTCGCGGGATGACTTCCCCTGCTACGCCAGCGGCGTGAGCTACTTGAATCCGCCCGTCGCCGGGATTCCTTCCGGGGTCACGCTGCCGACGTTCCTCGCCGAAGGTCCGCTCGTCTGGCCCGGTCAGCACGGCGGATTCCTCGGGCCGAAGTACGACCCGTGGCAGATCAACCAAGACCCGAACGGTGCGAAATTCCGCGTCGACAACGCCCAATTGATGCCGGGGCTGGATGTCGATCAATTCAAGGATCGCCTCGAATTGCTGGCGTCGGTGAACCGGCAGCAGTCGTTCCTCGCCGAGTCGCTCGAAGCCCGCAAGATGAGCGACCAGCAGAAGAAAGCCGCCGAGCTGCTGTTGAACGGGGCCGTCGCCAAAGCCTTCGACCTGAACGCCGAGAAGCCCGCCGACCGCGACCGCTACGGTCGCCACTCGTTCGGCCAGTCGCTGCTGCTCGCTCGCCGGCTCGTGCAAGCCGGCGTGCCGATGGTGCAAGCGAACATGGGCCGCGTCCAAAACTGGGACTCCCACGGCAACAACTTCGGCCGGTTGAAGAAAGACCTGCTGCCGCCGCTCGACACGGGCGTTTCGGCGCTGCTCGACGACCTCGGTACGATGGGCTTGCTCGACGATGTCATGGTCGTCGTGATGGGCGAATTCGGCCGCACGCCGAAAGTGAACAAGGATCAAGGCGGTCGCGATCACTGGGCCCGTTGCTTCAGCGCGGCCTTCGCGGGCGGCGGCGTCCGCGGCGGGCAGGTCATCGGCAAGTCGGACAAAACCGCCTCCGACCCGACCACTACGCCGTTCGCACTCGACGACGTCGGCGCGACGATCTACCGCCAACTCGGCGTCGATCCCACGGCCGAAGTCAAAGACCGCACCAGCCGCCCGGTGCAATTGAACCGCGGTACCGTCATGCAGAGTCTATTCAACGGTTGACACGCAGTTTGCCGATATTTGCCCAATTCATCCGCGCGGACGGCGGTGTCATTCCCGCACCCCGTCCACGAACCTCTTGCACTCCGGCAGGGCATCCAGAAACATCCTCCCGTATTGCTTCGTCAAAATCCGCGGATCGAAGATCACCACGATGCCTTTGTCCGTGGCGGTGCGGATCAATCGGCCGAAACCCTGCTTCAATTTGATCGCAGCCGTCGGCACTTGGTAATCGCGGAAGGCGTTCCCGCCGGCGGCTTCGATCGCTTCGACGCGGGCTTCGATCAGCGGGCGATCGGGCACCGCGAAGGGCAGCTTCGTGATGATGACGTTCTGCAGTGCTTCGCCGCGGACATCGACGCCCTGCCAGAAACTGTCGACGCCGAAGAGCACGGCCTTGGTCGCGGTGCGGAAATCCTCGAGCATCTTCGGCGTGGGGGAGCCGTCCCCTTGACAGAAGAAGGTGTAGCCCCGTTGGGCGAACCACGGCCGCATCCGCTCGGCGCACTTGTTCAAGAAGAAGTAGCTCGTGAAGAGCACGAAGGCCCGGCCCTGCGTCTTCTCGATGTATTCCGGCAAGCGATCTTGCACTCTCGCTTCATACGCCGCCGCGTTGCCGGAGGGGTCGGGCATATCGCGGAATAAATGCAGCTCGGCTTGTTCGCGGAAGTCGAACGGACTGCCGAGTTGCCGGGTCTTGGCCCCGTCCAATCCGAGGCGGGTTTGGAAGTGCTCGAAGCCATCCGGCCCGCCCGTGCTGAGCGTAGCACTCGTGAGAATCGTCGCGGGGATCTTGGCGTACAGTTGCTCCTTCAACGCCGGGCCGACTTCGATCGGCGCACTCGCCAAGGTCACGCGGATGATGCGCCCTTGGCGCACTTCGACCCAGTAGACGTGCCCGGCGAGTTCGTGGCCGAGCCATTCGCGGATGGCGAACGCTTGGCTCGTCAGCCGCTCCGCCCGGCTCGTCAGTTCGAGTTTTTCTTCCTCGCCGCTCTGGGCCTTCGCCAGCACCACGAGCGCACCGGTCAGTTTCATGATCGCGTCGGTGATGGTGTCCTTCACCGGGCTCGGCGTCCGCACCCGGCCGTTGCCCTTGCCCTGATTGGCGTGCCAATGGTGCACCGAGGAAAAGAACCGCTCCGCCGCCTGCCGGACTTCCTCGACCAAACCGACGGAATCGGCATCGCCGAGCGTGGCGAGAACACCTTTGTGGCTCCGGGCGGCATACAGCTGATTCAACACGTATTCGATTCCACCTTGGCTGACGTTGATGCCGAGGTGATCGGCCGCGACATCTTCGAGCGTGTGGGCTTCATCGAAAATGACCGCGTGATAGTCCGGCAGCACCCCGGCACCGAGCCGGCGCAGGGCGAGGTCGCTGAAGAAGAGGGCGTGGTTGACGACGAGGATGTTCCCGCCGAAGGTCGCCTTGCGGGCCTTGTAGTAGAAGCACTCGTTGTGCGTCGGGCATTTCCGGCCGAGGCAATTGGCGCTGTCCGATTCGACGAGATCCCACACCGCCGGCAGCGGCGTCAGCGGCAGGTCGCTTTTGCTGCCGAGGGGCGTCTGGCGGGACCACTTGCCGATGGCGATGAGTTGCTCGACGGCGGTCGGGTCGGTCAGCAGCGAACCCATTTTCATTTGGGCCGCGCGCATGCGCCGGAGGCTGAGGTAGTTGCCGCGCCCCTTCACGAGCACCGGTCGAAATTCTTGGGGCATCACCGATTGCAAAAACGGCACGTCCTTGCGGATGAGCTGTTCTTGCAGGCCGATGGTGTGGGTGCTGATCACGATGCGCAGATCGGGATTGGCCGCGACCGCGAGGATCGCCGGGACGAGGTAGGCGAAGCTTTTGCCGACGCCGGTGCCGGCTTCGACGAGCAACGGCTGTTTCTTGGCGAGGGAGTTGAAGACGGCTTGGGCCATCTCGACCTGTTGCGGCCGGGCTTCGAAATTGGGGAACTGCTTCGCCACGAGGCCATCGGGCCCGAGGACGTCTTGGATCGTTGACATACCGATGATTGTGGCAGCGATTGCCGGTGAACAAAAGGCGAGTTTGACGGGAAGTGCAATAAAAAGAGCCGAGCTACAAACCGCCTCTCCCAACGGCTTGCAGCTCGGCTTGGCTTACGCCTGAGTCTTGTATAAGCATCGGGCGTGCCAATTGAGGAAACGCTATAATTGAAGGGATTAAGGTGAATGAGAATGAAATGACTGTAGGAGAACCGCGCAGCATTGCACGGCGATTGGGCAGATGCCCGAGTTAACCGACCCAAGCCTGCAAACGGCCTTGCATCCACGGTGTCAGTGTTCCCTCGCGAAGTCGCCGATAGGCTTTGGCCAATAACACCAATCCGTGTCGCGGCAGATGCCGGAGCGACTGCGAACAGACATTCCGCCAGAAGACGAGTTCTTCGTTCCGCGACTGCTGCACGAGAATCTCGCGCGACGGCCTCCGACCATAGCTCGCCGAGACGCGGTGCCAGACGACCGACGCCGGTTGAAATTGCGTGACGCCGCCGTTGCGGTTCAATCGATGGGCCAGATCGACGTCTTCGAAGTAGGCGCCGAAGTCGTTGGGGAACCCCCCGGCCGCGAGCACGGACTCCCGGCGGTAGAACGCGGCCGAGGCCGAAGCGCCCCAGACGGGTTGGGCCACGAATCGCCCCGCAGCGCCCAACGGGCAGTCGTGCCAGCGCTTCTGGGCGAAACCGCCGAGGTCGTAATCGTCGCCGGCGCTGTCGATCAGCGGGGCCACGCCGGCCGCGAGACCTTTTTCATCCAATTGCAAAACCAACGGCGCCACGGCGACGATCGCGGGATCGCGGAAGCAACCGAGTGCCGCTTCGGCCCAGCCGGCGGTCACTTCGGTGTCGTCGTTCAGCAATTCGACGATCGGCGCGTTGGCCGAGGCGATGCCGACATTCGCGGCGACGCAAAAACCCGATTGCTTGCAGAGCCGGAGCACGCGGACTTCGGGGAAGCGCAAGGCGGCTTCGGAGATGACCGCATTCGCGGAGCCGTCGTCGATAACGAGGATTTCGGTATTCGCCGGGGCGTGGACGCGCAGACTGCCCAAGCAGAGGTTCAACAAATCGGCGCGGTTGAAAGACGGGATCACGATCGACAACACCGGGTTCACGACTCAGCCCTCTTGGGTCTTACCATCATTTTCGGCCGCGACGGCGTCGAGGAAGTTGGCCGCGTAGCGAATCCGGGCTTGGGCTTCGCGTTCGCGGTTACGGTATATATCGACGACCAAGCCACGCAATTGTCGAAAACAGTCCGCGGATTCGAAATTTTTCCGCCGGCGGGCGAGTTTTTCACGCGCCAAGGCTTCCGTCCACACGATTCCGCAAAGTAATTTCGCCTGCCATTTCGACCAATGCTTGCGGGCGTACGTCAACAAAGCGTGCCGGGTCACCAGCCGCAGTGGGGCCGGCACCGACCGGGCATGCAGTGGGAAATGGTGCGTCACGCGCAATTCGGGTTCGTACCACACGCTCCAACCGGCGGCCCGGGCCCGCTGGCAGAAATCGACATCCTCGTAATAGAGGAAGAAGGTTTCGTCCAATCCGCGGACTTCTTCGAAGCAATCGCGGCGGACGAGCAAACAGCCCCCCGTCACCCACGGCACCGGCTGCCGGCCGATCAGCGATTGATGCTGGCACCGCCGGCGGGAGCGCGGGAGCACCAACCCGGCCAGCGTGCGGCTCAGCGTCGGGAAGACCCCGGACGAGGCCTGCTTTGTGCCATCGCGGTTGCGCAGTTGGAAGCCGATGACGCCGGCGTTCGGATCGACAGCCGGGAAACGCTGGGCCGCTTCCAATACGTCGTCGAGGAAACCTTCCGGCACCGTGACATCCGGATTCAACAGCAGTACCCACTCGCCCCGGCTGAGGTTACTACCGCGATTGACCGCTTTGGCGAAGCCGTAGTTCTTGCCGAACCGCACGACCGACACGCCCGATAGCTTCTTCAGCGACTTCGCCAAGGCGTTCTTGGGCGAGTGATTATCGACGATGACGATTTCGGCGGCGCCGCGACGGATCGCCTCGCAATTGCGGAGTTGCCGCGTGAGCCGGGCGGTATTTTTCCACTGGCAGAAATTGACGATGACCACGGAAAGCTGCGGCGTGCCGATGGCGACGCGGAGCCTGGGCGGAGCCGGTCGCGGTCGGCTCCCCAATGCCGGGGCTGCGGTGAACTCGGTGAAAATCGGGGCGGCCAAGCCCATACGGATTCCTTCCCTGCGGGGCGGTCGATCCTTCGACCACGTCGCCGAACGCGGGGAATATACGCCCAACCCCGAAAGCAATGCAACCCCGACTCGGGAATGGTGTAGGAACGGGGCGCAAGACTCGGTTTGTTGGAAGTTTGGCTTGATGCTATGTCGGCGTGCGGATTTTCATAGTTGCCCCGGTGCCGGGCGTGAAAACCGATCCCCCAATCCCCACGCCCTTCCGCGGACCCAGTCCACGACCAGCTTCATGCTTGACGTTCGCTCCGGCGTCGGTTAACCTGCTTTCACTGCGGGGAATTCTCCGAGCAACGTCGATTGTATCATCCCGTTGGCCTACGCGTTCGGCAGCGTTCACTTGCGGGCCGGGTACACCGGCACCGTGACGGTTCAGGACAACACCAGCGCCGTCACTTTCGAACTGCGCACAGGAGCCATCGCCCAAGCGGCGGCGAACGATGGCACCAACGACTTCACCGTGACGGGCACCATGACGTTCACGGGCGGCACCTTCAACAGCACGACCAACTCCGGCCACTTGAGCCTCGGGGGCACGTCGCTGAGCACCATCGGCGGGGCGGGCGGTACTACGGTGACCGTCGGTAGCCGGCTTTCGGTCAACGGCAATGCGACGCTGGCCTACACCAACGCCACCATCGCCTTCGCCAACGGCTCGTACTTCGACAGCCTCGGCGGCAGCACCGTCGTGCCATCGATCCTCAGCGGCGATTCGGTCTTCACCAACATCGGCGCTACCAACAATCCGCATCTGATCCAAGGGGACTTCACGCTCAAGAGCAACAGTCAGAAGGCGTTCAAGGTGCAGTTGGGCGGGCATCTGAAGATCGTCAAGAGCTTGGAGATCGCGGGCAACTGCGATCCGGCCTTCCCCGGCAGCGCCTCCCTCTGGATGCGGGATACCTTCAGCAGGATCACGGTCACCAACAACACCGAACTGAAAGCCATCAGCGGCTTCGGCATGAACTGCGGCGCGTTCGAGACGAATGATGTCGGCTTGACCATAAGCAACCACACCGTCACCCTCCAAGGCAACATGTCGGTGACGGGGGGAATCATCGACCTCAGCCAAGACGCGAACGGCCTGCACCTCGGTGCCTTGGAGGTCTTCGGGAACGTGACTTTCACGGGCGGGGAATACAGGGCAAGGTTTGTCGGAACGGCGACCAGCTTGGAATGCAACCTCTGGAAAGTCAACGGGACGTTCACCACGGCCGCTGGGGCGAACATCACCGCGACCATCAGTAGCGGGGCGCTGCCCGCCGCCGACCCTCTGCTCCCCCGGTACTGGGACATCATCACCGCGACGGGAAAGATTCCCGCCGGGGATCCGCTACCGACGCTCGCAGCCCCAGCCGGCGTGACCGGTGAAATTCGCAGCATGCGGGAAAAGTATTCCCTCAAGTACTAACTGAACTGCGTGCTCCGGTGGAACACTCTTTGTGTTCCACCTGTTCGATCGAACCAAAAGGTGAAATCATGCG
>Ga0105046_10013335_pt1 | contig 12733 bp, 13 predicted proteins | sample MAT03_FD_78385 | JGI IMG/M metagenome (GOLD analysis project Ga0105046, IMG submission 78385) | Freshwater microbial communities from Lake Fryxell liftoff mats and glacier meltwater in Antarctica - MAT-03 (megahit assembly) | ecosystem: Environmental > Aquatic > Freshwater > Ice > Liftoff... | reverse complement strand
GAACCAGAACCGCACACCAACCACGCTGATCGCACTAATACAGGCGATGGATAGACCAATGCCAACTCGAGTGATGATTCGCATGGGTAGTTAGTGTAACTTATTTGCCCGCACCGCAGAATAGGCGCGTATACGTGATCCCTTATCTCGTAGGTGACTAGCCGTTTCACTCAGTACGTAGAAAAACCCTATCAGATCTACAGCGCTTCGCGGGATCACGTCGTAACAATCAATAATTTCTTTCACACTCACGTTGGTTTCCAGTTCTGTTTTGCATTCGTGGCGTGGCAAGCCGATGCCTGCGCTCGCCGCCACCTGATTTGCGAACCGGTCGAAGGAATTGGTCGCGCTCACGCCAGCCAGTGTGATCGAAAGGGTGTCGAGTTTCAATCCAGAAGGCACACAAGCAGGGACGCTTGTGCCACGAAGGACGGGGCGGTTGCGCCGGGTGTGTGAGGTGCGACGACCATCAACTTCTCCAACTATCACCCTGTTACTGCTCGCCCCCCGGCTTGGACAGCGTCGGCAGGGGAAGCTGGTGGCGCGGGCGGGGAGACGACAGCCTCGCGGGACGCTCGGCCCACCAAGACGCTCGGCCCACCGGGACGCTTGGCCCACCGGGACGGGCGTGGCGTGAGACGATGCGCTCGTTTGCTGGACTTCCTTCGCAAAAACCTTGCAAGAACCGCGCGCTCTTCGCATCATCGCGTCTTGCCATGAATAGTGCCGAGATCATTTCGCTGTTTGAGCAATACGTCATGCCGACGTATGGCCGGTACCCGCTGGCTTTCGTGCGGGGGCAGGGCGCGCGCGTGTGGGATGCGGACGGGAAAGAGTATCTCGATTTCGGCGGCGGCATCGCGGTGAACGTGCTGGGGCATTCGCACCCGGCGATCACGGCGGCGTTGACGCAGCAATCGCAGGTGCTGATTCACACGTCGAATCTCTACTACACGGCGCCGCAGGGTTTGCTCGCGAAGAAACTCGTCGAGCTGGTTGGCAGCGCGGGGAAATGTTTCTTCTGCAATTCCGGCGGCGAAGCCAACGAGGCGCTCTATAAACTGGCGCGGAAGTTTGGCGCGGGCCGGTATGAGATTTTGACGTTCCACAACAGTTTCCATGGCCGGACGCTCGCGGGCATCAGCGCGACCGGGCAGGAGAAAGTGAAGAAGGGATTCGAGCCGCTGGTGGACGGTTTCCGCCACGTGCCCTTCAACGATCTCGACGCCGTGGCGAAAGCGATCGGGCCGAAGACGGCGGCGATCTTGCTCGAACCGATTCAGGGCGAAGGCGGCATTGAACCGGCGCGGCCGGATTTTCTCCGCGGGCTGCGCCGGCTGTGCGACGAACGCGGGTTGTTGTTGATGTTTGACGAAGTGCAATGCGGGATTGGCCGGACGGGCGATTTCTGTGGGTGGAAATCCATCGCGCCGGACGTGGTGCCGGACGCGGTGTCGTGGGCGAAAGGGTTGGCGGGCGGATTTCCGATTGGCGCGATCTGGGCGCGGCAGCCGTATGCGGATTTGCTGGGGCCGGGCACGCATGCGTCCACGTTTGGCGGAACGCCGTTGGCGTGCGCGGTGGCGTTGGCGGTGCTCGCGGTGATCGAGCGGGAGCAGTTGATGGCGAACGCGCGCGCGCAGGGTGAGTATTTCCAGACACGCGCGCGGGCGTTGCCGGGCGTGACGCAGGTGCGCGGGGTCGGTTTGATGTTGGGCGTCGAACTCGCGGTGGAGAACAAGCCGGTCATCGCGAAGATGGCGGAGCACGGATTGCTCGGCGTGCCGGCGGGGACGAAGGTGGTGCGATTTTTGCCGCCGCTGAACGTCACCCGGGCGGAAATGGATGAGGCAGTGGAGAAATTGAAGGCAAGCTTATGAGCGCAAAAGTTGGCAAATGTTTGGAGTCGGTGGATGTCGAGAGCGTGTTGCCGGTGCAGACGTGGCAGGAGAAACGGCTGCGCTTTGAATGGTTGGAGAAGCCGTCGGACAAGTTCCTGACCAACTGGAATTACCTCCAAGCGCCCAATCAGATGTTCGTCGAGGACATTGACGAAACGGGGATCGTGGTGACGGTGCGGTGGGCGTTGATGCAGCAGCCGGTGGAGAAAATCGCCGAGTACCTCAACAACTGGCTGGCCAAATGCGACACGCTCGACTTCAAGAAAAGCGGCATTGGCGGCCGGCGGTTGCAGCCGACATGAAACATCTCCTCTCCATCGCGGAACTGAGCGAGCCGGCCATCGTCGAGATTTTCGCGCTGGCGGAAAAGTTGAAGGCCACGCGTGGCCGCGGCGACCGGCCGTTGCAGGGGCAGACGTGGGCGCTCATTTTCAAAAAGGCGAGCACCCGGACCCGGGTCAGCTTTGAAGTGGGGATTCGCGAGTTGGGCGGCGAATCGCTCTATCTGGCCAGCAACGATATTCAAATGGGCCGGGGCGAAAGCGTCGCCGACACCGCGCGCGTCCTGTCCCGGTACGTGCATGGCGTGGTGATTCGGACGTTCGCCCAACAAGACGTCGTGGAGTTTGCCGAGGCCGGGACGATTCCTGTCATCAACGCGCTCACCGACGACGAGCATCCCTGCCAGATTCTGGCCGATCTGCTGACGATCATCGAAAAACGCGGCGCGTTGCGCGGGAAGAAAGTGGTGTTCATCGGCGATGGCGCCTGCAACGTGCCGTTGTCCTGGATTGCCGCCGCGCCGAAAGTGGGCATTGATTTGTGGATCGCCGCCCCGCCGGCGTTTCAACCCGCGCCCGCACCCGGCGTGCAGATCACGGCGGATTTGCAGGCCGCCGCCAAGGATGCGGACGTGTTGTACACCGATGTGTGGGTTTCGATGGGCAAAGAAGCCGAAGCCGCGGAGCGCATCAAAGTGCTCGCGCCGTATCAGATCAACGCGACGCTTCTCAGGCAAGCGAAGCCGGACGCGCTCGTGATGCATTGCCTGCCGGCGTACCGCGAAAAGGAAATCACCGCTGAAGTCTTCGAGGCGCATCAGCAGACGATCTTCGATCAAGCGGAGAATCGGCTCCACGTGCAAAAAGCGATTTTGACGTTGTTGGCGCGGCGCTAGGCAGTCGCGCCGGGCGAGCCGGACTTCGACATGACGCAACGACTCAAACGCAGTGTCCACGCCACCGCCGCCGGTTTGGTGGCGAACGCCGTCTTGGCCGGTGTGAAACTGACGGCCGGCATCTTGGGAAATTCCTACGCGCTGATTGCGGACGCGATTGAATCGTTTGCGGACATCGCCAGCTCGCTGATCGTGTGGCGGGGAATGGTGGTGGCCGACCGGCCGGCCGACGCGGATCATCCGTACGGGCATGGCAAAGCGGAAACGCTGGCGGCAGCGGCGGTGGCGATCATGCTCTTGATCGCGGCGGGGGTGATTATCTCGCAGTCGGTGAAGGAGGTTTTCATGCCGCATCACCTGCCGAAACCCTTCACGTTGATCGTGCTGTTGGGCGTCATCATGGTGAAGGAAGGGTTGTTCCGGTTTGTTGGACGGATTGGCGCGGAGATCGAAAGTGCCGCGGTGAAAACCGATGCCTGGCACCATCGCAGCGATGCGATTACCTCGGCGGCGGCGGCGCTGGGCATCAGCATTGCCTTGGTGGGGGGTGAAGGGTATGGGGCGGCGGACGATTGGGCGGCGATTTTTGCTGGCGGCGTCATTGCGTGGAATGGCTGGCGGCTGTTGCGGCCGGCGATTGGCGAGTTGATGGATCGCTTGCCGGACGAGGGTGTGGTGGAACAAGCCCGCGCCATCGCGCTCCGTGTGGCCGGCGTGAATGGGGTGGAGAAATGTTTCGCGCGCAAGATGGGGTACGGATTCATTCTCGATATGCACGTGGAAGTGGATGGCAATCTTTCCGTACGCGCCGCTCACGATCTGTCCCATCAAGTGGAAGACGCCATTTGCGCCGCCGTGCCCCGTATCAACGAAGTTACCATTCACATCGAACCGTCACTCTCCCTGCGTTAGCGCTCCGCCAAACCACACCACCGAAGTGGTTGGTAGGGACGGCTCTCCGAACCGCCCGCGAATCGGACCACCAGGCGCGCCCGGCGATCTGCGCTTGCTTCGGTGGCGGTGGGTTCTCATAATCCCACCTTAATGAGCGTCTCGCTGGAGGAGTCTTATCGGCTGTGTGAGCAGATCGCGAAGCGGACGGGGAAGAATTTCTATTATTCGTTTCTGGTGATGCCCCGGGAGAAACGCCGGGCGATGTCGGCGATCTATGCGTTCATGCGACGCAGCGACGATATTGCCGATGGCGCGGCGAATCCGGCGGTCGCTTTGGCCGGGTTGCAACAGTGGCGGGCGACGGTGGCAGCGGCCTTGGCCGGTGAGCCGACGACGGAGCCGAGTTTGCCGGCCTTGGTGGAGACGGTGCGGAAGTACCGGATTCCCGAGAAACATTTCCATGAGTTGCTGGATGGGACGGAACTCGATCAATCGAAGACCCGGCACGCGACGTTCGACGAGTTGTATCGGTATTGCTACCATGTCGCGTCGTGCGTGGGGTTGGTGGTGTTGCCGATTTTTGGGCACGAGGACGAGGCGGCGCTGAAACCAGCGGAGGCGTGCGGGATTGCGTTTCAACTGACGAATATCCTGCGGGATGTGCAGGAAGACGCGGGGTTGGGACGGATTTATCTGCCGGCTGAAGATTTGGCGCGGTTCGGCGTCTCAGAGGACGACATCCTGAACAGCCGGCTGACGCCGCAGTTCAAGGCGCTGATGAAATTCCAGGCCGACCGGGCGCGCGAGTATTACCGGCAGGCCGAGCCGCTGATCGGGATGATCAGTCCGGACAGTCGCGGGACGTTGGCGGTGATGATCGGGATTTACGGCGGGATTTTGGACAAGATCGTGGCGGAGGATTATCAGGTGTTTCGCGGCAAGCTGCGACTGTCGAAGTGGGAGAAATGGCGCATTGTGATGCGTAACTGGAGGAGACGGTAATATGGAAATCTTGATGGCAATCTTTCTGTTCTTGAAGACCGGCGAGAAATTCGCCACGCAAGAAATGGCGGGGCCGACGGTGACGGCGTTCACGGATTACGTGGGCACGCAGGCCGGGGTGCGGTTCACGGCGCAGGTGTTGAACGAGCCGGCGCAGGCGGTGAAATTCAGCGAGGCGAAGCAGCCGTTGTGCGGGATTGTGACGGCGGGGTTTTATCTGACGTACGCGAAGGCGTTGGCGATGGAGCCGGTGTTGGAGGTGCGCCGCGAGAAAGTCGCGGCGGAACGGTACGTGTTGGTGGCGAAGAAGGATGACAGCGAGAAGTTGGCGGACTGGGCGGGGAAAACGATCGCGACCACGTTGGCGGCGGAGCAGCGGTACGTGATCGGCGTGGTGTTGCGGGGACAGTTGGGCGATGAGATTCGGTTGGTGGCGCCGGGCAGCGTGGAGGATGCGTTGTTTGATCTCGCGGAAGGCGCGAAGTCGGCGGCCAATGGCGTGTTGGTGGAGGAATCGGCGTGGCAACTATTCGCGGAAGAACCCGTGGTGGGCGAACAATTGAAAGTGATTTTCAAGTCCGAGGATTTGCCGCGCGACTTGTTTGTGTCGTTTCGCGGCGGGGATGTGGCGAAGGTGAAAGCGGCGCTGCTGGCGTTGAGCGAAGGGGAGGAAGGGAAGCAGGTGCTCGGGAGCATTCGCGTGGAGAAGTTTGATGAAGTGCAGGCCGACCGGCTGGCCAAAGCGCGCGAGCTTTTCAATGCCAAGTAACCGGGAGCGAGCGCAGGAGTCGCCGGGGTGGCGGCTTGTTTGGTTGATGGCGGTGGCGTTGCTGCCGCTGGCCACGACTGCTTGCAAATCCATTCACGCAGTGCAAGTGCCGGTGCGCGCGGGGGAGGTGGTTTCGCCTGCGACGGCGAGCGACGCCGTGGCGGAGGGCCGCCGGCTGTACGCGATGCAGCCGCGCAATCTGGCCCGGGTGACGCAGGCGGCGCAGTCGTTGGAGCAGGGCGCGCGAGTGTTGCGCGAGGATGCGGCGGCGAATGGGGAAGCGGCGCGGGCGTGGTGTTTTGTCGCGGAGAACGAGACCCAACCGGCGCAGCGAATCGCGGCGGCCAAACGGGCGATTGTGTTGGCCCGGCAAGCGCGGGATTTACGCCCCGACGACGTGGCGGGACATTATTGGTATGCGATCAGCGTCGGCTTGTTGGCGGATGCGGATCGGTTGTATGGGTTGAACGCCGTGGCGGAGATGGAACCGGCATTGCAGCGCGCAATCGCGTTGGACGAGCGGTTTGATGATGCCGGACCAGCCCGGGTGTTGGGGTTGTTGTTGTTGCGGACGCCGGGACCGCCGGTGAGTATCGGGAGTGCGCGGAAGGGATTGCGCTTGTTGCAGCGGGCGGTGGAGTTGGCGCCCGAGTATCCGGAGAATCACCTCTATCTGGCCGAGGCGTACCACGCGACGGGAAAGATTGACGAGGCGCGCGCGGCATTGCATAAAGTCCTCACCGCGCCGCCCGTGGTGGACCGCGAAGCGGAGCAGGCGGAGTGGCGGAAGATCGCGTTGCGTTACGAGGCCGACTGGTTCAAGCCATGAAACTATTGAGCAGTGTAGTGGCCGGGGTGTTGCTGGTGTTGGTGGCCGGGTGCGGCTCCCAAGGCAAAGTCAAACAAACCAAACACGACGTGGGCGAGTTGTCGCTGGCCTTGGATTTGTATTACACCGAACACGGCGCGTACCCGCGCGGCACGACGGCGGAGATTTGTCGGTTGTTGCTGGGCAAGACGGTCGGCGACCAGAATCAGAAGCAGTTGTCCTACATTGACGCGAAAGGCAGCGAGCTTAACGCCGCCAGTGAATTTGTTGATCCGTGGGGAACCCCCTACCGCATCTTCATCGGCCTCCCGCCCCGGGTGTATTCCTGCGGCCCGAACAAAGTGGATGAGAACGGCGGCGGGGACGACATCGCCGCGTGACGCCGGGTCAGATGCTATTCAGCAAGTCCACATACCCGGCGGCCATGCGCAGGATCTGGAAGATCACGTAGAGCGAGACCAGTCCGTACACCACGCGCGGGAGCCAGCGGGCAACTTCTTGCAGCCGGGTCTGGCTGCGTTCGGCAAATTGATCCGCGAGCCGGCGGAGCATGTCGTCGAGGTGACCGCTTTGTTCGCCGGTCGACCAGAGCGCCATCATTTCCACTGGAAATTCTCCCGATGCAGCCAGGCCGGTGCTGACCGGCTCGCCCGCCGTTTCAGCGAGGTCGGCGGCGCGATTCACTGCGGCGCGAATGCGGGGACTGCGGCAGAGGTCGCCGGACTCGCGGAGTGATTCGATGATGCCGAGGCCGGCGTTGGTGAGCATCTCCATGCTGCTGGTGAGCCGCCAGTAGTCGAACTCGCGCCAGGTGGAGCCGATGAGGGGGAGGGGCCGAAGCAGGGAATCGAGGGCGGCCGGGGAGAGGGACCGGAGGATGAGGAGTAAGAGGAGGATGAAGAGCAAGATGGCGACGAGGAAGCCGATGGAGGAGACGAGGTAGCCGGTGAGGGTGCCATCAATCAGTAATTTGGGGAGCGGCACGATGAACGCCGCGACGATGAGGATGATGCCGGGCAGGAGGAGGCCAGAGAGAACGGTGCGGCGGAGGACGATCTGCTGGTCGGTGCGTTCGGCGAGTTCGGTGAGAATGATGTCGAGCCGGCCGGATTTTTCCGCGATGGCGAGGAGGCGGAGGTCGGCGGGGGGGAAAGTGGCGGAGTGTTGGAGTGCCTGAGTGAATGTGTTGCCACGTTCGATGTGCGCGGCGAGTTCGGGGTGACCGCAAGAAGTGAGGGCGCGCGTGACGGGAACGCCGGCTTGGAGGAGTTGTCCAAGCGACCGGTAAAATAATGCCAAGTCGCGCCAGTCAGCCACGCCGGCAGTCTGGGGTACGCTGCGTGTTCAAGCAAGCGAACTTCAGGAAGACAGCGTGACGATTTTGAACCGGTCGGAGGAGAGTTGCTGATTCGCGCCCACCGGCGGGGTGGTGCGAGCGTCCCCGCGAGTAAGAATCAGGGAAAGGCCTCGCGGGGACGCTCGGCCCACCGGGTGTGGCGGTGGCAGCGTGACTGTACCGGCGTGCGCGCCGTCGCGGAGCGAGGGGGATCCGCTGAGGTTGTGGTTGGCAATGTTGCGTAATGCCGGGTGGGTTGGTAAGGTGCGCGGCGGTGACTGATGAATGATCTGATTGAATTACCGGGTAGTGGCAATTTGGAATTTGTGGAGCGGCTGTATGCCGATTTCGCGGGTGATCCCGCGTCGGTGCCGGCGGAGTGGCGCGCGTATTTCGAGTCGTTGGATAATGGCGACCGGGCGGGGGTGACGCGGTTGGGGCCGACGTTCAAGCCGGCGAGTATTTTCAGTCCGGCGGTGGTAACGGGCGGGGCGGATGATGAGCGGACGGCGTTGTTGCAGCACCGGGTGGATCGGTTGATTCGGGCGTACCGGGTGCGCGGCCATATTGTGGCGAAGGTGGATCCGCTCAGTGATTTTCTGCCGTACGTGCCGGAGCTGGATTCCGAGTATTACGGTTTGGGCGAAGCGGACATGGAGCGGTTGTTTGTTTCCGAGACGATGAAGCGGAACGGGCGGCTGACGTTACGGGAGATTTTGCAGCGGTTGCGCGAGACGTATTGCCAGTCCATTGGCGCGCAGTTCATGCACATTGATAATTTGCAGATGCGGCACTGGTTGCAGGAGCGGATCGAGGGGTCGCACAATCACACGGAGTTGTCGCGGGCGGAGCAGTTGCGGATTTTGACGCGGTTGACGGACGCGGTGGTGTTTGAGGAATTCATCCGCAAGAAGTTCATTGGCGCGAAAAGTTTCTCGTTGGAAGGGGCGGAGAGTTTGATTCCGTTGCTCGATTTGGCGATTGAGAAGGCCGGGGAGCACGGGGTGCAGGAGATTGTGTTGGCGATGGCGCACCGGGGCCGGTTGAATGTGTTGGCGAACATCATCGGAAAAAGTCCGCGCGAGATTTTCCGCGAGTTCAGGGACGAGGACCCGGATTTGTTGCGCGGCGGCGATGTGAAATATCATCTCGGCTACAGCAACGACTGGGTCACGAGCGCCGGGCACAAGGTGCATTTGTCGCTCTGTTTCAACCCCAGCCATCTGGAGTTTGTGAACCCGGTCGCGCTCGGCCGGCTGCGGGCGAAACAGGATCGGACCGGCGACAGCAAACGGGAACGCGGGTTGGTGATTTTGGTGCACGGCGACGCGGCGTTCATCGGCGAAGGCGTGACGCAGGAGACGCTCAATCTGGCGCGCTTGCCGGGCTACACGGTGGGCGGCGCAATTCATATCGTCGTCAACAACCAGATCGGCTTCACCACGTCGCCGGTGGAAGGCCGGTCGGCGATGTACGCGACCAGCGTGGCGAAGATGTTGCCCGCGCCGATTTTTCATGTGAACGGCGAAGATCCCGAAGCAGTGGCGCATTGCATCCGGCTGGCGATGGAGTTTCGGCGCGAGTTTCACGTGGATGCGGTGATTGATATGTATTGCTACCGGCGGCTTGGTCACAACGAAGGCGATGAGCCGTCGTTCACGCAACCGTTGCTCTACAAGAAAATCGAGCAGCGCAAGCCGGTCTGGGAAGGGTACTGGGATCATCTGCACAAGTTGCATGGCGTTTCGCGCGACGAGGCCGAGGAAATCGCGACGCGCCGGCGGGCGGAGTTGGATCAGGAGTTGCAGCAGTCGAGCCGGCCGTCGCAGCCGAAGCCGGGGCGGGATACGTGGCGGAAATTCAGCGGGGGCAGCGACGCGACGGTGCCGGATGGCGAGACAGGAGTGTCGGCATTACACCTCGGCCGGTTGCTGGATTTGCTGACGCAGGCGCCGCCGAATTTTCATGTACATCCGAAGCTGATGAAGATTTTGGAGACCCGGCGGGAGATGGCGCGCGGGGAGCGGCCGTTGGATTGGGCGGCGGGCGAGGCGTTGGCGCTGGCGACATTGACGACGGAAGGGGTGCGCATCCGGTTGAGCGGGCAGGATTGCGAGCGGGGGACGTTCAGTCACCGGCACGCGGTGTTGCATGATTTTGAGACCGGCAAGAAACACATGCCGTTGCGACACCTCGCGCAGGATCAGGCGCCGGTGGAGATCATCAATAGTCCGCTGTCGGAGGTTGCGGTGCTGGGGTTTGATTACGGGTACAGTCTCGATTATCCGAACTCGCTGGTGATGTGGGAGGCGCAGTTTGGGGATTTTGTGAATGTGGCGCAGGTGATCATTGACCAGTTTATCGTGAGCGCCGAGGACAAGTGGAACCGGCTGAGCGGGCTGGTGATGTTGTTGCCGCATGGGTTTGAGGGTCAGGGGCCGGAACATTCGAGCGCGCGGATGGAACGGTTTTTGGCGTTGTGCGCCGAGGATAACATTCAAGTGGTGGTGCCGACGACGCCGGCGCAGTTTTTCCATGTGTTGCGCCGGCAGGCGACGCGGCCGTGGCGGAAGCCGTTGATTGTGTTTACACCGAAAAGCATGCTGCGGCATCCGCGGGCGGTGTCGAGCTTGGACGAGTGCGCCCACGGCCGGTTTCAGCGGGTGATTCCGGATGCGACGGTGAGCGGTGGGGAGCATGTGCGCCGGGTGTTGTTGTGCACGGGCAAGTTGTACTACGACTTGGTGGCGCGCCGGGAGGAGTTGAAGTTGAACGATGTGGCGATCATCCGGCTGGAGCAGTTGTATCCGTTCCCGCGCGAGCAGTTGGCGGTGGCGTTGGCCGGCTACCGCGACGGGACGAACGTGATTTGGGTGCAGGAGGAGCCGGAGAACATGGGCGCGTGGCGGTTCTTGCGGGTGACGGCGAGCATGCAGCTTTTCGACCGGTTCCCGTTGACGGGGATTTGCCGGCCCGAATCTTCCAGCCCGGCGACGGGTTCGGCGAAAGCGCATAAACTCGAACAGGAACAGTTGCTGGCGAGCGCGTTCAGTGAAGACGTCGCGCCCCGGCCGCGGACGGAAACGATTTCAGGCACGAAGCAGCGATGAGAAAGGATTGGCGACATGGTAGTTGAGTTGAAAGTACCGGCGGTGGGCGAATCCATTACGGAGGTCGAGATTGCCGAGTGGCGCAAGGGCGCCGGCGAGTCCGTGCGACAGGACGAAGCCGTGGTGGTGTTGGAGACGGAGAAAGCTACGGTGGAGATTCCGGCGCCGGTCGGGGGCCGGATCAGCCAGATTTTGAAGAAGAAAGGTGACAAGGCCACGGTCGGCGAGGTGATTGGGTATTTGGAGGAGGGTAATGAGGCGGCGGTGGCCACGCCGAAGCCGGCGGCGGGGGAGAGTAAGAGTACGATTACGAGTACGAGTAAGGATGCGACGGAGAGTGCGAAGGCGGAGGTGCGGGTGATGCCGGCGGCGCAGCGGTTGGCGACGGAGAAGCAGGTGGATTTGAAGACGGTCAAGCCGACCGGGCCGGGGGGGCGGGTGTTGAAGGAGGATGTGGCGGCTGTCAGTTCCGTTGCCAAGCCGGTACAGGCGACGGTGGCGGGACCGGCGATTCGGGTGGCGGGACGCGAGGAGGAGACGGTGCCGATGACGTTGTTGCGGCGCAAGATCGCGGAGCGGCTCGTGCAGGCGCAACACAACGCCGCGTTGCTGACGACGTTCAATGAAGTGGATATGTCGACCGTGATGACGTTGCGGACCCAGTCGCAGGAAGATTTCCAGAAGAAACACGGGATCAAACTCGGGTTCATGTCGTTTTTTGTGAAGGCGGTGATTGATGCGTTGAAGCAAATCCCGCAACTCAATGCCGAGATTCGCGGGACGGACATCATCTATAAAAACTATTTCGACATCGGCATCGCAGTGGGCAGCGGTAAAGGGTTAGTGGTGCCGGTGATTCGCAACGCAGAGCGGCTCAGTTTCGCCGAGGTGGAACAGGTGATTGCGGATTACGGGACGCGCGCGAAAGACAACAAGCTGAAGCCGGATGAATTGCAGGGCGGCACGTTCACGATCAGCAACGGCGGGATTTACGGTTCGATGTTGTCCACGCCGATCATCAATCCGCCGCAGTCCGGCATTCTGGGCATGCACGCGATTCAAGATCGCCCCGTCGCCCGTGCCGGCCAAGTGGTGATCCGGCCAATGATGTACTTGGCGTTGTCGTACGATCACCGGCTGGTGGATGGTCGCGAGGCCGTGACGTTCCTGAAGCGCGTCAAAGACAGCTTGGAAACCCCGGCATTGATGTTGTTGGAGGTTTGATAGAGTTCACCCATGAACACGAGCGATTTGATTAGCGTGGATCCCCACGTGTTGGGGGGCACACCGGTATTCAAAGGGACCCGGGTGCCGGTCAAGACGCTGTTTGAATATCTGGAGGATGATTACACGCTGGAGGAGTTTTTGGAGTGTTTCCCCTCCGTGACCCGGGTGGCGGCGTGTCAGGTCTTGGAACAGTCGGAGGCCGCGCTGCTGACCTCGTGAGAATTCTTTTTGACGAGTGTGTTCCTTGGCCGATGCGCCGACTTGTGGCCCATCACGAATGCCGTAACGTACAACAGTGTGGTTGGGGTGGCATCCAGAATGGCGAGTTGCTTGGTTTGGCGGAGGGGAAATTTGACCTATTCGTGACAGCCGATCAGAATTTGCGATACCAACAAAACCTTCAGGGACGGACGATAGCGATTTTGGAGCTTTCGACAGATAAACTCAGACGGATTCAAGCGGCCGCCGCGCTGATTCAGCAGGCGATT
>Ga0105046_10013331_pt1 | contig 12735 bp, 7 predicted proteins | sample MAT03_FD_78385 | JGI IMG/M metagenome (GOLD analysis project Ga0105046, IMG submission 78385) | Freshwater microbial communities from Lake Fryxell liftoff mats and glacier meltwater in Antarctica - MAT-03 (megahit assembly) | ecosystem: Environmental > Aquatic > Freshwater > Ice > Liftoff... | reverse complement strand
GATCACAGCCAGTTGGAAACGCCTCGCTGGTCGCACGATGGAAAACGCGTGTTGTTCACCGGTACCAGCGGCCGCAGAGTGGGCCGGCACTTCTACGTCGTGAATCCGGATGGCAAAGAATTGAAACGCCTGGGAACACACGGGCATGCGGATTGGTCGCCGGACGACTCCCAGATTCTGTTCGATGTCTACGCCTCGGCCGGGCGGAACGACGATGCCGGCAACCTGAGCAAATGGATGAGCCGGGGCGACGCGGCTGAACAAGGACGTGGCTCGTACGTGCAGAAGCTGGATGGCAGCGACGACGTCAAGATTTCGACGGGGCTTTGCCCTCGCTGGAGCCCGGACGGGTCGAAGATCGCAGTCACGGATCATAAAAACATCCGCGTGATCGATTTGCAAACCGACTCGGAGATAACGCTGTTCGAGAAACCGTTCGACTATATCTTCGCCGGATACAACTGGTCCCCTGACGGCAAATGGCTGGCCCTATCCGCCAAGCAGACCTCGAACGCCAAACGCCAATTACTGCTAGTCAGCGCGGAGGGCGAAAAGCAGGGCATGCGGCTGATGCATGTCGGCGAGCAAGGTGGATCGATCGGCTTCTCGCCAGACGGCAAACAGTTGATTTTTGCCGATGGTTACAAGTTGCAGACAATCGACGTCGACAGCCCGCTGAAGAAGCGCAGCAAACTCATCGCCGGCAAGCGGGGCCGGGCGAAAGACCCGCACTGGTCCCCCGACGGCAAGTGGATCGTCTTCGCCGGAGACCGCGACGTCCCTGCGAATAAGCCCGAGGCCGAAGCGCCCGAGGCCGAGGCCCCCGTGCCGCTAGGCGCGCCAAAATAGTGTCGATCGGAACGTTTACTGCGAGGCCGCCGCCGCTTCAGCGTAAGAACTCTTTCGGGTCGGGCACTACCGCAGGTCCGCGATGAATCTCATCATCCGCGCGTCGTGCATGCGGAAGTTATCGCCGAAGACCGATGTGAAGTCCGCCAGTCGCTCGGCCGGAGTGTAGGCGCGGAATGGCGGATGACGGGCCGTAAGCGCCAGGTATTCGCAATACTTGCGCGGCTCAGTCTCAACCAGGTAGAAAGAAAGCGCCCAGGCTTCGGCGTAAGCGCCCAGTGGGTCGCTGGCGAATAATCGGTCGGACGAAACCAGCTCTTGCAACCGGTCTGGCTTGTGCGTCGGCGCGACGCGCTTCTGAAAATAGCTGAGCCGATCGCGATTAATCCGGTCTTCGCGCCGTCTGTGCGCGCGAGAATTCGACACGCCGGGCGCTTCGAACATCATGCCCAGTCCCTCAACCAGCCAACGCGGCGATTGACCGAAGCGTTGATGGACGCCCGTGTTGAAGGCGACCTGATGCGTGGCTTCGTGGATCAATGTGGCGTTGGTCTCTCGCAGTTCTTCCACGCCCCCTTGGCCTGCGCTCATGTCGTAAAGCATGATCCGGTTGCTGACAGGCGAGTAATGACCGACAACGCTCGGTCCGACATTCGACCCTTCGGCCCGCGCGGCGCGGAGGTAACTCTCTTGGTTGGGCCAGACAATGGCAATGAACGGAAACGGCGGTTCTTTGAGCGGAAACCCGCGAACGGAAAAGTAAAGCGAGAAGGAGCGGTACAGCTCTTCGAATCGCTCCGCCCAATTCGTGCGCACGCCCAGGGGGAGCGCCACCAGATAGTGCCCTGACCCGACGACGCGGAACGAGCGGCCGAGCTCATCTTGCAAGTGATTGCGGAGCACCGCCGTGGGATAGGTCTCGAATGGCGACGGCAGCGGCTTCAGCCGGCGGGCGTCATCGGTCGCTATGGTGAAGATCCGGCCATCACGCGAGAGGAGCTCGATGCCGCGATCGGTCTGAACCAGCGGAGTCCCTTCGATCCGTCCGCCGCGCGTGTCGAGCTCAAACGTCTTTCGCGAAGTGTCCGCGGCCGCGGCAGGCAGACCATCGGACAGATGCAGCGGCAGCGTCAGTAGCGCAGCGACGATCATGATTCGCATGCGAGGGAACTCCAGAACGGCAAAGCAAGAATGAGGGCGATCGCCTCAGTTCAAGCTTATGTCACTGAGCCGCAGAGTGGCCGCCAAGTGACTGCCTCTCAGTGATTGGCCCATTCCGGCAACCCGCCGCTGGTGATGCCCAGCGTGGCATGGCCCAGCAGCCGCACAAACGTCACGATCAGAACAATACTGATCGCGTCCATCAGCAGGCCGGCTCGCATCATCTCAGGCATGCGAATCCGGCCCGTCGCGTAGGCGATGGCGTTGGCGGCCGTGCCGACGGGGAGCATAAAGCCGCAACTGGCGGACAACGTGGCCGGAATCATCAACATCCGCGGATCGCAGGGGACGTTCTGTGCGGCCTCGGCCAGCAGCGGCATGCTGATCTGAACGCTCGATAGATTGCTGGCCACTTCGGTCAGCGCGGTCATGCTGACGGTGGTTGCGGCGATGACAACAGTATCCGAATGCCCTGCGAGCAATCCGCCTAGCCAGTGGCCTAGCAGCGCGTCGAGATGCGTGACGCTCAGTCCGTCCGCCAGGGCGAGTCCTCCACCGAACAGAATCAGGATTCCCCAGGGGACGCGCGTGGCGGTCTCCCAATCAATCAGGGCAGGGCCGCGCCAACCTTTTTTGGGAAGCAAGAAGCAGACGAGCGCCATGGCAATCGAGACGGTTGCGTCGTCGACCATGGCCGGAGTTTTTCCATTGGCCGAGCGGGCCAGATCGAGCGCCGGCGCCCAGCCAAAACCAGCGACCGGCTCGCGAAAAATCCACAACAGCGCCGTGATGATAAAGATGATCGCCATCCGCCATTCGGCCTGCGACATCGGCCCCAAGCGGCGGCGCTCCTCGGAAATGGTATCGCCATCGGCCGAAGCCGTGGTCGCAGGGAGCGGGAACAGCACGTAAACCAGGCCTAGCCAGCAGAAGAACAATAGCGCGAGCGCTAGCGGTAAGTTCAAGAGCATCCAGCCGCCGAACGAGACATTCGGCCCATCCGGAAAGCTGTTGATGTAGAGCTGTTTGAACGCAATGTTGGGGGGCGTGCCGATCAGCGTGGCGAGGCCTCCCATACTGGCCGCGTAGCCCACGCCCAACATCAGGGCCAGGCCCAGATGACGGCGGTGTTTGGCGTTCATCGTGCCGCGATCCGAGCGGAGCATCACGCTGGCAGCCATCGGCATCATCATCAGCGCCGTGGCCGTGTTGGACATCCACATCGACAATATGCCGGTCGCCAGGACGAAGCCCAGCACGATGCGTTTGGGGCTTTCGCCCACTGCGGCGACAATCGCCAGGGCGATCCGCCGGTGGAGTCCACATTGCTCCACGCCGAGCGCGATCAGAAAGCCGCCCAGAAACAAAAAGATCTGCGTATCGCCGTAATGGACGGCAACCTTCGACGCCGGAAGGATCTTCAGCAGCGGGAACAGCACCAGCGGCAAGAGCGCCGTGGCGGCTAGCGGAATGGCCTCGGTCAGCCACCAGATGATAATCCAGGAAGCGGCCGCGGCAACCTGGCGCCGGCCCTCGTCGGCCGCTTCGCCACGGAAGAAATACCAGACCAGCGCAGCGACCAGTGGGCCAGCAAACAGGCCGATGGTGGCGAACGGCGAGCGCGGTTCAGGCGATTCGGTCAAATGGAGCCCGTGATCATTTCTTTTTGGGCGCTTCTTCCCAGCAGACTTTGCCTTTGGTGTTGAGGCATTGCGCGGGAATCAGCAGGTCTTCCAGGATACGGCCGCCGACGATGGTTTCTTCGACGATCCGCCGCACGTCTTTGCAACGGACACGACCATACCAGATTTGCTGCGGATAGATCACTATGACTGGGCCATATTCGCATTGATCCAAGCAGCCGGCGCGGTTGGCGCGGACCAGAGGGCCGACCTTCGCCCGTTTGAGCTCGTCCTGAAAGCAATCGCGCAGAGCGTCGTCGCCATCGGGATCGCAAGATCCCCGTTTATGGCCACCCTTACGATGATTGCCGCAGATGAAGATGTGCGATGTGTATTCTGGCATACATTTGAGGGTGCTTGGCGTATTGGGGCGTGTCAAGAGCGTGCGGGGCTGGGCGCAGGGCCTTGAGCGAGACGAATTGCAGATTATTACGATCTGACGAATTGTTAGGGCCCAGCGACCGAAATTCAACCACTGGGGATGCGACGAAAGACCGCTGCGGCGCCGCGGCGTTTACCCGTCCATTGTTCCAAGGAACACGACGTTCAGCACGACATAGCCAAGAAATCCGATGACCGCTGCCAAGCAAGCCACGATGGCCACAATTCGTTCCTTGTGGAAGAGGACTGCCACTGCTTCGATGCCACACGCGACCGAGGCTAGCCCTAGCGCCAACGCCGGTAGAAAGAATGGGAACATACGCTCCGCAAGCTGCGACGCCACGCTCATGACTCCAACCGACACTGCGAATAGGGTCATCGCGGTGAGGAGCCTCGGAAGCCCAAATTGGAACCAGCGGTCGGCGGAAGGTAGCATAGCGGTGGTTGTCGCGAGCTGCATTCGAAAGCAATGGATTACTTCAGCGGGGCGATCAGCTTGATCGCCTGTTCGCGATGGGTTTTGAAAACTGCGTTATCCGGCGCCAGTTGCAACGCCCGGTCGAACTGCGCAACGGCTTGTTCCGCCTGCCCCAGTTTGGCCAAGGCGATTCCCAAGCGGTCGTGCGCTGTGGCGTCATTGGGCGCAAGGCGAACCAGGGCGGAGTAGCGATCGGCCGCAGCCCGAGGTTCGTTTTGCCGCACCAGAATATCACCCAGCGGCTGATAAGCGGCAGCGAAGTTCGGATCGATGCGGAGCGTGGCTTCCAGCGAGAGGCGTGCTTCATCCACGCGGCCTGCCGCCAGTTGCGCGAGGCCCAGACTGAAGTAGGCGTCGGTGTATTTGGGATCGATCTCCACCGCGCGGCGCCAGCTACGCTCGGCCGCATCGGCGTTCGCAAGCGCGCTCTCGGCGATCCCAGCGCCGTAATGGTAGTAAGCATCATTTGGCGCTAGCTCAATCGCGCGGGCGAAGCTGGCGACGGATTCCTTGGCGCGCTGCGCTCGAAAGAGCGCAAAGCCCAGCGTGGCGTGATAACCGGCGTCGTCAGGCGCAAGTGTCGTCGCCAGTTGCAGCAATTCGATCGCCTCATTGAGTTCGCCCGGAGTGTAGCTCCCTTTGTCCGCCAGCGGCGCCAGGATGCCGGCGACCGTGGCGTGGAGCGAGGCATCTTTGGGCTGCAATTCGGCGGCGCGACGATAATAGGGGAGCGCCGCGGCCGGTTTGTTTTGATCGTTGAGGTAGTGCTTACCGAGATTTGTGTGGGCGATCCACGCGTCCGGATTGATCTGCAGCGCATGTAGGTAAAGCGTCTCTAGATTCTTGTAGACGCGAGATTGGGCAAACGTCATACCGGCGAGGAACAACAGCAGCAGCGCGGCCGCTGTTTGCGTAAGGACAATTGCGCTCGTCGGTAATCGGCTAACGGCCATCGCCAGGCCGGCAGCGATCAGCGCAATCAGCGCCACGCTGGCGTGATACTGAAAATGATCCGCCACGAACGAAAACCGCATGTAGTAGATATTGAAAAACCCGAGCGCGGGCGCCATCACGCCCGTGAATATCAAAACGCCGGCCAGCGGACCTCGGCCGATTTTGTGCCGCGCGAACCACAGGCCTGCGATCAGCCCGATCGCCGCGATTGGAAAGATCCATTGCACGGGGTCGCCGCGGTCGATGATCCACCGCTCATAGAACAGCGTCAGCGGATGGGGCCAGCAAATCTTGGCGGCGTAAAACCACAAAGCGCGACTGGCGATCAGCACGCGCTCCGGCAAGCCCTGGTTCCACTCTTCGCCGCGCGCAACGACGTGATACGTTTCGACCCACACCGTCAGCAGACCCAGCGCCACGGCGATGGCAAACATCGGCAGCACCGGCCGAATATCGGCCCATGTGATCCGACCGCGCTTCCACCAAATCAGCACCAGCAACACCGGCGGCAATGGAACGACCGCGGTCTTACTGAAGAGCGCGAGCGCAAACAACACCAGCGACCAGACGTACCATCTCCCCCGGCGAGAGTCTTGCGCGGGGGCGGAATCTTCGTCCAACGGGGCGAAGCGCAGATAGCAAAGGATCGACCCTAGCGCGAGCGCCAGCGAGAGGACGTTCTTGCGCTCCGTCACCCAGGCGACGCTTTCCACTTCCACCGGATGCACGGCAAAAATCGCCGCCGCGAGCCACGCACCGGGAACGTTCAGCCGCGAGAGGAGTCTCCACAAAAGCAGCGCGCAAACGATGTGCATTGCAAGATTGACGACGTGGTAACCAAGCGGCGCGAGCCCCCAGAGCTGATACTCGATCCAAAACGTCGTATAGACCAGCGGATAGTACTGCGGCAGGCTCGACGGAGCGAACCACATCTTTTGCAATCCGGCTACGGTGCGGATCGCTTCGTTATCGGTGACGTACGACTCGTCGTCCCAAATAAAGCCAGCGTTCAGAACCGGCAAATACGCGGCAATGGTCAGCGCAATCAAGATCGCGGCAAGGACGCCGCGCGAGCGCACCGATGAAATGCCGAGTTCGACACCTGTCGGCGAGGGCCTGCTCTGGGATGCGCGTGCGGATCTCATGGTGATTGTTGCGGCGCCTCGGATTGTGTAGCGAGGGCTTTTTCCAAATTGCGGCGGGCTTCGTCCCAGACAAATCCGGCGAAATAGGCTGGTATGTAGGCCGCGCGCGTCATCAGAACGAGTAGCGCCGTCGCGCCCCAGAAAAATGAAGGCTTTGCGCTATTTGATTGTTGCGCAGCGCGGAGGCCGGTGGAGCTCGTCCCGCGGGCCTGTTTAGGTTGTGGTTTGCGACTGGTCATGAAAATGAGGCGCTGGCTGCACCGTAGACATGGAGCGTAGCGAGTTGGGCGCTAACTGGAATGCGGTGGTTGTTTAAGGTTTGCGCATCTGTCGTTCGATGGCGCGTTGCATCAGTGTTTGTGCTTCGGTGGAGTCGGGCGCGATTTGTAGTGTCTTGTTGATCTCTTCGATGGCCTTGGCCGTTTCGCCGGCTTCGATCAGCGCGGCGGAGAGGCGGTTCATGGCGTCGATATTCTTGGGCTCCAGCCGCGCGGCCTCGGCGAAGTAGCGAATGGACGCGGCCGGTTGCTTTTGTTTCAGCAGCAGTTCGCCCAGCATCTGAAAGGCGTTCGCGACGAACTTGCCATCCGAGAGCGCATTGGCGTCTTGCAGCGCGGCCTCTAGATTGTGTCTCGCTTCGTCAGGGCGATCTTCGGCGACGGCGACCAGGCCGAGCGCGTAGCGGCCGTCGGCAGATTCTGGATTGGCCTCCGCGGCGCGACGGAACTCCACGGCTGCCTCCGGCCGCTTGCCGGCCCGCCAGAGACTTTGGCCGTAGCTAAGATGCGCGGCGGTATTCTCCGGCTTTTGCGTGACTGCGTGCTCGAAATGGGGCCAAGCCTCGGCCGGCTTGCCTGCTTCGACCAGGGCCATGGCAAGGTGGAGCTGCGCGTCGCTGTTCTGGCGATTGAGACCAGTCGCCTGCCGCAAGTGTTCCACAAGTTCTTCAAGCTGCCCTGGGCGGTATCCGCTACGCTCGCCCGATAGCAATAGCACTACGCCGAGTACGTCGTGGAGTTCGCTTCTGTCCGGATTCTGGACGATCCCTTCGCGCGCGATGGCAATCGCCTCGTCCGTCCGCTCGAGCGATTCCAAATGCGCGGCCAGGTTTCCGTAGGCGAGCCAGGCGAGCGGGTTTTTTCTGATGGCGTCCTGGTAAAGGGTCTCCAAACTGTGGTAGACGCCTGCCTGTTGGAACGTGAGCGCGGATAACAGCACGAGCAGCCCGCCTACGGCAAGGGCGCCAGCGATTCGAAGTGCCGCCCCTTGCCGTGCGAGGAACGTCGCGACAGCGGCCGCCGCCAGGGCGATCAACGCCACGCTGGCATGGTACTGAAAATGGTCCGCTACAAACGAGTATCGCGAGTAGTAGATGTTGAAAAATCCCAAGACCGGGGCCAGAACGCCGGCAAAGATCAAGACCGCGGCCAGCGGCCCACGACCGATCCGCCCTCGTAGCGCCCACAGCGCGACGATCACAGCGATGGCCGAAATAGGCCACGCCCAGACCAAAGGGGCGCCCGTTTCGATCTGCCAGCGCGGGTAAAACAGCGTCACCGGATGGGGCCAGGCAATTTTGCCGGCGTAGAACCAGAGCGCACGGCCGGCGATGATGAACCGCGCCGCCGGCGTGTGATCGAATTCCGGGCCGCTGGCGCCGACATGGTCGGACGTCTCGATCCACAGCGTCATCAGACCCATGCCGATGGCGATGGCGAACAGTGGCAGCGTGGCGAGCACCTTCCAGGCGCGCAGACGACCCGACTTCCACCAATCGATCGCAAGCGCCACCGCCGGTAGCGTCACCACTGCGGTCTTGGCAAACAGCGCCAGCGCAAAGAGCGAGAGCGCTAATAAATACCACCAGCCCCGTTCGCGGAGCGCGGACCCAAGCGCAATCCACGGTCGACTGAACCAGCTTCCACCGGCGAGGCGATCCGCGTCAGGGGTCTCTGCGTCGACGTCGTCTGCATCTTCAGGAGGCGCAAACCGAAACAGCGCCAGCAGCGACAACAGCGCCAAGGCCATTGATAACACGTTCTTGCGCTCGGTCACCCAAGCGACGCTTTCGACTTCGACCGGATGAACGGCAAAAATCGCCGCGGCTAGCCACGCGCCCGGCACGCGCAATCTGGCAAGAAGCCACCACACCAGAAACGCGCAGGCCAGATGGAGCAACACGTTGGTCACGTGGTATCCGGCCGGATCGAGCCCCCAGAGTTGATACTCAATCCAGTAAGTGCTGTAGACGAGCGGATAATACTGTGGCAGCGATCGTGGATTGACCCACAATCGGAACAGGCCATCGGGGGATTGAATCGCGGAGTTCTTTTCGAGATAGAGATCGTCGTCCCAAACAAACCCGGCCGAGTACGCGGGGATGTAGGCGATCAACGTCAGCACAACCAGGATCACGCTCAGCGCAGCAGGAGGGATGGGCCAAAGCGCAGTTGTGTTGTGCGACTGCGTCCGGGCGACGCTATCGTCGGCGGCGCTGGCCGCGTCCGCATCTGGGTTAGGCGTGTTGTGGATCATGCGTACAACGGTTATTGGCCCGAAGTTTTTTCGCGAGCTTCGGCGGCTCGCCGCATCAGCGCCTGCGCTTCTTCCGAATCGGACTGTAGCTGGAGCGCCGCGTCGATCGTCTCGCGGGCTTGGGCCACCTGGCCATCGTCCAGCAGAACGCCGGCCAGCGTGCAGAGCAGTGAGACGTTCGTCGGTTGCAGCTTAACGGCCGCGGTCAATTGTTGCGCGGCCGCGCGTAGTTCTTTCAGCCGCCACAGCGCGTGACCGAGTGCAGTGCGAGCTTCAACGGATGACGGATCGGATCGCACGACAACTTCCAAATGGACGGCCGCCTCGCGATGGCGATCGAGCTTACTGAGCGTAGTGCCCAGACGGTAATGCGCCTCCAGGGATTGGGCGTCGTCAGCGTCTCGATCTGCCTGAGAAAGCGCCTGTTCGAAATATACGACAGCTTCTTGCGTTAGACCGGCGGCATCCAGGTCGGTCGCCATGCTCAATAGCGTGCCGGCGTCAGGCTCGCGGAGGCGAATGCTGGCATTGTAACTCTCAGCGGCCTCGGCCGGGCGGTTGGCTTTGATCAGGGCCGTTCCGAGGGCCACGTAACCTGGCCCCGTTTCCTTCAGCGAGACCGCTGTTTGCAAATGGTCGATGATCTCGTCCAGTTGACCCGGAGCGAAGCCGGACTTCGTTCCGGCTTGCAACAGGTAAAGCCCCAGGTTGAAGCGAACGGAATGATCATGCGGGTGGAGTTCGTACGCTTTCCGCAGCAGGCGCAGTCCTTCCTCAGAATCGCCGGCCGCCGCCGTGGCGACGCCGACGTTGACGTAGGAGACCCAGCTTTCGTCATTCTTGGCGATCGTGTCCTCGGCCAGCGCCACAATCGTCTCGTATGCTTTCGCGCGTTCGAAGGTCAGCCCTGCGAGCACGAGCAGCACGCATCCGGCCAGAGCGTAGCCGAGCGGTTTATTGTTGATGTTCAGACTTCGCGCGGCCAACACCACTGCCGCCGCCGCCAGCGCAATCAGACTGGCGCAGGCGTGGTATTGAAAATGATCCGAGACGAGCGAGTATTTGAGAAACGCGATCTTAAAGAATCCCAGCGCCGGCGCAAGCGTGAGCGCAAAAATCAGCACGGCGGCCAGCGGTCCCCGTCCCAGTCGTCCGCGCAACAGCCACAACATCACCAAGATCGCCGCGGCGCATGCCGGAAAGAGATACTGCCAAGGGGCGTCCGTCTGGATGTCCCAGCGTGGATAGAAATGAATCAACGGATAAGGCCACGCCACCTTGCCAGCGTAAAACAACAGCGCCCGACCGGCGATCAAGCACTTGCCGACCATGGTGAACTTGAGCGAGTCGTCTTTTAGATCCGGGTATTGATGCTCGATGTACGAGGTCGTCAGCCCCATCGCCGCGCCGATAGCAAACAGCGGCAACAGCGCCAAAATATCTTGCCGCGTGACGCGCCCACGCTTCCACCACAGGATCACCAATAGCACCGCCGGCAGCGCCACCACAGCCGTTTTGGCAAGCATCGCGGCTGTGTACAGGGCAACGGACAGGCCGTAGAAACGATTTCGATCCTGCGATGGCGCCGTCGACGACGTCTTACCGTCCTCATCCGGGCCGATCGAGGCAAACCGCAAGTAGCACAGGATGGATCCAAGCGCCAGCGCCATCGAAAGTACGTTCTTGCGCTCGGCGGCCCAAGCGACTGATTCCACACAGACCGGATGGACGGCGTAAATCGCCGCCGCCAACAGCGCCCCCGGCGCTTGCAGGCGTAAGAGAAGGCGCCAGAGAAGGATCACGCTCGTCGCGTGTAGCAGCACGTTCACCAGGTGATAGCCCAACGGGTGATCTCCCCACAGGTGATGCTCGATCCAGAAACTGGTGAAGGTCAGCGGATAGTATTGAGGAGACGCCAGCGGTACGGTCCAGATCACGGCCAGCCCACGGACCGAACGGAGCAAGCGGTTCTCCGTGATGTATTCCGCGTCGTCAAAGCCATCAATCTGCGCCGACATCGCCGGCAGGTAGGCCGCCAGTGTGAACAACACCAACGCAAAGGCCACGCCAATTGCGCGCGGGTTGAAAGACGGCGGCGGAAACTCCGTTTGTGGTCGCGGCTCGCTCATGGATCTTTCCGCGGCGTTTCGCGTGGGAGCGCCCGCGCCCGTTCGAGGTTCTTGGTGGCTTCGGCGTAATCGGGTTGCAGTTGAACGGCTTGTTCAAACTGTTGGATTGCCGCATCGACGTTGCCCAGATTGATCAGCGCTATGCCCAGGTTGTTTCTCGCCCTTGCGTCGCTGGGACGAAGGCGAACCGTGGCGCCGTAACTATCCGCAGCGCGCTGAAAGTCTTGCCGTGCGAACAACAAATTCGCGAGGGCGTAATGGACGTCCGCACGGTTGGGATCGAGCTGGATCGCCCGCTCAAAATGCTGGATCGCTTCCGCCGGATTGCCTGCCGTGTGGGCAACGCCCAAACCAACGAGCGCGTCGACCGATTTGGGATCCTGCGCAAGCGCGGCGTCCAACTGCTCGATCGCCTGATCGTTCTCGCCGAGCTGCACTAGCACGCTCGCCAGTTGGATCCGCGTAGGCATGAAGCTGGGGCGCAGACGGATGGCCTCCTGGTAATGTTTGGCGGCTTCGTCGAGTTGCTGTTGCCGCGCGCGGATGGTCGCCAATTCAAAATGCGCGCGGGCCGAATTCGCTTTGAGCTTGAGCGAAGCTTCCAGATGCTGCGCTGCGTCGTCCCACTCTTCCATCGCCACGGCTACCAGACCCAGGGCGAACTGCCCCTCCGCAGTGGCGGAGTTCGCTTCGCCTGCGCGCTGCAAATAGTCCACGGCCTCATCGCGCCGACCAGCGTCCCAGAGAATGCTGCCCATCGCCGCCAGGGAAGTGGCCTCGTTCGGATTACGCTCAAGCGCCTCCAGAAACAGAGGGGACGCCTCCGCGCTGCGATTGGCTTCGACCAGCGTCAGGCCAAGATGGACCATGACGTCGGGGTTCGTGGGATCCAATTCTCGAGCGGTTCCAAACTCCTTCAGGGCGCGCTCGAGCAATTGTGCTTTGTCGGAGGATGCGTTCGCGGATTGCAGATAAACCACGCCCAGCACATCGCGGGTTTCCGCTCGGTTGGGCTCGATCTCAATTGCGCGCTGGACCACTCCTAACGCCTCGTCAGTCCGGTTGGCCGCGACTAGAAACGACGTCAAATTGCGAGACGCCATCCAGGCATGCGGATTTTTTTCGACAATCACCCGATAAAAATGCTCCAGATCGCTGTAATCCGTCGAATGCTCGTACGTCAATCCGGCGAGCGCCAACAATAACGCGGCGCTGGCGACGAGCGCGCCGTTCCGTGTCCGAGGTTGCGCCGCCTGAGTCATTCGTCCCAGTCCCGCTCCGCTCAGCACGATCAAGGCGACGCTGGCGTGATATTGAAAATGATCCGCCACGTAGGAGTAGCGCATGTAATAGATGTTGAAAAATCCAAGCGCGGGAAAAAGGACTCCGGCAAAGATCAGCACCGCGGCCAGCGGGCCACG
>Ga0105046_10013330_pt1 | contig 12735 bp, 10 predicted proteins | sample MAT03_FD_78385 | JGI IMG/M metagenome (GOLD analysis project Ga0105046, IMG submission 78385) | Freshwater microbial communities from Lake Fryxell liftoff mats and glacier meltwater in Antarctica - MAT-03 (megahit assembly) | ecosystem: Environmental > Aquatic > Freshwater > Ice > Liftoff... | reverse complement strand
TGGCCCATCCTGTCGCGTTTGGTCTGCAGGTAGGCCTCGTTGTGGATGTTCGGCGGCGCTTCGATCTTGATCTGCTCGGTGACACGGAGTCCGTGGCCCTCGAGCCCGATTATCTTTTTCGGGTTGTTGGTGAGGATCCGGATGTCGCGCAGGCCGAGGTCACGCAGGATCTGGGCGCCGATGCCGTAATCCCGCAGGTCGGCGGGCAGGCCGAGCTTGAGGTTGGCGTCAACCGTGTCGAAGCCCTCCTCCTGGAGCTTGTAGGCCCGCAACTTGTTGAGCAGGCCGATGCCGCGGCCTTCCTGCGAGAGGTAGAGAAGCACGCCCTGGCCTTCTTCTTCGATCATCCCCATCGCGGCGGCGAGTTGCTCGCCGCAGTCGCAACGCATGCTGTGGAAGACGTCGCCGGTGAGGCATTCGCTGTGGACCCGGACGAGCACCGGCTCGCCGGTATCCACTTCGCCCTTGACCATCGCCACGTGGTGTTTGTCGTCGACCAGCGAGCGGTAACCGACAGCGCGGAAGTCGCCGAAGGAAGTCGGCAGCCCGGTCGATACGACCCGTTCGACCAGCTTCTCGTTCTGTCGCCGGTAGGCGATCAGATCGGCGATCGTGATCATCTTGAGATCGTGCCGGGCGGCGTAAGTCATGAGGTCGTTGACGCGGGCCATGGTGCCGTCTTCGTTCATCACTTCGCAGATCACGCCGGCCGGGCTGAGGCCGGCGAGCCGGGCGAGGTCAACACTGGCCTCGGTGTGGCCGGTGCGCTCCATCACACCGCCCTCCTTGGCCTTCAGCGGGAAGACGTGGCCCGGCACGACGATGTCGCGCGGGTTCGCGTTCGGCTCGATCGCGACCTGAATGGTGTGGGCCCGGTCGTGGGCGGAGATGCCGGTGGTCACGCCGGAAGAAGCTTCGATCGAAACGGTGAAGGCGGTCTCGAGAGGAGCTTCGTTCTTGGCGGACATCAAGCTGAGCCCGAGACGCTCGCAGCGCTGCGGGGTCAGGGCCAGACAGACGAGTCCACGGGCTTCCTTGACCATGAAGTTGATCGCCTCAGGGGTGGCGAACTGCGCCGCCATCACGAGGTCGCCTTCGTTCTCCCGGTCTTCGTCGTCACAGACGATCACCATCTTGCCGGCGCGAATGTCTTCGAGGGCTTCCTCGATGGTCACGAAAACGTTTTTTTCGGTCACGCTGGTGCCGCTCGTTTCCGGTTCCAGATCATGCTCGGTTTGGGACATCGTTACTTCCGCTCACTCTCTGTTGCTTGGGTATGCGCTGCATATGGTGACACCATCCGCTCGACGTATTTTGCGATCACGTCACACTCGACGTTGACGGCCTGGCGGGGCTTCAGTCCATCGAGGGTAGTGCGCCCCTGGGTTTCGGGGATCAGGGACACCTCGGCCCAGCCCTCACCACACTCGGTGACTGTGAGGCTCACACCTTCCAGGGTGATCGAACCCTGAGGCACGACGTAGTTGGACAGCTCTTCCGGGATCGAAAAACGGATGCGAAGAGAGAAGCCGTCCTCCTTCAGTTCTTCGACCCTGCCGACGCCGTCGACGTGTCCCTGGACGATGTGCCCGCCGAGCCGCTGGTCGGCCCGCAGTGCGAGTTCCAGGTTGACCGGCGCACCGGCTTCAAGGCCACCGAGCGAAGTGAGGCTGAGGGTCTGCTGCATGGCGTCGGCCGTGAAACCGGTGTCCGAAACCGAGGTGGCGGTGAGGCAGACACCGTTCACCGCCACCGAGTCGCCCAGGCCGATCTCTGGCGAGAGGCTGGTCTCGAGTTCGATGCGGACGCCTTCATCATCGGTGCTGATTGTCTTTACGTGGCCGAGGTCGGCCACCAGTCCGGAGAACATCGGGTCACCATTCCTTGAGGGTTGCGCTCATCAGTACATCTTGACCGACCGGGCTCACCCGCATGTGCGGGACGTTGATCGCTTCACTGATCAGGTCGGGCCCCTGGCCTTCCACGGCCGAGCGGCCACCACCGATTATCAGGGGTGCGACGAAGACTTCGATGCGGTCGACCTCACCGGAAGCGATCGCCGCACCGGCCAGAGTCGGGCCGCCTTCCAGCAGCATCGAGGAGATCTCGAGCTCACCCAGACGGTCGAGAGCGTCGCAGAACCTGGCGGCCGCATCGAGTCCCCGGCTGACAACAACCACGGCACCGGCGTCACGCAACGGGATGAGCTTTTCGCTCGGCGTGGTCTGGTTGGCGACGATCACGACCGGAGCGGAATCGATGTCTTCGAACAATGCCGCGCCAGGCTCCACCAGCGGGTGGGAATCGAAGACGACCCGGGCCGGCTGCCGGACTTCGCCTTCGATCCGGGCCGTGAGGCGGGGGTCATCGGACCGGAAAGTGCCGGAACCGACCGCGACCGCGTCCATCTCTGCCCGCCAGCGGTGGACCATCTGACGGCTCTCGGGGCCGCTGATCCATTTTGAGTCACCGGTGCGGGTCGCGACCTTGCCATCGAGGCTCATCGCCATCTTCAGGGTGATCAGCGGCCGGCCGGTCGCGGCGCGTTTGAGGAAATCCTGGACCAGCAGGCGGCATCTCTTCACCGCGTCGGGCTCGGCATCCCGGACCGTGATTCCGGCATCTCTGAGGATCTTCGGACCCCTGCCGTGCGTCTTCTCGGTCGGGTCGGCGCAGCCGATGACCACTTCAGCGACTCCGGCTTCGACAAGCGCATCCGCGCAGGGAGGCTGGCTGCCGGTATGGGCGCAGGGTTCGAGGGTCACGAAGACGGTCGCGCCTTTGACTTCGTTTCCACGGGCCGTGGCGTCGGCCAGGGCTTCCCTTTCTGCGTGCAGATCTCCGCGCTTGTGATGCCACCCTTCACCGATCACTTCGCCATCCCGGACGATCACGCAGCCGACCGTCGGGTTGGGGCTGGTGAAGCCCCGGCCGCGCTCTGCGAGATGAATGGCTCTGTCCCAGAACGGACCCTCTGGCGTGGGCTTATCGGCAGGCATGGGAGAATCTTGACGACTTATGAAAGTGATCATCCAGATCCCCTGCCTGAACGAGGAAGAAAACCTCCCGGCGACGCTTGCCGATCTCCCGACCGAGATCGACGGTATCGACACGGTTGAGACCCTCGTGATCGACGACGGATCTACTGATCGCACGGTGGAAGTGGCTCTGGAATGCGGTGTGGACCACATCATCAAGCTGCCGAACAACCGCGGTCTGGCGACCGGTTTCCAGGCCGGGCTCGATGCCTGCCTGAAGCTTGGAGCCGACATCGTCGTCAACACCGATGCCGACAATCAGTACTCGGGTCAGGACATCCCGTTACTGCTCCAGCCGATCCTCGACGGCCGGGCCGAGATGGTGGTCGGTGATCGGGACGTAGACGCGATCGATCACTTCTCACCGTCGAAGAAGATCCTGCAGAAGGTCGGCAGCTGGGTCGTTCGCCGCCTCTCCGACACCGAGATCACCGACGCGACCTCGGGATTTCGTGCTTACAACCGGGAGGCCGCCCTCCAGTTGCTGGTCGTCGACAACTTCACCTACACCCTGGAAAGCCTGATCCAGGCAGGCAAGACCAGAGTCGCGGTCGACGAGGTTCCGATTCACACCAACGCCAAGACCCGGGACTCAAGGCTGTTCGGTTCCACTTCCGCGTATGTGAGGCGCAACGGCCTCGCCATTCTCAGGATCTACGCTCGTTACGAGCCGCTGACCGTGTTCTCCACGCTCAGCGTCCTGGCCGGGCTGGCGGCGATCGCCGCCTGGATGCCTTTCACGCTCGACTGGATCCTGAACGGTGACCGGGACGGCCACATCCAGTCGCTGCTGCTCGGCGCGGTGCTCTTTATCGTCTCGATCCAGCTTTTCGCGCTCGGAATCATCGGGGATCTGCTGGCCGGACAAAGGGTCATGACCCAGCGTGTGTTTGAGAGAGTGCGGAGGATCGAACTGGAACTCGAGGTCGAACCGACCCATCAGCTCGAATCGCCACACGACCGCACTCCGGTCTAGACCTCACTCTTGGTACCCAGCCCAGACAACATCCCGATGACGCGGACCCACCCGTGACGGACCCCGCCCTGACGGACTCCGGTCCGGACGTCTCCAGCTCGGTCAACCGCAAGTACAGCAAGAGTGTCGGCCTGCTGACGATCGGTGTCGGCCTGACCGGACTGCTCACCTACGCCTATTTCCTGATCGCCTCGCACGACCTCTCGAAGGAGGACTACGGCGAGATCACGGTCCTCTGGTCAGCGGTATTCATCACCGTCTCGACCCTCTACCGCCCGGTCGACCAGCTGCTCTCCCGCCAGATCTCGGAGAACATCGAGCGCGGCCAGACCGACGCCGGCCCGGTCCGGATCGCGACCCGGATCCAGCTCGGGCTCGGACTCGCTTTCGCGGTGATCGCCCTGATCTTCAAAGGCCCGCTCGAGAACGGCCTGCTGGCCGGCAATGAAGTCCTCTACTGGGTCTTCTTCTCGTCGGTCCTCTTCTACGCGGCCAGCTACTTCGCCCGTGGCTACCTGGCCGGCCATCAGCAGTTCGGCCTGTTCACGGCGCTGATCCTCTCCGAGTCGGTGTTCAGGACGATGTTCGCCCTGCTGGTTGCGATCGGCATCTTTACCGGGCAATCCTGGGTCGCGGTCGGCATCGTCGCCGCCCCCCTGCTCAGCCTGCTGGTCGTACCGTTCGCGATCATCCACCGTTCACGCCGGGAGAAAGCCGAACGGGCAGCTTTCGCCGAAAAGTCCGGTGGCGCCACTGCCGAGAGCGACGATTTCTCCATGTCACATGGAGCGGGTTTCGTCGGCTCGCTGTTCCTGATCATGTTCTCCGAGCAGGTCTTCCTGAATGCCGGCCCACTGGTGGTTCGTGGCATCGAAGGGGTCGCCGCCGCCGGCTACATCTTCAACGTGCTGATGATCGCCCGGGCGCCGCTTCAGCTTTTCCAGGCGGTCTCGACCAGCATCCTTCCCCACCTCACCGCGCTCCATTCCAGCGACGAAGAAGGTTCCGAGGAGGCTTTCCACCGTTCGGTCCGCGGGGTAGCCATGGGCATCATCGCTTTCACCGCGGTCAGTGCCGTGGTGATGGCGGCGATCGGTCCACAGCTCATGCAGATCGCCTTTTCCGACAAGTTCACCTATGACCGCGAGGGGCTGCTGATCGTGACCGCCGGCATGGGCCTCTACCTGCTTTCGGTGACCATCAACCAGGCCTGTCTCGCGCAGGGGCAGGCCCGCCGCGCGTCGATCCGCTGGATCTCCTGCGCCGCTTTCTTCCTGGTCTGGACCCTGCTGCCGTTCATTTCCGACGGCAATCTGCGGGTCGAGATCGGCTTCAGCCTGACCGCCCTGATCCTGCTCGTATCACTGTTCCTGATCTACCGCAACCCGCACGAAATCACCGAGGACCTGCCGCTGGAAGGGACCAGCGAAGGAATCGAAGCCCGCCTCGCCGGCTACGAAGAGGGCAATCTCTGACAAGGCATCAAAGTCACTTCGCTCGGTAGAAGTCACTGACAGTCTCGCTGTGTGACTTGGATGGTGGTGCCTTTAGCCTCGCGCTGCTGCCGTGATTTCCTGGAAGGCCTGGGCTGGGTCTTTGGCTCCGAATACGGCTGAGCCGGCCACCAGGAGGGTTGCCCCGGCTTCAGCCATGGTTCCGGCGGTTCCGGCCCCGATTCCTCCGTCGACTTCGAGCAGGGCGTCGCCGATCAGCGGCTTCAGGCGACGGACCTTGTCCGGCGAAGTTTCGATGAATGCCTGTCCTCCCCAGCCCGGGTTCACGGTCATCGCCAGGACCAGGTCGGCCATGCCGTTCAACTCGGTTACCACTTCAACCGGGGTGCCCGGGTTGATCGCCACCCCGGCGAGGCAGTCGAGTTCACGGATCGCGCCCAGGGTGCGATGGACATGCGGGGTCGCTTCGTAATGGAAAGTGATCGAATCGGCGCCGGCCTTGGCGAACTCGGCGATCTGCTGATCGGGGCGGTTGACCATCATGTGGACGTCAAGCACCCCCCCGGCCTCGTGGACCAGGTCGGCGATGCCGGCGGCCACCAGTGGCCCGATGGTGATCGGCGGTACGAAGTCGCCGTCCATCACGTCGAAGTGGATCACCTTCGCGCCGGCATCCATCACTTCGCTGATCGCGGATCCCAGTCGCGAGAAGTCCGCCGACAGGATCGAGGGTGCGATGTGGATGCCCTTGAAGGTCTCGCGTTTGTCGGGATTGCTCATATCGGCCTCAGCATGGAGCCGCCACAGGACTGACAGGTCATGTCTTCAGTTGTACTCATTCTGGCGATGGTCTGGTGTTCACCGCAGTCGGGGCACTGGGATACAAGCTCGAACCGTGAGAGGCAGTAGACGCAGCGGAAACGGCCCGGCAACTGGGTCGGGCGCAGCCAGGGTTCCCCGCAGCCAGGGCAGGTCGGACGTTTGTCGACGGTCGTCGCCGGTTGTTCGTGTTCGTCGGCCATCGGGGCATTATCCAGTGCCGGGCGGCGAAACCGCCCGTTTCAGTCGTGCGATGAAAAAACCGGTGGTCCGATCACGGTCCGGCATCAGCTGCAGGAACCGCGAGTCGTCGCCGTCGGCCAGGTCCGGGGCGAGCGCCCCGAGGTCGTCGATTTCCAGCCCGGCCCTTTCGGCCAGCGCCAGAACCTGGGCCGAGTTCTCCCGGCTGGAGATCGTGCAGGTCGAGTAGACGAGGGTGCCACCCGGCACCAGGTATTCGGTCGCCCGGTCGAGGATGCCGGCCTGAAGTTCAACCACCCTTTCGATCACCGCCGGCGACTTGCGCCAGCGAGCGTCGGGCCGCGAAGCGAGCGCGCCGAGGTCGGAGCAGGGCGCGTCGACCAGGACCCGGTCGAAGGTCGAAAGGATCTCGCCTTCCCGGGCGTCGGCTTCGATCACGAGGCCATTGTGGAAGCCGAGCCGTTCGAGCTGCGCTGCAACTTCGCCCGCCCTCTCCTCGCTCGGTTCAACCGAAACCATGTTTCCCTGGCGTCCGACCCGGGCCGCGATCTGGCCGGTCTTGATGCCCGGCCCGGCACACAGGTCGAGGATGCGTTCGCCAACCTGTGGGTCGAGCACCTCAACCACGGCCGCGGAACCCCTCGACTGTGCGACCAGCAGACCCGCTTCGGCTGCTTTCTCGGCCTCCGAGAGATTGCCCCGGGCGATCAACAGCTCCGCGGGCGCCATCGGCCAGCCACCGCCGGCCGGTTCCAGTTCAAGATCGGGACCGGCCAGCCTCTCGATGATCTCCGCGGTCGTGGCCCGGGCCGTATTGACCCTGAGCGCACGCTCGGACGGTTCGTTCATCGCAGCGAGCAGCGACCTCGCCCGTTCCGGACCGAGCTGCTTCCACCACAGGTCGACCAGCCAGGACGGCGCCGAATGGGCAATCGCGGCAGCCTCCGGCGTGGAATCGTCGGACAGTCTTGCCGTGACCGCATCCCGCTCCCTCAGGGTCCGCCTCAGCAGCGCATTTACGAAACCCGCCGCATGGCCCGCCCCGGCCTCGCGAGTGAGGCTGACCGCCTGGTCGACCACGGCATGGTCGGGCGTGCCATCGGAGAACAGAAGTTCGAAGACACCGAGGCGCAGGGCGGCCATCACCGGAGGCTCGGGGCGCTGCCCTTTCTTCTTGATGAAACCGGAAACGATCGAGTCGACCGAGCCTTTTCGCTGCACGGCACCGTAGGCCATGCGCATCGCCTGGGATCGGGAGCGGCCTTCCAGCCCGCGGGTCTCGGCTTCGTCACGGAAGGCCACTTCGGTGTACTCGCCGCCTTCGAAGGTGCGGCGCAGCACGGCGTAGGCGGCTGCCCGCTCGGGAGTGACCTGGCTCATCGTCGCCCCCGGATCAGGCGGCCGGGGCAGCCAGGGCTGGCGGGCCGTAGCCCCTCAGGTAGGAACCGGCATCCATGGCCGTCTTGCCGGGAGGCTGGACCACGTCGAGGCGCAGGGTACGGTCGCCGCAGGCCATCAGCAGTTCCCCGTCTTCCCCGATCACTGATCCGGGCCCCCAACTCGGCCGGTCGATCACCGTCGTCGATTTCACTCCCAGACGGCCTTCGCCCTCAAGGGCCAGGTAAGCACCGATATGCGGGTTGAGCGCGCGGACCCTGTCGTGAAGTTCGGCTGCGGTCGCGGACGGGTCGAGTCGCCGGTCTTCGGCCGAGATCTTTTCAGCGTAGGTGGCGAGTTCGTCGTCCTGTTCGGTCCATTCGAGCGTCCCCGCGTCGGCGGCATCAAGGGCGCGGACCAGCAGGTCGCCGCCGATCGAGGCCAGCCGACCGGAGAGCGTGCCGAAATCTTCGCTTTCGTCGATCTCAGTGGTCTCGGTGAAAGCGACCGGCCCGGAATCAAGTCCGGCCACGAGCCGCATCACAGCGACCCCGGTGATCCCGTCACCGGCCATGATCGCGCGCTCGATCGGCGCCGCCCCACGCCAGCGCGGCAACACTGACGGATGGACATTCAGCATCGGCAGTTCCGAAAGCAGAGGCTCCTTGATCAGCTGTCCGAAAGCACAGATGGTTCCCCATTCAGCACCGTGGGCCACGATCTTTTCCCGATCCTCATCCCCGTTGACGTCTCCACTCCTGGAAAGTTCGAGGCCCAGCTCTTCGGCTTTCAGCGCCACCGGTGACGGTGAGGTCTTGCGGCCGCGTCCCTGCCGACGGTCGGGCAGGGTGACCACGAGTGATGGCCGATGCGCCGATCCGGCCAGCCTTTCGAGCACGGTCGCCGCGAACTCGGAGGTCCCGAGAAAAGGTGCGCTGCTCACGTTTCGTCGTCGCTGGGCGGCGAGTAGCTCTCGCCACGCCGCAGGGCCTTGAGGGCACCTTTGCGCTGGGAACGTTCGGTGCGATCGAGGATCAGTACACCGTCGAGGTGGTCGATCTCGTGCTGGAGGACCCGGGCTTCGTGGCCTGACGCTTCGATCAGCACCTCGGCCCCGGTCTGGTCCTGACCACGGACCCGGGCGTAGAGCGGGCGTTCGACGTCGACCACGACCCTTGGAATGCTGAGGCAACCTTCGGTCATGATTTCGACGTGGTCGGAAAGCCATTCGATCTCCGGATTGACAAGCGCCTGGGGCTGCGCGTCGGCGTTGGTCTGGAAAACGAGCAGGCGGCGAAGCTTGCCGACCTGGGTGGCGGCAAGACCGACCCCGAGCCCATCCCGCATCAGGTGGATCATGCGTTCGATCTCTTCAACCAGCGCTTGATCGAACTCGGTGATATCGGAGGCCCTGCTCTTCAGCACCGGATCGCCGTACTGGATGACCTGGGCGAGCGCCTCCTCGCGGCGGCGCATCGTATCTTCGTCCAGCTGCGAGCGGACTGGTGCTTCGTCCTCGAGGGGTTCCACCTCGACTGTCATGCTGCCGCCGGGCCCCTCGTCGATCTGTTCTTCTGTCTCGGCCATCGGGACCGAGTTTACCGGCTGCCCATGCCGCGCCGGTCACTGAGGATCGACATCGATGCTGAGGACGATCCCCTTGAAAACACGGTCGGCCAGCAGTTCTTCAACCGTTTCGTAGACCGCGTTGATCGTTTCTTCCCGGGTTGTCGACTTGATCAGGAATCGTCTGCGGAAACGATTTCGGGCGCGGAACATCGGTGCCGGCCCCAGCATCGAGGCACCTTCGGGCAATGCCGCCGTGACTTTCTCTCCGACCACCGATGCGGCCCGGTCGAGATCGGCTTCGACCTCGGCGGCCATCTGGATGCGGATCAGGGATGAATACGGCGGGTATCCGAGTACTTGCCGGCGCCGTAGCTCACCTTCAAGAAAGCCAGGCGAGTCATGGCGGGAAGCGTTGCTGATGCTCGGGGCCGCCGGCGCGAGGGTCTGGACGATCACTTTGCCGCCGGCCGCGCCTCGACCGCTGCGCCCGGCAAGCTGGGTGACCAGGGAGAAGGTCCGTTCTTCCGCCCTGAAGTCCGGGAAGCGAAGGGTCGCGTCGGCGTCGAGAATCGCGCTCAGGGTCACTTCCGGGAAATCGTGGCCTTTGGCGACCATCTGGGTGCCGACCAGAACCGCGCTCGGTGCCTGGTCAAACAGGCCGAGGATGCGCCCATGTCCGCCCGGGCCGGCGCTGGTGTCGGCGTCGAGGCGGAAAACGGGCATCGGCGCCAGGTGCTCGGCCAGCAGCCGTTCGATCCGCTGGGTGCCCGCCCCGGCCTGGGAAAGGGTCGTTCCGCCGCAGTGGTCGCAGCGGCGCGGGTTCGGCTCGGCGTGATTGCAATGGTGGCAGATCAGCTGGTCCGATTCCCGGTGGACAATCAGCGAGACGTCGCAGTTGGGGCAGCCCCAGTGGTGTCCGCAGGTCCGGCAGGTGAGCCAGGGCGCGAAACCGCGGCGGTTGATCATCACGATCGCTTTCTCCCCACGGCTGCGTACGGCGATCAGTTCGTCCATGGTCCTCGGATGGATCGGGCCGCCCCTGGGGTCGGCCTCGCGCATGTCGATCACCTCCACATTGGGCATGCCGAGACCGTCGACCCGGTTTGGCAGCTCGATCCTCTCGAGTGCCTGCCAGGTCTCCGGACGCGGCGTCGCCGTGCCGACCACGAGCAGCGCCCCGTTCACACCTGCCCGGCGACTGGCGACCTCACGGGCGTCGTATCGCGGGTCGCTTTCCTGTTTGTATGACGGGTCGTGCTCTTCGTCAATCACGATCAGGCCGAGGTGCTCGACCGGCGCAAAGATCGCCGAACGTGGTCCGACGCAGACGGTCGCTTCACCGCTCCTCAGACGCTGCCACTCGTCGTAACGCTGACCGGGGGAAAGTGCCGAATGGAGCACCGCGACCCGGTCGCCGAGGCGGGCCTGGAAACGGCCCACCGCCTGCGGTGTGAGCCCGATCTCGGGGACCAGAACGATCGCGGTCTGGTCGCGTTTCAGGACTTCTTCGACAACCGCCAGGTAGACCTCGGTCTTGCCGGAACCGGTCACCCCGGCAAGCAGGGTTTCGACCGGATGCTCGTTGTCGAGCTTCGAGGTGAGGTCCCTGACCGCCGCCTCCTGTTCATGGGTCAGTGCTGGTGCCTCGGTGGCGGCCGAGCCGACGACGCTGCCTGCGGGACGCCTCCTCACCCGGATCTCTTCCCGTTCGATCAGACCGCGGGTCTCGAGCCGTTTCAGGGTCGAGCTGTCCGCGCCGGAGCGCTCGAGCAGGTCGCGGCCGGTCATTTCGCCTTCCAGAAGCGAGGTGAGAACAGCCTTCTGTCGGGTTCCGAGCCGGTCGCCTCCGGTGAGGGCCTCGCGTCCAGCATCGGTCAGCCGGTTCAGTTTCTCGACTTTGGCCCGGGTCCGTTCGCCGCCGGTTCCCGTTCCCGGTGGCAGCATCAGGCCGAGTCCGCGGGCCGGGGTCGAGCAGTATTCACGGGCGATCCACATGCCGAGGTCGATCAGCTCCGGCGTGGTGCCACTTCCGAGGATTTTCACCGGCTCGGTCAGGCGGTCCGCAGCGATCTCGGATTCGGCGGCAATCTCGACCACGACACCGGTCAGGCGACGGGGGCCGAACGGGACTTGAAGTACGTTGCCAACTTCGATTCCCGCGAGGCGTTCCGGAATCGAGTAGTCGAACGGCCCCCGCAAGGCGCGGGCAGTCGTCAGCGGCTCTACTCGCGCGATGGACACTGGTCCAAGTTACGGAGATCGGCGGACGAACGAAGTCGTGCTCCCCACGGCGCCGCCGGTCTGGAATAAGCTGCGCCGCATGAGCTTCAGTCCAAGCCCCGGCGAACAGATCATCTTCCAGGGCCACCCCTCGTGGCGGGCAATCATCGCCTTCTACCTGAAGGGCCTCCTGATCGGCATCGTCCTCGCGCTGCTGGCCTACCTCTTCGGCGCCTCGGGTTTCCTGGTCTTCGTGATCGTCCTCGTCGTACTTGGCGGTGCCGTTCTGATCGGCTTCATCAGGCGCATGGCAACGACCTACACGATCACCAACCGCCGGCTCAACATCAAACGTGGCATCTTCGCCCGTGACATTCAGGAGACCCGCCTCGAAAGGGTCCAGAACGTCAACTACAGCCAGGGAGTCATTCAGCGCCTGCTCCAGGTCGGCGACGTCGATTTTGACACCGCCGCTTCGGACGCTGAGAACCAGTTCGTCTTCAATGGAGTGGCCGACCCGCAGGAAGTCGTCACCCAGGTGGATAAAGCCACCTCCGCCGGAGCCGCCGGATCCCACGGCCTCGGCGAGCCCTCGGGTCAGTACTGAGTAACGGTCGTCCGCCTAGGCGGCAGGAATGTGCCTAAGGATCGGTCTACCGCGGGGCTGCCCGGTGGCTCGGGGCTGGTGGGCACATCTGTCTACCGCTGGGCTGATCGCGACTGGGGCCGGTGGGTACATCGGTCTACCGCGTTGGTTGATGGTGCCTCAGGCCGGCGGACACATCGGTCTACCGCCAAGGCGGCCGGAATCTGATTAAGGAACAACCGAGAGGTTCCGGCCTGAAGCAGAGTTCACAGTTCTGAACAAGGAATCCAGGCGACATTCCCGCCTTGGGAGCTGCACGCAGCTCCCAAAGGGCACGGGTTGCGGGAAAGCCCCCTGGATTTCGAAGGGCAGCCATGTGGTCGAGAGCCCTGTTACCCCTGGGCGACCTCCAACGGACGGTTACGTCAGCCTCAGCGCAACTTCCGTCACACCCAAAATGGTTCTGGCTCGCTTTGTACCGCTATCTCCGAAATA
>Ga0105046_10013329_pt1 | contig 12736 bp, 12 predicted proteins | sample MAT03_FD_78385 | JGI IMG/M metagenome (GOLD analysis project Ga0105046, IMG submission 78385) | Freshwater microbial communities from Lake Fryxell liftoff mats and glacier meltwater in Antarctica - MAT-03 (megahit assembly) | ecosystem: Environmental > Aquatic > Freshwater > Ice > Liftoff... | reverse complement strand
GTAAGCGGTGGATATCCTGCCCCATTGACAGGATTCAGGCGGCTCTGGATTTGCGGGAGCGGAGCTCGGCCATTCTTGCCGGGGTGAGGCTGGCGATGGTTTCTTCGTCCGCTGCCTTGAGTCCGGGGAGCTTGTCTAGGAGTTCGCGCAGGTAGGCTTCGACCGGGACGCCGTGTCTCCGGCAGTTCTCGACGATGGTGTAGATGGTCGCGGCCTGGTGTCCGGCATTCTTTGAGCCGAAGAAGAGCCAGTTTTTGGCACCGAGCTTGACGGGGCGCATTGCGTTCTCGACGAGGTTGTTGTCGATCTCCAGGCGTCCGTCAGCGAGGTATCCTGCGAATTGATCCCAGTGGCTCAGGCCGTAGGAGAGTGCTTTTCCCATTAGGCTTTTCGGACGGTGTTTGGTCAGCAGCGCTTTCATGGTTGCCTTGATCCGGGCGACGATAGGGGCGGCGCGCCAGGCTCGCTCGCTTTCACGTAGCGCGGGGCCGGCCTTGGTTTCTCGTAGCTCCTTTTCAATAAAGTAAAGGTGGGCGATGAGTCGGACGATCCGTGCCGCTCCCTGGTCGGGACCGGCGTCGAGTGTTTCGATGAAGTTGCGTCGTATGTGGGCGAGGCAGGCGATGAGGCTGACCTGATCGTTAATTTTCAGATAGGAAGGATAGACTCCGTAGCCGTCGCACTGGATGGTGCCGAAAAAATCCTTGCCTATGGTTTCGACCAACTGGTCGCGCCCACGCCCGATGCCCCAATGGTAAAAGAGGCTGCCGCCGGGATCGTTGGCGACCCAGAGGTAACCGAGCTGCGCTTTTCCACTGCCGGGAACGAGGTAGCGCACCGGAGTTTCATCAATCTGGAGGTAGTTTGAGGCGAGGGTCTCGGCTCGGATTGCCTGGGCAACGGGCGCTATCACTGCGATGGCCTGCTGGATCCAGTGGATGATCAGATCGCGTGGCACGCCGAGTTTGTGACGGTGAAAAATCCCGGCCTGCCGGTAGAGTGGGAGGTGGTCGATGTATTTTCCCACAAGAAGATGGGCGAGAAGTCCGGCTGCGGGCAGTCCTCCGACAAGCGGCGTGGCTGGGGCGGGTGCGACGATGGGAGGAAGGTCTCTGCGAAGGAGGCGGCGGAACTTCGGTCTGACGATGCGGCGTTTGAAATAGCGAGCCGGGATGATGTCGAGCAACTCGGTGACTTCTTCGCCGCAGCGCTCGAAGGCATCGGGATCGGCGGCGACGAGGTCGGGAATGATCTCGGTGATTTCGACGGGGAGTTTGTCCAGACCGGTGATGCGTGAGCGATATGCTCCGCGTTTTTTCTTTTTGCCTTTGTCTGGTTCAACGGCGGCGGATGCGGCCTCCTCCGGTGCGGCCACGCCGGTGGAGGCTTCCGGCTTTCCCGGCATGTCCTTGAAGAGCAGTTCGAGCTGGGCGGGGTCGATTTTCTCACTTTTCCCTCCAAAGAGGCGGCGAATTAGGTGGTCGAGTTTTTCCTGAAGAAGACGGTTTTGCTCCTTGAGCGATTCGATCTCAAGTGCCTGCCTAGCGCATGTCTGTTCGGAGGTTTCGATAGGAAAACAGGTAGCATGGAACGAGCCAACTACTAGGTTTATCATACTTCTTTTTGAGAAAAATTCAGTTCCTCTCATACCACGGTCTCATCTCAGCGCCACGCAAGTCGATACCGTCGATTAGGAGCTGTAGCGCTTCGGGTGCGAGGCACAGGGCGGAGGCTCCAGCCTTGGAATTGGACGGCCACGAGAAAGTTCCTTTTTCCAAACGCTTGGCCAAGACGCAGACACCGGTGCGGTCGTAGTAGAGTATTTTTAGGCGGTTGCGGCGCTTGTTGGTGAAGACGAAAAGCGCACCGTTTTCGAGGCCGCGTGTGGCAAGTTGCCCGGCGATGGCGGAGAGACCGTTGAAGGATTTGCGCATGTCGTGTGGTTCGAGGGCGAGGTGGACGCGCACGCCGGAGGGGAAGCCGATCATTGGAGCGCCTCCTTCCCGTGACGGAGTGTTTCGATAAGCTTCGCGGCGAGGGGGATCTGGCAGGCGTCGGCGATGACGAGGTGCAAGCCGCAGCCGAACTCAAGGCGAAGCTGCCTCTCGGAAGGAATGCGGATTTCGATTTCGACAAAGGTCGCGTCGGCGAGGCTCCATGGATCAGGATTGGATGTGCTGGACATCCGCTCATAATCCACCTTTCGACGGTTCATGCGAGAATCAGGCGAGGGGGGAATATACTGCGCTTACCCTTCAGGACGCGTATTTTCAGAAATCCGGATGTCCTGGGGTTCCCACCCCGGGCTGGTATGAGCCGTCCCGTTGGGACGAATATGGAACGCCAGCTGGGAAGCGGGATTCCGGCCAGTGCAAAAAAGCCCCGCCCGTTAGAGACGGAGCGGGGCTTGGGAATGATTGAATCGTTAATCTTCTTAGAGTGACTCGTTTACGAGTTTCTCGAGTTTCACGATATCCGCTGCGAAGCCGCGGATACCCTGGGCGGTTTTTTCGGTGGCCATGGCGTCCTCGTTGAAGGCTAAGCGGAAGGATTTTTCATCGAGAGTGATTTTCTCGACCTCGTCCTTGTCGGCGATTTCTTGGGTGAGGCGGGCTTCGACAGGTTCTTCGGAAGCTGCGAGTTCACCGAGCAGGCCGGGGGAGATGGTGAGAAGGTCGCAACCGGCGAGGGCGAGGATCTCGCCTTTGTTCCGGAAGGATGCGCCCATGACCTCGGTCTTGTAGCCGAACTTCTTGTAATAGTTGTAGATCGCTTTCACGGAAATGACGCCGGGATCTTCGTCGCCCTGGTAATCTTTCCCGGTGGAGGCCTTGTGCCAATCGAGGATGCGGCCGACGAATGGAGAGATGAGCTGAACCTTGGCCTCAGCGCAGGCTACGGCCTGGGCGAAGGAGAAAAGCAGGGTGAGGTTGCAGTGGATGCCTTCCTTTTCGAGGATTTCAGCAGCCTTGATGCCTTCCCATGTGGAGGCAATTTTTATGAGCACGCGATCCTTGGAAATGCCTTCTTTTTCGTAGGCAGAGATGAGTTCATGCGCCTTGTCCACGGTGCCTTGCGTGTCAAATGACAGGCGTGCGTCCACCTCTGTGGAGACCCGGCCAGGAACGATTTTCAAAATCTCCAATCCGAAGAGAATGATGATACGGTCGAGGATGGCATCGGTGAGGGCTTGTCCGGAAAGGGAGCCTCCTTTGAATTCGCCGATGGCTTTGTCGATTAGAGGTCGGTATTCGGATTTTCCTGCCGCTTGTAGAATTAGCGATGGATTGGTGGTGGCGTCCTGGGGCTTGTATTCCTTCATCGCCTCGAAGTCGCCTGTATCGGCAACAACGGTGGTAAGCTTCTTTAGTTGGTCGAGTTGTGTCATGACGAGAAATGTTAAACTGTGGAAACGTAGGAAAGAACGCTAAATTTATGAAATTTCCGTCACAGTCGATGAATATTTCAGAAGCAGGGGATGAACCAAGTTTGCGATAAATAAACCAGTAGCCGCACCCGATACATCGGCGAGCCAATCGAATGGATCGTTACCGGAACGGCCGGGAGTGAATGTTTGATGGTATTCGTCGAGCGCGCCTACGATGGCAAGAATTACCAAGGGGAATGCGATACGCACAAGGGGTTTTGCCGGGAAATTTTTCCGCAGTAGAATCCACGTTCCCAGAATAAATCCGCCGCCGAGAAAGAAGCCGTAATGCAAGACCTTGTCGAGGTGAGGAATCTCTGGAGTCCCGTCCGGGAGGGTCTTTGAAAATGAGGACAGGGTATAGAGAGTAGCCGCCCAGAGGATGAACGAACCGAACCAGAACTTCGGGGCACGAAGAAGATGTTCCATATGCGTTAGGCGCAGGATGTGTCGCTTCTCGCAAAGCTAAGATCTATCGCTACACACGGGTTCAAGGATTTTTCATTTCATCTTCCAAGCGTTCTGCGAGCCATTGTTTCATCATCGATTGGTAGTTGAGGAAACGGGAGCGGGCGATGCGCTTGATGCGGGACAGCATGCGGGGATCGAAGCGGAGTGTGATGGTGGTGGACTCGCGCGAGTCTGCCTCGTGAACAGAGGCGGCCATAAGCTTCGGATCAAGCTCGTGGTTTTGCCAGAACTCGTTTTCTTCGGCTGCGTCTTCAAAGTCGGGAAGCTGGTCCCAGGATCTGATGGCTTTCATGGTTCAGCGTGTTACGTTATAGTTGCGGTCGTAGAAGCGGCGTTCGGGATCGCTCATTTCTCTAGCGGAAATAACGCGAGCAATTTTTCCGTCGGTAGTAAAGGCGATGAACAAATGCCGATCCGCGACGGTGCGGCCGAGGGCGTAATAGCGGGAGGCTCCGTCGTCGCGATCATTATCCGGAAGGAATTTGACAGAGAAAGGGTCTTCCAGGACTTCTTCCAGTTCGCCTGGTTTGATCAGACGTAGGTCGAACGGGGTGTTGATGAGATTGAGTTCCATAGTGGTCGGACTTCTGAGGTTATCAGGAATGATCTTTTAGGTGCGGAAGGATTTTGTCGAGCGCCGCTTCTGCAGAGATTCCGTGGATTTCGTGAAGGATATCGGGTTTCCCGTGTTCGATGAATTCGTCCGGCCAGCCGATGCGCTCGATCCGAGTGTTGATTCCGGCCATGTGGAGATGCTCGATGCAGCCCGCGCCAAAGCCATTGGAAAGGACGTGATCTTCGAAGGTACAGATCACTTTGCAGCTGCGGGCGACCTTTTCGAGAAGAGCGGTATCCATCGGTTTGATGAAGCGAGGATTGACTAGGGAAACGGAGAAGCCCTGCGCCTCCAGCAGATCCTTGGTTTTCTCGGCCATTTCAAAAAACGTTCCAAGACCGATGAGCGCGACATCATTGCCCTCCTGCAGGAGCTCGCCCTTGCCAAGCTCGATGGGAGCCACCGTGCCATCGGTAGGCGTGCCTGAAATGATCCCGCGAGGGTAGCGAATGGCGGTCGGGCCGTCATCATATTTATCCATCCATCTTAGCATCGCGACGAACTCGGCTTCGTTGGCCGGCTGCATGTGAATGATATTTGGGATATGGCGGAGGTAGCCGATATCGAAAAGTCCGTGGTGGGTGGGGCCGTCATCGCCGGAAAGCCCACCTCTATCCATGCACAAGCGGACGGGAAGATTTTGTAGCGCGATATCATGGACGATCATGTCGTAGGCACGCTGCATGAAGGTGGAGTAGATGGCGAGGAAGGGGCGCATGCCTTCCGCTGCCAGTCCGGCTGCAAAGAGGGCTGCGTGTTCTTCCGCGATGCCGACATCGAAGTAGCGGTCTGGAAGTTCTTTCTTGAACGTTTCCAGCTTGGTTCCGCCAGGCATGGCCGCCGTGATTGCCACGATCTTTTGATCGTCGATGGCCAGATCGGTAACCGTTCGTCCGAAGATATCGGAGCAGGTAGGCGTTGCCACTGTATCGGTTGATCCATCCTCGATTTTGTATGCGCCGAGGCCATGGAATTTGCCGGGGTTATCGAGCGCGGGTTGGTATCCTCGGCCTTTCTCGGTGATGATATGCAGGACGACAGGTTCGTTGAGCGTCTTGAGATGCTCGAAGGTTTTGACGAGCAGCGGAAGATTGTGGCCGTCGATGGGGCCGAAGTAGCGGAGTCCGAACTTTTCGAAAAGGACGTTCGGGAAGATGAGGTTTTTCGCCCCTTCCTCCACCCTGTGCGCGATTTTCCTGACTGCCTTTCCAAGCAGTTTTTCTACGAAATCAGCCGCGCTCGTGCGCACTGCGGAGTAGGTAGAGTGGGTTTGGAGCGCGTTGAAATAGCGGGCGATGGCTCCCACGTTCTTGTCGATTGACCATTCGTTATCATTGAGGACAACGATGAACCTTTTGGTGGTTTCCGCGATGTTGTTGAGAGCCTCGAGCGTGGGGCCGCAGGTGAAGGCCGCATCTCCGGCGACGGCGATCACGTGATTGTCACCACCGGAAAGATCGCGAGCAGCGGCCATTCCAAGGGCAGCGGACAATGCAGTTCCGGCATGGCCGGCTCCGTAAGCATCGTGCTCGGATTCGGTGCGGAGAAGAAATCCGTTAAGCCCTTTGTAGGTACGGATGCCACCGATTGTGTCCGCGCGGCCGGTAAGCATCTTGTGGACGTATCCTTGGTGGGAGACATCGAAGACGATCTTGTCGGCAGGTGTTGAGAAAACGGAATGGAGGGCGATGCTGAGTTCGACAACACCGAGGTTCGGGCCGAGGTGTCCACCAGTTTTCGAGAGGCAGTTGATCAGCTTGTCACGCACCTCCGAGGCAAGCGAAAGCAACTCTGCATCGGAGAGGTTTTTGAGATCTTCCGGGGATTTGATCGAGGCAAGAAGGTTGCTGCCTGGCGCTTGGCCGGTTGCTCCAGAGGAAGGGGTTTCAGAAGAGGCTGATGTCATTATCGTCGTCGGGGTCTTCGGTATCTTGGCGCGAAGCTGTGTGTGAAGGAAGGGTTTCGGCACCTTTTCCTTCATTATTGGAAAGGGTGATGAGTTCGATGCGTTCGCGTGCTGCAGAGAGGACAGAATCGCAATGTTTCAGAAGGGCGGAGCCGGCTTCGTACTGGGAGACTAGGTCTTCAAGGGGAAGCTGCTCGCTCTCCATGGATTCTACAATACCCTCAAGTTTCCCAAGCGCATCCTCAAAACTAAGGGCGTTACCGTCCGGGTCTTTTTCTGTTTTTCTGCGTATTGGCATTCGCTGTAGGGTTCAATTCGACTCCGTGCGGAGCGGGCGATCGGAATAATACACCATGTCCATCCCTAACATAGGGGCGCGGTATGGGTAGCGGCGGAGGATCTCCTCGATTTTCTGATCCTTGTCGTAAATCGTAAGTCCAGGCGGATAAGTGGCGAGGAAAACCTGGCCATCGAGGACCAGTGAGGTGAAGTCCTTGTATTTCGCTGCGACCGCTGCCGCAGTTCCCGAGCCATGGGAGGAAGGGGAGATGTGGATACCGGTAATGGGTGTTTTCAGAGTGGCGGCCTTGCGCTCTAGATCCACGAAGTCCGTCCGGTTCTGAGGGAGCCAAATGGACATGCGATCGGAATACCACGCGATTGCCCATGGCTGGTCGGAGAAACAGATCTGGGATTCTGAGAGCCATTTTTTAGGGCCTAAGGTCAATACCGGGGCAAAGTAAGGAGGCCAGTGAGGGACTCCGCCGCGGTCTTTGTTGTTCAAGCCCATCCGGACTTTCATCGGCAGGGAAATGATCATCGGCAGGGCACAGATCGCGATGATAATCATATAGTGTACGTTGCGCAACATGGGTGCGGAGGTCACGATAGGCAGTCTGCTCCAAAGGATGGAAATGAAAGCGATACCGTAAGCGGTCATGAGCGGGGCGAAGAGGAGGTGGAGCTGGTTGGGATCCAGTGGGGTGGTGCTCACCCCGAAAATCGAGAGGCCGAACGCGGTGAAGGCAAACATTAGCAGAATAGCCCACCTAAAGTTCGCGATCGAAGGGCGCTTGAACGGGTGCATCAGCGATATAAAAAACAGGGGAGCCACGATAATCCCGCCGAGGAAGGGAATGAAGCTAGTGGTTTGCAGCAAGGTAGTTTTCACGATGCTGGAGAAAAATCCTCGGTCAAGCAGGGGCGATCCTTCCAAGCTGGTTCCCCGCATGACCTGATCCTCGTTGCCTCCGCCTAACCCGTTGTAAAGATTGAGGAAGGCCGTGCCAAACGGGGTTCCCGTGATTCCCAGATTGCGGTATATTATGAACACGGACGGGATGATTAGGACGAGGAGTATGCTGATTCCCACGATGCCGCGCGGGCGGAAAGCGACGGCTGCAAAAATGATGTAACCAAGAGCGATCCACACGGCGAGGTAATGGGTCATTGCCAAGAGGGTGAAAAATACTCCGGCGATAAGGGCGGGGGCGAAGGGGCTGCGACCCTCGCTGGCGTCCTCCACTGCCTTATAGACAAAGTAAAGGGCACAAGAGAAAAGCAGGAGCATCAGCATCTGGGGCAGTCCGCTGAGGGCGTAGTTCCAGAAGGTATCGCTAAAGAGCATTAGAATCGCAGTGACCCCGGCAATTTTGGGATCAAAAATTCTAGAGATCAGTAGATAACTCACGCCTATCGCCAAAAGGAAACACAGGGTCGAAACTGTTGCGATGACCCGGTCTAGCGGGAAGATCACCTCATTGTTATCCATCGTCCATTTCTCCGGGTTGTCGGCTCCGACCATTTTAAGGACCGCTGCGGTGAGAAGTGGATTCAGGGGTGAGTGATAGGTGTCTTTGAAATTGGTGAAAGGGACAGGATTTTGTTTGTGTTCGCTTGCCTCGCCGTATGCCACGGGGCGGATGAACTTGGTCGCAAAGCCGTTTCCGCGGGCGATTTCTCTGGCGATCTGTGCCTGATCCATCGCATGCGGGGAATTCAGTCCGCGAAATAGGGTGAAGAGGTTTCCAATGGTTAAAATGATGAGGATCAGGACGAATAGGCTCCTTCGGATCAGGATCCCTGCGTCAAATTGGGTATGTGCGTTACTCATGCGGTGGGGAGAGGGGATATGCTATTGGGACGGAAACTTAAAGCCCTAGTTCCTTGATTTTTCTCTGCAGGGTCCGACGACTGATACCTAAAAGGTCGGCCGCTTGGGTGCGATTCTCGCCGGTTTGCGCGAGGGCGCTCCGGATGGCGTGCGTTTCGAGATTATGCAAATTGAATCCCGCAGGATCGACAAGGGCGATTTTTGCGGATCGGGGTGACGCAGCTTTGTTTTCCTGCTCCCTGACAAAGGCCGGCGAGTGGCTGGCACGGATCTCCGTATCGTTGGACATCACCACGCCGTGCTCGATGGCGGTTCTGAGTTCCCTCACGTTTCCTGGCCAGGAGTAGCTTATAAGTAGATGTAGCGCCTCATCGCTGAGAGGTTTGACCGGACGCTCGTTTTCCTCTGCGAATTCTTTGAGAAACGCATTCGCCATCAGCACAATGTCCTCCGGCCTGTCTCGCAGGGTCGGCATGCGGATGGAAACCACATTCAGGCGGAAATACAGATCCTCACGGAATTTCCCCTCGTCCACCATCTGGCGGAGATTGCGATTGGTGGCTGCGATGAGGCGGACATCGACCTTGATGGGCGAGTTCGATCCCACCCTTTCGATCGACCGCTCGGAAAGTGCGCGCAGCAGCTTTACCTGAGTCGTGGGATCAATCTCTCCGATCTCGTCAAGAAACAAGGTACCGCCATCCGCCTGCTCGAAGCGCCCGATGCGGCGTTGGGACGCGCCGGTGAAAGAGCCTTTTTCGTGGCCGAAGAGCTCGGATTCTAGGAGTTGGGGGGAAAGCGCGGCGCAGTTCACCACCACCAGTTTCGAGGCGGGACGTCCGGAAAGGTGGTGGACGGCATGGGCGACGACTTCCTTGCCAGTCCCCGACTCTCCTTCGATGAGGACAGTGGCGCGGGTAGGTGCGACTTGCTCAATGAGCTCGGTAACCTGTTTGATCTCCTGGGATTTCCCGATCAGGCGGGAGAGGCTGCTCCCCTTTTTTACCTGTTTGGTGAGCTGGACGTTTTCAGATTCCAAGGTGCGGGAACGGAGCGCACGCTTGAGGAGCATTTCCACTTCATCAAGGTTCAGCGGCTTGGTAACGAAGTGGAATGCGCCGCGCCGCATGGCTTCCACGGCCGTGTCCACGGAGCCGTAGGCTGTCATCATCAGGATCACGGGGGGATCGGACAACTTCGAAGCGGAGTCGATGAGATCCATCCCGGAGTCCCCGCCGAGCCGCAGATCGGTGAGGAGGAGCTGGATGTCCCCGGTTTTCAGGATGGCGGTTGCCTCGCTGTTGTTTGCCGCGGTATATACTTCGAAATCTTCTTCCAAGGCACTGCGCAGCCCTTCGCGGGTGGCGCGTTCGTCGTCAACGATGAGGAGGGTGGGTTGCAAAACTTTGAACTTTGAATTTTAAATTCGACTGAAGACCGCCATGCTTCATGCGTCGATGGTGGGTGAGGGGAGGAGTCTTGGCGAGGGTGCGGTGTGGGGGAGGTGGATGAGGATGCTGGTGCCTTCGTCGGGCTGGGACTGGATCTCGATTTCACCGCCGTGCTCCCGGATGATGCGGCGGACGATGAGGAGGCCGAGGCCGGTGCCGGAGGTTTTGGTGGTGCGGTACGGCTCGAAGAGGCTGCCCATGTTTTCCGGGGGGATGCCGGTGCCGTTGTCGGAAATGGCGATGAGGAAATCGGTATCGGTAGAGCGGGTGCGGATATCGATGCTGCCACTTTCTCCGGAGATGGCCTGGTAGGCGTTGCGGAGGAGGTTGTAGAAAACTTGCTGGAACTGGTCGGGATCGATCAGGGCGGCGGGAAGTTTTTCGGAAAGGTCGAGGTTCACCGTGATCCCGCGGGAAGCGATTTCCGGCTCAAGGAGGGTGAGCGTCTGGTGGAGCACCGCGTTGAGATCGCGGGCTTCGCGGCGGGGGATGGTGGGGCGGACGGCGTGTAGGAACTGCTTGAGGATCGTATCGAGCCGTTGGATTTCCTGGCGGGCGGTATCCACATGTTCCGTGAGTTGTTTGCGATCCGCGGGGGCGAGTTTGCGGAGCTTGCGGTTAAGAAGCTGGAGGTGGATGTCGAGCGAATTGAGCGGGTTACCTATCTCATGGGCAACGCCTGCGGCCAGAAGGGTGAGGGCGTTCAGGCGCTCGGATTCCAGGTTCTCCTGGGTTTCCGCGTGGGAGCTGGTCAGATCGCGCACGAGCATGACATGTCCCAACGGAAGCTCGTGGTTTTTGGCATCGTCGATGGGGGAGAGGTAGAAATTCAGGAGGCGGTGCTCCGGATAGAAAATCTCGATGTCGCGGGAAACCGCCTGCCGGGATTTCGCGAGGGTGATTGTGTCGATACCCCGGATTTTCGAGGAAAGCTTTTCCCCAAGGGCATTCGAGGGATCAAGTCCGAAAAAGCGGCATGCCGCACGGTTCAGGAACATGATCCTGCCATCCGGATCGAGGATGATGAGACCTTCCTGCAGGGCTTCGAAGACATTTTCGAGAAAGCCTTTTTCCTGGATCAGCCGGGTGACGATCTGCTGGATCTCGCCCGGCTCGACGCGGTCGAGACGGGAGACGAGCTTTTCAAGGAAACCGGACTTCACGCGGCTCAGGATGGGTGGGGGCGGGGCGGAAAGCGAACAAGAAACGAACAAGAAAAAGCCCGTCATGACTGTCGCAGGATGCCGCTGGTAAGGACTTTTGCCCGCAGACCGCCCCGGAAATCCTCCTTTAGAAAAGTCTTGGCTCCCTCGTCGATTACCCGGTCCATCCAGTGGCAGGGGCGGCATTCCTGCGTCCCCTCGAACTCGATTCCCTGCAAGGTGAATTTCCTGCCTATGCATGATCCAAGGTCGATGCCGGAGACGACGAGGTTTCTCCGGAACACGGAAGCAGGGAGTTCCGGAAGGCGGAATTTTTCGCGCACCGCTTCGACGACCGCGAGATCGAAGAATGTCACCTGGCCTTTGAAATCCGCGCGGAAGCCAAAGTAGCGGTCGCCGCGCAATCCCATTCCGGCGACGCATTCGACCTCCCCGGGTTCGCTGACGCCATGGCACATACGTCCCTCGCCCCGCTTGCCCCAGTAGTCGTGGCCTTCGGAGATGTAGATGTGGTGGAGGGCAGGATCATCCATGTTTCCTGGGGAACCTTCCACATATCCCGATGGGATGCAGGCGAAAAATTCCCTGGCCTGGTCCGTTGACCGGGCACGTATATGACATGATGTGTTTCAGCATATGAGAAAACTGGGAAGACTGGCAGTGATCGGGAGCGGGCCTTCCGCTCTATATTTTCTGAAACATCTGCTGGACGGCTGCGGGACCTTAGGTGAATCGCTCGAAGGGGTGGTGGTGTTCGAGAAGACGGATCTCGCGGGATACGGAATGCCGTATCATCCTGAAACGACCGACCGCTACAACCGGGCGAACATTTCCTCGGAAGAGCTGCCGGAGCTGCCGGAAACCTTGTTTGACTGGCTGGAGGGAAGGGATGCGGGGGAACTCGCGGGGTGGGGGATTGCAAAGGCGGAACTGAGCGAGTCGGAGGTGTATTGCAGGCTCGCGCTGGGGAGTTATTTCCACGCGCAGTTTGTGGAGGTGGTGCGTCGGCTTCATGAGGAGGGGGTGGGGGTGGAGGTGAGAATTTCAAGTGCGGTGGTGGATATTGCGGATGGGGAAAGGGTCGGGGTTTCCGTGGAAGGCGGCGGTGGTGGTGGGTTCGATACGGTGGTCATAGCCAGCGGTCATGCATGGCCGGGGAGTGACAGGCCGGAGGAGGGATTTTACGCCTCACCATGGCCGATCTTCAAGCTGCTTGCGGAGGAGAACGGTTTCCTGGATTTCCCCATCGGGACTTTGGGAGCGTCGCTGAGCGCGTTCGATGTGATCTCGTCCCTGTCGCACCGCCATGGGGAGTTTTTCGACAAAGACGGACAGCTTGCCTTCAGGGCTCACAAAGGAGCGGAAAATTTCCATGTGGTGATGCATTCGTCCGAGGGCTGGCTTCCGCATCTGCAGTGGGATCAGGTGGAGCCTTTCCGGGAAATATACAGGCACGTGACCCGCGAGGAGTTGCTCGCAATGCGCGGCGAGAACGGCTTCCTGCGGTTGGAAACGTTTTTCGACCGGGTCTGCCGCCCGGCGCTGGTCAAGGCTTTCACCGCGGACGGGATCACCGGGGTGGCCGGTAT
>Ga0105046_10013326_pt1 | contig 12737 bp, 10 predicted proteins | sample MAT03_FD_78385 | JGI IMG/M metagenome (GOLD analysis project Ga0105046, IMG submission 78385) | Freshwater microbial communities from Lake Fryxell liftoff mats and glacier meltwater in Antarctica - MAT-03 (megahit assembly) | ecosystem: Environmental > Aquatic > Freshwater > Ice > Liftoff... | reverse complement strand
TGACCAGCGTGGGGGAAAAGACCGGTAGTCCGCCGCTGGTAAAGATTCCGCTGGCTGCGCCGGACGACATTCGCAAGCGCGACGAGCGCAAACGTCGCATCGACGAACTCACAGCGCAACTCGCGCAGATCACCGCCGAACCAGCCCGCGCGGAAGCGACCGCGGCGCTTGAGAAACTGAAAGCCAACGAACCGCCACCGCTGGATTATGCTAATGGCGTGCAAGAAGGGGGCGTGCCACAAACCGCGCACGCCGGCATCCACGACGTGGCCGTTCATCTGCGTGGGCGATACGACCGCTTGGGCGCCGTCGTTCCGCGCCGGTTTCCCGTCATTCTGGCCGGCGACAAGCAGCAGCCCATTGGCAGCGGTAGCGGGCGATTGCAACTGGCCCAATGGATCGCCAAGGCCGATAATCCGTTGACGGCGCGGGTGATGGTCAATCGGATTTGGCAGCATCATTTTGGCCGCGGAATTGTCGCCACGCCCGGCAACTTTGGACAACAGGGCGAGCGGCCGACTCATCCCGAATTACTGGACTGGTTGGCGATGGAGTTCGTTCGCTCAGGCTGGTCGATCAAGGGAATGCACCGCGCGATGATGCTCTCAGCCACGTATCAACAAGCGAGCGTGCCAACGCCAGCGACCTTGGCGGCCGACCCGGAAAACAAGCTATTCGGCCACATGCGGCGCCGTCGTCTGGACGCTGAAGAAATCCGCGATGGGCTGCTCGCGGTTAGCGGGCAGTTGGACCTGACGCTGCGCGGGCCGGCCATTCGCGACACCAATGCCCCTCGCCGCACGTTGTATCTGATGACCGTTCGTTCTGACCGGGCGACGTTTCGTGAATTATTCGACGCCGCGGATCCCACAGCCGTGATCGACGAACGCAACAGCTCGACCGTGGCGCCGCAGGCTCTGTATCTATTGAATCATCCTTTCGTGCAGGATCGCGCGGCGGCGCTGGCTGCGCGCGCACTCGCCGAGGGGCCGGCGGAAGAGCGTGCCCGGATCGATTGGCTCTATCGAGTTCTCTACGCACGCCCAGCGGAAGAGCCAGAAACCGAAATCGGCGTCGCGACGCTCGCCGCCACGCGAGCGCACTCTCCGGCGGCCGACGCGGAACGCCTCGCCTGGGAACAATACGCACACCTGCTTCTGTGCGCGAACGAAATGATCGTGGTGGATTGATGACCGACATTAAAAACAACCTTGTCCAGTCGCCCATGGCGTTCGACCGGCGGACAATGCTCGCCCGTCTGGGGAGCGGATTCGGGATGCTGGCGCTGGCCGGTCTGACGGCGCAGCAAGTCGCCGCGGAGTCCCCAGCGACAAGCCCGCTCGTGGCGCAACCGCCGCAGTTTCCCGCCAAGGCCAAGCGGGTGATCTTTTTGTTTATGTCGGGTGGGCCGTCGCACGTCGATCTGTTCGATCCCAAACCGCGTTTGACAGCCGATCACGGCAAGCCGCTTCCGTTCGAAATGCCAAAGCTGCAACGCACCAAGACAGGCGCGTTGCTCGGCTCGCCCTGGAAATTCGCCAAACAGGGCCAATGCGGCACGGAAGTCAGCGAGTTGTTCCCGCACCTGTCGAGACGCATGGACGACATCTGCCTGATCCGTTCCATGGTGGCGGACAATATCAATCACAACGGCGCTTGCTTGCAGATGAACACCGGCGAGCAGGCGTTTTCTCGCCCCAGCATGGGTTCTTGGCTGCTGTACGGCCTGGGGAGCGAGAATCAAAACCTACCGGGTTTTGTCGTGATCAGCCCCGCGCAGCCGGCGCAAGGGGCGCCGCTATGGGGTTCCAGTTTCTTGCCGGCGGCGTATCAGGGGACGCTGGTTGCCGACCTGAAGAATCCGATTGCAAATCTGCAAAATGCCCACGTCGGATTGACCGAACAGCGTCGCCAGTTGGACGCGCTGCGCAAGCTTAACGAGCTTCATCAGGCGCGGCGCGACGCTGATAGCCACCTAACCGCGCGCATTGCCTCGTTCGAGTTGGCGTTCCGTATGCAGGCCGAAGCGCCCGAGGCGTTTGACGTTGAGCGCGAGCCTCACGGCGCGCACGCGGATTATGGAATCGGCCAGCCGGCAACGGACATCTTCGGCCGGCAGTGCTTGTTGGCCCGGCGACTGGCGGAGCGCGGAGTCCGTTTTATCCAGGTCTACCACACACAAACGGCCGCAAGGTCCAGTTGTCAGCTCTGGGATCAACACAGCGGGCTGAAGGCGGAACTACCGAACAACTGCGCCGCCACGGATAAACCGATCGCAGCGCTCTTGGCGGATCTGAAAGCGCGCGGCATGTTGGAAGATACCCTGGTGGTGTGGGGTGGCGAATTTGGTCGCACGCCAACCGCCGAAGGCAATGATGGCCGCGAGCACCATCCATTTGGATTCAGCATGTGGATGGCCGGCGGCGGAGTCCGCGGTGGTATGGCTTACGGCGCCACCGACGACTACGGCTGGCACGCCGTCGAGAAGCGAGTCCACGTCCACGACCTGCACGCTACGATCCTACGGCTAATGGGCATCGATCATACGCGACTCACCTACCGCTACAGTGGGCGAGACTACCGTCTGACAGACGTCCACGGCAACGTTGTACAAGACATCCTTGCCTGATCCGCGGCCAGCGCGCTTCAATCTCGGCAAATAGAAAAACGGCCAGCGCGATATTCGCGACTGGCCGTTTTCCTTGAAATCACAAGTCGAACGTCAAGTAATCTTCGAACTCAGATTACTTTTTGCGTCGGCGGACCGCCAACATCGCAACCACGCCCAAGCCAGCCAGGACCATCGTGCTGGGCTCCGGCGTCTCGACCACGGTGAAGTTGGTCTCGCTGATCAGCTTGCCGTTCAGCGCCAGGTTTCCGGTGACCAGCGTATTGAGCGGGGCCGGTAGGGTCGACAGCGGAATCGCAAAGTTCACCGGAACTGTAAGCCGCAGCTTGTTGGGCGAGAGGATATGTTCCAGCGTCCCCAATCCTGCGCCGGAATTAGAGAACGTCGTCGCCGGCAGCGGCGTCGAAAAGCCAAATCCTAGGCTCGTCGTAAATCCGCTGAAAGACTGCGACGTAATCAGATTGATCCCTTGCGCGGCGAGCGTGGTTTTTAACGTCGGTAGCGCCAAGCCGAGCGCAAACCACGTCACAATGTCATCTTGCTTGAGCACGACATTTAACAACGTGTCCGAAGTCCCAGTGATATTGATCCCCAGTGTCGAGGCGTCAAACGTCTGCGGATACGAAGCGAAGGGGCTCAACGGGATCGCCGCGGCATGAGTCACGTCAATCGAGATGTCTCGCAGCGCCACGTTCAGGTCGATCGAGGTGAGCGTTCCCAAGTTCAGCATTGTTCCAGCGGGCAGGCCGAGCAACGTGCCGTCAATCGGAGGAATCACAATCGACTGGGGCGTGGTGACCTTGAGACCGTAATCACCAGGCCCTTGGGCAGCGAGTACGCCAGTATTAACGTTCGGAGGGCCGGGCTTCAGTTGCAGATCCGAGAAGAGGCCGCGCGTGTTGTTGGCAACCGCGGTACTGCCGCCTTGGAACTTGATCCACTGTTGCGAAACGTCGGTCAGAATCTTGCTGTCGGTCGAAGCAGTGTCTTGATAAATGGTGGTCAAGCTTCCCAGTCCGTTCAAACCGCCTGCGGCAATTTGCGGACCGGAGGTCGACGTTCCGCCAAAGAGCTTGACGTCCGCCGTCATGCTAATGCGACTCTGTAATGAGGCCGTGGGATTGACCACCTGCATGTTTAAGCTTGTCGCCAACGCGGAAGTGGCGCTCACGCAAGTGAGTGCAATGCCCAAGAGCACGTGCCGAAAGCACGCGGGTCGAAGTCCAGAGATCATCTTCATTAGCAAGCTCCTAAGTGTGCAACTTTTAAACGAATACCACGCCGCCGCCAACCGGGCCGCAGCTTAAAATTGGCGCCAACCGAGAACTGGCCCCTCCGAAGGTGCTATGCCATTTGCGATAGGCCACCGGTCCCATAAATCCAAGGCAATCGATATGATCGTTAGCAAATCCATAAGATGCAAGAGATAAGTCAAGGCAAAAAGCGGGATCTCTTCGAATTGTCCTCATTTGGGGGATGGGTTCGCTTTTTGAACTCAGCCTCGTGCCGATCGTCGGCGCGTATCCAGGGGCTTGGCTCCCACGTTGGAACTACAGCGTGAGCGTGTCCACTCAGTGAGCTCACCCGCGATCCCTGCTTTACAGTCCTCCGTCATTCACAGATACTGGCCGTTTCCCGGTCGACGGCGGATCGTCGCCTGGCAGGCGGGGCGTACGACGACGGAGCGACTGCGCCATGGCACGGCTGTCCATGAACGAAATGACCACCTATCGATGGTCGTTTGAAGAAGACGTTGCGCAATATCAAATCGCCGGCTTCAGGGCGATGGGTGTATGGCGCCAAAAACTGTCCGATTACGGCGAGGAAAAAGGGATTGATCTGCTCCACGAGAGCGGGATGTCGGTCAGCAGCCTGCTGTGGGCCGGCGGATTCACGGGGAGCGATGGTCGCTCGTTCCGCGACAGTTTGGAAGACGCCTTTGAGGCAGTCCGGTTGACCGCGGCGATGTCCGCCGCCTGCTTGGTGGTCTACACCGGCGCCCGCGCCGGCCATACCCATAACCACGTCCGGCGGTTAGTGCGAGACGCTCTCAAAGAGATCTGCTCGTTGGCCAGCGATCTGGAAGTCCGGCTAGCCATTGAGCCGATGCACGCAGGTTGTGCTGCCGAATGGACGTTTCTGACCACGCTCGACGACACGCTCGCTCTGATGGATAAAGTCGGGCATCCGTCGTTGCAACTGGTGTTCGATACCTATCATTTTGGCTATCAGGACGACGTGCTTGAACAAGTCGAACGTCTCGCGCCACGAATTGCTGTGGTCCACCTGGGCGACGGCAAGGAACCACCGCAAAAAGAGCAGAACCGCTGCCGGCTGGGCGAAGGAAATATCCGGCTCACGGAGATCGTCGCCGCACTGGTCCGCGGAGGTTATGACGGTGACTATGAAGTAGAATTGATGGGCGAGGACATTGAAACAGCGTGCTACAAGTCGCTGCTCGACCAATCGATGCGCGCTTACATGGCGTTGGTGTCGGCCTGAAGTAGAGAAAACCGATACCCGTCTAAGCTGACTGCCTTTCCGGTTAACGGTCGAATGGATTGGCGGCTCCGCCAGCGCAGTCGCCTGCCGCATTTCGACGAAGGCTGACGCCGCCGCGTCCAACGTACAATTACCGTGATTTTGCTACCGCTACGGTAGCGTCGCACAAAAAATGGAATGAAACAGAGATGATGCAGTTTCGCACTCGGGCGATCCACGTTGGACAAGAGGTCGATCGGAGCACCGGCGCCGTGGTGCCGCCAATTTACATGGCGACGACTTACGTTCAACCGCAGGCCGGCGTCGCGGCGGATTTTGACTATGCGCGAACCGCCAATCCCACGCGGCGCAATTTTGAGACCACGCTGGCCTCGCTCGAAGGGGGCTGCGGCGCGCTCGCCTTCGCCTCGGGCATGGCCGCCACGCACTGCGCAATGATGCTGCTTGTGCCGGGTGATCACGTGGTCGCAAGCTCGGACCTCTACGGCGGCACGTATCGATTGCTGAACAATGTGCTCAATCGGATGGGCGTAACAGTCACTAACGTTCCGACCAGTGTCATGGCGGAAGTCGAAAAGGCGTTTACGCCGCAGACCAAATTGCTCTGGATCGAAAGCCCAGGTAATCCGCTGATGTCGATCACCGACGTCGCGGCCTGCGCCAAGCTGGCACATGCGCGCGGCGCGATCCTAGGCGTGGACAATACGTTCGCCACACCCGTGCTGACCCGTCCGCTGGAATTAGGCGCGGACATTGTCATGCATTCGGCAACGAAATACTTGGGCGGTCATAGCGACGTCCTTGGCGGAGCGCTCGTCGCGCGCGAGCCGGCGCTACTGGAGCGTTTGCACTACACACAAAACGCCACCGGCGCGGTCATGGCGCCCCTGGAGTCTTACCTCTGCTCGCGCGGCCTGAAAACGTTGCAACTGCGCGTGTTGGAGCAATGCCGCACGGCGGCCAGAATTGCCGACTACCTGCAAGGCCACAAGCGCGTTCGCCGCGTCCTCTATCCTGGCCTCCTATCGCACCCAGGGCATGATCTGGCCGCCAGGCAGATGGAGGGGGGCTTTGGCGCCATGCTCAGCTTTGAAGTCGACGGACAGTCCGAGCACGCCCGCAGCGTCGTCGAAGGGGCGAATCTGATGCGTCTGGCCGTCAGCCTGGGCGCGGTCGAATCGCTGATTTCGCAACCTGCGACAATGTCGCATTCCAGCTACGAGGCCGCGGCCCGCGCCGCCTGGGGAATTAGCGATGGACTGATCCGATTGAGCATTGGCCTGGAAGCGTTCGAAGATCTGCGTGATGATCTCTCGCAGTCCATCGACCGCGCCTTTGGCGACAAATAGCCCCACTGCTAGCAATGTTTCGATCGCTGCAGGCCATCCAGCAGCTTGGGTAAACCAGCGAAACCTTTCTGGTCGCGTCGATTTTGACGAAAGTTCCGGTTAGAGGATTACCGATAGTTTGCCTGCATCGATTCTCTCGCGCTCGCACGGCTTTGGGTCGTGCGCCGCAGAGGGGCGCTAAAGGTGAGCCAAAATGAATTCTACTCGGGCGGCTATCATCGCATGTTTCGCGAGCGTAACAGCGTGGGGACTGCTGGCGGCGACCGCTAGCAGTCTGGCGCTGGCGCAGTCTCGCGATAACCCTGGCTATGCAACGCAGCGCGACACTCGCGAAGTTCGCGATCGCTATTACGAGGAAGACCGGCGTGCTTACGAACAAGCCCGTCGTTCTTCCCCGGATCGCCGTCCATCGCCGCCGCGCGATCACGCGCACGCGCCTGGTGATGGTCATGATCATGGCCCCGCCCTCCGCTCACCGGCGGCCGGAAACGCCAAACCAAGCAGTCAGCAAGACTGGCGTCCACGCGGTTCCGCGGAGCAGCCAAAGCGGGACGACCGCCGCGCGGAAGCCCCGCGTCGAACAAACCCTGCCCCCTCGCGCGACGAAGTCCGCAAAACCGCTTACCAGGATGAAGCCCCGCGCAAAGCAACTACCGAGCCACGCGAAGAGTCTTACGATTGGCATCCCGGCCGAGACCAGGCGCCGCGTGTGAAGCCTACCGCGCAAACCGAAGCCCCGGCGTATCGACCGTCAGACGCCCGATCCTCCGCGACTTCACCTGATGACCGTCGCGCCATGGCGCCCCCGCCGGAATATCGCGAGCGGGACTATCGCGAAACCGACCGCGTTATGGACGCGGATCGACGGCCTGCTCGCGATCGCGCAGGCGAACCGATCTTCATGACGCAGAAACCGCGCCCACGAGGCGCCTATCGGCCCACCAGCGCGAGCAACACGTATGAGCTACCGGCCGGTAAGGCGCCATTCCAGCCCGAAGCCGAAGTCATCCAGGGCGCGCCCGGCCAAGGGAACTCGTTCTCCTCAAACGGTCGCCCCGTGTACGATGGCCGGCCCTCGTTCGACGGCGGGGGCGAGTATGAAGTCGATGAGAACGGCTACCCCATCGACGGCTACGGCTATGGCGATGATTACAACGGCGGTGGTTACAGCCACAGTTCCGAGTGCTACTACGACTGCTGCGGACCGTGCGAGTATTGCTCCACTTGCTGCGGCGGCCCAAGCTGTCCGCACCGCTGGTTCGAAGAAGCGGCCGTGTTCGCCGGCGTCCACTCGTTCAAGGGTGGGCTGGATCAGGGTCAGAATGGCAACTTTGGATTTCAAGAAGGCGTGAGCACCGCCGGCAGCCTCTGGCACCAGTACGGTATCGGCTACCAGGTGGGCGGCATGTTCACGCAGAGTAACCTGTCGGGCAGCAACGTCCGTGGGGCGCTCGATAATTCGCGTCAGCAATCCTTCGTAACGGCAGGCTTGTTCCGCCGCGCGTATTGCAACCATGGCTTTCAAGGAGGCGCCGTCTACGACTGGCTGGACGACCGCTACTACACCCGCAGTCGATTCTCCCAGATCCGTGCCGAAGCCAGCTATCTATGGGGGAACGGCCACGAGTTCGGCTTCTGGGGCGCCTTTGCCACAGGTCACGATGAGACCGAAACGGTCAACGGCAACCAGGTCCAATTCACCGGCACCAGCTTGTATTCGTTCTTCTATCGCAAGACGGTTGCCTCGGGCGGGCAGGCTCGCCTGTGGGGCGGTTTCACCGACGACAAGGGAGGCTTGTTCGGCGCCGACTATCGAATTCCGATGTCGAATCGTTGGGACTTTATCGGTGGTTTCAACTACGCCATCCCTCGCAACGGTGTTAACGCCGGCGGCTATCAGCAAGAAGCTTGGGGAATCTCAATGAACATCGTCTGGTACCCCACGCGTCGCGCCTGCGGCACGCACAACGGTCCATTCCGTCAACTCTTTGGTGTTGCGGACAACAACGTCTTTATGGTCCACCAGAAATAAGCCGGAACGGTTTGCGTTACGTGGCAATACGCGTAACACACAACTTGGCGGGGGTGGCTGCGAACACTTAGGACGCGGCGTCCGCGTTCAGACGGGCGCGTACCGCCTCGCAAAGTTCCAACAACCGGTCCACGCTCAGCTCTTCAGCGCGCGTGGTCGGCCCAAGGTCGAGCGAGGCCATGACCTGGTCCGCGTCGTTCTTGTCGAGGCGCCCCTTGTATGCACTGGCCAGTTCGCTGCGGAGGAACTTGCGGCGATGAAAGAAAATCGCTCGCGAAAAATCGTGGAAGAATTGCAGGTCTGGGATGCGCGATCTTAGCGCCGGATCGACCTTGATGTGAATAATGGCCGAGTGAACCTTCGGACGCGGCCAGAAGACCGTCGGAGGCATAATCCGCACCAGTTCGACCTGGCACTGCGACTGCATCCATACGGCCAGCGCGCCGTAGTCCTTGGTCGACGGCGCCGCCATCATCCGGTCCGCGAGTTCCTTCTGGATGGTCACCGTCATGCTGTACGGCACAACGTCCGTCAGCAATAGATTGGCCATCAGCGGCGTCGCGATGTTATATGGCAGATTAGCGACCAGCTTCAGGCGCCGGCCAGGCGCCGCCGCCAAGCGCTCGCGAACAACGCCTAGGACCTCTTCGTCCAGGTTGTTCTTATTGCGAAGTACATCGCGCAGTAGCAGCGTAATGTTCTCGAAGTCGATCAGTTCTTCGCCGGCCAGCTGATGCAACGGCTCGTCGATCTCGACGCTGATAACTTCCGCCACGTAAGGCGCCATCAGCGAAGTCAAACTGCCGGTCCCCGTGCCGACTTCGAGCACCACGTCACGCGCTTCCAATTGCGCTGCGTCGACCAGCAGCCGCACCAGGTTCAGATCGATCAGAAAGTTCTGTCCGTGGCGCGTGTTGGGATGGATCCCCACTTCGGAGAATCGCCGCATCAAGAACGACAGCGTTTGGTTGCTCACAAAGTCTACTCTTCCAGGCTTTCAGCCAAAATCACGGGAGGCGCGTTATTACGTATCGCCAGTGCGCAAGGTTAAGCCAACGGCGCGGCGCCGCTCTGCGGAGCGACCTGTTGCTCAACGTATTTTGCCAACAAGTCAGTCTCCAGATTCACTCGGTCGCCAACGGCGAGGGCGCCGAGCGTTGTTTGCGCAAGGGTGTGCGGGATCAGCGCGACGCTGAACTCTTCAGGCAATACGTCAACCAAGGTCAGGCTGACGCCGTCCACAGCGATCGAGCCCTTGGCGGCCATCTGCCGCCGCAGCCGCGCCGGAAAATGAAACCAGAAGGTCGACCAATCTCGTTCGTCCTGTCGGCGCGCGAGCCGACCGACGTCGTCCACGTGCCCACTGACAAAGTGCCCTCCCAGCCGATCTCCAACGGAAAGTGAGCGCTCAATGTTTACTTTGGACCCGGCCGTTAGTTGGCCGAGTGTCGTGCGGCTGAGCGTCTCGGGCCCAGCCTCGAACGACAATTGACCGTCGGCCACCGCCACGCAGGTTAGGCAGCAGCCGTTGATGGCGATGCTATCTCCCAGAAGGACCTGATCAGCGACGTCGCCCACGCGCAACTTCAGCAGTCGGCCCGGCGGGCGCGACTCGACTTCAGCCACCAGTGCCAACGCTTCGACTAATCCGGTAAACATCAGGCAGTTCTATCCAGGCTATCAACGAACAGGGCAGGGGAGTGGCAGCGGGCCGATTGGGCGAAGATCGCACGCTGCCGATCACGCCCGAAATCACCCAACTTTAGAACAACGGATCTTTGTGGGGCTGGCGTTGTACCCATTCTTCCCATGCATACTGAATGGGTCCCCACGCGACAAACCCGCAGCAAACCAGCGGCACCGCGTAGCCGCGAATGACCATGATCGCCACGAGCGCAAAGACCAATCCGACTACGTGCCCCATGCTCCGCTGACCGCCCAGCATCTGACTGACCAGATGCGGATACGGAATTCGCGAGACCATCAACAGGGCGACGAGCGCCGCAAAGAAGGGGAGGACCATTTGCAGCACGGTGTCGATCTGACCAGCATATTCCAACGGATTGTCCGTCCGGCGTAGCGTGTAAAACATGATCGCGAATCCGGCGATCGACGCCGCGGCGGCAGGACTCGGCAATCCGGAAAAATGAAAATGATCGTCGTCGGCGCCCGTTTCCACGGAGAATCGCGCCAACCTCAGCGCAGCGCAGACCACGTAAGACGCGGCGATCACCCAGGCCCAGTCTTTATGCAAGTGCGTAAAACTGGGACACATTTTTACTAATAAAAACGCCGGCGCAACGCCAAACGTTACGAGGTCGCACAGACTGTCTAATTGCCCGCCGAATTCACTCGTCCAATTAGAGAGCCGCGCCACATGCCCGTCCAACGCGTCGAACAGCATCGCCAGAAAAATCAACCAGCCGCTGAGCATCACATTATGAACCGGATCGTCCGGGTTCAGCGCTCGAACGGCCTTCATCGGGCTGCGCGTCCCCAGCGGTGAGCCTTGCGGCGCGGCGATCGACGTAGGAGCGTCGACGCGTGACGCCACAACAATGGCGAAAAATCCGCAAACCAGATTGGCCAGCGTGAACAAAGTCGGTAATACGGCGACCGTGCGGATGCGACCCATACTCTTTCCTTTTACCTACGGTTCTTGCGTCCGACGGCCGGACGACTTAGGGCGACCTGTTCGCCATCGACGATGCAACGCCACACTAAGCTGCGCCTGGCTCGTATCGCGCCATGGCGCTGCTGCCGGCCTGGACCTTTTCTCCCAACTTCACCAACACGCGCAAACCTGGTTCGTCCGGAAGGATGAGTTCCGTCCGCGAACCGAGCTTGATCATGCCAAACTGGTCTCCGCGCTCCAGTTCATCTCCCGGGCGCAAGGCACAAACAATGCGCCGCGCAAACTGACCCGTGATCTGCCGGACGATCATCCGTCGCCGGGCGGCCGAAAGCTCTTCGAGACCCACCCACATGCTTTCGTTCTGCACCGCGCTCTCAGGCCGGAGCGCGTTCAGGAATTTACCCGGGGCATACCGTAAGCTTAGCACGCGCGACCGGCTGGGAACACGATTGATATGGACGTTGAAGATCGACAGAAAGATGCCAATTCGCACCGCCGACCCACCCAAAAAAGGATCGTGCTCCAAACGCGTGATTTCGGAAATCACTCCATCCGCGGGCGAGACCAGTATGCTCTCATCCGTGGGCGGGCGCCGCCGCGGGTCGCGAAAGAAGTACACCACCAGCACAAATGGGACGCCGGTCAAAATCGCCGCTGGCCACCAGCGGGTGAACGCGATCGCAACGGTCGCGGCCAATAGCGGCCAGCCCATGATCTGCAGTTCGGCCAACCCCCAGCGCGCAAACGGAATCTTGTCGCGCCAGGCGAATGGATCGTCCGCGCGATCCCAGTGCGCCGTGCAGAGATTGCGGCAATACTTCAGGTCGCGCGGATCGAGAATTTCGTGCGGGGCGCCGGCGGTCTCGCCCTTGCGCGTTGCCGCCATTCGTCGGACGAATCCCGGCCGAAAGGACTTCAGCCAAATACGTCTTACGCGTCCCCAAAGAAGTTCCAAGCTGTAGCAGACGCCACCGCCAGGCTGCACGCTGGTGACATTGGGCGGCAACGGCTCTACACCCGCAGCGTTTGACATTTGTGTCTTCGATGTTTGCGCCGGCAGAGTATCGCTCATGGCGTCTCGCCACCCTGCCACGTTTGCGAACTCGCAGCCGGGCCGCCTGAAGGGTTGGATTTCTGCCAGGGCTTGTCGGCCTCGCCCGCCAAGTGGTTGGCCGCCCGCGCCAGCACGAATAACAGATCGCTGAGCCGATTCACGTAGACAATCAACTCGTTGCGAACCGGATCCGTGGCCGCCATGGTCACCATTCGTCGTTCCGCTCGCCGACAAACCGTCCGCGCCAAATGGAGGTACGCCGCCGCCGGGCAGCCGCCAGGCAATATGAACTGCCGCAATGGCTCGAGCTGTTCTTCGTAGAGGTCAATCGCTGCTTCCAAAGTCGCGGCGTGCGAGAGGCCCAGCGTGGCGGTCCCCTTCGACACCGGGTCTGGCGTCGCCAGTTCCGCCCCCAAATCGAAAAGTTCGTTTTGCACCCGAGCCAGCAGGGAGTCTAACTGAGGCCCCAGCGGCTCGGTCCGGGCAAGTCCCAACAGAGCGTTCAACTCGTCGATGGCGCCGTAGGCTTCGATCCG
>Ga0105046_10013325_pt1 | contig 12738 bp, 11 predicted proteins | sample MAT03_FD_78385 | JGI IMG/M metagenome (GOLD analysis project Ga0105046, IMG submission 78385) | Freshwater microbial communities from Lake Fryxell liftoff mats and glacier meltwater in Antarctica - MAT-03 (megahit assembly) | ecosystem: Environmental > Aquatic > Freshwater > Ice > Liftoff... | reverse complement strand
TGCCTCGTCTCGCCGCAACCAGTCGCCGCCTGGCACCCGAACCGCCGACTCGGGCGGCATGTTGTACCGGTACATCCACGCCTCCTGCTCGCTGCCGTCTTCGAAGCGCACGGTGACTCGATCGCGCAGGAAGAGCGAGCCGAATCGTGCATCCGGTGCGAATCCTTCGTATTGATCGAGCATGGCCAGCAACGTGTCGGCGCTGTCGGCCCGGAACGCCCACACCTCGCCATGTACGCGCTCGGACGGATCGTCGGTGCCCACACATGCCGGAAACGGGCCGGTGTCGTACAACACACCGGCCACTGACGCATCGCCCACGTGCGTGGCTTCACTCGCGAGGCGCTCGCCCATGAGACTGCCCGCGCCGCGCCGCAGCGTACCGTACACGAACAACAGCGTTTGCCCGCTCATGCGCGCAACGCATCGGGGAGCACCTTCGTGAACGCCTGCATCTCCTCCGGCGTCCCGATGCTCACGCGCACCCAATCGTTGTACGGCGAAAAGGCGCGTCCCACCTGAAAGCCCTTGGCCGCGAGCGCCGATTGCACTTGTGGTACGGGACGTCCGGCGTGAAAGAAGATAAAGTTCGCGTGCGACGGCACCTGCTTGCGTCCGAGTTGCGCAATCGCCGTGCGCAGGATCTCGCGCCCCTCCGCGTTCTTCGTGCGGCAGAACGTCTGCCATTCGGTATCGGCAATGGCGGCGATGGCGGCTCGTGCCGCGAGGGAGTTCGGTACGCCGGTGGTGAACCCCTGCATGCGGGCAATGATGTCGGGGCGTGCAATCGCGAATCCGATGCGACATCCGGCCAGCCCGTGAATCTTTGAGGCGGTCCGCAGCACGATGACATTTTCACCGCGCACCACGAGATCCGCCATGCTGCGATATGCGGGGTCGGTCACATAGTCGTGATAGGCTTCGTCCACGAGTACTGGCGTGCGTTTCGCGGTGCTCACCACGAAGTCGCGGAGCGTCGCATCCGGGATCAGCGTGCCCGTGGGATTGTTCGGATTGCACACGAACACCAGGCCAACGCTGGACACCAGGCGCTGGCTCATCGCCTCCAGATCGTGCGCGTAATCGGCGTTGAGCGGCACCTTGTGCACCCGCAGTCCCATGTGTTCCGCGTACTGTGGCAACCCTTCAAACGTGGGATCGGCCGCGAGCACATCGGCGCCGCGCATGCCGAAGGTGAGCGCGGCCGTACAGAGCACTTCTCGCGAGCCTTGGGTAATCATCACGCATTCGACCGGGACGCCGGCATGCGCGGCAAACGCGTCGCGCAACACGCGCGGTGCGAGACTGCCGTATTTGTTGTGCTCGTCCCACGCATCGAGCATCGCCTGCTTCGTACTCGGCGACATCCCGTACGGGTTTTCGTTCGACTGCAGTCGTACCGGTCCGCCAGCCGCGCGCGATGCGGCGGCCGCGCTGGCAAATCCCGCAAGGCCGCCGAGTCCCTCAAGCGCGATGGCCGGCTCGGCGGCGGGGAGGACGGGCGGCAGCAGAAGACCAGCGCCGACACCCAGCGATGTCGTACGTAGCCAGGCACGGCGGGAGACGGGAGACGTCATCGTGGCGACCTCTGCCATAGGAAGGGAAACGGTGGGTGACGCGAGGCGGTAGCTCGTGCCCGACTGCAATGTGCGACCGACTACCTTTCTCACGCTACCAGGAGTTTCACTTCGATCTCAGTTTTGTTGGTTCGCTTTCCTTTACTTGATGCCTTCGCATGTTTCGACCGTTTTCGACCGAGTGGGCTGACGCGTTCCGTGCCGCGATCAACGCCGATACCGAGTACGCGGCCGTCGCCCGGAGTTGGACCTGGCCCGTGGCGCTCGTGCTCGACGCGACACCTGCCTACGGCTACGCACAGCCCACTGCGGTGCAGCTGACTCTTGATCGTGGCAACTGTTCATCGGCGTTGATCATGCCGCCCCACACGGTCAGCGCGACCTTCGTCTTGCGCGCCGACTACGGCACGTGGAAAGACGTCGTGCAGGACGGTCTGGATCCGATCAGTGCGGTCACCAGCGGCCGTATCAAGTTCACGGGTCCACTCGGCACCCTGCTGATGCACGCCAAGGCGGCGAGTGCGCTCGTGAACTCGGCGCGCGCGATCCCCACAGACTTCCCCGACGAAACCGAGTGACGCCGGTCGTGGGGGCGACGAGCGACGCGCCGCCACGGTGGCAGTTGGTCCTCGCGTTCCTGTGCATCTACCTCGTATGGGGCTCCACCTATCTGGCCATGAAGTTTGCGGTGGATACGATTCCACCCTTCCTCATGGGAGCCACCCGCTTCCTGACGGCCGGCGCCATGCTCGTGGGCTGGAGCGCTGTCCGAGGGCGCGCGCAAACAACGCCGGCCGCGTGGCGGAGCGCTGCGATCGTGGGCGGACTTCTGCTGTTCTGGGGAAACGGTTCCGTCGCGTGGGCTGCCCAGCGCGTGCCCTCCGGCATGATGTCGTTGCTCGTCGCCACGGTGCCACTGTGGATGGTGCTCATTGAGGGATCACGCGGTCGACGGCCGACGTTCGCGCAACTCGTGGGCGTCGCGATCGGCCTCGTGGGCGTCAGCCTGCTCGTGCTGCCGGCCGACGGGTCGTGGCAGAATGCCGCGATCGATCCGCTCGGCGCCGTTGTACTGACGGTCGGCTCGCTCGCCTGGACGGCGGGCTCGCTCTATTCCCGGTCAGCGCCGCAGGCGGCCTATGCACCAATGGCCAGCGGCATGCAGATGCTGTGTGGTGGCGCGCTGCTGCTGGTGCTCGGCGTGGTGTCGGGGGAGCCGGCACGCCTGTCGTTGGACGCGGTTTCGCTTCGGTCCATGCTCTCGGTCGGCTATCTGATCGTGTTCGGCTCTCTGGTCGGCTTCAGCACCTACATGTGGCTGCTGCGGAAGGCCAGCCCGAGTGCGGTAGGGACGTACGCCTACGTGAATCCGGCGGTGGCGGTGTTGCTCGGGGTGCTGCTCGCCGGCGAGCGGCTGCCGACGCGGGGCGTGCTGGCGATGTCCGTGATCGTGGGCGGGGTGGCGCTCGTGTCACTCGCCCCGAAACCCGGTCGCCCGCATTAGCGTACGGAGTTATGTTCGTAATCGTTATCACACTGCCCTCAACCACGGGACGGCGATGGAAAACCACATCAGGATCGTAGCGTTGGGCAACATGGCGCTCGGTGCACTCAGTATGCTCGCCGGCGTGGTGGTCGTCCTGACACTGGGCGGCGCTGGCCTGCTCAGCGGCGACGTTGGCGGTGCCGTCGCGCTCGGCTCGCTCGGCCTCATAATCGGTCTGGTGGTGGGTGTGCTTGGCTTACCGCAGTTTATCGGCGGGCTCGGATTGCTGGGGCGTAAGACGTGGGCGCGCTACGTGCTGATGGTTACGTCAGCGCTGTCGCTCTTCGGCTTTCCGATCGGCACACTGCTCGGCGGGTACTCGCTCTGGGTGCTCACCAACAACGAGACCAAAATGCTCACCGCCGGCTGAGACGCCCATGCCGCTCCTGCACGCAGAGACCGTGTCGCCCTACCTGCGCCTGTATCATCAGGCCAAGCGACTCGCGTGGAATCCGGCCGACATCGACCTGTCACACGACCGGGCGAGTTGGGAGCACATTCAGCGTGACTACGCCACCGAACAGTACGCGCAGCAGATTCTACAGCTTTCTGCGCTGTTTTATGCGGGTGAAGAAAGCGTTACACACACGCTCTCCCCTTTCTTGTCCGCGATCGCGCGCGCCGGCCTCGGGATTGACCGCGAGCTGTTCCTCACCTCGCAGCTGTTCGAAGAAGCCAAACACTTCGAGTTCTTCTCACGGTATGTGCGCGAGGTCTTCGGCGAGGATCCGGCATCGCTTGCGCATCTTGTCGCCGCTGCACCGCAGGCGGTGCTCATCGAGGATCTCGATCACATTGCTACTCGTATCCGTCACGAAGACGACGTGACGCGTTTGCGCCCGCTGCTCGTAGAAGGCATCACGCACTACATGGGCGTGGTCGAGGCGATGCTGGCGCGCACCGGATACGTGGGAGCCCATGAGGCGCTGGCCGCACGCGGCTGGCTGCCCGGACTACAAGAAGGTTTTCGTCTCATACGACGCGACGAGGGACGACATGTCGCCTTCGGTATCCGAATGATCCGGGATCTCTGTGCGGAGACGCCAGCGCACGCAGACATCGTGATGGACACGTTCAACCGCCATCTCCCCAACGTGCTCGCGACAGTGCAAACCTTCAACTTTCCGCATCCCATTGTGGACCTTGAGAAGTTGCAGCACTTCGCCATTGGTGCCTACCAGCAGTTTGTCGCAGCGGCCGGATTGTCAGACGATGCCGAGGCGTTGACCGCTCTTGAAGTGGAACTGGCCGAACAGGAGTAGTGGTCAGCGACGCGACGCAGGCCCCAACTGCTGCGTCGCCAGTGCGTGGGCCGCGTTCGACACTCGATCGAGCGGATGGGTGCCATCACTGCACCACGGCAGCCCCATCACGCTGCGCACTGTGTCCTCGTGACGAAACTCCACGCGCATCGACTCGCGGAGTGAGCCAACCGTTGTGCAACGCCGGCCGTCAAGGCGCACCATCGCGGGCAGACTGGCCAGTTCAAGCGAATCTATGAGCGCGCGCAGTGAACGAAGCTCGGACGCCGTCACTCGACCGGTGTCGGCTGGTGCACCGCCGCCAACTGTCTGCGCCCAGCGACGCACGCGTCCGTCCGTTGCAAACTCCAGGCGCGTTTGTTCGCAGTTCGGTCGGCACACCACGCGCTGCACGGCAAGCGCGAGATCCTCGCGCGCGATATCAGACTGGATGGGCACGAACTCGGACGCGGTGATGTCGGGGGCCGCATCGGTCGCCGAGAAATTGAGCGCCGCACTGCGACTGACAGACGGCGGCACGTCGGCGACCGATTGCCGTTTGGCAGCATGCGCCGAATCGACCACGACGGCGCGCAGTCCGGGCCGCAGCGCTGGGTCGGCAGCGACGCGCTCCGCCGTGCGACTCACGGGCGATGGTAGCAGCTCCGGCGACGGTACCACGGGAGCCGGTGGAGCCGTCGCCGCCGTTGAAGCGGAGGCGAGGCTGGCGGATTGGCTGGCGGACTCGCGTGTCTCCGGGGTGGCCGGTGCTGCAGCCATCGGTGCCGCCGGCACCGTCAGCACGACGGACTCGACTGCCATCGTGGCGATTTCACCCACCGATACCGGCTCCCGCCGCGCGACGAGCACGCTGGTGACACCCACCATGAACACTGCTGCGATGCTCCCCCAACGCGCCCAGCGACGACCGCGCGTTACGTTGTGATCCGTACGTGCTGACGAGCCGAAAGCCGAGTGCAATTTGTTCGTCACGTCACTGTGCAGCACAGGCGATCGGCTCTCGGAAGCGGGCAACACCCCTCCCGGCACGCCGTCAAGCGACATGAGAATGCGCGATGACGCCGCCACGAGACCACGCGCTTCGGCGACGCGCGCCGCAAACACCGGTGACAATTGCACGAGCGCATCGAAGCGTGCACTCGCTACCGCATCGAGTTCGCCGTCGAGCCACTCGTGGATCATGCCGTCATCGGGAAGAGCAGCTGCGGCCTCGCCGCGTGCCCCGACGTCACCACCGACGTTGTTCAGATCATCCTGCGACATGGTCCCGCCCCTCCGCGCTCCGCTGCAGCGCTTCATAGTGCTCCGCGAGACGACGACGCGCTCGCGATAGAGTCGTGCCCACCGAACTGCGTGTGATGCCGAGTGCGGTGGCGATTTCGTTATAGTCCAACCCTTCTTCGCGCATCAGCAGTGCCAGTCGGTCGCGTTCAGCGAGTGCATCCACTGCTTTGCGCGCAAACGCGCGCTCCTCCTCGCGTTCCATCGATGTGATGTCCGGCTCGACGACACGATCGCGTTCTTCGGCCGCGAGCAACGCCAGTCGCCCGCGCTGGCGTTGTGCACGGCGCGCGTCGTCACGCACCAGATTGGTCGCCACCGCGAACAACCAGGAGCGTTCACTGGTGATCGACTCCTGGCGGAGCGCGCGCAGGAACGTCTCCTGCGCGATCTCCTCGGCCCAGTCGCGATCACCCAACCGTCGCGTGAGATAGCGCACGAGTGGTTGATGATAGAGGCGAAACAGACGGTCGACGTCTTCCATGCGTGAATGCTACCCGTCGGCCGCGTGAATGCTGCACGTCCGGCGCGGCGCTACCATCGTGACACGAGCCCGTCGATGGTGGCACGGTCGAGCTGTTCCACGCCACGCGGCGAGACCTCAATCACCGCGCGTGCCCCTCGCACGTTGACGCGATCGCCGAGTGCCAGCGGTTCGCGCAGCGCCGGAATCGCCTGGGCCAGCGCGGTCCACGCGGGGCTGAAGGCGCGGACGTGCACAGTGATCTCCGCGCGCCACGTGGACTCCGTGATCAGTCGACGATCTGTCCACGTGGAGTCGATCAGGTCGAACAGGCGACCGGCGACGACACGGCTGCGACGTCCCGCGCCGCCGGAAGCGTCTCGCTCGGAGAGCATGGCGTCCGCGGCCGACATACTCAACACCGCACGCTGCTCCGAGGCGCGCCGCGCGGACTCGAACGCGACGCCGGACTGTGTCGGTGCGCTTTTGGCGCTTACATCGGCGGCGATCATGGACGGACTCGTTCCGCCCGTCGCTACAGCGCGGACTACCCCGACGTTCCCGCCTTGCACACCGCCTTGCACACCGTGTTGCACGACTCTCGTCGGCTCCGTCACCAGATACGACGTCAGTGGTGTCGGCACGCCAAATCGCTCGCCAAGCAGACGCAGTTCGTCGTCGATCTCCGCATTCGGCCCACGGCGACGGCGCTCTGCATCGAGCGCGGTCACACGCTGCACAGCCCACAGGCGTGGCACGAATCCGTTCATCGTGTCACGCGTGCCGAACGCGTACGCGGCACGCGTCACGCGCAGATCGTTGCCGCTCACGCCCGTCACACGAACCTGCCCTCGCGCGGAGCCTGTGTATCGCGCCAGAAACACGAGCTCCTGACCGGCCATGAGATCCACACCGTTCGGCGCGTACAGCTGACGCAGCGTTCCGCCGTCGACGGTCACGTTCACATTGGAGAGCAGCGGCGCGGCCAATCGCTGCGCGACGAGTGACACGGCGCGCTCCACCGATTCTTCGGGCCGCACGAACTGCGCCGCGCCACGACCACCAAGCGCGAGCTGCTCGACCAGTGACGCATCGACATCTGCGCCAACACCGAACGTGAACACGCGTGCTTCACCGCGCCACGCCGGCGTACTGTCGAGAATTTCAAGCGCACGCAGGCCGGTGGTGGGCTGTCCGTCGGTCACCAGCAACACGAGTGGAAGTCGACTGGAATCGCGGCGCCGATCCTGCGTCGCCGCGAGGGCGGAACGCAGCGCGTCGCCGATATTCGTACCACCGCGCGCCTCGAGTGCGTCGAGCCATTGCCGGCCTTCGCGAAGCGCCATGGGTGTGACTGGCGCCAACTCGGGCGTGTTGGCGTCGACGTCATCGGCAAACGCAATCAACCGGAAACGATCACCGGTACGCAGCGTTTGCAGCAGCGCGTGTCCCGCCGCAATGGCCTGCTCGAGTTTGGTGCCCTTCATGCTGCCGGACACATCGAGCATGAGTGAAATGTCGCGCGGCACCGCGGGCGGCGTTTCGCGGGGTGGTGATACGATCACCAGCGCGTGCTGTTCGGAGCCAGCTCCACGGTGGGTGAGCACGGTGACACCGGGCGTGCGACTTTGCAGGCGAATCGGAAGATACGCGAGCACATCGCCGCTGCGACCCGTGAGGGAGACTTCGCGGACGCTGTTGGCGTTCGTCAGGCGACGCGCCTGCACATCGTGCGTTGGAGACCACGGAGCGCCGAGGCTGTCGCCGCTCCAGCGAATGCGAAAGGAACCGGCGGCTTTTTCATCGCGCGGATCATCCACGCCGACAAGTCGCCCGTTCACGCGCAGCGCATCACCGTCGCGCGGCAAGACATGACGATGCCTCACCACGACCGTGCGTCGTTCACCGGCTCCAAACGGAAAGATGCGCGTGCGCACCATGCCGAGTCCGGCCCACTCTACGAGTGCTGGATCGCGCAGTTCGCGCACGATGCGCTCGTACGTCTCACGCGCGCGACTGGCATCGAGCACTTCGCCGGCGACCAGCTTGCCATCGATTTCAAGACGCAACTCCTCAAACGCCGCACCGTTGGGCAGCGGATAGAGGAAGTCGGCTTCACCAATCGTGCGCCCGCGATTCTCGAACGTTTCCGTGATCGTGGTGCGGGCGACCCGCCCGGTGATGTCCACCAGCGTACTCGTGGCCACTCGCACGACGCTGGGTGTGCTGGGCGCGCACGGCCGTGCCACGGATTCGCTGGGGATCGGGCGAGGGCAACTGGTGACGACGCGTCCCTGCGCGCCCAGCGGCGACGTCAGGGACGCGAGGAGCAGGACGATAACGTGGCGGCGCATGGGATTCTCCGGGCGAATGCGGGCAAACAGCGATTGCACTGGAGACGCCGACACCGGGGAACATTGCACATCGCGGCCCATCGCGGCCCATCGCCGCCCATCGCGGCCCATCGCCGCACATCGCTCGCGGCACGTGTGACGCAACGAACGAGTCCACCCCGGATCACCCGCCGCTAGCGACCCCGCGTTTGTTCGAAGTTTCGCTCCACCACCGGCACCGGGACCGCCTCGGCGAGCGCGCGCTCGACCATATCGTGAATCGGCTCACTCCCCTTGCGGGCGGCCCATCCCAGGCGGAATGGCGCCGGCGCACTGCGCAGCGCCGCCAGCTGCAGACGGCGGCCCACAATCTCCGCCGCACGATCGTCGGCGCCCGGCAGCACCACCACCAGTTGATCGTGCGCCGATCGGACCACCACCTCGTAGGCGCGTATGTGGCGCAGCAAAAAACGCGTCATGCGTTCAAGCTGAGACGTGCTGCTGGCCAGTCCATCCGCCTGCGACTCACGGTCATCGTGGTGGATGTGCACAACGCAGATGCCCAAGGGTGAGGAGCGGTCACCCAGCTGGGTGTCAAGCAGCTCCAGGTAGTCGGCTGTGTACGCGCCGGTGGCGGCATCCCGGGTGTGGGCGTCGGCGCGCTCCCGGGGATCGCGAGCGGCGACCACAGATATGTCGATGACAACGCCGTGGTACGTCACGACGCCGGCATCCTCGCGCGCGTAGCAGGTGTCGAGCACGGTGCGCACCGATCCGTCCGACCGTTCGATCTCGCGTGTGAACTCGCGGACTACGCCATCTCGCGTGAGCGCGTTCATTTCCGCGCCCCACACGTCGCGCGACCGCAGACGGTCGCGCACCGGCACCCTCGGTGTCTCGGTGAGGCTACGGACCCCCAGCAGGTCGAGGGCGACCGGGTTCGCGTCCGTCACGACTCCGTCCGAGTCCATGATGTACACGCCCTCACGCAAGTAGCGCGCGAGCTCGGCGAGGGAGACCCCGTCGGAGAACCGACGCGGAAATACGTGGGACGTGTCGGTACTGGTCATGGCAGCGCTCCGTCGGCGCAAGGCGCCAGCTGGTGGGTATGGCGAATCTCGCACGCGCCGGCATGCGGCGCGAGGGCACCGGGCGATCATTTTCGAACATTGTGGCGGTCGGAAACCGTTTCGTTACGAACGACTGACTGGCGGGCGCCCGCTATGGAGCGTAGGCTCCCTGTGACTCGGTTCCCAAAAGTGGGACGCCCACGGACGCGCCGGCCGAACGAGCAGCCATGAACCCACACCGCCCAGATCGTGCCTGACACCGTGACGCCTCCAACCGTGCCTTCGGCGGAGACTGATCAGTTCGCCAACGAAGCACTGTCGTCGCCGCGTGGCGCGCTCGCCGCAGGGAGGATGCCGATACGTGAGGCCGTGCTGCTCGCGGTGGTTGCGCGGCTGATTCATGGCGCGCCCGAGCACGAGGCATCGATCGGGCGGGTGGCGAGGGAGGTCCGGCGACGCATCGACGGTTTGCCGACGCACAAAAAGCGGGACCTTGGGCTGGCCCTCGACCTGCTGGGAAGCCGGCTCGTGGGATTGGCCACCCTCGGCCGTCCGATTGGGTTTGCGCAAGGTTCGGCGGCGCAGCAGGACCAGTGGCTGACGGTGTGGTCACGGTCGCCAGTGGATCAGCTGCGCACCGCGTTCCAAGCCTTTCGCCGGTTAGCGCTGGGCGCTCACTATGGCATGCCCTCCATCGCGGCCGCGATCGGTCATCTCGGTCCGCTGCATCTCCGTCAACCGCTGACCGCGTGGGAAGGGCCGCTGCCGAACGAACCGAGCTCCGCGACGGAGGCGCACGCCAGCGACGGAGCCGTGGCCCGTGGCGCTGTGTCGTTGCGGCGCGCGCTGGCGCCCACAGTGCCGCCCGCGGGCGTGACTGTCGGATCAGCGATTGCTGCCGACGTGCATCGCACCGCCGACGTGGTCGTGATCGGGTCCGGGGCCGGCGGCGCGGTGGCCGCCGCCCGACTCGCCGAGGCCGGTCTTGAAGTGGTGGTGCTCGAGGACGGCGGCTACTACGCCGCGGCGGACTTCACGGAGACCGAGGTCCCGCTGGCCGAGCAGCTCTATGCGGACGGAGCGCTGCGTGCGACCGACGACCTGGCGGTGCAGATGCTGCAGGGACGTTCAGTGGGTGGCTCGACGACGATCAATTGGATGATCATGCTGCGCACGCCGGATTTCGTCTTCGACGAGTGGCAGCGCTTGTTCAGCCTGACGGACTACGGCGCGGCCGCAATGGCGCCGGTCTTCGCGCGCGTGGAGCAGGAGGTGCATGCGAAGCCCGTACCGGACGACGCGCACTCGCCGAACAACCGGATCATTCTCGACGGCGCGCGTGCACTCGGCTGGCATGCGAGCAGCGCGATCATCAACGCGAAAGGATGTGTGCGCAGCGGATTCTGCGGGATCGGCTGCCGGTACGATGCCAAGCAGGGCACGTTGCTCACGTACATCCCACGGGCGCTCGCGCACGGCGCCACGCTCTATGCCGACGTGCGTGCGCATCGCATCGAGGTGCGTGAACGCGATCGTGGCACCGGAACTGCGCCGCTCAAGCGGGTGCATGCGATGGTACACGATCGACACACCGGCGCGGCGCGTCACACGCTCACTGTTGACGCGCCGCTCGTGGTCGTGGCCGGCGGTGCCGTTGGCACGCCGGTGCTGCTCGAGCGCTCCGGACTCGGCGGTGGCGGTGTGGGTCGATTCCTGCGCGTGCATCCCGTGAGCGCCACGGTCGCGGCGTTTGATCACAAGATTCTGGGGAGCACCGGAATTCCGCTCAGCACGATGTGCGACGAACATCTGCGTTGGCAGGGCAGCGACTATGGTTTCTGGCTCGAGTGTCCGCCATTCCTGCCAGCGCTCGGTGCGGTGGCCGCGCCGGGCTTTGGTGCGTCGCATGCGGCGCTGATGCAGCAGTTCCCGAATCTGAGCAGCGTCATTGCGCTCACACGGGATGGGGCGGATACGCGCGCGTCGAGCGGGAGTGTATCGCTGCGCCGCGACGGCGCCGTCTCGATTCGCTACGCGCTCACGTCGGCCGACGCACAACGCGTGCAAGCGTCGATCGAGGCAGCGGCGCGCCTGCAACTCGCGGCCGGTGCGCGGGAAGTTCGCTCCCTGCATACACAACCGCTCGTGGCACGCACCGAAGCTGATCTTCCGGCGTTCTCGCGCGCCTCCGTGCGCGCCAACGATGTCGGACTGTTTACGGCGCATGTGAACGGCACGTGTCGAATGGGCACCGACGCCCGTATCGCCGGCACGACACCCGATGGAGAGCGCTTCGGGGCGCGTGGTGTATTTGTCTGCGACGGCTCGCTGCTCCCGACCGCGCTCGGTGTCAATCCGCAATCCACCATCATGGCGCTGGCGACCGTTGTGTCGGAGCGCATGGCTGCCCGGTACGGTCCAGCCTCAACCTCTCACGGAGATCGCGTATGACCCGCAAGCCCGACAGCCCCAAACACCGCGAAAAACTCGAACGGAAACGTCGCCGCGCGGTGGACGCCTACACGCGGCTGCAGCGCGCGGCCGCACTCACGGCCGCCGCCGCCGATGCCGCGCTGACGCCGTTCGGGTTGTCGGCGAGCCAGCTCGGAGTCATGGAGACCCTGCAGGCACGGGGCCCGCTGCATCAGCAGGAGCTGGCCCGCACACTCGGCCGCAGCAAGGCGCAGATGACGGCGATCATCGACGCGCTGGAAAAGCGCGGCGCGGCCACGCGCGCGCGCCACGCCACGGACCGTCGCTTCACGACCGTGCATCTCACGGAGTCAGGCGCCGCACTGCTCGCCGAGTCTGTGCCGGTGCGTGTGGACGCGGTGACGGCGATCATGGGCGCACTGTCGGGAGAGCAACGCACGCGGTTGACGCGCTTGTGCCGCCGTATCGTCAAGGCCCTCGCGCCCGAAGAGGACGAGCGGTCGGGCGGTGACGAAGGGAGCGAGTCGGACCACCACGTGCACGATGCCGACGGCATCGACGATCCCGATGATCAGGCCGACGGTGATGCCGATGGTACTGCAGACGGGCCGTCAGCGTCCGAAGTTGCCCCCCGTACGGCTGACGCGGAGGACGTGAGCACGAAGTAGCTTTCCGGTCATGCCCGGACGCCACCATCTGTACATCCCAGGACCCACGAACGTCCCCGACCGCTTGCTGCGCGCCATGCATCGCGCGCAGGAAGACCACCGGTC
>Ga0105046_10013324_pt1 | contig 12739 bp, 14 predicted proteins | sample MAT03_FD_78385 | JGI IMG/M metagenome (GOLD analysis project Ga0105046, IMG submission 78385) | Freshwater microbial communities from Lake Fryxell liftoff mats and glacier meltwater in Antarctica - MAT-03 (megahit assembly) | ecosystem: Environmental > Aquatic > Freshwater > Ice > Liftoff... | reverse complement strand
CGGCGTAACGCTGGCGAATATAGCCGCCATCACTGTAAGGGCCGTCTATTTTGGCGTTTAGTCCATCGGGCGTGATCAATTCGACGTTCGCGCCTTCGCGTGAATGGATCGGCTTGCGCACCCAGCCGGCTGCAAGGGTTTCACTTGCGGCGTTTTCAAAATGTGACTCCAATAAATTCGGGTGATTTGGGTGGCGTTGCCAAAGCAGCGGCAACACCGCCTTGTTTGACAGAATGGCTTTCCAGGGCGGCTCAAACAGCTGCAGACCGCTATCGGGTAAGTACGGGCCAAATTGTTCACGAAACATGTGCTCCAGCGGATAGAGCTTAAAAAGCGCGGGAATGATTCGGTTTTCAAGATCGGTAAAGCCGCCACCGACCGCTAAACCAATATCTTCAATATTAATAATTTCAGTGTGAATTCCGGCCTGCGCCGCACAATCACGCAAATACAATATCGTCCCGCGATCCTCGATATGGTCTTTCACCGAGGCAAAATACAGCGGCTGCTTTAAACCCTGCGTGAGCGCGCCAAAGGCGGCAATCAGTAATTCCTGAATCGCGTTGTATTGATCGGCGTCTTTAGGCAAATCGCCACGCGTAATGATTTGCTCCAACCACAGCCACTGAAAATAAGCCGCCTCGTATAAGCTAGTCGGTGTGTCGTAATTGAATTCCAAGAGCTTCGCTGGCCCAACGCCGTTGTAGGCTAAGTCCATGCGGCCATAAAGATGCGGTTGTCGGTCATTCCAGCTACGCGCAATCCAATCCCAATAGCGCTGTGGAATTTCCAGGCGGCGCATCAGCTCATCATCGCGAAGCACTTCATCGACCAACGCCATCGCCATTTCATGCAGCTGCGATGACGGCGCTTCAATATCTTCCTCGATTTGCTTTAACGTGAACTGGTAGTAGGCGTCTTCAACCCAGTAGGGCTCGTTATCAATCGTATGAAATTGAAAGCCAAGTTTACTGGCCTGATCGCGCCAATTGACGCGCTCTGGAATCGTTATACGTTGCACCTAACTGCCCCAACCACCGCGCGCGGAGGCGCTTGAACCGAAACCCGAGCGCGACATCGTGACCGCACGGGTTGCGGGCTGTGCTGCTGACGCTGGTACATTGGTTGCACCAGTGCGGTTGCCGATTTGGGTGTTGTCCGCGGTACGCCAAGTGCTGGAACCATTGGTGCGATACAAAGGCTGCGAACTGTGGCTACCAGGGCTTGAGTACCAATTATTGCCGCCACCTTGTATCAACGACGCAATCATATAACCGGTCATAAACGGCATAAAAAAGCCGCCAGACTGGCTATTTTGCTGACATTTTCCAGCGCCAAAATCCGCTTCACAATCACTGCTTGAGGAGTAGCGCGGCGCAGTTGCGCGGTGTTCTACTTCAGCACGGGCGTAATCCTCTCTGCACGTTTTTTCCGGGATTTGAGCCGCACTAATACACGCCTCGACCGATTCATACACGATCGCCTTGCGCTCTTCTTCACAGCCTGTAAGCAGCAACGGTGCGCCGCCTAAGACCGCTAATTTTATGAACATTGAACGTTTCATAGCGCGCTCACGAAGTCATACTGGCGGCATTTAAAGCGCCGACTGCGACAGAAGTAAACGCGACAAATACGCCGCTCGCCATTTCGTCTTTCGCAATGCGCTGCCCTAGGTCGCTAATAAATAGCCGTAAGCAAAAAAACGTCAGTATTTGTATCGCAAAAGCGACCACGCCCCACAGCAAGCAATCCAATAAACTGACCGAGTTCGAAATCGCCGAAAGCAGCGGCAATACAAAACCCAGCAAACTCCCGCCAAAAGCTACCGCGCCGGCGGACTTGTTGGCCTTGATAAGCTCAAATTCATGGTGCGGCGTTAGCTTGCTATAGACAAAGCCAAACGTGACGAGCAACAGCGCGCTTACGCTAAAATACGCTAAAAACGCCGGCAACCCGGCAAGATATTGATTCAACACGGTTCGATCTCCAAGATGACTAACTTTCGTTAACGAGCAAACAAAAAACTAAATAATTTCTAAATCTGCAGCGCTAATATCCACGCCTAAAGAAAATACTACGCAAAAATCATTTGGGCCGGAATCCTCAACAGAAACCAGCAAGTATTCCAAGCGTTCGCTATTGAGAATCTCGCGCTGATACAGCATTGCATAATGGGTCAAATCATAATCTGGATTACTTGAATTGTTCTTAAAAACCTGCTCGTCAAAAACGACTGGCGGGGAGTACGATTCTGCAGCATCACCCCAAACCCGGTCAAATTTTTTACCCTGCAAATGGATGCTGCTACGACCAAGTTCTGACCCCTCTTTCAGCCAAGCTTCCAAAGCTGCACGCGTGTTTGGGTGCCTAGTTTCAGCAAATTGAAACAACTTTAGCTCATCCAACACGCTTGCTTGGGTGCTTACCTGAATGAAGGCATCGTCACTCAAATAAAAGCGGTGTAACTCAGCGCCCTGGCCTAAATCAATCAAGCCGCGCGATTCAATGACTTGATTCCCAGGTGGCAGCTGGAACAATAGCTCTGCACCCAGTACTCGGAATGGCAGCGCATCGATCGTGACCGCGCCACCCACCCGCAGTCCCAACGGGAATGCGCTTGGCGGCGGTGGCGGCGGCAAGTTGGTACTGAACTTTGCGCGCGCTGCTTTTTTGAAAAAATCAAACATTGGACTTTGGCTTATCGACGTCCAATCGCAGCGCTGGCGGTGCGCTTAACGCGGGGCGGGACTTAAACCGTGCCAGCACAGAATCGGCGCTGGAGTGATCTTCCAATAAGCCGGCATGCGCTAATTTCGCCTTCAAATCATGATCACCGCCAAAGTGTTCTAACTCTTTTGCAGCATCATACTTCGCGGCACGCTCGAGCTGCTTTTGCTTGATGCGCTCGAGCGAATCAGTGGCCGTACGCAATGCGGTGTTGGTGCCGGAATGTTGCGAAGCCAAAGCCGCCTGCGCCCGCTGCACATTTTCGGTCGCTTTTACCGAATCGACTTGCTGCTTTAACCGGCTAATCGTACTTTCCGCCTGCAAAATTGATTTTTTCAAGTTTTCAATATTGCCGTCGTACTGCGTCAAAAGCACTTCGTCAGCTTCAGTTTCGCGCTCAAGGTCGGCCAATTTCTGGGCAACTTCGCGCGCCAGCGTTTCATCACCGCGATCCAGCAGCTGCTCAATGAAGCCGGAATATTCCGCAATTTTGTTTTGCTTAGGCTGAATTTTATTAAAGCTCAACTTGCGTTGCGCCATCATCGTGGTCAGATCATCGCGCGATTTACGGAGCGCTTCGCTGGCATCGCGAATCTCTTGATCCAAAATGCGCAATGCGTTTGCATCGACAACCGCCTCTCCCGCTTCGTTTGCGCGCGCGCGAAACATCGTGAAAATTTTGCTCCATAAGCTCATGACTGCACTCCTGAATTAATTTCACTCGCAATGAGCTGATCTGCAAACGCCTCAGCCGCCTCAATGGTGTTGTCCGCCAACACGCGAATTTCCTCAATCACATGCGCCAAATCCGAGCTTGCCGACAGTTCCCCGAACATAATGTAGAGATCGCGCCCCGGCACCAAGGTAATCAGCCCGATATTGGATAGCGCATTGACCGGATTGAGTTTCAACGCCAACTCATTAAAGCGCGCCGGATCTTTGACTTGTGAAGCCTCCCAAAGCGCTGAAGAAACCATCAGCTGCGCCCCGGAAACGGTAATTTGTACCGGAAGATCACCGAATTCAGCCAGCTGCACGGAGATATTCGGTTCCAAACCATCATTTAATTCAATTTTTCCTTCTAAATTTAACTCCGAAGCGATTAACGCTTCATACAACGCTGCCGTCGTCCATTGGAATGCCATTTCCGCACCTATCGCCATAAAATGTCAGAGTAGCGTAACGCAGTTTTATTGCCACGGCATAGTGTTTTTAGTGTTGTATTGCTAACACTTACACCGTGCACATTCTCCACACACTCACGCGTGGGCATGCACGCTATTATTACCGGTCTTTCTCGATTTATAAAGTTACGACAATGACCGAGCCGCTCAATTCAACGCAAATGTCAGACCTCGCAGCCACGGACGGCATCACGCAATTGGAAATTGATCAGCGCGTATTCGACCTTTATGATGAGTATTGTCACGGCAAAATGGATCGCCGCGAATTTCTAAGCCGCGCGGCCAGCATGACCGTTGCAGTGGGCACAGGCTTGGCGATGGCGCAAGCGCTGCTGCCGCGTTACGCACAAGCGCAAATGATTGAATTCACTGATACCCGGATCAAAGCGAACTACGTTAACTATCCATCCCCTGGCGGCAATTCCGGCGCAATGCGTGGCTACCTTGTGCAGCCAGCCGGCACCGGGCCATTTCCGGCGGTTTTGATCGTGCACGAAAACCGTGGTTTGAATCCCTACATTGAAGACGTTGCGCGCCGCGCCGCCGCTGACGGCTTTTTGGCTTTAGCACCGGATGGACTGTTCCCGGTCGGCGGCTACCCAGGAAATGATGACGATGGCCGCGTGCTACAGGGCAATCTGGATCAGTCCAAACTGCGCACCGATATGCTCAATAGCGCTGAGTTTTTGCGCGCGCACAAATTATCGACCGGCAAGCTCGGTGTTACCGGCTTTTGCTACGGCGGCGGTATCGCCAATTACCTCGCTACAGCGATGGGCGACAAATTGCAGGCGGCCGTACCTTATTACGGCGTTGCCGCTGAAACCGCGCAAGTTGGCAAAATAAAAGCCGCGCTGCTGTGCCATTTGGCCGGAACAGACGAACGCGTAAACGCCACCTACCCTGCTTATGAAGCCGCACTCAAGAAAGAAAAAATCCGCTTTGAGATTCAGACCTATCCGGGCACTCAACACGGCTTCCACAATAATTCCACGCCGCGCTACGACAAAGCCGCCGCAACGCTGTCGTGGGCGCGCACGGTTGCGCATTTTGAGAAGTATTTGGCTTAGTTGAAGCAGCCACGATTTGGTCACTCACACAAGCTTTTGCATTGCCAACAGATACCCTACGCCCATAAAACGATGCAACCGAAAGCGCTGCGTGAACGGGTTATAGCCCAAGCCACGTTGATCACGCAGCGTTAAACCCGCCGATTCGGCCATCATCAGCAATTCGGCGGGTTTGATCAATTTACGGTAGTGATGCGTACCCTTTGGCAAGATGCGCAGCAGGTATTCGGCACCGATAATGGCGAACAAAAAACTCAGCGGATTGCGATTAAGGGTGGAAAAAAACACCCAACCGCCGGGTTTAACCATCTTTGCGCATGCTTCGATCACGCTGCGCGGCTGCGGCACATGTTCCAAAATTTCCATACAGGTCACGATGTCGTATCGCTCGGCGTGATCCTGAGACCAATTTTCTGCGCCGCTTTTGAAATAGCTCATCAGAAGCTGCTGACTTTGCGCATGCCATTGGGCAACCTGCAGCGGCTTTTCCGCCAAATCGATACCGGTAACGCATGCACCACGGTGCGCCATCGCTTCCGCCAAAATGCCGCCGCCACAGCCCACATCCAAGACTTGTTTCCCGGCTAAACCAACTAAACCATCAATCCAATTCAAACGGTGTGGATTGATACGATGCATCGGGCGAAATTCAGAATCTTCATCCCACCATCGTGAAGCCCAGCTATTGAAGCGCGCGATTTCGGCGGCGTCGACATTGCGTTCGACGGTCGCCGCTGGATTAGAGGTCGGTTTCATAAAGTGTCTGCCTAAGGTCAGTAATTAAACAAGTTGAGTAATGCACGGCCGGGCTGTCGTCACGTTTACCAGTGGCCGCGTTTGCGATTCCATCGATATAGATAGCGCGCGAAAAGGTTGTAAACGGGACCAGTTAAAAAATGAAATCGGCGTAGGGTACATGCTAAAAATTTCTGGCCACGTGTCTGTGACGCCAATTCCGCTAGCGCCAAATCACCGACCTGCATGACACCTCGCGCATCAGCTACATGCAGCCGTTCACGAAGTGTTTCTAAGTCAATGCCCAGCTGAGCAGCGACTTCAGGCTGCGCATGCACATCAACCCAGTCCACGTTGCTGTCAAGCATCCGCGCACGCTGCTTACAAATGCCTGCGTCGCATACAGGACACGCACTGTTGTAATAAACGGTAGTGATTAGATCTGTTTGCATATCGCGCCAAATAAAGATGGGGGTTGACGCGCGAATTGTACATTCTATTTAGCTAAATAGCTAAATAGCTAATTCGCTAATTCGCTAATTATATAATTCGCGAAATATCATCAAGCCACTTATGCTAGCCGCCTTAATTATGATCGAAGCGAACTCATGGACACCATTTTCGAAGCGCTAGCCTCAACCCCGCGCCGCAAAATTCTGGCTTACCTATCCGAGACAGAACTGTCCGCCGGGGATATTGCCGCCCGCTTTGAGATGACCAAACCGTCGCTCTCAAAGCATTTGCGCATATTGGAGTCAGCAGGTTTGATTGCGGGCGAAAAACGCGGGCAATTTGTGTTTTACCGTCTGCACGGTGACACCTTGAGCAACACTTTAATCACATTCATGCAAGCAGTTTGCCCGGTATCACGCGGTTTGAAGCAAGAAAGCAAGACTTTGGCGAAGAAAAAGCCAGAGTGATTTGCGCAGTTACTGCGCCGTCCAACCACCATCAATCGATTGCAGCGACCCGGTAATTGACGCAGCAGCGTCACTGGCTAGAAAACTGGCAAGTGCCGCGACTTGCTCGATGGTGACGAATTTTTTGGTCGGCTGCGCGCTCAACATAACGTCAGAAATAACCTGTGCTTCAGTAATTCCGCGCGCCTTGGCAGTGTCGGGGATCTGCTTTTCAACGAGCGGCGTCCAGACATAGCCCGGGCAAATCGCGTTCATGGTAATGCCCGATTCCGCAACTTCCAGCGCCACGGTTTTAGTCAAACCAGCAATCCCGTGTTTCGCCATCACATAAGCACTTTTAAAGCGCGAGGCAACCAAGGCATGCGCGGAGGCAATATTGATAATACGGCCCCACCCTTTCGCTTTCATCGCCGGAATCGCGAGCCGCACCGTGTGCCAGGACGCCGCCATATTGATCGCAATAATCGCGTCAAATTTGTCCACCGGGAATTCCTCAATCGGTGCGACATACTGAATTCCGGCATTGTTGACCAAGATATCCACCGCGCCAAACTCTGCCAAAACCGCCTGCATCATTTGCTCGATTTGCTCAGGCTTGGATAAATCTGCGCCCTGATAGCGCACCTGCACACCGTATTTTTCTTCCAAATCAATGCGCTGCTTGGCAATAACGTCGGTGTCGCCAAAGCCGTTCAAAATAATGTTTGCGCCTTCAGACGCAAGCTTTTCGGCAATACCTAAGCCGATGCCGCTGGTTGAGCCAGTGATGAGTGCGGTTTTTTTGGTTGGCATGGTGGATAAATCCTAAGTTCTACAGAAGTTTAACTCATCACACCTCCAATAACGCCCGCCTAGTAACCGGACTCTCCGACGCCTTCAACCACCACAGCATCGCTTTGCCCAACGCCACCTCGGGTACCGAAGGCTAGGCATAGCCGATATGACTAACGCGGGGCGTATTTTCGGTCGTGCGCTGCAGCAATTGCCCGGTGTCTAAATACGGCTGCGCTAGACAGCGCGGTAAGTAGCCGCAGCCTAAACCATGCAGCTGGGCATCAAGCTTCGCGGCTAGATTGAGCACGGTAAACACTTCTTGACCGGTGAGAATACCGATGCTGGATTTTCTCACGCGCCTTTGCGGATACCGCGCTGTCGGCGACCGCGAGGATGCGATGCTGCGCCAATTCCGCATTGCTAATGGCGTGCGTGGCTTTGGCTAATGCGTGCTTTGGTGCCACCGCAAAAATAAACGGTACTTCGCCCAATGGGCGGGGGCCTTCAGCCCTAATCAAATTTATCGCAAATTTCCTGGGGCGATGCCCCAGGCTGTGATAGTTCGCGCCTTTGGCGCTCCAATAAACATCACTTTGACTCGCACCCCATACACCACATCAGTTTGACTCGCATCCGCCAGCAATCGCGTAGGCTCTAATTTAAATTTTCGGGCGCACACTTTAAGCTATGTTGAGCCAATCATGGCTCCGCAAAATGTCAAGGAAATATTGATGCTAACCGTGCGCAAATCGAGGGAACGTGGCTATGCCGACCATGGCTGGTTGAAGAGTTTTCACTCTTTTAGCTTTGCTGGCTATCAAGATCGAAATCACATGGGCATTGGCAATCTGCGCGTGATTAATCAAGACCGTATCGCAGCAGGTGCAGGCTTTGGCACGCATGGGCATCAGGATATGGAAATCATCAGCTACGTGCTTGACGGCGCGCTTGGACATAAAGATTCGTTGGGCAATGGCGCCAGCATCGTGCCCGGTGAAGTCCAACGTATGAGCGCAGGCAGCGGCATTCAACACAGCGAATTTAACCACGCGAAAACGCAGGAAACGCATTTTCTGCAAATTTGGCTACTGCCAAATGCCTACGGCATTGCGCCCGGCTATGAACAAAAGAGCTTTAGTAGGCAGGACAAGCGCGGTGTGCTGCGCTTGGTAGTTAGCCCAGACGGCGCATTGGGTAGCGTGCAGATCCATGCCGATGCGCGCATCTACGCGGGCTTGTTTGACGGCAGCGAAGGCGCGCAGCTAAACCTAGACGCCAAGCGCTTGAGCTATGTTTTCGTCGCGCGCGGGTCAATCACCGCGAATGCAGTACCTTTGGCGACCGGCGACGCGCTGCTGCTTTCCAGCGAGCCATTGTTGACTTTGGCGAATGGCAAAGATGCGGAAGTGCTTGTGTTTGATTTGGCGCCTTAGATTGCGGCGGCGGCCGAGCGTCCCCGGGCCTAGCACAGCCCGCGATGCCAAACACTCACTTTCGTTAGCAGCCGCAACTGACTAGAGATGGTGCGCGCCACCCACGTGCCTTAAGTTTTGTACACTCTTGTCGCCAATTCGCATCATTTCGCGTCTTAGCTTTGTGGGCTAAGCGCGCGGCAAATTGCGGCTCCTCCCTGCCAAAATATTGACTCCAACGCGCCAACTATTTGAGGATGGACTGGGGTGAGGGTCAAACTAAAGCATGCAACACACCATACCAAATCGAAATCATATGCCCCACCGTCTGCCGCCATTCAAAGTACACGCCTTACTTCGAACGCAATCAATTAGGCAAACGCTGTGAGCACTTTGGACTTCGCCACCCTAGACGCGCTGCGCACCCACCACCCAGCGTGGCGGCTGTTGCGTTCGGATCATGCGCCCCTGATCGCTAGTTTTCTGCAGCGCGTGTTCGTGGCGACCAATATGCGGGTGATGGCGGCGGCGGATTTGGCGGAGGCGCTGGAAGATGAGCTCTATGCATTGCGTCTGCACCTAGGCGAGGCGGCTTTCCCCAAGTCGGCGCTGGAATATCTCAACGATTGGGCCGCGCCCGACAAAGCTTGGCTGCGCAAGTTCTACAAGCCCGGCACTGACGAGCCACAGTTCGATTTGACACCGGCCACGGAGAAGGCGATCGCTTGGCTGGTGCAGCTTTCTGCGCGCCAATTCGTTGGCACTGAATCGCGCTTGCTGACGCTATTTGATTTGCTCAAGCAGATGAGTGACGGTAGTGAGATCGACCCGGCCAAGCGCGTGGCGGAGCTGGCGCGCAAGCGTGATGAAATCGACGCTGAAATTGCGCAGGTGCTGGCGGGCAATGTGCCGGTGTTGGACGACACCGCGCTGAAGGAACGTTTCCAGCAATTCACGCAGGGTGCGCGCGAGTTGCTCACCGATTTCCGCGAGGTGGAGCACAACTTCCGCCAGCTAGACCGGCGCGTGCGTGAACGCATCGCCCTGTGGGAAGGCAGCAAGGGCGCGCTGTTGGAGAGCATTATGGGCGAGCGCGATGCGATTGCCGACTCCGATCAAGGCAAGAGTTTTCGCGCATTTTGGGATTTTTTGCTTTCCAGCCGCCGTCAGGAGGAATTGAGCTTCTTGCTGGATCGTGTGTTGGCGATGGCCGCTGTGATTGAGCTTAAGCCCGATAGTCGTACACGCCGCGTGCATTACGACTGGATGGAAGCGGGCGAGCACACCCAGCGTATGGTCGCAGCCTTGTCGCAGCAATTGCGGCGTTTTCTCGATGATCAAGCGTGGTTGGAAAATCGCCGCATTATGGACATTTTGCACGGCATTGAGAGCAAAGCCTTGGCCCTACGCGCTGCACCGCCTATAGGTAATGTGATGGAAATAGCCGAGGCCCAGGCCACTATTGAACTGGCGATGGAGCGCCCGTTATTTACGCCTGCGCTCAAGCCAGTCATTGCCGAACTGGCTTTGCAGGCGGGTGAGGAGGATATCGACGCACAAGCCCTGTTCGATCAAGTGGTATTGGACAAGGCACGCCTGGTTCGCCACATCCGTCAAGCTTTACAAGACCGCGCGCAGGTCAGCTTGAGCGAGCTGGTGGCGGCGCAAGGCTTGCAACATGGGCTTGCAGAGCTGGTAGCCTACTTACAACTGGGCAGCGAAGTCTTTTCGACCGCGGTGGATGAGCACACCCATGAAACCATACGCTGGCAGGCATTGGCAGCCGACGGGCAGGAATGCACCCGAAGCGCGCGCTTGCCGCGTGTGATTTTCATGCGCTAAAAGCACATAGAACTGGAGTAAAAGCATGCTGGAAAATTTCTCTGATACCGACGAATTGAACAACGCCACGCCTGCACCTGCTGCGGATTTGTCGGTACTGCTGATCAATTTGCTCAAAAGCGTGCAGTACCGGGAGGCTGACGAGCGCCAATGGGCAGCGCTGCTGAATTTGCAGGCGCGGGTGCGTGACTATGTGGCGGTATTGAATTTGGATCTGGTGCTGGACGAAGCCGAAGGCTACGCCTTTCTCAAGGGCCGAGCGGAACCCAGTGATGATGAGCACTCGCCCCGACTGCCGCGTTTGGTGGTGCGTCGGCCCTTGTCTTTTGCCGTCAGCTTACTGTTGGCGCTGTTGCGCAAAAAGCTCGCCGAGTTCGATGCGGGCGGCGGCGGGACGCGTTTGGTATTGTCCCGCGATGAAGTCGTGGAGCTGGTGCGCGTGTTTTTGCCGGACGGGCCGAATGAAGCCAAATTGATCGACCAAATCGAAACCACCATCAACAAATTAGTGGAGCTAGGCTTTTTGCACAAACTCAAAGCCACGAGCGGGCAGAACGCTGGCCCGCCCAATTTTGAGGTGCGGCGCATTCTGAAGGCTTTTGTCGACGCGCAATGGTTGGCCGAATTCGATGCACGCTTAGGCGGCTATCAATTCCAACTCGCTGGAGTAACGCATGCGAAAGCCGCCGCCAGCGATGCTTGAGCCGCAATCCGCAGACTTAAATTTTTTGACTGACGACACGCTCTCTGGCTTTCGCTTGCAGCGTTTAGAAGTGCTCAACTGGGGCACGTTCGACCAGCGGGTTTGGACGCTGCAATTGGATGGCAAAAATAGCCTGCTTACCGGCGATATCGGCTCGGGCAAATCAACTTTAGTCGACGCCATCACGACTTTGTTGGTGCCCGCCAACCGCGTCGCCTATAACAAAGCGGCGGGTGCAGACAGCAAGGAACGCACGCTGCGCTCCTACGTGCTTGGGCACTACAAATCCGAGCGCAACGAGACCACGGGTGCGGCGAAACCGGTATCGCTGCGGGAACACAATAGTTACTCGGTGATACTGGGCGTGTTCCACAACGCGGGCTATGACCAAACGGTAACGCTGGCGCAAGTATTCTGGATGAAAGAAGCGCACGGGCAACCGGCGCGAATGTTTTTGGGCATCGAGCGCGATCTAACGATTGCAAAGGACTTTGCCCAATTCGGCTCAGATATCGGCCAGCTGCGCAAAAAGCTGCGTGGTTTAGGCGCTGAGCTATTCGATACTTTTCCACCTTATGCCGCGTGGTTTCGGCGGCGCTTCGGCATCGAAAACGATCAGGCGCTAGAGTTGTTTCACCAGACAGTGTCGATGAAATCAGTCGGCAACTTGACCGATTTCGTACGCAATCATATGTTGGAGCCCTTCGAGGTGGCACCGCGCATTCAGGCGCTGATTGGGCATTTTGATGACCTCAACCGCGCGCACCAATCCGTGCTGAAGACGCAAGCGCAAGTCGAGCTACTAACGCCCCTGGTGGCCGAATGTAAACGCCACAATGAGGTGACGGCCGAAGTCGAAGGCCTGCGGCGCGCTCGAGAAGGCCTGCGCGCGCATTTCGCTGGCCTGAAACTAGGCCTGATCGACAAACGGCTAGGTTTGCTGGAGGAAGAATGGCAGCGCACGCAAGCTCAAGTGCAGCGTCTGGATGCCGTCCATGAAACGCAAGCCCAGCAAATTGACGCGCTAAAACAGGCCATCAATGACAACGGCGGCGACCGCTTGGAGCGCTTGGCTGCCGAAATTCGTAAGAAAGAGCAGCTGCGCGATGCGCGCAAGATTAAGGCCGCGCGGTATGCGGAGTTGGCAACAACGCTGGGCGAAACAGCAAGCGCCGATATTAACGGCTTCACCGCGCAGCGCGGCAAGTATCAAAGCTGGCGCGAGGAGGCCCGAAATCGCGATGCGGAACTGCAAAACGTCCTCACTGAGCACGGCGTAACGCTGCGCCAAGGCAAGCAAGAGCATGCCCAGCTTAGCGCCGAAATCGAGAGCCTCAAGCGCCGTCGTAGCAACATTGATGATCAACAAATT
>Ga0105046_10013323_pt1 | contig 12739 bp, 10 predicted proteins | sample MAT03_FD_78385 | JGI IMG/M metagenome (GOLD analysis project Ga0105046, IMG submission 78385) | Freshwater microbial communities from Lake Fryxell liftoff mats and glacier meltwater in Antarctica - MAT-03 (megahit assembly) | ecosystem: Environmental > Aquatic > Freshwater > Ice > Liftoff... | reverse complement strand
GATTCGTCTGGTATGGGATGATACCAGACGGTCAGCAGCGCCAATGCGATGACCGCAATCAGGGCGCCGATAGAGGCAAGGATGCGCTTCACCGCTTCGATCGATACGCCGACGGAGTTTTCTTCATATGCCGTTTGAACGCGGTCGAAAACGCGAAGGCGTTCTCGTAGCCAACCGCAGTGGCGATCGCGTCGATACGCCGTTCGCTGCCGGTAAGCAACGACGCCGCGCGGCGCATGCGCAACCACGTGACATGTTCGAGTGGGCTATGACCGAGCTGTTTTTGGCATAACCGCCGCAGATGTTCGCTGCTCATGCCGGCCAATCCGGCGAGTTCACCGAGTGTCCAGTGATGTCCCAGGTCGGCGTCGATCTTCTCCCACAGGCGCCACAGCCGTTCATCGGTGGAATACGGTCGCACGGCGCGCAGGCCGAGCAGGTGCACCAGTTCGGTCCAGTGATGCACCAGCGCGGGATCATTGGGGCCGACACATTCGCGGTAGAGACCTTGGACGGCATCGTGCAATGGCCGCGCATCGTACGCGGCGAGCAGCGGTTGCGCTGCGGCGAGCGACACCGGATTTCCTGGGCGTTCGTCGTACGAGATCCAGCACACGCCCCAGTCGTGATCCGCCACCGCGCGGTAGGCGTGCAGCTTGCCGGCCGGCGTCAGGTAGGCCTCGCCCGCGCGACATGGCCGCCATTGACCATCGATCAGCACTTCGCCCCAGCCGCTGAAACACGCCAGGATCTGGCTGATGTCCGGTTTATGGCGCACGAAGCTGAAGCCGTAGCTGCCATCGCTGATGCCGGTGAGCTTGATGTGATGCGACGCCAGCGGCGGGCAGGTATCCATGCCCACCATCCACTCGCGAGTGTTGGCGCCGATCTGATGCGTTTCGCTGAGGGTGTTCATGAACGCGCATAGTGCTGTAGTCCGTGCGGACGCAGAAGCCACTTCATGCGGAGGAAGACGTCACGCGGCACACACGGTTTCCGTTGATCCGGCTCGGTGGTGACGGTTGTCCCGGGTTGAGAGCGTTGGCTGTAACCGCGTGCGATCCGATTCCGCAAGCGCTTCATCGTGCGGCACTGGACGTGCCGGTCCCTACCCTTCGCACCCCTCCGCACACACCGCCTCCTTGGCGGCTTCATCGGCGTTCCTACGGTGTCGCCAGCCAGCCGGAGTCCGCATGGATCACAAACGCCCACGTTTCCCCGATCAGGACATTGTGCTGGTGGTGCGTAATCCGCACCGCGCTGGTGCGCTCGGAAAATTGCTCAGCGCCATCGGCGAGGTCGGGGCATTGGTCGGTGACCTCACCACGCGCAGCGTTTCGCCGTATCACAGCATCCGCGAGATCACCGTATCGGTGTACGACGATGATCACCTGACGCAGGTGCTCGCCGCTATCCGCGCGAACACCGAAGCTGAAGTGGTCGAGACCTGCGATCTGGTCTTCGCCCGGCACCAGGGCGGCAAGATCCACTGTGGGCGCAAGCAAGACATCAAGCTGCTGTCCGACCTGCGTTACATCTACACGCCGGGTGTCGCGCGGGTCTGCCGCGCCATCCAACGTGATCCGGCCAAGGCCCTCGAACTCACCGGCATCGGCAACAGCGTCGGCATCTTCACCAATGGCACGCGGGTGCTCGGCCTGGGTGACATCGGCCCCGTCGCCGGCATGCCGGTGATGGAAGGCAAGGCGGTGATCTACGACCAGTTCGTCGGCATCAGCGCCGTGCCGATCCTGGTCGACACCAAGGATCCGGGCGAGTTCATCGACACCGTGGTGCGCGTCGCGCCGACCTTTGGCGGCATCCACCTGGAAGACATCCGCATGCCGGATTGCTTCCGTATCGAGGACGAACTCATCCGTCGCCTCGACAAGCCGGTCATGCACGACGATCAACACGGCACCGCCACGGTCTTGTTGGCCGCCGTGCTGACCGCCCTGCGCCACACCAACCGTGATGGCCGCCGTGATCTGGTGTGCGCCCAGATCGGCTTGGGCGCGGCAGGCTTCGGCATCGCCAAACTGCTGATCCAGGCCGGCTTCAAAGTCCTAGGCGTCGATCGCAACGACTCGGCCTGCGCGCGCTTGGAAAATGTTGGCGGCGACATCGCCACGCTCGAAGACGCCATGAAACGTGCCGACATCGTCATCGCCACCACCGGCGTGGTCGGCCTGATCAAGCCGGAGATGATCCAAAAAGGCCAGATCATTCTCTCGCTGTCGAATCCCATCCCCGAGATCTTCCCAGAGGAAGCCCTCGATGCCGGCGCCGCGTACGCCGCCGACGGCAAAAGCGTCAACAACGCCCTGGCCTATCCCGGCCTGTTCCGCGCGGCGCTTGATGGCCGGCGCAAGTCCATCACCCCGGCGATGAAGATCGCCGCCGCGCGCGCAATCAGCTCCTTGGCGGGTCCGGACGAACTGGTACCCAGCCCGCTGCATCCTGAGGTCCACAAGGCGGTGATCGCGGCGGCGACTGACGCATTCAAACGCGAAGATGCCAAAGCGAAGTAGCAGGCGGTCCGGAAACGGGCAGATACGGCGTCGTTGGGAATACCGTTGGAGGGTCCGCCATGACGCGCTGCAGCCGTTGTCTTCGTCCGCTTGCGCTTGGTCTGCTGGCCGTGGTGTTGATCGCTGTCGATACACCCGCGCCCCCGGCGCCGCCCGTCTACGTGGCGCCGCCGACCGCGGAAACCTGGGAAAAACTCAAAGCCACGCACATCGATCAAGTGGTGGAGTACGCCAATGTCGGTGGGGAAAACAAAGGCGGTTCGTTGGAACTGGAGCTGCGCGAACAGGCGGTCGCCTTCGCCCGCCGCATCGATGCGAAGTCGCCGAAGCTCAAGAACCTCTTCGCGCGCAAACGGGCGATGACGCCAGCGGAACAGACTGCAGACCGTGCCTTGCGGGAGCAGATCACCACGCGTGACAAAACGCGCTTGGCGGAGGAATCCGGCGGTGGCGCCAAGGCCATGCCACCGTCCGGCGAGGATGTGGTGGCAACCTTGGAGCTCCTGCGTTTCGTCATCATCCGTGACCAGATCCAACTGGCGAAACAACTGTCCCTGGATCCCGACGACCAGCCGACGGTGGTGCTGCGCAAATCCATCCTGACGCAGGTGAAGGTCACCATCGGCTCAACCAAATGGGCGTGGGAGAAACGCCTCAAGGATACCGTCGACCAGTTGCTCACGGCGAAGTACGAACCGTGGATCGGCACCTGGTTGTGCAGCAGCGAAGAATGGGGCGAACTCACCCTGACGCAGGATGGCGCCGCGGTGAAAGGTACGTGGAAGGACGGTTCGCTCACAGGTGAGGTCAAGGGCCGTCACGTGGTCGGCAAATGGACCGGCCAGGGCACGCAGCACGGCGGCTTCAGTTTCACCCTCGGCGAAAACGATCAGGGCTTCAACGCCCGCGTCACCGACAAGGTCGACCGTCCGACCAGTTGGACGGCGATACGCAAGGGCAGCGAAGAACCGCCGACCGTGATAGAAGTGATCGAAGAACCCGCGGAAGAACCCACGGAAGAACCCACGCCGTCGGCACCAGCCGAGCCGGCACCTGGGAATTGAGGGTCGGAGAAGACCTCAGCCAGCGAACAAGAGCTGCGCAGACGCGGAGGCCAGAGGCGGCGAAGACGGTCTTGCGCAGAACGACACGCTCTTTCCCCTCCTCCGATCTCCGCGTCTTTGCGCCTCCTGTTCGATCCGATCTCTGGTTCGATGGGTTGAGGCCATACGCGCCGATGGCCTCGCCAGCGGCATCAGTTTTCGACATCGTGTCCCACTCGCCCGCGTGGCAGCAGCCCCGCACATCTGGTTCCCACGTCGGGGCGGCGGCGTATGATCACCTCCCCTGCCCTTTCGGCAGGACGCGAGGATACTTCCATGCTCAGTGCCCACCTGCTCAACGAAGTTCGTCGCTTCGCTCCGCTGATGGAATTGCGCGGGTTCACCATGCGTGATTGGGCGCTCAGCGCCGACACCACGGAACTGACGCTCAAGCGCTACCTCGGCCGGCGTTGTCACGTCGGCGACGAGGAGACCCTCACGCGCCTGCTGCACGAGGCGGAATGTTTCATCGTCATCCGCCCCGACGGCCCGCTCAGCGACGCGTGGAGCGCCTCGCTCAAGGCGATGGTCGAATCGTCATTCGAGAACGCCCTGCGGCACTGACCTCGGCGCGTTCGTCGTCGAGCGCGGCAGATCACGGCGCGGACGCGTCGCCTGCGCCCGGATGCGCAACCAACTCATCCAGACACCCGCAGCAAGCAGGATGAACGCGGCCCACACCGCGAGCCAGCCTTTGTTCTCTGGCGCGAGTGCGACCAGCACCGCTGGAACGCTCAGCGACAGCAGCGTCCACGCATCACGTGTACGCCACCACGCGATTACATGAACGGCGACCAGGACGCCGCCACCGGCCAGGGCGACGAGCGACAACGCGCCGTGTTTCGCGCATGACAGCACCACGCCAATGGTCACCAGCCACAACGCTAGGCGGACTACCGCTGCGCGCCGCTCAGCACCCCACGTGAGTGCCACCACCAGCACCACCACGCCGATCGCCGTCACCAACGTCGCGAGCGGCAACATGCTGTGGGCCACCTGCCAAGAGATCGCGGATGGTTGCAGCAGCCCGATGGCGGTGGCGATGACCAGCGCTTTGACGAGCGCGATCGGCTGCCGCCGCTGGACCGCGCGCAGCGCCATGCCCGCGGTGATCGCAACACCGGTCAGACTCCAGTTAAAGCTGCTGGGCGACGAGGTCGCACCCCACAGCAACACGCCCAATGCTCCCGCGGCAGCCGCGACCCAGCGCCACTCGGTCTGCCCACGATGATGCCCCAGGCGCCACACCAGCGCGGCGTAGGCCAGCAGCACCAACGCTGGCGCAAAGACGACGCCCGAGGCCTGCGGATTCGACATCACGCCGTGTTCTTCGGCGAGGATCGCGGCCAACGCGAGTCCACACGGCAGTGCCAGCAGCACACGATCCAACTCCTTCGCGCGGCCCGCGGCACGATGACGCAGATCGACCGCCCCTAGGCACAACAACGCAAGCATCGGCAGCGCCTCGCCGAGGGTCACATCAAGGCTGTGCAGATATCCGAGCACCTGCAGGTGGATCGCCGAACAGCCGGCGATCGCCAATCCCAGGACCCAGCGCAGCGTACTGCGGCGCAGAAACGGTCGCAGGCGTTCGATGCCCACACCGTCATCGCGCACAATGCCGATCACCAGCAGGGCCGTGGCAGCCAGCACCACGATCCAACCGGGCATCCACCACGCGGTGCTTGCCAGACCGCTGACGGTGTGGTGCAGGTACAGGCCCATCACCCCGGGCCACAGCAGATTCCAACTCATCAGCAGCGCGAGCGGAAGGAGCAGCAACATGTGGCTCGCGCCACCACCGAGTCGTGCCAGCACCAGTCCCTTTGCGCACATCAGCAACAAACCGATGGCACCAAAAGCGAGCGTCACGTACGGCGCATCGATCGATACCAGGTCGAGTGTCACTGCCGAACCGACCAGAAAACACGCGCCCAGGATCACCGGTCCTATAGCGTCCGGATTGGCGCGCTGAAAACGACAGAGCACCACCGCCACCGCGACCAGAGCCAGTTCGTAGAGATGCACGGTGCCGATCAGCGCCAAGCGTTCGCGGAGCTGTTCCGGATCGATGCCCAGGCTGGTGAACACCGTCCACGCACCACCCAGCAGACAGGCGGCACTGAGCAGGAAGATCAGGCTCGATGCCGCCGGCCAGGCAAGGAACGTCGATTGCCCAGGCAACGGTCGACCGCGTCGCACCACGCGCGTGGTGGTGCGACGCGGATCCGCCGGCGTCGGCTGCGATTCCAGCGCCAGCACGTCGTCATCGTTTGGAATGATGGACGTGGGTTCGTGATCAGTCATGGCAACCTCCGCCTGCTTGTCGGAAAGGTAGCCCCAGGGTCGTGCGTCAGCCATGCCCGGGGCGTAGGCGCGCCTGGTACTGCGTGCGCGTTTTTGGCAATTAATTGCCAGGTCGGACTAGGGCGACCGGCCGAGCTTGGTTAAAACCGTACGTTCACGTAGGCGCGCCGCACAGGGCCGGCGGATTTCCCCTGCCGGCGTTGCCGTCCTGCGGCAAGTGAGGTAGGTTCCCATGATGCTCGACGATGCCACTTTCGGTGACCTGTTGGCTTCCCAAGTGCGACGTCAGGGCCTGACCATGGCCGACTTCGCGCGCAAGGTGAAGGTCAGCGCGTCGACGTTGTCGCGCATCCGCACCGGCGCGCGCCAGCCGAACGCGCGTCAGCTTGCACGCTGGGCCGACGCGCTGCGCCTCGACCCCGAACACCGTCGCCAGTTCATCGACCTCGCGTTGTTAGCGCAGACGCCGCCGGAGATCCGCGAACGCCTGGCCTCCACCGAAGCGCAGGCCGTGCAGGCACGCGACCACCGTGAACAACTGGCGCAGGAGTACGGCCGTTATCGCACCGATCAGGGATTCCACGACGGCTGGTGGCTGACGTATTCGTGTTCGTTCCTCAACGACGGCCGGATCCAACGCAGTCTAATCCGCATCCAGGGCGATCAGGCGAGCATGCAGGTGCGCGACGCCGGGCGCATGCACTACAGTTACCACGGTTCGTGTGAGGCGCTCGGCGACAAACTCTTCATCCGCTTGGCCGAAGATCGCGGCGGCGCGGAATACGTGCAGATCACCTTGCACTCGCTGTTCGATTATCAGCGCCCATCGTTCCTCTATGGCTTGGTGTGCGGCATCAGTGGCAAAGACGTGCGCCATCCGTTGTCGGTGCCAGCGGCCAGCCGCATTCTCTTCCTCTACGCCGGTGCGGATGCTGATCTGCCGGAGAGTGGCGATCGGCGCGCGAAACTCGAAACCGTGCTCGGCAGCTTCGATCCCAAGGCCATGCGCCAAGTGTGGCCGACATTCCTGGGCGACGGCGAGTACCTGCGCGACTGCCTGCGCTTGGGCGACGAAGCGCTCGATGCCGCGGTGCTGCGCATGATCGACAGTCGCGGACCGGGCGGAGATCACGTGCTGCGCGCGGCGTTTGGTTAATCCCCAAATCTTAGTATTCGCCCCAGAGTTCGATGTGAGCGCCAAAGAAGGTGAGCAACCCACTGCGGAATTGGTCGCCTTGGTTCGGACCCGCACTGAAGGTTACGCAGACCTGCATGTAGAAGGGTACGGCAAACGACACATCCAGACGAGAACCGACGAACGAATCCGGTAGGGAGCCGAGGTCGTTGAAGGCATGGTAATGTGATTCGATCGCGCTGTCGTAGCCACCGTAAGCAACGAGGTTCTTCCGGTAGAAGATGATGGTCACCAGATTCGAGATGACGCCGGCGGTAAACACGAGTCCGAGCAGCCCGAGGGGGATCACCAGGGATATGGAAGGTGACATACCGAACACACAGATCGCCGGCGTCCTATTTCACCAACGACTCGAAATACGCCAACATCGCCGCCAGTTCCTCCGCCGAACAATTGTTCACCAGCCCGACCGGCATCATGGAGTTCTTATCTTCACCACGTTTGGCGATGTCGGCGGTGGGGATGTCGCGCACGGCGCCGGTGATGTCACGCAGTTCGATTTGCTCAGCGCCTTCACGCGTGACGAAGCCCATGACGCGGGTGCCGTCTTTCAGATCGAACCACTGGGTGGTGAAACCCTGCGCGACCTTGGCACTCGGTTTGAGGATGGCCTCCACCAGTTCGGAGCGGTTGTACTGGCGTGCGACCTCACCCAGGAACGGGCCCTTCTGTGGCAAATCGCGTGAGACCGTGTGGCAGGCGATGCAGCCCTGACGCAGGAACAATTGCTCGCCGACCTTGGCGTCGCCCTTGGTGCCGACCGCCACTGCCAACACGTCCTCGTATTTCAGATTGCCGATGACCTTGCCGTCGACTTTTTTGGCCGCGGCCTGGGCCTTGGCCAGCAACGCCGCGTCGTCCTGCGTGCGCTTTTTCGCCAGCTCTTCGCTGCTCAGGCCCTTGATCTGCACCTGGTGGAAATCGAGTGCCTCCTGCATCGGGCCGGCGAGGGACGCGTCGTTCTTCACCGCGGCTATCAGCGCGGCCTCGATCGCCGGCGTTCCGGCCCACGTCGCGCGCTGGAAGTACGGTCCCTGGAAATCCGGTCGCGTGCCCCACCAGGATTTGCGGTCCCATTCACCTTCCTGGTAGTAGAGCCGCACCAGCGCGGTGACGATCTTCTGTTTGAAGCCCGTCGCGCCGCTGGCGAGTTTGCTGGTGAGCCCCTTCACGGTCTTGGGATCGTGCAGGTACTTCAGCGCCCACAGCGCGCCGTCGACCTGTGCGGAGGTCGCGCCGGGATTGACCGCATCCAGGCAGGCGTCGATGGCGCGCAGTTCGATGAGCGTGCGCACCGCCGTGTGCGGGATAATGCGCGCCGCGCCGGTCATGTCCGATGACGCGGCCGCGAGCGGCAGGATCGCCTTGGCCGTATCGACCTTGCCGATGCGCCCCAGGCCGATGAGCGCCTGCACCCGCGCGCGGGGATTCTGGCTCTTCAGTCCGGTAAGGAACGGTTCCGTGCTGATGCCCTTGATCTGCGACTTGCGATCGGCGAGTGCCCGCAGCGCCCATTCCTGCACCGTGGTGTCGGCGCACAGCGTTTCGAGTTCCTTGTTCGCCGCCGCGCCAAACACCTGTTTGTAGGTGAAGATCGCCGCGACCCGCGCCGGCACCGCTGCTGCAGTGTCCTTCGCCAACGCCAGCAGGCCGGTCTTGAGCGCCGGCTTGGTGCCACGCCGCAGGATCTCCTGCGAGGTCTCCAACCGCAGCACGCCGCTACCGGACGCCAAGTGCTTCAGCAGATCGTCCTCGCCGGCCTTCTTCAGATCCGGAAACGCCGGTGCTTTTGCATCGCTCGGTTTGAACTGCACCACTGCGCCGACGTTCTCACCGTTGTAGTTAAACACCGCGCCTTTCCACGACGCGGCGTAGAAACGTCCGCTGCCATCCAGATCCACATCGGTGACGCGTTCGACCTTGGCCCAGTCGGAGCGTTGGCTGCCCTTGAAGCCCGCGCCATCGGCAGTGACGCCGTTCTGGTAGATGGTCGAGGTGCCCCAGTCGGCGCTCAGCAGCGTCGGTCCGCTGAAGCCAGGCAGGCCGGCCTCATCAACGAACAGCATGCCCACCGCCGAGCCACCACCAAAATCGTGCAGCGGCGGCATGGTCTCTTCGGTGAAGCGTTTGTAGAGCGAGGGGTAGCCCATCTCTGCGCCGTTCACCACGTAGCTCAAACGGCTGTTCCAGCCGTCGCCGTCGTTGGTGTTGTCGTAAAGGAAGCCATCGAGCAGCGGGCTCATGGCCACGTCGAAGATGTTGCGCGTGTGGCGGACGACGAACTCCAGTTCGCTACCGTCGGGACGTACACGGATGACCGCGCCGCCGCGCATGGTCAGCTTCGCGCCGTCAGTGCCCTTCGCTTCGGGAAAACCCATGTCGCCAATGGCGGCGTAGAGCCAGCCATCGATACCGAGTCTGAGGCCGTTGCTCGCGTGGTCGGCGGACAGGTGGCTCAGGCGCCAGCCGATGTCGAGCACGATGTCGGCCTGCTTGTCGACCTTGCCGTCGCCATTGGCATCGCGGTACGCCGTGATGTTGGGCGGATGCAGGCAGTAGAGCGTGGTGCCGTCCCAGGCGATGCCGCGGGGCGAATCGACATCCGGCACGAACAAGTCCGAGCGCTCCGCCGTGCCGTCGCCGTCGGCATCAACCAAGCGCACGATGCGTCCACGTTTGGCATCGCGTCCCTGCGCACCGTTACCGTCACAGGTAACAAAGACCTCACCGGTGGCGGTAGCGCACACCTGCACCGGATAGCTGACCAGCGGCGGCTTGGCGAACACCGTGGCGGTGAAACCGGTGGGGATCTTGGAACAGTACTCACTGGGCGGGCCGTGATCGGCGGCAGAAATAACCACCGACATCACGGTGGAGAGGGCGAGCGCAGGAACGAGGGAGCAGATGGTCATGGCTTCAAATGCGACAGGTGGTGACGAGATGTCGTAGTGAACTCTTCAGATACGGGCAATCCGTTACAGGTGACAGACATGATTGGTCCTGAGACCGGTGGTGACAGGCACGCAGTGGGGACAGCTCTCAGCCCGTACGTCCCCACCGTTGCCGCAGCGCATCCAGCAACACCGCAGCGACGATCACGCCGCCGGTGATGACGCGCTTGAGCGGCTCCGACGCGCCGACCTGGGCGAGGCCGGTCTGCAGCACGGCGATGATTAGCACGCCGAAGAACGTCGCGATGATCGAACCACGTCCACCCATCAGGCTGGTGCCGCCGATGACGCAGGCGGCGATGGCGGACAGTTCCATACCGACGGCGGCATTGGGATCGGCGGAGGACAGCCGCGCGGTCTGCATCACCGCGCCCAAGCCACAGAGCAAGCCGCTGATGGCGAACACCGTGATGGCGTACGGCGCGGTGCGGATGCCGGCCATGCGCACCGCTTCGGCGTTGGTGCCGATGGCGATCAGGTGACGGCCGAACACCGTACGCGTCAGCACCACCTGTCCGACGATCACCACCACCAGCGCGGTGAGCACCGCGGGCGACAGCCCCAGGCCACGGATCGGCGCGCCGATCCATTCTACCGATGAGCCGATGTACGCGGTCTGTGAATCCGTCGCCAGGTAAGCGCCACCGCGCGCGGCCTCCAGCATGCCCAGGGTGACGATGAACGACGGGATACGCGCCCACACGCTGATGGTGCCGTTGATGAGTCCCGCAGAGGCGCCGATGACGAGTGCCAACGGTATCGCCGCGGCGAGCGGCCAGCCCCACTTCGTCAGCGCCACGCCCATCACCGCCGCACTGAGTGCGAGCAACGACCCAACCGACAGATCGATCCCGCCGACGATCAGCACCAGCGTCATGCCTACTGCCACCACGGTCAGGTCAGGGATCTGGTTGGCGATCGACGCGGCGGTGGACGCGGTGGCGAAGGTCGGACTGGCAAGACCGAAGATCGTGATGAGCGCGAGCAGCGCCGCTGCCATGCCGGCGTATTGCACGACGGAGGCGGGCAGGCGAGGTCGGACAGGAACGGTGGACAGGACAGGATCCTGGGTCATGCGACTTCCTGGGCGGTGGTCAGATGGTGGCTGAAAGCCGCACGCATGATGGCGTCCCGCGACCACGTCGCGCGTTCGAAACGTCCGGCCACGCGACCGGCGGACATCACCAGGATCGCATCGCAGGTTTCCAGCAGCTCGTCGAGATCGCTGCTGACGATCACCAGCGCCTTGCCACGTTCGGCCAGCTCGGCGAACACCTGATGGATGCGACGGCGCGCAGCGACATCGATGCCACGCGTCGGTTCGTCGAACAGATAGATCTCCGCATCGCGCGCCAGCCAGCGGGCGATGACCACCTTCTGCTGATTGCCGCCGCTGAGCGCACCGATGGGTTGTTCAATGGAGGTGCAGCGGGTGTCGAGGCGTTGGCGGTAATCCTCGGCGAGCTGATTTTCCGCCGCGCGCGCGACGAAACCAAAGCGCGACGGCAGCGCACCGAGCGAGGTATTCCAGCGCACCGGCAACGACAGCAGCGCGCCATCGCGTTTGCGTTCCTCGGTGATCAGCGCCAAGCCGTGGGAAACTGCGTGGGCCGGTGAAGCGAAGCGAACGGTCTTTCCATTCAGCGTCAGCGTCCCGGCAGACGCGCGATCAGCACCGAACACCGCACGCAGCAGTTCGCTGCGGCCCGAGCCCACCAGCCCGGCGATGCCGAGGCGTTCACCAGCGCGCACGCTGAATCCGCCGTCGATCAGGCGTGGCAACGAACGAAACCCCTGCGCTTCCAACACCACGCGTTCAGTGGCGTGCGAGGTCCACGCGCCAGCGACGCGTTGATCATCGCCGCTCATCAGCGTCACCATCGCCTCGGTGGTCAGTTCCTTGCCCGGGCCGGTATGCACCCGTCGACCGTCACGCAGCACGGTGATGCGATCCGCGATGCGCGCGACCTCGTCCAAGCGATGACTGATGTAGATGATCGCCACCCCACGTTGGCGCAGCACATCGAGGCGTCGCAGCAGGTCATCGGCCTCGCTGACGCTGAGCGCCGCGGTTGGCTCGTCGAGGATCAGCACGCGGCACTCGCGCGAGAGGGCCCCGGCGATCTCCAGCAGTTGCTGCTGGCCGACGCCAAGCGCGCTGACAGGAAGATCGGTGGGCAGCGCCGCCAGCCCGTTGGCGTCGAGGATGGCGCGTGCCGCGGTGTGCAACCGTGCGCGATCGATCAGCCCGAAACGCCGCGGCAGGCGCGTCAGCAGCAGATTTTCCGCGATCGTCAGCGTCGGGATAAGGTTCAGTTCCTGCTGCACGATCTGCACGCCAGCCGCTTCCGCCGCACGTTTGTCCACTGGCGCAAAGGGTTGCCCGTCGAGCCGCATGGTTCCCGCAGTCGGCGTCACCAATCCGGCGATGATCCGGCTGAGCGTGCTCTTGCCCGCGCCGTTGGCGCCGAGCAGCGCATGCACCTCGCCACGCCGGATGGTGAGGTCGACCTCCGCCAACACCGGCACGGCGTAGGTCTTGCCGAGGCCGGTCATCTCCAGAACGATTTCCCCATTCGTCATTTCACATCCGCGGCGGTGACCAGATCGACCGGCGTTTCGCGGTCGGCGACCGGCGCCTTGGGATCGGCG
>Ga0105046_10013320_pt1 | contig 12740 bp, 12 predicted proteins | sample MAT03_FD_78385 | JGI IMG/M metagenome (GOLD analysis project Ga0105046, IMG submission 78385) | Freshwater microbial communities from Lake Fryxell liftoff mats and glacier meltwater in Antarctica - MAT-03 (megahit assembly) | ecosystem: Environmental > Aquatic > Freshwater > Ice > Liftoff... | reverse complement strand
TCAAAAAAAGCCCCGGTAATACAAAAATGCAGGAAATCGCCGCTTCAATTCAAGAAGGCGCAAAAGCGTATCTTAATCGTCAATCGGCAACGATTATGACATTTGCGGTTATTATGACCGTACTCCTTTACTTCTTCATGCCAAAAAATGCCAACAACCAAAATGTGATTACGGCAGCTGGCTTCATCATTGGGGCAATTTTTTCATTGCTCGCAGGTTATGCCGGTATGAATGTTTCCATTCGTGCAAATGTTCGCACAGCTGAAGCTGCAAAAGATGGACTGAGCCAAGCACTTAGTGTGGCTTTCAAGGGTGGGTCTATTGCTGGTTTCATGGTAGTAGGTATGAGTTTGCTTGGCGTAAGCGGAATGTACGCTTTTTGTTTGAAATATCTCCAAATTCCCGCCAATGAAATTCCACCAATGCTGATTGGTTTCGGTTTCGGAGCTTCACTCATTTCCCTTTTCGCCCGCGTAGGTGGTGGGATTTTTACCAAAGCTGCTGACGTAGGTGCTGACCTCGTTGGGAAAATTGAACAAGATATTCCAGAGGATGACCCAAGAAATCCAGCAGTTATTGCCGACAACGTAGGAGATAATGTGGGAGATTGCGCCGGAATGGGTGCTGATCTTTTCGAAACCTACGCAGTGACCTTGATTGCAGCAATGATTCTTGCTTCTTCAACTTTAAAAGAAACTCTTGGCCAAGCTGGGATTGAATATCCACTTGTTCTTGGTGCAATTGCAATTATTGCCTCCATCCTTGGAAGCTTCTTTGTTCGCCTGGGGAAAAATCAAAATATTATGGCGGCCCTTTACAAAGGAACTTTTGCCACCGCTATTTTTTCTGCAATTGGCTTTTATTTTGCCAACCAAAAATACATCGGCGATATTAATATTTTTTATGCAAGTTTAGTTGGTATTGGAGTAACTATTCTTATCAATATTATTACTGAATATTATACTTCTACATCTTTCAGTCCGGTCAAAAAAATTGCCGCCGCTTCACAAACCGGGGCAGGTACAAATATGATTGCCGGCCTTGCTGTAGGTCTACAAAGTACCTTTCTTCCAATTATCCTTACTTGTACTGCAATTTTCTTGGCATACATGTTCGGTAACACATCATCACTCCATAACGGAATTTACGGAATTGCGATTGCTGCAGTTGCCATGCTCTCCACTACAGGAATGGTGATTGCTATGGACGCCTATGGCCCTATTACGGACAACGCTGGTGGAATTGCAGAAATGGCAGGTCTTCCAGAAAAAGTCCGTATAAACACCGATAAACTTGATGCTGTTGGAAACACAACAAAAGCAGTAACCAAAGGATACGCCATTAGTTCAGCCGGCCTTGCTGCTCTTGTACTTTTCCAAGCCTATGGAGCAGAGCTCACTGCCTATGCGCCAGACCTCAAATTTATCTTTAACATCAGTGATTATCGTGTACTCATTGGACTATTCCTTGGGGCAATGATCCCTTATCTTTTCGCTTCTTCATGCATGGAATCAGTAGGCAAAGCTGCCTTCGCCGTAGTAGAAGAAGTGCGCCGACAATTCCGTGAAAAGAAAGGCATTATGACTGGTGAAGAAAAACCAGACTACGGCCGATGCGTTGACATCGTAACCGTTGCCGCCCTCAAAGAAATGATTTTCCCTGGCGCTCTCGCCGTTATTTCCCCAATTTTGGTTGGAGTAATTCTCGGGCCAATCGTTCTCGGCGGATTCCTTGCTGGTGTCCTCGTAAGTTCACTTCTCCTCGCCATCCAAATGTGTACTGGAGGTGGAGCTTGGGACAACGCTAAAAAACTCGTTGAAACCGGCCTTTACGGTGGAAAAGGTTCAGACGCGCACAAAGCAGCCGTCGTCGGCGACACCGTTGGTGATCCATACAAAGACACAGCAGGTCCAGCTCTTAACTCACTCGTTAAAGTTATTAGCACGATTGCACTTCTGCTCGCCCCAGTCATTGCTACGGTCAACAACCTTCAATAAAGATTTGAGAAAAGCTCAAACATAAAGCAACAAAAAACTCCTTCGCTCAACACGGGCGGAGGAGTTTTTTTATTTGAAAGTATTTCAAGCACTCACCAAATCTTTTTTCTCTAAATTTTGGCCAATAGGGAACAAATATCTCATCATTGCATTCATTCCATAAACAAAAATAAAACCTACAATAAAACTGAATAACTCAAAGTTATAATACCCAGCAAAAAGTACAAATAAAAGTACAAATATAAAATATCCCACACCTGCCAATACTACTGCTTCAAAAGTAAAAAGTAATGATTTACGCGTGTCCAAAAAAACTAATGACACTACAGCTGATGCAAAAGATGGCATAAAAAATATACCATCCACACCACCACGGAGCATCAGCACGGAACCGAAAAAAACGACAGAAAATCCACCTATTAATGCCATTAAAACAACCTTCTTCCAAGACCCGGTTTCAATTCCCAAAAAGCCAAAACTAAGAGCCCCCAAAAGAAAAAACGCGAGAAAAAAGTTGTAAGTCGAAAAAAACACAGATACCGAGAAAAACATTGCTCCACCTCCAACCAGCCCTGCTACCAGATTCCGCCAATGAAAAATATTTTTCATAACAAAAATTTAAAGTACATAGAATACACCATGAATTTCAAATAAAGCCAGTTTAACGGTTATCATGAATGAATTTAACTGCATCAGTAAAACCTACATCCCTCTGCAACTTCTCCAATCTTTTCAGCCATTGAATTCGCAAATTCAAGTCTTTTTGATCTTCAGATTGCTTATTATTTCTAGTTTTCTTGTTTAAAGTTTTCATAAATTTCCCTTAATTGCTTATCAAAAGTATAAAATCTATCCACCTTATATTCAAGAGCAAAGCTCAAAATAATCAAATCTAAAGCTTTTAATGAAGTAAAAGGCACACACCCCCGCACAATCTTGATCCAAAAGTGATATTGAGGAACAACATATTGAATACCCACAGTACTTTTCAATTCGCTTTCTACTTTTACAAGTTCTTCAGTTGTAAATTGAAGCTTCTGCAAAGCATTTATCACCTCGATATATATAATCATTGGCAGAGTTATTATACATTTACTTTGAATAATTTCTCCCATAATTTTCACCGCTTCCCCATGACGAACATCACGGGAAGAAAAATATGAAACCCAGATTGAACTGTCCACTAAACAAGTCTCCATAACACAAAATATTTAAATAATTACCTCAACCCCAACAAACCAACTTAAATTATTCGTAAAATTTAGATAAAAAATAGATAACATCTTATGACACAAAAAAAGCGCCAGTTTTTAGGCTGGCGCTCCCTTTCAAACCCAAATTGGAATTACTCTTTATCTTTATCCTCCTTCTTTTCCCCTTCTTTCACAGCACCCTCAGCCGCTGGTTCAGCTTTAAGCTCTTGAGGAACAGAAACATCTTGCTCTTCAACCATCACTCTTGGAGCGCTGATTGTCACGAGCAAGTCTTCCGGTTCAGCATGAATTTCCACTTTATCTCCAAGTTTAAGATCAGAAACATAGAATGAATCACCAACTTTCTCAAGAAGAGCAAGGTCAATTTGGATAGAATGTGGGATATCGAGTGGCAAACATTTCACTTCAACTTCATGTTTGGCAATAGTTACAATAGCACCTTCATTCTTAACGGCAGCAGATACACCAATTACTTCAACAGGAACTTGAGTAACTATCTTTTGCTTCAAATTCACATGCAATAAATCAATATGCATGAAAGTGTCATCAAGTGGATGAAACTGGAGATCATGAACCAAAACTGGTTTCATTTTTCCATCAATCTCTAAATCAAATACACCAGTAAAACCTGTAGTTTTAAAGAGTTTTCGAAATTCCTGATAATTTACTTGCAAAGAAATACTTTCTTCACCTTTCCCGTAAAAAACTGCAGGAATGATCTTCGCTTTACGCAAGTTCTTCGCAGATTCTAACGCGTTTCGATGTTTTGATACTAAAACTAACTTTTCCATATCTTTGTATAATAAAAAACGATGAGAGCGTGCGAATTTTAGCCTAAATTTAATGTGAAGGCAAATCGTTTTTACAAAAAAAGCGCCCGGGTACAAAAATTAAGTCCCAAAGAATCATTTTCTAGTGGAAATACAAAGATGAATTTTATATCATTGACCTACTGGGAAGAGACAAATACAATAGCTAAGCTTACCTTTAAACTTTTATCGTATGTTTGACAAAATTAAAGACATGTATGGCTTTCAAAAGCAAGCAAAGCAAATCAAAAAAGAACTTGCAAATACGCACATTGAAGCCGAAGACGGAGCCGTCATTGTAGTAATCAATGGCGAACAGGAAGTTATTTCTGTGACTATCAATCCTGAATCCGCACAAGATTTACCAAAAGTCAGCAGAGACTTAGTAACAGCTTTCAATAAAGCGATTAAAAAATCTCAGCAAATTGCCGCAGAAAAAATGAAAGGTATTATGGGCGGCATGGGTCTTCCGGGCATCTGACATCCAAGTAAACGTAAGGGCTTCTGCCCGACTCTCTCAGCCTCTAATCACCGAAATATGCGCCAGAAATCGCCAAGAAAATGGCTTTCCAAGTTTATAATTGCAGCTTTGATCATCATGATTCTCAGCGGTTATTATTTCTACAGCCGCTACGACTATTTTGTGCATACTCCCGTCAACAACACCAACACTGAAAAAATGACTATTACTATTAAAAAAGGTGATTCTCTGAATATTTTGTCAGGCCAACTCATTTCCAAAAATCTTATTTGGGATGAAAATAGCTTCAAAATATATTCTAAGCTCAATAATATCGACCGAAAAATACTGCCTGGAAGATATAACTTGAGCCAAAGCCTCACTATTCCAGAAATTGCAAATATCATTACTGATCCAACTCAACGCCAAATTGTCATTACGATTCCCGAAGGTTCAACAATCGTAGAAATTGACCAAAAACTTACAGATCTCGATCTCATTAAAAGTGGTGAATTCAGTAATTCAGTCAAAAAATTTACTGACTTCGATAAATACTTATTTTTAAGTCATCTTCAAAATCGCCAACTCATTTTCCCTCTCGAAGGCTATCTTTTCCCCGACACTTACTTTTTAAACCCTGAACAGTTTGCCAGTGAGAACCTTATATCCATGATGCTTAATAACTTCAAAAATCGGCTGGCTAAAACAGCCTATTTGAATGCTGAACACAATCTTGAACAAATCATTATTGTAGCCTCTATGATTGAAAAAGAGGCTAATAAAGATGTAGATCGGCCACTAATCGCTGATATTATTTGGAAACGCTTGGACGCCAATTGGCAGTTGGGGATTGATGCCACACTACTTTACCTCAAAGAAAACCGTGAAATAAATTACGCAGATTTAAAAAAGGATACTCCTTACAACACACGTCTCAATATAGGTCTCCCGCCTGGCCCAATCGCTAATCCAGGTTTGGCAAGCATTGAAGCCGCTATCACTCCTGAAAAAAATAGTTATTTTTACTATCTCACTGGAAAAGACGGTAAGATGTATTACAGTGTTACTTTAGGTGAACACAACAGCAAAAAAGCACGTTACCTTGAGTAATCACTTGAGAAAACCAAAATTAAGATGAAACTGGTTCAGGAACAACCGCTTCCACAATTGGAGTGGTAGGTACAACCGCTTCAACTGTTTGTGCAGGAACTATTTCTGCTTTTTTGTAATTGATCGTAACACTTAAAGTTTGCTTCTTTCCATCTGCAGCCACAGCATCTATGGTATAACTGTTGAGGCCTTCTTCAAAATTTCCCAACGACTCTTTCAAATTATAAGTCCAAGTTTTATCACCAGCCTTAAAAAGGCTTAAAGCATAGTTATTCACTAATAATTTCGACGCTCCTGCAACAGTTCCAGTCAACTTAATTCCATCAATATCAACCATCATCCCTTCATTATAAACTTTACCGTTGACTGTAGAAAGTACTGGCTTCTGCAAAGCATCAATTACCGCAGGCTGAACCTGGCTACTCGAAACAGCAATGGTATCAGCAGGAGAAAAAGTACCGTCTTTGTTTTGGCCATAAAAAGTATAAGTATTATTTCCAGAACGAATGTTGTCTGTTGCAGTAGAAAGCTGATAACTCCAAGTGAGAGCTAAAGAATCAAACTTTCTCAATGTATATTTTTCTTCTTTACTACTTCCAGCCAGTAATTGTGTCACCATCATTTTTTCCGTTCCTACTGGGGCAGTTCCACTTATTAACAACGCTTTCCCCATAAACTCTGCAGAACTACTTTGAGGAGATATAATCACAGTTGCCTCAAGTGTTGGCGCATCTGGGTTTTCAGGAGTTGGCATAACAACCGGAGTTTCAGGAACTGGAGAAGTAACCAAATCTTTACCTGTTACAACAGGTAAAGTCACTGGTGCAGCAGCAATTTTAGAAAAATCTACAGGATTTGTATCTAGCTCATTATTCCAAATATACCAAGATGATTGTTTGAAACTTTCACTAATTTCTTTCAGAACCGATGGACTTTGAAGTTCAAAATAAGCTTTCATGACGGCATCATCAAGACTGACTTCTTGGCCAATTCCCACAGGGATTGATTCAATAGTACGTGGTTTATCACCACTACGTTGTAGAATATCTAATCGAACACTCCCCTTTAAAACTCGTAAAGTTTCTGTTGCAGCTTTTTCTAAATCAAAAATTGTACCTGTAATATTGTAACTTCCATAGGTTGTGTGAATGATAAATTTTGAATTTTTTAAATCTTGAGTTTTTGGCTTATTCACCCAAATAAAACCTTGATTTAAATTCAAAATCGTATCTTCATATTCATTGGTCCGAGTAATATCCACCAGCGTCACTTCAGTATTATCCCCCATTCGCAATGTTGAACCATCATAAAACACAATTACTGCCTTCCCTCTACCAGAAACTTGGATAGTATCACCAAGCATAATTTTAGCTCCATTGTAAGTGTTTTCCCATTCTTTTTGCCCGAATGGTAAAGCTTTCGCGCGTCCTTCAATCACATATAAATACGCATTGCCTTTACTCACAGAAAAAAACAAATTCCAAAGCTGAAAACCTAAAACACCAACAACACCAACACCCACCAATACTAAAAATGGTAAGAGATATTGCGGATTTCTGCGTCTTCTAAATCTTCTCATAGCGAAAGAAAAACTTTATTTGTGTTTATAAATACTTTTTATTACTAAAATTATAAGCAAATTAAGTCGCATGTAAAGCAAATCTTTACACATTGAGCTTGAATCAAAGCCATTTTAAAAACCCAGCTCCTTTTTAAGCGCATTAATATCACGTGTAAGACGAGTATCAACTTTTAACTGGTTAAGAATCTTGTTGCATGCATGCATAACCGTGGTGTGATTTCGGCCACCAAAATTCTCACCAATTGCTTCATATGATTGATCTAAAATTTCTCGAATCAAATACATACAAATTTGTCGAGGGGTCATAATCTCTTTTTTCCTTTCTTCTCCTGTCAAATCACTTTTTGTGAGATTATAATATTTTGCCACAATTTCAATAACATCTTCCAAATTCCGCACAACAGTTTTTTTCCGATCAGTTAAATCAATAACGGACGCATTCTGCTCTCGGTTTAACTTACGAATTACCTCTGCAACCGAACGAATTGTCGGGGAACTTTGCTCCAGCTGCGCCTCACCAATAGCTGTAATTAAAACCCCAATCATTTCCCGGACACTCGACATCACATTATAGGCAATAAACTCCAAAACTTCTCGATCAATAATCATTTGATACTCCTGGCACTTAGAATTTAAAATCGCCAAACGAGTTTCAAAACTGGGCATACTAATTTCAATCAGCATCCCCATACCAAAACGACTTCTCAAACGGTCATCCATGCCATTCAATTCGCGCGGCGGCCGATCAGCACTCAAAATAATTTGCTTTTGATTATCATACAAATCATTAAAAGTATGGAAGAATTCCTGCTCCGACGTCGATTTATTTGCAAAGAACTGGATATCATCAACAATTAAACAATCCAAATTTCGATATTCATCTTTAAAGGGTTTCGTGTGTTTTTTCCCAATCGCTTCAATAATTTTATTAATAAAATGCTCTGCAGTCATATAAACAACTCTTTTCCCTGGAAAGTTTTTGAGGATTTCCTGACCAGTTGCTTGCAATAAATGCGTTTTCCCCAATCCCACCTCACCGTAAATATACAATGGATTATAAATACCACCCGGCTTTGCTCCAACAGCCTGACAAGCCGCATGCACTAACTTATTTTCATTCCCAGAAATAAAGTTCTGCAACGTATATTTGGGGCTCAAAATCTTACTTCGCATACCACCTTCCATTAACACCTCTTGTTTATTAGGAATTTTTCGAATTTTCTTCGAATTCCCAATGACCTCCATAAAATTGTCCAAAGAAAGCTTATCTGGAAAATCTGGATCACTAATCCCCGCCCGCATTTCATAACGAATTTCCACTAAATCCGGCAAAATTTCCTTTATCAAAGGTAAAAATTTCGTGTGATATTTTTGATGCACATAATCTGGACCAATAATTGAAGCAAAACCAATCACCAAGGAACCTTCGTCGTAGCTTAAGATAGCGCTATTCACAAAAATTGTTAGAAGATGGCCTCTTTCCACAACCGAATGGACTTTAGCCAAAATAGTTTGCCAAAGTTCACGTTTATCTAAATTTCCTGCGGTTAATGTCATGGAAAGTGAGAAGAAAATTTATAAAAAATTTATATCTATCAGGGAATATATTAATTGCTTTCCCCACCCTCTTCAAGTACCAACTCAAACAAACAACAAATACTATCCATAGAGATAATACTCATTTTAATTACTATTGATTGGTAAAAATTAAAGCTGGGAAACAATTCCCAGTTTTAACCATAGGCGCAACGAATCAGATTTCACCCCTTCGCAAGTCTATTTCAATCACTTACCGAGTAAATATTCTCACAATATCATTAAAAGTAATCAAACCAATGAGTCCCATAAGGAGCACAAAACCAACCACATGAATATATGCTTCAATTTTTGGGTTAATCTTTTTTCCTAAAATGACGGAAACCAAGATGAGAAAAAATCTTCCACCATCTAAACCTGGGAACGGTAAAATATTAATAATCGCTAAACTCAGGGACAAGAGAGCAGTAAAACGAAGAAGTGATACAAATCCTTCTTGAACAAAAGTATAAGTCATTTGAGCAATTCCAACGGGACCTGAAACACCTTCAGGAACAGCAAATTTTGTTACAATAGAAGTAATAACATTCCCAAACATTTCCGCAGTAAGAAAAGCCAAACGACCAGTTTCTTCTACAGCCTTCACGGGAGCCTCCCAAACAGAATAACGCACATCTTCAATTTTAAGAATTGACGTCGCCTGTGGTTTGACATAATAACTCAAGTCGTGAAGTCGATTGGTGTAAAGCTCAGAAAGTGCAACTCCCACTCTACCGTCAGTGCCCGGTTTAATTGAAAAATCAATCAAACTTCCATTCCTAAGAATAGAATATTTATGAACATCACCTTGTTTTTTCTGCATTGCTTCAGTGAGATCTTGAGCGCTACGAATAGGTTGGTCATTGACCGTTAATACTTCATCACCAGCTTGAAGACCAAATTGTTCAGCAGGAGAATTTGGCATGATTTCACTCAGCACTAAATACGCAGTGGTCGGATATTTCAAAATAATATCCAAAACTTCTTGCCCACGCACAACCTGAACAAGGTGTTCACTTTTGGCTTGAAGAATTTGTTCAAAATCACTCTGTGTAAAAATTTGCTGCCCGTCAATCGTCAAAATCACATCACCACTTTTCATCCCCGCTGACGTAAATACCTCAGAATTAGAAATATTTTGCATAACAATACGTGGAACAAAAGCCACATCATGCAATGTAACCGGAGGCTGTTCTTTATTCCATTTAAAAGTTGCATTGATAGGTTGTCCTTGGCGCAGAGCAGAAATCGAAACATCTTGACCATCCTCTAATCCAGCGAGATTCACTTCAGTGGCAGCTTGCTGATTAATTCTCAACACTTCATCTCCCGGTTGAAAAACAGCACCATCTTGAACAGTCTTAATTCTCAAACCTTGAGCAATTTCAACTCCTCCATTATTAATTCCTTGATACACATCTTCAGGACTTAAAAAAAGTGGCTGCATTCCAACTAAAAACCCAATCATAAGCAACAGCACGGCTAACGCCAAATTCATTATTACCCCAGCCACCACAACGGCTATTTGCACGCGAGGTTTCTGGGCAGCAAAACTACGTTTATCTACTGCAGTTTTCTTATCATGAGAATCTTCTCCATATAAACGGACAAAACCACCAAACGGAATAGCATTGATCGAATATATTGTTTCACTTTTCTTCGGCCTATAACCCCAAATCCTTGGCGGCAAACCGAGCCCAAACTCTTCCACTTTTATACCTGCTTTTTTCGCAGTAAAAAAATGCCCAAATTCATGGACTAAAACCAATAACGAAAAAATAATAACAAAAGCAATAATCGTAAGCAAAAGAGTCATGGACTTTAAATAGTTAATATATCAGTTTCTTTATTCCGAGTTAAATTTTCAATATCTTTATTCATACTGTCAATTCGTTCTTGAAGTTTCTTTTCAGAAACTTTTAACTGGTCTTCTGTCAACTCACCACTTTTCTCACCTGAACGCAATTCTTCCATAGCCTCATGGCGGGCATTTCGAACCGAAATCTTAGATTCTTCGGCAATTTTAGAAACGAGTTTTGTCAAATCTCTTCGGCGTTCTTCTGTCATTGGAGGAATACTAAGACGAATGACTACACCGTCATTTGAAGGGTTAATTCCAAGTCCAGAAACTTGAATTGCTTTTTCAATTGATTGTAAAGTTGATCGATCCCAAGGTTGAATTTGAACAGTTTTTGCATCTGGGACAGAAATATTAGCAACTGCTTTTAAAGGTTGGCGTGAACCATAAACTTCAACTTCAATATGTTCAACCAATGCAGAGCTTGCACGGCCAATTTGAAGCTGAGAAAATTCACCTTTTAAGTGATCCATAATTTTTATCAAACTAGCTTCAAGCTTCTGAAAAGTAGTATCAATAGACATAAAACGAAATTTTTAAATTAATAAATAAGAGTTCCAACTTCTTTACCCTGAACAGCACGAAGAATATTACCAGATTTATTCAGATTGAAAACCAAAATTGGAATTCCTACATCCTGACTCATCCCCACCGCAGACAAATCCATAACCTGCAAACGTTTTTCTAAAACTTCTAAGTAGGTAACTTTTTTATAAGCTTTAGCGTCTTTATTTTTATGCGGATCTTTATCGTACACAAAATCTACATTCGTCGCTTTCAAAATAATATCACAATTCAATTCTGCAGCACGTAAAGCCGCCGCTGAATCTGTCGTGCAGTAAGGGTTACCGGTTCCTCCAGCGCAAATTACAATAGCACCACTCATTAATTCTTCCACAGCCGTCCGCCGATAATAATTTTCTAAAACCACCGGAAAATCTAAAGCGCTAAATGCTTTCGATTTCACATTGAGTTTTTCAAAACAATTTTGCATAGCAACAGAATTCATAATCGTCGCCATCATCCCCAAATAATCTGAATTAGTTCTTTCAATCGCTGAATCTTGAAAATCTCTAAAACGCCAAAAATTCCCTCCTCCAATCACCATCACAATTTCAACTCCTAATGCCTTTACTTCAGCAATTTCCTTCGCCAGTTTTTTCAAATATTCAAAATCAATTCCATGATCCCTTCGCCCCTCCAATGCTTCACCCGAAAGTTTGAGTAAAATTCGCTTATACTTGATCTTTGAATTTCCTTTAAGCATTTTACTTATTAATTAAAATGTAAGTTAAAACAATACCGATAGCCAATCCGACCAAAAAAATGACTGGCACTCTTTTCTCACTTTTCTCATCAATACTCCCAGCAAGTTCAGTAAGAAGATTGGAGCTCAAAATTATATTTTCATCTTTATTCCGCTCCAAAATCTCCATATAATCGCGGCTGGAAACCAATTGTACAAACTTACTAAACTTCACTTTAATAAAATCTTTAGGATTGAGTTGCTCTAAATTCTCAAGATATTGCATTGATGGCGAAAGACGTGCATTTTGCTCCATCTGGGCAGTCAAATATTCAATCGAAGCCGTTTCGCTTTGATCATCATACTCATCTTCTTCAATTTTTTTTACTTTAAATCCCCCCAAACCCCGCTCTTTTGCCTTAAGATCAATAATCCCATCATCCATCCCGATATCAATTTTTTTGACTGATTTGGAAGCCATATTATTTTGTTTTTTAGATCTCAATAACTATACCTTCAATTCAAAAAAAAACAACTCTCTGAATCAAAATTTCCACAAATTTCCTCCTGGAACCAAAGCTGGCCAAGAGGAAATTTCATTCCAATTACATCCCCATATCCATTCCACCCATGCCGCCCATTCCCGTTGCAGCATGACCTCCATGAGGTTTTTCTTCAGGGATTTCAATGACGGCAGCTTCAGTAGTGAGGAAAGTTCCAGCAATTGAAGCAGCATTTTGAAGCGCCGAACGAGTTACCATTTTTGGATCGATAATTCCTGCTTTCACCATATCCACTAATTCAGTATTCTGAAGATCAATTTCTTTGGAGAAATCATAACCAAAACCAATTTTTCCACTTTGAATAATTTTATAACCTACTACTTCAG
>Ga0105046_10013319_pt1 | contig 12740 bp, 8 predicted proteins | sample MAT03_FD_78385 | JGI IMG/M metagenome (GOLD analysis project Ga0105046, IMG submission 78385) | Freshwater microbial communities from Lake Fryxell liftoff mats and glacier meltwater in Antarctica - MAT-03 (megahit assembly) | ecosystem: Environmental > Aquatic > Freshwater > Ice > Liftoff... | reverse complement strand
GAGATTATGAAATCTTGAAAATGGCCAATCAAATTAAGTCTATGAGTACGCTTAAAGAAGTGCCTCAATTAGATATCATGCCAAGCCATTCAACAAAAACAATCCACTTTTGAAAATTCCTAACCACATAGCATAGGTCATTTTTAGAGGTCGGGTAGCAAATGCAAAAAAACATTGTGCAATACACATTAATAACACCGTCTTTGATTTAATTGCAACCGAAATAAACCCTGATAGAACTCATGTTGTTGCAACTTTTAAAGCCCTTTGGCTATCCTATCTTTTTCCTGTTTCCAATTCTGTTTAGTGGCATTCTCCATGCTCAGAATCCGGCACCTTACTGGCCAGGAACTACATTGACTCCTTTTGGAATTTCCGGCCTTGGTACGGGAGACGTACTTTCAGATGGAACATTCTTTTTAATTGGCGGGTACGCAAACATTCCTGGTATTGCCATTTGCAAATTAAACCCCGATGGCGTGATCCTTAAAACCTTGAATCATAATTTCTCCTTTAGTCAGGGATTGAATTCGCAGTACGACCCAAAAGCACAGCGGATTTTCCTGACCAGCACCGAGAAACTGAACCTTGCATTTGCTACCTTTCCTTATAATGTACCCGAACAAGTCGCTGTTTTTTCTACTATAGAATACCGCAAAAAGTTGATTGTATGCCTGGATACAGCCGGAAATATAATTTGGTCTAAGAAATTGGAAATTCCTCAGGATTCATTGGGAGCGATTTCCTTAAGTGAGCCGGACGGTACGGGTGGGGTATTTATCGGAGGCCATGTTTTAGGATCCATAAGCGGGGCTGTGCTGGCCTCCACCGCTTCAGGGCAAATGGTAACTTTGGCTGGAGGATACTATTTTGTTACCCGCTTTGATCGGTATGGAAACCAGGCCTGGACCATAAAAGTGCCGGATCCCCCATTCGCACCGGTCAGGAAACCAACCGGCGTCATGCACTTTGTATCTCAAAAAAACCATACGGTAGATTGGCTCATGTATTATGCCAGTCTTGAAAACCACTACAATATACCCCAATTTGCAACCGAGGATTGTGTCAGGCTTTTACGTTGTCGCCTGGATACCAATGGAAATATAAGTCGCCGATTTGAATCGCCATACAACGGCAGGTTTATGCCCACATTGTATTGGGCAGAACATCCGATCCATAAATCAACCACCGGGAATAAGAATCTCCTGTATTTGGAGGACTATACCTTTGCACCAACCGGTTTTATGGGCTCAAAAATTAATTCTGCCATTCTGGATCTGGATTCGAATTTCTCCATCCGAAAAATTATCAGGTTGCCCATTATTCAGCTTTTTGGCGAAATGTTGCTTAGGCCCAATGGCGAAATTTTAGTAGAGGGGAAAGATCAGTTGAATTTTTCGAAGAAACATCATTACCTCATCATCAACCCCGAAACGTATCAGAACACAAAAGTCTTTTCGTATGAGACCCGTTGTTTTACGGCATACAATTCAAGTAAGCACCTATTTAACCTGCACCCGGCAAATCAACAAGACTCCAGTGATTTGCTCATTTTTGGGCCGACGGGTGTACCACTCAACTCCAAGCTCTCCAGTCCATGGTTTCGTTTAAAAAATGATTATGGCGCCCCGTGCACCGGCTTAAAGGAAAACCTTAGTGCCTTCCCTCCAAATTTGGATGTCACCAATCTGGCCAGTTTTGACTGGCAGCCTTCTCTTTTTCTTACCTCTAAAAGCATTTTACCTCAATGGAAAGATTCTCTTGTGGCAGCCCCTATTCCTGCCACGTTAAAACCCCTGGTGGATGTGTGTAAACCCATTGGCGTTGCCAATGGGCTGGAGGATCAGATTACCATCTGCGCTGATACCGTAAGGTTGCAGCTTTCTGATTTTTTGTACGGCGTAGATGATGCTTCTTTAAGGACAGATTATATACTCTGGAGCACAGGTGAAGAAAATCAGAAAAGTATTGTGGTCAATCAGTCTGGAAAATATTACGTTACTTTAATGGACACATGCGGTGTGGTTCGGGTTTACAAAGACTCGATTCAGGTAAATCTGTTGAAAGATGTCCGGATTGAGCGTCCTGCCGATTTCACCTTGTGTCCTGGTGCCACAAAAACTACAGGAACAGAAGCCCTTCCCGGTTTCAATGCCAAATGGTCACCAAGTCGAGGTCTTAATAATCCTTTTCTCCAAAAACCAACGTTTATAGCCGATTCTTTGCCTGTAGGAAACAACCGGTTTATTCTCACCGTCGACTATCTAGGCACATGCCCTATTTATGATACCCTTATGGTGTACAAATCGCCCGGTCCAAGGGCGGATGTTTTACCGGAAAATCCTGATAGTGTGCTGTTCCTGAGCAAACCGTATTCAGAAATCTTGTGGACAGTAAATGGAGGATTCTTTCAATCCCAACAAAATCAGGATACCGTTTCGATCATGTGGGTGCAGTATTTTGAAGGTCAGCAGGCAGGAGCAACTTTTAAAGATTCCTTGGGCTGCCCTGGGCGTGCGGTTTATATACGACCCAAACCACAAGTTCCAGAAGAGCCCGATACCGTTGTTGTAATTCCGATAATGAAGCCTTTCCAATATCCAAACCTGGTGACTTTAAACCAGGATGGAAAAAACGAACGATTTGAAATAAAAAATCTGGAAGAGTCGGATGTGGTGGAGCTGGAAGTGTATAACCGATGGGGAAGAAGGATTTTTCAGTCGGAAAACTACCGCCGGGAATTTCCAGATGAAGGTATGGCAGGAATATTTTTCTGCAAATTTAAAATCACCGGGATCCGGAACAGAAAGATAATCCGGGAAGATAAAATGAGTTGGATCGAAGTGTTAGGGCCATAATTTTCATAATTGAGGTCTGAAAATAATGGGGTTTGCATGGTTATTGTTTTCCGGGTAAGGAGCTTATTTGAGGATGGAGGATTAAGCCCTCTCTGGAGCATGCCCCGAATTTACGTCAGTAGGTTTGGGAATAAAATGTTTTCCTTTCCCGATTTCACTTTAGATGCTTTGTGGCCAAGCTTTTATAAGGTTAGGAAGATTAATGTGTCTTTTAAATTTACAATTTCCCGGACACGGATTCTTCAGTCTCACCACAAACAGAAGGCAAAAGAATTGGCTATCGTTTTTTAATTAAAAACTTCTTTAGCCAAATTTCTGACTAAAGTTTTGTGATCATTTATTTTGTTCATAAAATCATTCTTACAGTTTTCTGATCATTTATTTTTTGAAAATTTTATTGCCACAAATTCTTTGTCTCAAAAAAGCTCCCCTCCAGAAAAAAATCAGCTGAAGTAGGAGATTAGTTTTCAAATTTCGGAAATGCTGGCTGCAACCCCACAGGAAAGACAAAGAAACGTCTCAAAATTCGTCAGTTAAATAATTGAATTTCTTGCAGTTAAAACAAAATTTACAATTTACTCAGTGCAAAAAGTAAATTTACTCAATAGACTGAGTGGGTAGAAAAGCCAGTGCCCGGCCTTGCATCATTCGTTAAAAAATATCCAACCGCAAAACCATATCTGGTAGGAACCGGGGGAATTCCTTTGGATGAATTTCTGAGATTGGATCCTTTGGAGATGTTTTGAATTGTTCCCCGAATGTAAATAAGAAATGATTGGCAAAGGCTAGAATTCTGGCTAAAAAAAGTAGGACAATCCTCCTCCTATTGAAAACAAACGAAATATGCCTGGTGAGCAGAATACTGCCAAGATATTGTTGAAAAGCAGCCTTCATCAAAATGTAAGCGAATGGCTTTTAGGAATATCTCAATTCAAAATGTCGTGATTACGCTTTACCTTTTCAATCATACGGTTCACATCCACACTCCAACCGCTTTAACTTAAAGCGCTTTCCTGATTTACCACATGAATATTCTTTTGCATCATCAAAATCTGACGATGACCATGAAAAAAATCTTCACTCTCTCTTTTCTTACTCTCCTCTTCCACAGCGCATCCCATGTATGGGCACAGGGCACACAAACCGTCCGGGGCCGAATCCTTGATGAAGCCAGTAAGTCGCCCGTTATTGGCGCTTCAGTTATTCTGGTTCGAACCGAAACGCCCCTGATCGGCTCCTCCGCCGACGTGGATGGCAATTTTAAAATCACGCAGGTGCCCCTTGGTCGCCAAACCTTTCAGGTAAAAGCCATTGGGTATGAAGCCCGAATTCTGGCAAATGTAGTTGTGACTGCTGGTAAAGAAGTTATTCTGAATATCAACCTTACGGAAGCCATTCAGGTATTGACTGAAGCAGTGGTGACGGCCAAACGATCTGAAAATAAAATGGTAACAAACAACGAAATGGCATTGATTTCGGGTCGCTCTTTTAATGTAGATGATACCAAACGCTATGCTGGTGCCCTTGGTGATCCGGCGAGAATGGCCGCCAACTTTGCAGGCGTTATTGCGGGAAACGACAGCCGCAACGACATCGTGGTCCGAGGCAATTCTCCTGCCGGAATGCTCTGGCAAATGGAAGGACTCAATATTCCAAATCCCAATCACTTTGGTTCATTAACCAGTACAGGAGGGCCTGTGAGCATTCTCAACAACAACAACTTAGCCAAATCGGATTTTCTTACCTCCGCCTTTCCGGCGCAATATGGAAACGGACTTGCAGGCGTTTTCGACCTCAGTTTGAGGAATGGAAACAATGAAAAAAGGGAGTATCTGGGTCAGGTTGGTTTCAATGGTTTTGAGATAGGGGCGGAGGGTCCGTTTTCTACAACCAATCCGAAAAAAGGCTCCTTCCTGTTTAACTATCGGTATTCCACGTTAGGTGTTTTCAACAAAATCGGAATTCAGTTTGGTACTGGAAATGCGGTGCCCAATTACCAGGACGTCAATTTCAAAATAAACCTGCCACTCAGTTCGAAAGTGACGCTTTCAGCCTTTGGAATGGGCGGTCTAAGCGATGTCAATTTTCAAGGAAATAAAGAAGACACCACCGGCAAGAATTTATATGGATCAGAAAATGAAAACACGAGGGTGGACTATGGAACCGGAATTGCAGGGATCGCATTGGATATTCAAACGAGTACAAAGTCCAATCTAAAAATCACAACCGGAGTTTCAACGACCAAAGAGAATTTTGAAGGAGATTCTATCAGTACCGAAACAAGGCAGGCATTTCTTTCCGGAAAGGCACGATTCCGAACGCAGAAATACAGTGTAAACGGCCAGTACATTTACAAAATCAATGCCCGGAACAGTTTAAACATGGGTTTCTACAACGATTTCTATCAATTCAATCTCTTCAACAAAAACGTATACCGTGGTGGATTAGAAGAAGTGATCAACGTGGACCGAACGGGAAACTGGTATTTAGGTCAAGTTTATGCACAATGGAAACATCGTTTTAGCAAGCGACTCAGTGTTACACCTGGATTCCATGCCCAATATACAACACAGGGATCAGCTTTTGCCATCGAACCAAGAATTGGAGCAAGGTATAATATCACTGAGAACCAATCCATCAACATCGGATATGGAATGCACCACCAAATGCAATCTGCTTATACGTATTCAGTTGAAACCCGACAGGCAGATGGTATCATTGCTTTGACAAACAAAGATCTCGGCTTTACCCGAAGCCAGCATTTAGTAGTAGGTACAGAACGGCTTCTTACCAGTAATGTAACATTGAAAGCAGAGGCGTATTACCAGTTTATTGACCGTGCCCCCATCACAAAGTCTTCTTCACCAGGCTCTTTCTCAGCACTCAATACTGGAAACAGTTTTGCGCCTGATGATGAGGCAAATCTTGAAAATAAAGGAATGGGAGAAAATTATGGTGTAGAATTAACCTTGGAAAGAACCTTCACCAAAGGATTTTACTACCTGCTCACCGGTTCATTGTTTGACAGTAAATACAAAGGATCAGATGGTGTGTGGCGAAATACGGCATTCAACACGGGGTATGCTGCCAATGCATTGGTTGGAAAAGAATGGAAAGTAGGGAAAGAAAAACAAAACGTCTTTGCCTTCAATATAAAGCTCTCGGCCATTGGCGGTCGGTATCTTACTCCCATCAATCTGACTGAATCTCAACAACAGGAAAGGGCAATCTTTGATGAAACAAGAGCCTTTTCAGTAAAGCAAACGGAATATTTCAGAACCGACATTAAACTTTCTTACCGAAGGGAATTCAAGAAAAGCACACTGGAATTTTCACTGGATCTGCAGAATGTAACCAACCACAACAACGTCTTCACGCAGCAATACAACCGCCGGACAAACAGTCTGATCACTCAGTATCAGCAAGGATTTTTTCCCGTTCCTTTTACCAGGTTTACTTTTTAAGAAATTCACCTCCAGAAAACTTATTCCAATTCTCAGGATAGAATCATAGACACGTACAAGAACTTAGATCAGAATTATATTCGAGACCCAGGCTCCTACTTGTCTATTTGATGAACAAAGTCAGACAAATCAGTTAAACTAAATTTCCTTTTTATCAAATTACTAAATTTACACCAACTATGAAAAAATCACCCAGTTTACAATCGGTGGGTTCCGGGAACCAGTCATTTGACAGCAATGATGGGATGGCAAGACTTATTGGCATTCCTGTAATTTCGGTGATTATGCACTTCACCTTTAGTTCATTGGAACAACAAGGTTTACACGAGAACCATGCGGAAGGATTATTTATCTCATTTCTCTTCACGCTTGCCTACTGGGAAGGAATAAGGCAGATCTGGTGCTATTTACAAAAGCAACTTTCACATTACAGCCAGACGAAAGAGCGCCTCACCAAGTTGATATTCAGTGTTTTACTTTATGGAGTAATCGTAACTGTAGCGCTCAACTACGTCAATTACTGGCTTTTTGGGACTGCATGCACACTTTTTTCAATGGGAGTGGGTTATGCAATTGGTCTTGTTCCCATCATACTGGTTTTGCTCTTATATGAAACCGTGTATTTTTTTGATTCCTGGAAAAACAAAGTGAAAGAATCTGAAGCTATTACCCGAACCCAACTTGTGAATCAGCTTGAGGCCCTTAAAGCCCAACTGGATCCTCATTTTCTTTTCAACAGTCTCAATATCCTTTCCTCCTTAATTGATGACAACGAGCCTGCTCAGCAATATCTGTCTCGTCTTTCGGATGTGTATCGTTATGTGCTTTTGTGCAAAGAACGAACCACTGTAAGTCTCCGGGAAGAAATGGAATTTGTGAGCGCTTTTCTCTATCTGGCCAAGGTCCGTTTTCAAACCGGGCTTGAGATCGAAACCCATATTTCGGAAGAAAGTTGGAACCGAACAGTTGCCCCTTTGAGCATTCAGTTGTTGGTAGAAAACGCATTGAAGCACAATGTTATCACGCGGGAACATCCCCTCCATATCACCATCCGGGAAAAGGATGGATATCTTTGGGTAAGTAACCCAATACACAAAAAAGTGCATCTGGAGCCTTCTACCAAAGTTGGATTGAACAACATTCTGGAACAATACAAACTTTTAAGTGAGCTACCGGTACATATCATTCGAGATCCGCTTCGGTTTGAAGTAGCCATTCCACTACTGGTTTCATAATTATGCCATTTAACACTCCTTTTACCTGTGTCATTATTGAAGATGAGCCCCTTGCTGTGAGCCGTCTGGAGAAAATGCTGGAGAAAACCGGCTACAGGATTGAAATTTTAGGTCGGATCGAAAGTGTAACCCAAGCCATCCAATGGTTTTCTTCCAATCCGCCACCTCAATTGATCCTTTCAGACATTCAACTGGGCGATGGAATTTCTTTCCAGATTTTTGAAAAATTGCAGGTCAATTGTCCGGTCATTTTTACGACCTCTTACGACGAATATGCCATCCGGGCATTTAAAGTTCAAAGCATCGACTACCTGTTGAAGCCCATAAAGCAGGAGGATCTGAAAGCCGCACTTGATAAATTTGTGGCGCAGAAATCTCAGGATACGCATCATTGGTCTGAATTTCAGCAACAGATGGCCAGCATCATGAGCCAATTGGATCCGGTGACCAAACCGAAATTTCGGGAACGATTTCTGGTTCGCCAGGCCGATCAACTCATACCGATACCTGTAGGTGAAATTGCGTATTTCTTTACCCGAAACGACTGGACCTGCATCAGTACTTTGGAAGGAAAGCAGTTTCTGGTCGATTTCCGCTTGGATGATTTGGAGCAAATGCTGGATCCGTCCTTGTTTTTTCGCCTTAACCGGCAGTTTCTGGCATCCGCAGCCAGTTTACGGAAAGCATACAACCACTTGAACGGAAAACTTAAAATTGATCTTGAACCACTTCCCGAAGAAGAAGTTTTTGTAAGTCGTGAAAAAGCGTCTGGTTTCAAAACCTGGTGGGAATCGGCCATCTGACATTTCCACACTACTTAGGTTTTCAACCTTTTCAGATGATTAAAAACTGGTGTTAAAATGACACCCTTTTGGCAATCTTTTGTGAAATTGAGAAATTGATTTAAGGAGATAATCCTTTTCCTTTAAATCCCTGACATAAAATGAAATGACGTTTCCACCAGTCACACTTTCTTTCGGTACTTCCAGTTCGGCCACTTTAAAATACGATTTCTTCAAAAACCCGGCATAGTAGCTGTCGTAAATACAAACCAGATCAACCTGCTTTTCTTCCATCATAGAAAAAAGATGGTCACCCAGGTAAGACCAACCCTTTCCCCGAATTGTTTTTACTACCTCATTGTTGCATAAACCGGTGATGTCAAAAATATTGGCATCTGTTTTAAAAGAAACAACACCGACATCATTAAGCCCAATTCGCCTGTGGTTATAATACATCCCGATAAAATCTCCCATCACATGGTGTTGGTTCCGGATGGCGGCCATTCCTTTAACAGCGAGCTCCAGTCCGTTCTTTTTACCTCTGAAATAAGCAACCGGAACCAAAATCTGAGCAAAAAGTGCAATAAAAATCAAAATCATTGCCAGGTTTAAGCTTCTGTAAATCCGTACAGCAAAAACAGAGATTTCTCTGAAAAACAACAAATATCCCGAAACCACCAGATAAAACTCATATCGGAATAGCCAGCCAATCCCTGCCAGAAGCGTCTGTGCAGAACAGGAAACCAACCAGAAAAATAGAATCAACACACTTGGGTACCGGGCATCTTTATGCTTGTAGATTTTATAAATCAGTAAGCCAAATATCAGGACGAAGAGTATGTTTAGTGCATACGAAGGCGAAGTATTCACAGGCGATTTATCAATCAGAAAGTCAAGTACCAACCGGATAATACCTTTCAGAGTATGATCGGGAATCCTTCCTTTGATCATAAGAGAATTGGGAAAGAAAAATCCTCCGATACGAATAGAAAATAAGCCAAAAGCAAATAAGGTGAAATAGGAAGAGAGGAAGAAAATGGCTCTTTTAAAATGACCATACAGAAGGAGCATGGCAAACAGGAAGAATATCACAAATATTGATTCAAAGCGAATCATGGTCAATACATTACCAAATACTACCAGTGTCCAGAAATACCGGCCATTCTGAATCTTCCTGAAAACGAGGGCAGCAAAAAAAATGTACGCCATAAAAAAAACAGCATGGAAAACATGCTCCATTCCCATGACGGTTTGAAGAATAAATGACCCTGAGAAAACGATATACATGAGGGCCAAAGCTTTTACCGGAAACAGGCGGTATTTTTTGAGATATCGGCTCATGTACATAATAGCAAAAGCACCTGAAATGAGGCAAATAAACAGAGGGATAAACTCTTTATAGGGAAGAATTAAAAACAATATGGAAAGGATAAGTCCATACATGGGCGACGAAGAACAGGAAGAAGCATTTCCGCCAACACCATAAACAAAATGATTGGAGATGCTTTTTGCCAATCCCAGATGGATGTATGTGTCATCTATCGGATACGAAAAGATATGATTTTGAGAATACCCAAGATTTAAAACATAGGCGACAAGGCCGAAATAGAACATCAGGGATAGAACAATATGTAGATTCTGCCTAACCCTGCTCTTAAAAAATTCAATCATATTTTATTTGAGGACACCAGAAGAAAACACTTCTTCTTCAGAAAGGGAAGATTTGTATTTTCCACAAATAACTCCTTATTCTTTTTGACTCCCTGGCCGCAAAAGTACAGCGCAAGGTTCAACACAGCAACTGATGTTCCGTTACAAGTCCTTCCTTTTGATCGTATCAAATAAATAGCCGATCAAATCAGGATCGGGAACCTGGTTTTAAAAGGCGGTATTTATGTGGAATGGGCGTTTATCCAAAGCACTTAGAGCCATTCATTATTCCTGAAATTCACAACAAGTTTAGTGATTATCATGTCTTCAAACTTTTTGAAACCGGCCCAGGGTAGTTTTCTCCTCTACAATCTATTCTTTCCTGAAATGCTATAACAAAAATGGCCACTCATTTCTGAGCAGCCATTTTTGTTTATGAACCGGTAGATTGATCAATTACATCATTCCGCCCATTCCACCACCGCCCATTGAAGGCATGGCATCTTTAGATTCTGGATCGTCGGCAATCACACACTCGGTTGTGAGTAACAAACCTGCGATTGAGGCAGCATTTTCCAAAGCCAAACGAGTTACTTTTGTTGGGTCGATGATACCTGCTGCGAAGAAATTTTCGTATTTGTTGTCACGGGCATTGAATCCGTAATCTCCTTTTCCTTCACGTACTTTGTTTACAACCACAGATCCTTCGCCACCTGCATTCGCAACGATAGTTCGGATTGGAGCTTCCAAAGCAGTTCGGATAATATTGACACCGATGTTCTCGTCTTCGTTGTACCCTTTTACAGCACCCAAAGCTTCTACCGCACGAAGGTAAGCAACTCCGCCTCCTGGTACAATTCCTTCTTCAACCGCTGCACGGGTTGCATGAAGGGCATCGTCAACACGATCTTTCTTTTCTTTCATCTCCACTTCAGTAGCTGCTCCAATGTACAGGATAGCAACACCACCTGACAACTTAGCCAAACGCTCCTGAAGTTTTTCTTTATCGTAATCCGAAGTTGTATTCTCAATCTGAACCTTTATCTGGTTGATTCTGGCTGTGATATCTTCTTTTTTACCTGCACCATTTACAATAGTGGTATTATCTTTATCTACCAGGATTTTCTCTGCCACACCAAGGAATTCGATTGTAGCATTTTCCAGTTTAAAACCTCTTTCTTCTGAAATAACCTGCCCGCCAGTTAAAGCAGCAATGTCTTCCAGCATTGCTTTACGTCGATCTCCGAAACCAGGCGCTTTTACAGCAGCTACTTTCAAAGCACCGCGGATTTTGTTTACTACAAGTGTAGCCAACGCTTCTCCATCCACATCTTCAGAAATAATCAAAAGAGGACGACCCGTTTGAGCGGTGGCTTCCAGAATAGGGAGAAGTTCTTTCATAGAAGAAATCTTCTTGTCGTAAATCAGGATATATGGACGATCCAGTTCGGCCTCCATTTTATCAGTATTGGTGACGAAGTACGGTGACAAATAACCACGATCGAACTGCATACCTTCTACGGTTTTCACTTCTGTTTCGCGGCCTTTTGCTTCTTCCACGGTGATCACACCATCTTTTCCTACTTTTTCCATTGCATTGGCAATCATATCACCAATTTCACGATCAGAATTTGCAGAAATGGTAGCTACCTGGGCGATTTCAGAATTGTTGCTGATCGCTTTTGATTGCTCCTTCAGGTTTTTAACAACAGCAGTTACTGCTTTGTCAATACCTCTTTTCAAATCCATCGGGTTGGCACCAGCTGTTACCGATTTGATACCGATGGTGAAGATGGCCTGGGCAAGAACGGTAGCAGTTGTGGTTCCATCGCCTGCTGAATCAGCGGTTTTGGAAGCTACTTCTTTCACCAGTTGCGCACCCATGTTTTCGATAGGGTCTTTGAGCTCAATGTCTTTTGCAACAGTGACACCGTCTTTTGTTACCGTTGGTGCACCGAATTTTTTATCAAGAATTACATTTCGTCCTTTTGGTCCAAGGGTCACTTTAACTGCGTCTGCAAGGGTGTCTACACCCAATTTAAGTTTTTCACGTGCAGCGGTGTCGAAGAAAATTTTCTTAGGCATTTTGTTTAATTTTTTAGGTTAAAAGATGGATGATTAAAGAATAGCGAATATATCAGACTCTCTCATAATGAGGTAGTCTTTGCCTTCAACAGTGATTTCAGTGCCGGCATATTTACCATACAAAACATTGTCACCTACTTTTACCTGAGGCTTCACGAGGTTTCCGTTTTCGGCAGTTTTACCTTCACCAATCGCGATTATTTCACCTTTCTGAGGCTTTTCTTTTGCAGTATCCGGGATAATAATTCCGGATGCGGTTTTTTCTTCTGCGGCAGCTGGTCTTACCAAGACCCGGTCTGCCAAAGGCTTAATGCTAACTGACATATCTGTATTTTGATTGCAAATTTTAAATGCGTGTAAACGGATGGTCAATTGATGTGCCAGTCCGATTATTTTATTGTGAATGAATGAATGCGTGTCAAAAGGACAGAGAGACGGCCAGAAAGGAGAATCAACATCCAATTATGCGGCAATATTGACAGCAATAATTGGTTTTAATGGCACTTTAAAGTAACGCAATTCCTTCTCAGGTGTCTTAGGTGGTAGACCGACTCGTTTTACAACCACCTAAGACATTAAGGACACCTAAGGAATGCAATTCCCTCTTAGGTGCTCTTAGGTGTCTTAGGTGGTAGACCCACTCGTTTTACAACCACCTAAGACATT
>Ga0105046_10013318_pt1 | contig 12740 bp, 10 predicted proteins | sample MAT03_FD_78385 | JGI IMG/M metagenome (GOLD analysis project Ga0105046, IMG submission 78385) | Freshwater microbial communities from Lake Fryxell liftoff mats and glacier meltwater in Antarctica - MAT-03 (megahit assembly) | ecosystem: Environmental > Aquatic > Freshwater > Ice > Liftoff... | reverse complement strand
CGTGAACTTGAGCTCGATATCGAGATCTACGGTGCCCGCAGTTTCGATCGACACATGGGCGATCGCATACTGCGCGTACTCGTACCGACGGATCACACGCTTGGCCGAAATGGCCGACTCACCGTCTACGTGGATGAGCGCCAGGTTGGTGAAGCAGTACTCGTCTTTCCGCGACTTGATGAGGAAGTAGATCTTTTCCTGGTCTTCGTGAAAGAGATAGTCGTCGGCATCGACCTTGTCGAAGTCCTTGGACTCGACGATGACACCGATGTCACTGAGGCCGAGCGCTTCGGCAGCAAATTTCTTGAACATGTGATTCCCGGTTTCTGGAAGAACAGTTAGCGCGCGCCCATCACCGCGGCGAGCCGCGCTATGAATCTAGCACTGCGTAGCATCGCGGGGACATCGGCGAATTCGCCCGGCTCGGCTCGTGCACCGCCACGCTCTCCACCCATACCGATCGCCAGCGTCCCGCCGGCGATGGCCACATTCAGGTTCGACGAGCCGGCAATGCCGAGTTGCGGCGTCATGCCGAGCGCCGTCGCGATACTGACCGCTGACCGCACAAGCTTCGAGGTATCCGCGCCGGCGATCTGGCCACCGGCGGTTTGCTGGAGTGGCCGCATATCGAATCGCGTACCGGTTTCGCGCGACACACTATCGAGCACCGCGCGCACCGCGACCTCGTTGCGTGCAATGGGCGCTGCTTCGAGCGCGCGGATATCGACCGAGAACCACGCGCTGTCGGGCTTGCGATTCACGACATCGCCGGCGCGGATCATCGAGATGTTGAGCACCGAGCGCGTATTCGCCGGCGGCTGCGGAATAGCCAGAATGCGGTCCACGGCGCGCGCGATGCCCTGATTCACATTCGGCAGACCGCCGGTGAGCGTGTGGCCACCCCGATTGTACGCCCACACCCGCCACCAATGGATGCTGATCGCACCGTACGTGAGCGAACGACCGTCGCCCAGCACATCGACAAAGGCATCCGCTCGCGACTTCCAGTCGGCATACAACGTCTTCATGCCGATAAGTCCTGTCTCTTCCTGCGCCACCGCCGCAAACACCAGATCGTGTTCCGGCTGCACACCAGCCGCCACGAGCGCACGGGCAGCGGCGAGCACGGCCGCCGTGGTGCTGGATGTGTTGGTGCCAGGACCGATCACACGATCACCGCTCACATACGGTGGGCGCGTGGCGTTGCGCTGATGCTGCGCCACCGGCGCCAGGTCATCGAGCGTAGCCACGAACACGATGGCGCGCCGTGACGCATCGGGCAGTGAGCCGCGGATGCGTCCGGTCGCATTCGGCGTGATGTCTACCACCACATCCGTCAGACCGATCGCGCGCATCTGCGCCGCGACCGCCTGCGCGCGTTCCGCTTCCTCACCAGAGGGGGACCGGATGGTGGCGAGGCGGACCAGATCCGCCGACATGCTATCGCGACGGGAGTCAATCAACCCGTCGAGTTGCGTAGCCAGCGCGGGTGGTTGCGCTTGCACGGCGACCGGCAGCGCAAGCACGCAAACACAGAGTGCACGAATCGTCATCATGGTCGGTATGGTGCCTTGATCTTCATGGAGATGCCCGTGGTGCCCCACTGCAATCGTAGCGTCGCGTCGTCACGCAACACCAACGGGAACTGGTACGTCAGCGTTTCCACCGACGTCGCCTGATCGGGAACCACCTCGAGCCGCAGCGCGTCGAACGCGGCGCCAGGATACGGCGTGTGCTGGATGTTCTTCTGGCGATTGAGAATGAACGTCCACGGGCCCGTAGCGCGCGGAATCAGCCACGCGGTGTACGTACCCTTGGCCACGGGCGTGCCATCCAGCGTGATATCACGGCTGATCGTGATCTGCGTCGCGAGGTCGGCCCCCGGATGCCAGATGCTGTCCCACGGCACCAGCGCCCCGAACAGCACCCGCCCGCGCGCCGTAGGACGACCATATGCGATGGCGATGTCGGTAAACGCCACGCGTTGCGCTACGGAGCCGCGCTGACTCGGCGGATAGCCCTGCGCACGCAGCGGAGCGGCGGTCACGAGGGTCACTGCGAGGAGCGGCATGAAAAATCGTCGCATCATCTTCATGGAATCAAGGCAGCGTGGTAGATCAGGCGAGATCGTTGGAACCGATCACACAGAGATAAGGAGGTAAAGAGATAAAGAGAGTGCACGAATGACCGTCTCTTTTTCTCCTTTGCTCTTTTCCTCTGTGTGATCAGTTCAGCGATCGAAAGGATACGCGTCACGCAGGAACTACTCAAGATCCGAACGAAAGCCCAGAGCGGACTCCGCCGCTGCATTCCCAGCGGAGCGCCCCCGCGCCATCTTTCCGCGATGACACCACATCCGCTTCGCGTGTTCATGCTCGGCGCTACCGGCACGATCGGTCGCGCCACCGTTCGCGCGCTCGTTCGCCATGGACACGAGGTCGTGTGCTTCGGTCGTGCGGGTGCCACCGCGTCCCCCGGCGTGAGCGTGCGCGAGGGGGACGTCACCGACCCGGCGTCGATCGCCCGTGACGGCTTCAAGGGTGAGCACTTCGACGCGGTCGTGTCCTGCCTGGCCTCGCGGTCCGGCGTGCCGCGCGATGCCTGGGCCATCGACCATCAGGCGCATCTCCACGTGCTCCGCGCGGCACAGACGTCCGGTGTACCACAGATGGTGCTCCTCTCGGCCATCTGCGTGCAGAAGCCACTGCTGGCCTTCCAGGAGGCCAAGCTGGCCTTCGAGGCGGCCCTCATGGAGTCCGGCCTCACATGGTCGATCGTGCGCCCCACCGCGTTCTTCAAGTCGCTATCGGGCCAAGTGGACCGCGTGCAGCGCGGCAAGCCGTTCCTCGTGTTCGGCGACGGCACGCTCACTGCTTGCAAGCCGATCAGCGACGACGATCTGGCTGAATTCATCGCGGGCTGCCTCACCGATCCCGCGCGGCAGAATCGCGTGTTGCCCATCGGCGGTCCTGGTGCTGCACAGACCCCCCGTGAACAGGGTGAGCAACTCTTTAAATTGCTCGGACGCGAACCTCGCTTCAAGCAGGTGCCGGTGGCACTGCTCGACACGATCGTCGGCGTGTTGAGCGTGCTCGGCCGTGTCGTGCCGCTACTCGCTGATAAGGCACAATTGGCTCGTATCGGTCGCTACTACGCCACGGAATCGATGCTCGTGTGGGATCCGACCGCGCAGCGCTACGACGCGGCCGCCACGCCGTCCACCGGACAGGACACCCTCGTGGACTTCTTCGCCAGGCGCTTACGGGGCGAAGCGGTCGACGACCGCGGCGAGCACGCCGTGTTCAAATGAACGGCGCGATCCGCATGCAGCCGGTGTCCGATGTCGCCGAGTGGCGGAGATCGCTGCTCACCGTCATTATGCGTTCCGGACTCATCCTCGGCGCTCTGGTATGCGTGCCTAGCGTCATCATGGCGCAGCGCGCGGGGCTGACCGGTATAGTCGTGATCGACGTGCTCGCGATAGCGGTTCTTGCGACGCTCATCGCGTTGAAGCAGCTGCCCTTCCGCGTACGCGCCACACTGTTCTGCTTGATCCTCTACGGACTCGGCACCGGTCTGTTGGTATCGGTCGGTTCGATCAGCCAGATCTTCCTGCTCGGATTCTCGATCATGACGGCGCTGCTGATCGGAACACCCGCCGGCCTGGCGGCAACCGCATTGAGCACCGCCACCTTGCTCCTCGTCGGACTGTCCGGATTTGCCGCGCCGGACATGTTCATGATCGCGAACTCGCAGGGACCGAGTGGCTGGATCACCGTGACGCTGAACTTCGCACTCATCGCGGCGCTGCTCATTCTGGCGATCGGTATGGTGATCTCGGCTTTGGAAACGGCGCTGCATCGTGAGAAGCTCGCCGGTATAGCCGTCACGCGCGAACAGGTCGTCCTTCGTACCTTGATCGACGCAATGCCGGATGTCGTGTTCACCAAGGATCGTAACGGGCGCTTCGATCTCGCCAACCGAGCCGCCTGCGAGCAGTTCGGCAAGGAGGACGAGGATCAGGTCATCGGCCTTTCCGCGTTCGACATCTGGCCAGAGGACTTCGCCGCGCAGCGTGAGGCGGAAGACGCGCCGGTACTCGCCGGTACTGCATTGTTCAACTCCGAAGGATTTCGTATCCGTGCCGACGGTAGCACCCGGTGGTTTCTGGTCATCAAGGTCCCGTTGCACAATGCGGAAGGCGAGATCACGGGCCTGGTGGGTATCAGTCGTGATATCACCGATCGAAAGTTGGCCGAGATGCAGCGCGATCAATTGCAGAGGGAGCTGCAGCAATCGCAGAAAATGGAAGCAGTGGGCCAACTCGCCGGCGGTATCGCGCACGACTTCAACAATCTGCTGACGATCATCACCGGACACAGCGGGCTTCTGCTGTCGCTCCCCGATCTCTCACGCGACGTGCGGGAGGCCGCACAGGAGATTTCCGACGCTGCTGATCGCGCCGCCTCGCTCACACGTCAGTTGCTCGCCTTCAGTCGCCAGGCCGTTCTGCAGCCTGAGGTGATCGATGTCAACACGGTCGTGCTCGAGGCGTCGAGGCTCTTGCGTCGCGTGATCGGAGAAGACGTCAGGCTGAGCACGACGCTCGACTCGCAGATCCCGGCCGTACGCGCCGACCCACATCTGTTGAATCAGATCCTCATGAACCTTGCGGTGAATGCGCGGGACGCAATGCCGACAGGGGGTACATTCAGCATCGAGACCCGCATCGTGGACGTCGATCACACGGGGAGTGGCATGCCGCTGGGTGTGAGACCGGGGCTGAATGTTCTGCTGCGGATAGCCGACAGCGGCACCGGCATGGCACCCGATGTGCTCGCCCGCATCTTCGAGCCCTTCTACACCACCAAGGGCGTAGGCAAAGGCACGGGCCTCGGGCTATCGATGGTGTTCGGCATCGTGCAGCAGAGCGGTGGCGGCATTCACGTTTACAGTGAGCTCGGGCACGGTTCTATGTTCGAGATCTATCTTCCCGCTGTGTCCATCGCGTCGTCACGGATCGTGGAGGAGCTGAATGACAGTGTGCGAGGCGGTACCGAAACGATTCTGCTGATCGAGGACGATCTCGGGGTCCGCGCCCTCGCGGCGCGTACCTTGCAGTCGCTTGGATACGATGTCCTGTTGGCGTCCGACGGCCTCGAGGCGCTGCAGGTTCTCGCAACCACCGACAAGACGATCGCGCTACTCGTGACCGACGTGGTGATGCCGAATCTGAGCGGCCCGGCGTTGGTGGCAGCTCTGGGGGATCGACGGTCGTTGATGGCGGTGCTGTACGTAAGCGGACATACTGACGATGCCGTCCTTCGGCACGGCGTGTTGCAGGCCGAGGTCGATTTCCTGCAAAAGCCCTTCACGGCGTCGATGCTCGCGCGCAAGGTGCGCACAGTACTCGACGACCGTGCGCCTGATGACGATCGCTGACGACCGCTCAGCGCAGTCCGCGCACAAACTGCAGATATGCCGCGCGCTGGGCATCGACCGCCGCCGCCGGACCGAAGCACTGAAAGAACAGTGCGCCACGCGGTGTTTCTGCCACCACCGCAATCAGCTTATGCCCAGGGCGAGCTGCGTCTGCCGAAGAGCCGGCGCCCACTCCGCGCGCATACGTCCCCGCATACTCGGCGATCGTCAGCGGAAAAGCTCCCGTCGTATCACGACGCACCGTTTCCGCGACCGGGCCGCCAGTGGGATTGCTGAACTGACTCTTCCAGCGCTCGAGATTCGCCTGCGACGATCCACCCTGCCCCGGGCCGAAGAAGTATACGACGATCTCCACCGGGATCGCACCGTTTGCCGCCGGTACGCGATACTCGGCCAGTCGCATATTCGACGACGGCGAAGCACCGACCCAGCCCGCTGGCACCGTGGTCCGGTACTCGAGGAACGTGGCCTGCGCCTGCAGGGTCACAACGGGCGTCGCCAGTAACAGGCTGGCCGCAAAAGACAGAAGGCGCAGGGAAATCATCAGTGCTCACACGAAAGGGGAAACCAGCCATCGCAACGTACGCAGTTCTCTGACGTGAAGCAAAAGCGCCGCGCGCACCGTATGGTCCTTTCGGGCTTTCAACACAAATATTCCATCCGAGCCTTTCCTTGACCCTCCTGCTCAACATCCTGTGGTTCGTCATCGGCGGCGGCTTCGTAGCCGGGATCGCGTGGGTGCTGCTTGGACTCCTCCTCGCGATCACCGTGGTCGGTATCCCGTTCGCCGTGGCGGCCTTTCGCATTGCCGGCTTCGCCGCCTGGCCGTTTGGCCGCACCCTGGTAAATGCGCGAACGCTGGGCGAAGACCCCATCGTGGGCACCGGCCTCGCCAACGTCCTCTGGATCATCTTCGCCGGCATCTGGCTCTGGATTTCGCACGTCCTTGCCGGCATTGCTTACTGCGTGACGATTATCGGTATACCGTTCGGCTTCGCACACTTTCGACTGGCCGCGGTATGTTTTGCGCCACTCGGGAAACGCGCCGTCGATCTCCCCTAGCGCCCACCATGTCGCCCACACGCCGCGAAGCCCTCGCGCAGCTCAGTGCCTTACTCGCCATGCCACTGGTCGGCTGGCCCGCGCGTGTCGGCGATCCACTCGCGGGCACGATCGCACAGTATCAGGCGGCGCGCCTCCGCGGTGATTTCTCCGCCGTCGAGGTCACCACGGAGGCGCTCAAGCGATGTCGCGCCTGGAATGGCACGTTGCGCGCGATCGATCAACTGGCCGATAGCGCAATCGCCGAAGCGCGCGCGTCGGACGACCGGGCGAAACGACGCGCCTTGATCGGCCCGCTCGACGGCGTCCCGCTGTTCGCCAAGTCGATTTACGACATGATGGGACTGCCTACCACGGCGTCGAGTGCCGAGTGGGCGCGCCTCTTCCCCATGCCGGCCACGCGCGATGCGCTCGAGGTGCAGCGGCTTCGCACGGCCGGTGCCGTGCTGCTCGGCAAAACTGCCGCTGACGATTTCGCGTACCGCGGCAACGGCACCAGCTCACTCACGGGACAGGTACGCAATCCGCACGACCGCGCCGGACTGCGCACACCCGGTGGATCGAGCGCGGGATCGGCGGTGGTCGTTGCCTGCGGTATGGCCTTCGCCGCCCTTGGCACCGACGACGGCGGATCGAATCGCATCCCTGCTCAATTCACCGGGGTCGTGGGAATGAAGCCGTCGTTCGGGCTGGTGCCGCGCACTGGTGTGATTCCTACCTGGCCGTATCTCGATACACACGGCCCGCTGGCACGCACCGTCGCCGATGCCGCGCTCATGCTCGATGCGATTGCGGGCCCCGATGCTTCCGATGCCCTCGCCGATCGCGCGCCGTATCCCCATGGCCGGCTCGGTACGCTCCGTGACGACGCACTCGTGGGCGCCCGACTCGGACTCGTAGAGTTGCACGTGCCGCGCGACCAGATGAGTGCCGAGTGCATTGCACTGTTCGACCGCGCTATCGGCGATTGTATAGGCGCCGGGGCCGTGGTCGAATCGTTCGTGCCGCCGGTGGATCGCGTGAACGTGCGTAACCTGTTCGCCACGTTGGCCACCGCGCGCGGGGACGTCGCGCCGAATCACAACGCACCGGCACCCACGGCCAACGCGCTCCTGCGCTACTTCGCCCGGCAAGGGGCAGACGCCGAGCGCAACGCTGAACAACAAGTACAGCGTGGCCTCGCCGCCTTTCGTGCGTTCTATGACGTGCTGCCCGCCGACTGGGACGGCATGCGGCGGCTCATCGTGCAACCGTACGAACAAGATGCCGCGAGTGTGTCGTTCGCCCGCTCGCGTGAACAGGCCGTCGCGCAACTGGCTTCGGCCTTCGCGGCGAAACGGATCGACGCCATGGTGTATCCCACGATGCCATTCGGCGCGCCCGCCGCGACCGATCCGTGGCCCGACGTACGCACGGCGCTCGGCTACGGCAACTGGCTCGGACTTCCCGAGGTGTCGGTGCCGGCTGGCGACGGTGCGAATGGCATGCCCGCCGGCAATCTGTCGTTCGTTGGACTCCCGGGCAGCGATGCGCGCCTGCTCGCACTGGCCCATGCCTACGAACAGCGTTCACAGCGGTTCGCGGCGCCGCCGACACCGGCGTGATGGCGAGTCTCACGGCGCGTACGCGCGCCATCCTTTCCGTGCTCACGATAGTGCTCATCGTGCTCGCCGGCTGCCACAGTGACGCGACCAATGCGCCGCCTTCCGATGGTCGCCTTGCCACGGGCACGTGGGGTGGTGACAGCGCCGGCGTGCTGGTGAACGACACGATCGCGCACGTGCATGTCGGTAGCACCTACGGCGATGTGCGCGGTCGTGTGCCACTGGACGCCGAGGGTCGATTCACGGCCGTGGGCAGCTTTCTGCTGCGGGCCTATCCTATCGCGATCGGGCCGACGATGCCGACGCAATTCGTCGGACGCGTGCCCGGCGTCCGCGCCGCGCGCTCCTAGTCTCACCTTCACTCATCGGAACATGCGCACACGTTTCACCACACTACTGCTTGCCTTGGCGCTCAGCGGCTGCGCCTCGACCGCGCGCTCGCGCGGGCCGAACGCCGACCTACCCCGCAGCGACGCGCGCCGAGTCGCCGTCATGGCCGTCGTCGACTCGGCGCTCGGACACATCAATAGCGGTGACCTGGTCGCACTTTCGGATCTCATGCTCCCCGAAGCGCAGTTCTTCCCCGCTCGGGAGCAGACAGGTCGCGGTGGCACCTACACGGTGCGCACTATGGCCGCGCAGCGCGCGGCCGGTAAGCGCGCGCCGATCATCGAGCGAGGCTATGACGCCACGGTCCGCGTGGCCGGCACGATCGCGAGCGTGTGGATGCCCTACGACCTCTGGGCCGAAGGCAAGTGGTCGCACTGCGGCATCGACTTGCTCACGTTGGTGCAGGTGGGTTCCACGTGGCGCATTGCCAACTTTACCTACACGGTCGAGCAGCCGCCGGCGTGCCGGATGCATCCGGATGGTGTGCCGGCCGGCTACAAGGCGCCTCCGCAGTGATCGCGGAGTCGCTGGACCCTACTTCGCCCTCCACCGCGCCTTGAGCGCCGCGTAAGCCGCCAAACGCGCCTTGGCTGTCTGCACCATCACCTCCGTAGCCGGCGCGTCGCTCTCCTGCAACACGTCGATCACGGCCTGGTGTGAAGCGGCAACGCCCCCGAAAGCATCCTGACCCGCGAACGTCGTACGCCCGCTCGAGCGAGCTTCGGCGGCCAGTGTCTGCGCTTCAACCATCGCGTCGTACAATGCCAGCGACAGATCGTGCTGCTGCGTAAGCCCGGCCCGCGCTGTCTTCACTCGCGGGTCCATGCGCACGGTGAACGGGTGCGACTGCACGGCGCCATCGACCGTCAGGCGCGCGGTATACACCCCCGGCATCACCCACGGCCCCTCGGGCTCGCACTTGGTGTTGTAAGGCGTCGCTGAGATCGGCAACGAGCACTCGTCGCTTGGCCGAGCATAGTGCAGGTCCCACGTGAAGCGCTGCAACCCGGCCTTGGCACTCGGTGCCGCAGCCGGGCGGAACCAGTAGCGCGGCCAGTTGCCGGCGTCGGTGGGCAGCGGCGTGGGATCGGTGCTCGCGAACGTGCGCAGCACGCGACCGGACGCATTGAGAATCTCGAGCGTTACCGACCGCGCGTCGCGCGACAGGTAGTAGTCGATCATCGCGCCGTCAGGCGGATTCTCGGCTCGCGGTTCATCGGGTGGTACCGGTGTGTCGGTATACATCGAGTAGCGTACGCGCGTGGCGACCGCTGGTTTGAACAGGGTCGCTGGCGCCGTCGCGCTGGTCTCGTTCCACTGCCGCAGTGCTGTTGCGTTGTCGAGAATCCAGAACCCGCGACCGTGCGTGCCAACGGCGATATCGTCGTCCTTGATCACGAGATCGCGGATCGAAATCGCCGGCATGTTGCCGCGCAGCGAGTGCCAGTGATCGCCATCGTCGAGCGAGAACCACACCTGCGTTTCGCTGCCCGCGTACAGCAGGCCACGCCGCTTGGGATCCTCACGCACCACGTTGATCGGCGCATCGGTAGCGATGCCGCTCACGATCTCGGTCCATGTGGTACCGCCGTCGCGGGTGCGATAAATATGCGGCCGCAGATCATCGAGGCGTAGCGTATTCACCGCCGCATACGCCGTGGTGGCGCTGAAGTGCGACGCGTCCATGATCGACACCTTCCACCACGCCCCGATCTGAGGCGGTGTCACGTTACGCCATGTTTTGCCCCCGTTCTGCGTGATGTGCACGAGGCCGTCGTCGGTACCGGCCCAGAGCGTGTTCGAGTCCACGTAGCTGGGCGCGATGGTGTACACCACGCCGCGTCGCGTGGGTTTGGCAGCCGGCGTGTTGGCGTACTTGCCTACGCTGGCCGGCACGTCCCACGTGTCGCGGGAGAGGTCATCGCTGAGCCGCTTCCACGTGGTGCCGCCGTTCACGGTGCTCCACACCACGTTGGTGCCGTAGTACAGCTTCCGCGGATTGATCGGCGAAAACAGAATCGGCATCGTGCGTATGCCGCGGAAGTAATCGGGCCCGCTACCGGGCGCACCACGCGTGCGGCCGATGGTCGGACTCACGTTCTGCGTCTGCCCCGTACGACGATCGAATCGCGACACCGTGCCACCGTACACAATGTCGGGATTGAGCGGATCGGGCGCCACGTAGCTGTACTCGCTCGCCCCGACCGGGCGCCAGTCACGATAGGTAATGCTGCCGTCGTTTCCGCGACTGTTCACGCACGCGGAGCCCGATTCCTGCTGACCACCGCACACGCGGTACGGCCACGCGTTGTCGGTGGTGACATGATAGAACTGCGCGGTGCCTTGGTTGTACCACGAGCTCCACGTCTCGCCGTCGTTTACCGTGACCACAGCGCCCTGATCGGCCACCAGCAGCATCGTGGTCGGCACCAGCGGGTTGATCCACAACCGCTGATAGTCGTCGCCACCCGGTGCCCCGCGGAGCGCGCTCCAGGTCGCGCCGGCGTCGGTGCTCTTCCAGGCCACCACGTTCATCGAGTACACCGTGTTCGGATCGCGCGGGTCCACGGTCACGGCGGCGAAGTCGTCACCGCGTCCGAAAATGCGATTGTCCGTCGTGGTCCGCGCCCATGTCGCACCGGCGTCGTCGCTGCGATACAGACCGCTCTTGGTACCGGCCGTCGCCGTCACGTAGATGCGCCGCGGGTTGGTGGGGCTGATGCCGATGCCCAGGCGTCCGAGCCCATCGGCGGTAGTGGGTAGTCCGCCCGCCAGCTGGATCCACGTGGCACCGCCGTCGGTGCTCTTGAACAGCCCCGAGTTCGGGCCGCTCCACGCCGCGTTCTCCCAGGGCCCTTGTCGTGCTTCCCACAACACCGCGTACACCGTGTTCGGATCGTTCGGCGACAGCACGACATCGGCGCCGCCGGTGTTCTCGTCTTTGAACAGCACGCGCTCGAACGACTGTCCGCCGTTTACCGAGCGGTAGATACCACGCTCCGTGTTCGGTCCGTACGGATGCCCCAGCACCGCCACGAACAGTCGCTCGGGGTTGGTCGGGTCGATCGCGATACGCGGGATCTGCTGCCCGTCGCGGAGCCCCAGATGGGTCCAGGAGCGACCGGCATCGCTCGACCGATACATCCCATTGCCGGTGCTCAGATCGGGGCGCTGAAGCCCTTCCCCGCTGCCCACGTACAAAATGTTCGGATTCGACGGCGCTACTTCCACCGCGCCCACCGAGCCGGTGTTCTCGGCATCAAACATCGGATTCCACGTGCGGCCGGCGTCGTTCGTCTTCCACACGCCGCCGTTGGTGGCCGCCATGTAGAACACATTCGGCTGCGACGGCACGCCGACGGCGCTCTTGGTTCGCCCCGCGCGAAACGGCCCGATGTGACGCCAGCGCGGCCCCTGCACCGCGCCGCTCGGGAACGTGGCTTGGGCGCTCACCGCGCCCGGCGTGGACAGCATCGGAACCGCGGAGACGAGCAGGAGCGCGGCGCGGGAAAGGGAGCGGAAGCGATGCACGAGCGTCTCGGAAAGGGAGCGGGAGAGAACTACCGAACAGAACGTGGGTGCGCGCGCCCAAATCCGTCATAGCGCATCGGCGGTCGGAATCAGTCGGCCCACGTGGGATGCTGCTCGGGATGCAGAAAGTCCGAGCATTGCCCCTCTGCCGTGCTCGGCACCTGCGGGGTCTGCCGGATCCACGGTCCCACCACCGGCCATGCCAGGACTCCGGGCAATTCACGAGCCGTACTCGCCGGGTCGATCATCGTGAACGTGCGCACGCGCGCTGCGTGACCGGCCACGAAGTGCGAGGTCACGAACCCACCGAACGACAGACCCACCAGGTCGATCGGTTGCGTGATGCACAGCGAGTCGAGCAGTTCGCTGAGCTGCGCATCGTACAAAGCGCCGTCGTAAGCGGCAACCGGACGGTCGGACCAGCCGCGACCGGACAGGGTGTGACGAATCACGCGATAGCCGCACTCGCTGAGCGCCCTCGACGTGGAATCCCAGATGTATGATGGCACCGAGAAGCCGTTCACCAGCACCACCACACGCCCGGTATCTGGTCCGGAGATGTCGTAGTACGTGACCCCGCCCGAGAGCGCCACGAATTGTCCGGGCACACCGTTCCGGGCGGCCGCATCCAACGGCGCCTGCTCGGGGTTCTTCCACGCACCGTAGCCAACGAGCGCCGCGACACCGATCGTGAGCGTGGCAAGAGCGACT
>Ga0105046_10013316_pt1 | contig 12742 bp, 10 predicted proteins | sample MAT03_FD_78385 | JGI IMG/M metagenome (GOLD analysis project Ga0105046, IMG submission 78385) | Freshwater microbial communities from Lake Fryxell liftoff mats and glacier meltwater in Antarctica - MAT-03 (megahit assembly) | ecosystem: Environmental > Aquatic > Freshwater > Ice > Liftoff... | reverse complement strand
GGGCCACCGCCGCCCGGCGCGCGGGCATCTGGCCGCGCGTGGGGATGGCGGCGGCCGGATGCGCGCATGACGCAAAACCGCCCTGGCAGGTTTTTTTGGGCCCTAAATATCCCGGGGGGTGAATGGGCCGCAGGCCCAGAGGGGGGCAGAGCCCGCCTTTCTGCATGACAACCCAAACCACGCCGCTCCTGCTGCTCGCAGCCGGCCGCTCGTCGCGGATGCAGGGCCGTGACAAGCTGATCGAGGACGTGCGCGGCCAGCCGCTGCTGCGCGACCGCGCGCAGATGGCGCTGGCGGCAGGGTTCGATGTCCATGTCGCCCTGCCCGCGCCCGACCACCCGCGCGTTGCGGCGCTGGATGGTCTGGCCGTGACCGCGCTGTTCCTGCCTGCGGCGGCCGAAGGCATCGGCGGCACCCTGCGCGCAGCCGTGGCGGCGCTGCCGCCCTGCCCGCGCTTCATGATCATGCTGGCCGATCTGCCCGATCTGACGGCGGACGATCTGCGCAGCGTCCTGAACGCCGCCAGTTCAGCGCCGCAGGCGCTGGTCTGGCGGGGGGCGAGCGGCAAGGTCCCCGGTCATCCGATCCTGTGCGACGCCGCCCTGCGTCCCCGCTTTGCGGGGTTGGCGGGCGATGACGGCGGGCGGACGATCATGGCAGACGTGCGCGACAAAACGGTCCTTGTGCCCCTGCCCGGCGATCATGCGACCCGCGACCTCGACACCCAGGCGGATTGGGCCGTTTGGCGCGCCTCCCCTCTCCCCTGAAGGGGGTGAGGGGTTGGGGGTGAGGGGGTGGGGGGGCGTCAAAACCGAAACTGGGGGCCAGTGGCCCCCCGTCCGTCCATCCAGGCGCCCCCACGGGACCTGGACGATGCTGCATCCTGCTTACTTCACCAGCAACCGCGCCTCGTGCTTTTTCAGCGACTTGCGGGCCGACGGATAGCTTTCCAGCCCCGCCTGCGACCGCAGGTCCGGGAACAGTTCCAGGATCTCGTTGCGCTGGGCGTTGCCGATCCCCTTCAGGCTGTAATCGCCGGGCTGGAAACTTTCGGTCCAGGCCCCGTTCGACAGCACAACCTCGTGCCGGTCGAACATGAAGTGGATGTAACTGGTCGTCATCACGTCGAGTTCAAAGATTCCCGCCGTGCCGACAAGATGCTTGGCCGCCGCCAGCACTTCGCTTTCTTCAAAGTACAGTTGCGTGCGGTCATTGGCGACCAGCAACCGGTGATTCGGCGATACCAGCATGTCGCGTTCCGGCAGGCCATTGCCCAACGCGCCGGCCTTGATCATCACCGGCTTCAGATGCGGGCTGCCGACCAGATCGCGGCCCGACACGTCCTTGCGGCCGACCCAGCGGATCTCCTGGATGCCGTTGTCGCGGGTGATGATCCGGTCGCCGACCTGCAATTCCTCGACCAGACGTTCGCCGCGCGGGGTGGCGATCGCCGTGCCGGGGGTAAAGCAGGGGATGACGTTCTCGATCTCGGTAAAGTCCATCGTGGTGCCGTCAAGGAAGGTCACGATGCCGTCTTCGCGGTCGGCACTGGTATAGGTGATGAAATCCACCCCGGACCCGGTCAGGTTCAGCGTGTCATAATCATCGCCGCCGCTGCCGCCATCGACCACGTCGCCGCCATTGCCGCCCACGAACAGGTCGCGGTCATTGCCGCCGAACAGGTCGTCATTGCCCTGCCCGCCGGTGATGGTGTCATTGGCATGGCCGCCGCGGATCTCGTCATCGTCCACGCCGCCGTCGATGGTGTCGTTGCCGCCGCCGCCGGTGATGGTGTCGTCGTCATCCATGCCAAAGATGGTGTCGTCGCCGGCACCGCCATTGATGCTGTCCATGCCGTTATCGGGCACCAGATCGCCCGCGTCGTCGGGAATGTTCAGGCTGTCGGGGAAGGACGGGTCCAGCCCGCCATAGATCAGGTCGTTGCCGCTGCCACCGTCGACGCTGTCATTGCCTTCGCCGCCGATGATGGTGTCGTTGCCCTGATCGCCGGTGACGCTGTCATCGTCGATGCCTGCATTGATCGTGTCATTGCCCTGGCCGCCCTTGATCGCGTCCTGGTCGTCGCCGGTGCGGATGGTGTCGTCGCCGAGGCCGCCATCAACCGAGTCGCGGTCGTCGAACTGGAACGGGTCAACCGGCAGCGGCGGATAGGGGTTGTCGAACAGGCCGATGCCGCCATCGCTGCTGTCGATGATGTCATTGCCGGCACCGCCATAGATGCTGTCGCTGCCGATCCCGCCATACAGCGTGTCGTTGCCGCCGCCCGAGGCGCGGATTTCGTCATCGCCATCGTCGCCATAGACGGTGTCGTTGCCGATCGAGTCCTGAAAGTAGTCGTTGCCGTCGCCGCCATAGCTTTCGTCGTCGCCGGTATTGCCCAGGATCGTGTCGTCGCCCGCGCCGCCATAGACCAGGTCATTGCCCGACCCGCCGTAGATCTCGTCATTGCCATCGCCAGCGATGATCGTGTCGTTGCCGGCAAAGCCATAGATCAGGTCGTCATTGGCCACCGCACCCGGCAGCAGCGCGTCATTGTTGTCGACCATGTCGCCTTCGGGATCGCCGGTATAGTTGACGTCGATCAGGTCATCGCCCGCTGTCCCTTCGACCGTGCCGTCGCCCATCGGCTCGGGCTCGTCCTGCAGGATGTTCTCGATCTCGACAAAGGGAATCGTCTCGCCGGTGGGGGCGCCATAGCTGTCCAGGAACACCACTGTGCCGTTCCAGCCGTTGCCGTTGCTGTCCGGTGTCAGGTTTTCCAGCCGATAGGGCGGCAGGCCGCGCAGGTCCAGGGTGTCATCGTCCACGCCCCAGGATCCGCCATCCACATTGTCGCCGACGCCGCCGATGATCAGGTCGGCGTCTGCGCCGCCATCGATGCTGTCGGCACCCGCGCCGCCGTTCAGCGTATCGGACCCGTCAGCGCCGTTCAGCGAATCATCGCCCGTGCCGCCATCCAGATCGTCATTGCCTTCCTGGCCCTTGAGCAGGTCATCGCCATTGCCGCCCCTGAGCACGTCGTCGCCTTCGCCGCCCCACAGCTTGTCCTGGCCGTCTTCGCCCCACAGGGCGTCGTTGCCGGCCTGGCCGAACAGATCGTCGTCGCCGCTGCCGCCATAGACGACATCGTCGCCGTCGCCCGCGATCACCTTGTCGGTGCCGCCATAGGCATAGACCAGGTCATCGTTCGGCGCGGCACCGCCCAGGATCGCATCCCCGGCATCGATCATGTCGCCCTGGGGATCACCGGTATAGGCCACGTCGATGTGGTCGTCGTACAGCGTGCCTTCAACAGTGCCGTCTTTCATCTTCCCAAACTCCCCTTAGCCCGCCGCGCCATTGCGCGACGTGCGGTGCAACCTTTCGACCGGCGACGGCAGGCAACCCAAAGTGGATCGCAGTCACGCAGGCCGACAATGATCCGACCAAAGGGCCGGACCTGCGACAATTCATTGCTGAAACGGGCGACAGCCCGATGCAGACACCACGTACCGGCGGTTGAACCGCCGGTCGGTCGCCCCAACGACCGGATCACCCCCCAGATGGGCCTGTCCTGAATACCGTTTGGGACCCTTTGAAAGAAGCAAAAAGTGTCGGGAAAATGGAGGCATCTGTCCCCCTCGCCGCCTGTCCGGGCCGATTGTGGCGGCGCTTCAACAGGGATTGTTTCCGTTTTTGGAAGGTCATGGGGCGCGGTTGCCCCGTTTTTGGCGCAGTTTACCCTGATTCGGGGTCAAAACGGCGGCCTGGGGCCTGCGGTCGTTTCCGAACCGGAAATTATCGACCATGGTTAACATTGCCACGCCCGTCGGGAAATTGCCTTGATCCTGCCCGAATGATGTTCGCACACCGGCATCAATCGGGCCGCGATCAGGACATTGACCACCATTTGCCGCGCCCGGCGCCCGAATCGCCTGCGTGGACGCAAGGCAGCGCATCGGTCGGGGCTGCAAGCGCGACGATTAACGTACCGGGATGTTCTCGCGCAGGATGATGCGCGGCTCGATATAGCGGGCGGTCAGGAACGGGGTCGAGGCGGCGATGGACCCCAGCAACTGGATCACCGCCTGTTCACCGGTCAGCCGGGCGTTCTGGTCAATGACCACGTCGATCAGCCCTTGCGCCAGATAGGCGCGGGCGTTTTCGGTCAGGTCGTGCAGGATGACAAACGGGCGCGGCGGCGGCTGTTCGGCCATGGCCCGGACAATCCCCGCCCGCCCTGCCCCGACGCAGTAGATGCCGACCAGATCGGGATGACGCATCAGCAGACTGCGCGCCGCAGCATAGGATATCACGCTGTCCTCACCCATCTCGATGGCGGGCAGGATGGTCAGGTGCGGGAACTGCGCTGTGATCACGGCGCGAAAACCGTTCTCGCGTTCTTCATGCCCGTGATAAGCGCGCGAGCCGAGGAACAGCGCCAGCGGCCCGACCGTGGCGCGGGCCATCCGGCCCATCACCAGCCCCGCCGTGCGGCCCGCAACCCGGTTGTCGACCCCGACATAGGCCGCGCGCGGCGTGGCCAGCACGTCCGAGGCGATGGTGATGACGCGCACTCCGGCTTCGGACAATTGCCGGATTGCATTGCGGGTGATCGGATGATCGACCGCGATCAGCCCGACGCCGCTGGTCTGCAGCGACATCCGTTCCAGCGCCTTGATCAGCAGTTCGGGTTGCAGCCCGTCGATGGCGTGGATGGTACAAGACGCGACCAGCGGCAGTTGCGCCGCGAATTCGCTGATCGCGGTCGCAAGGCTGCGCATGAAGGCATTGCCGGGCAGCGGCACGAAATATTCCAGATGCGCGGGGCGCGCGGGCAAGGTGACGGTGCCTTCGGTCGGCAGATACCCCAGCGCCTTGGCCGCAGCAAAGACGCGCTGCCGGCTGATCGCCGACACGCCCGCGCGCCCGTTCAGTGCCCTGTCGACCGTGGCGGTCGACACCCCGGCCTTGCGGGCGATATCGGGGATGTTGGCCTTGCGCATCCGGGGGTCCGTGCTCGCGGGCCGGGCGGACGATCCGCGCCCATTGCCGGTTTGGTATCACATCATGGCCCGATTGACCATCCTGCCCGCCGGCATCGCCGTTCACCGCCGGGCCAAAGGATGAGAAGTGAAGTGCAAGTATCTGATCTGGCTATATTCCATGGATACTTTATCGTCAGACCGCCCCGGGACTTGTTCGCCCCTGCGCCAGAGCGGGCGCGGAAAAGATGCGAACTGATGTGTTTTTCCATTGCCTTATCATCTGCCCCCGCGTCTGCTGACCTGACATATGACGCAGGCCCAACCTGCGCGTCACGATGGATTGCGCCCGTTGCCCCCCACAGGCATGCGGTGCCTGCGGCGAATGTGGATCGGGCCAGTCGGCCCATCATTGGTTCTTGGAGGAGACCACCATGCTGAGACGTGCATTTCTGACGATGACCGTGGCTGCGGCGGCGATTGCCGCTTCGGTCAGCGGCGCTGCTGCCGATGGAAAGACCTTTTACTGGATTTCCCACGGCGGCCCGGCCGATCCGGTCTGGACCTATTTCCTGCAAGGTGCCGAGTTGTGGGCCACAGATACCGGCAACACCGTCAACACCTCGTTCTTCTCGGGCGATGTCGCGGCCCAGCAAGAGGCGATCCGCTCGGCCATCGCGGCAGGGGCCGACGGCATCGTGACCACCAGCCCCGATCCCGGGTCGCTGGTTGAGGTGATCAATGAAGTGAACGCTGCCGGGATTCCGGTGGTGAACTTCAACACGCCTGACTCGACCGTTGCCTTCCCCGCCTATGTCGGCAACGACCTGTTTGTCGTCGGCCAGCGCTGGGCGCAGTACGTGGTCGACAACGCCGGGCTGCAGTCCGGCGATTTCGTCTGGATGCCGGTCGAAATCCCCGGCGCATCCTATGGGGTCGAGGAAGAGCGCGGCATTGCCACCGTGTTCGAACCCCTGGGCATCACCTGGGAAGTGACCGAAGCCACGCTTGACCAGGCCGAGGCGATTACCCGGATGTCCGACTATCTGACCGCCAATCAGGCCGAGATCGACGCGATCATCGGTCTGGGCGACCTGGTGACCGGCTCGATCAAGCGCGTGTTCGATCAGAACGGCATCGCACCCGGCACGATCACCGTCGTGGGCTGGGGCAACTCGCTTGACACCACTCAGGCAGTGATGGACGGCTATGTGAATGCCGCGATGTGGCAGGACCCGCAGGCGCAAAGCTATGTCGCGCTGTCGCTGGCCGCGATGATTTCGTCGGGCGTGCCCGCGGGGTTCAGTGTCATCACGGGCGCACTGTACGAAGCGGATACCGCCGCGATCTATCACGGGATCATGGGCGGCAACTAAGACCCCCGGGACCGGACCATGCGGCCGGGCCATGAAACTGGCCCCCGAGACTTGGCCCCCGAGACTGGCCCCCGGGACTGGCTCCTGAGGCCGGACCATGAAACTGGCCCCGGGTGCACCCCCGGGGCCACCCCCTTTTCCCGCAGCCCGAAGGACCGCCCATGCCGCGCAGCCTTGTCGGACGGCTGATCGACCGGCCCGAATTCGGCCCGTTCATTCTGCTGGTCCTGATGATCGTCGTCTTTACCTCGATCAATACCGCCTTCGTCTCGCTGTTGAATATCGGCAATATCCTGGCCTTTACGGTCGAGCTGGGCTTGATTGCGCTGGCGATGACCCTGCTGATGACCAGTGGAGAGTTCGATCTGTCGGTCGGATCGGTGTTCGGCTTTGCCGGCGTCATCATGTGGACGCTGTTCAATTCCGATGTGATGCCGTTGCCGCTGGCGTTTCTGGTGGCGCTGGCGTTGTCGCTGTTCATCGGCTTTTGTTCGGGCGTGCTGGTGACCAGGCTGGCGATCCCGTCATTCCTTGTCACGCTGGGCATGTTGCTGGTGGTGCGCGGCACCTCGCTGTGGCTGACCGACGGCTTTCCGCAGCGGGCCTGGAACGCCGGGGACCAGTGGATCGCCGAACTGCTGGTCGGCGATTTCTTCATCTGCTCGACCGGGATCGAACAGGAACCCTGCGGTTTGCGCATCTATATGTCGGTGATCTGGTTCATCCTGATCGCGCTGGGATGCCACTATGTGCTGGTGCGCACCCGCTTTGGCAACTGGGTCACTGCCACCGGCGGCAACGCCAACGCGGCCCGCAACCGGGGTGTCCCGGTGAACCGGGTCAAGATCGTACTTTTCATGTTCTCGTCGCTGATGGCGGCGCTGGCGGGCGTCATCTCGTCGATCCGCACCTCGGCCGCGAACCCCAATTCGGGCACCGGCTATGAATTGGAGGTCATCGCGATGGTGGTAATCGGTGGCACCGCGCTGATGGGCGGGCGGGGCACGATCATCGGCACCATCCTGGGCATCTTCATCCTGCGGCTGATGCGCAACGGCATCGTGCTGGTGGGGGTGCCGGGGCTGGCCTACAACATCTTTATCGGGGCGATCATCCTGGGGATGATGGCGCTGCATGCCTGGCTGGAACGCCGGCACAATGCGGGGACCTGAGTCATGGCCGATGCCCCGACAGATGTGCTGATCGAGATGCGCAACATCACCAAGCATTACGGCCGGGTGCAGGCGCTGACAGATGTCACCCTGACGATCAACCGCAACGAAATCGTCGGCCTGCTGGGCGACAACGGCGCCGGAAAATCAACCCTGATCAAGGTGTTGTCGGGTGCTGTTCCGCTGACCAGTGGCGAAATCTGGATCAAGGGGCGCAAGGTCAACATGGCCTCGACCAATGATTCCATCGCCAACGGGATCGAGACGATCTATCAGGACTCTGCCCTGGTTCCGCAATTGTCCATCGCGCGCAACCTGTTTCTGGGCCGGGAATTGCGCAAGGGCCCGGCGATACTTGACCGGCTGGACCTGGACGAGATGAACCGCGTCGCGTCCGAGTTGCTGCGCAAGGTCGGGATATCCAAGAACATTCCCGCCACGACGCCGATCGGATCGCTGTCGGGGGGCGAGCGGCAGGCGGTGGCGATTGCGCGGGCGATGTATTTCGACAGCGACCTGATCATCCTGGACGAACCGACCAACAACCTGGGCGTGGCCGAGACGCTGGGCGTGCTGAACTTTGTCCGCGACGCACGCGATTCGGGCCATTCGTGCATCTTCATCGCGCACAACATCCACCATGTTTTCAAGGTGGTGAACCGGATCGTGGTGATGCGGCGCGGCAAGGTGGTGGCCGATGACATCGACCCCAAAGTATCGTCGATTGCCGAGGTCGAAAGCATCATCACCGGCGAGCATATGACGATCTGAGGCCCCATGTATCCTGTTTGCGCCAGTGGCATCCGGTTCGACTTTGACCCCGTCTGCGGTTTCATCCGCAATTTCAGTGTCACCGATCAGGGCCGCGCTGTCGCCCCGCTGCACCGCGCGCCCTGGGTCGGCACGCCCGAGGTCATGGCCCCCGACACCGTGCCGCATCTGGCCGGAATCGAAGGCGACTTCTTCTGCGCCCCCTTTGCTCAGGTGGCCGATGGTGCGGAAATGCATGGCTGGCCGGCCAATGCGGTCTGGTCGGTGCAGCCGGGAACGCATGTGCGCGCCGTTTTGGGCCATGCGGTGAACGGCGCGACGCTGATCAAGGAATTGACACTGACCGGCGGCCACCCGTTCCTGTATCAGCGGCATATCTTTGTCGGCGGTTCGGGTTCCATCGGTGCCGCCAACCACGCGATGGTCAGCCTGCCGCAGGGCGGGATCCTGCGCTTTTCGCCCAAACGCTGGTTCGAAAGCGCCCCCGCCACGCCCGAGGGCGATCCGGCCCGGGGCCGCTCTACCCTGCGCTATCCGGCCCGCGCCAGCGATCCGGCAGCGTTTCCCACCGCTGCCGGCGGCAGCGTCGATCTGCGCCGCTATCCTTGGGCCGCGCGGTCCGACGATTTTGCTGTCGGGGTCGAGGCGCCGGGTCACAGCCTCGGCTGGACCGCGGTGACACGGCCCGCCGAGGGCGATCTGTACCTGTCGCTGCGCCATGCGCAGCGGTTGCCGATGACGATGCTGTGGCATTCGAACGGCGGGCGGGATTATCCGCCCTGGAACAGCCGCCACTTTTCCTGCCTGGGGGTCGAGGAAGGGGCGGCGGTCTACATGCTGGGCGAAAGCGGCACCATGGACCCCGATCCGCTGACCGCCGCCGGACAGTCTGCGCTGTTGACGCTGGACCCGGACCGGACCACCGAAGTCCGCCATGTGATCGGGGCGATTGCCTGGCCCACCGGGCAGGCCGTGGCCAGGATCACCGCGGCGGGCGACAGCCTGACCATCACCGGCGAAAGCGGCGCAGAGCGTGTGTTGCCCTGGCGGGGCGGGTTTCTGGACTGACGCCGTCAGTCAGAACGCCGTGTGACACCGCAGATATTCCGCCGCCGCCAGCCCGAACGGCGCGCCCTTGGTTGCCGCTGCCTGGCGCAGGCGCTGCGTCAGGGCCTGGGTCGGATCGGCCAGAATCGCCGCAACCATCGCCTCGGGCAGACCCGCTGTCCGTGCCTGCAGCGCGAACTGGTGGGCCATGTTGGCAATCGGCGTGGCATGACAGGCCACCGCCGCCATCTGCAGGTCCAGCACGCTGGACGTATCCACCACATGCGTGACCGCCGCAACCGTGCGGCCGAAATACCAGCGCGCCACGGTGCCGTGCGGGGCCAGACCTTCGGCGAAATGTTCGGGGTGGTGCTTGTCGAACATCGCGGTCCAGAACGCTTCGTCCACCGCCTCGGCCAGGACCTTGTGATCCAGATTATCTTCGTACATCAACGAATTGGGGTCGAACGTCATCAGCGCATAGGGTTGCAGCCGCCGCACGGCATGGATGATCCGTTCGCGCAGGGCGACCCGGCTGGCATCGCCCAGCACATCGGTTTGCCAATCCAGATCCGTCGCCCCCCGCAGCCCCAGCACAGTTGCAGCAGCGCGATATTCGGCCCGGTTGCGGGCGATGGTGGTGTCCTGATCCAGATCGACCGAATCCCAGCGGTCATCCGTCACCCGCAGGACGTGCACCTGCCAGCCAGCCGCCACGAACAGCGCCAGCACCCCGCCCGCAAAGATCGCCGCATCATCGGCATGGGCCACCACCACCAGCAGCACCCGGCCCTGCCCCGGCGGCATGGTCCCCGGCCCCAGCACAACCGGTTCGGGGCGCAGTTCGGGCAGGATGAATTCCATCAGCTTTGCCCCAGACTGGCGGCGATACCGATCAGATAGGCCCGCGTCACCGCCTCGGCCCGCGCTTCGTCGCCATCGGCGATGGCGCGGTGGATCGCCGACAACTGGTCGAACGAATGGCGGCGCACGATTTCGGCCACGCTGCCGGATTCGCGGTGGCCGTCGAACTTGTGATCCACCCGCGCTTTCAGAATCTGCTCGAAGGTCCACAGCAGGAAACTGTTGCCCGACGCCTCGTAATAGGCGCGCGCGAACAGATAGATGCGGGATTTGAAGTCGAGCCAGTTGGCAGGTTCCCGCACCGCCGCCAGTGCCGCGCCCAGGCGTTCCAGATGCGCCTCGGTGATGTTGCGGGCGGCCAGAGCGGCCACGCCGGGTTCCAGGATCAACCGCGCCTCGACCGTTTCAAGGAAGGAATGTTCATGCACGGCATGCACATCCACATCGGCATCCAGCCGCTCGATGATCGCGGCGGCATCGTTCGTCAGCCAGGTGCCCGAGCCGACCTTGCGCTGCACCAATCCCGCCTCTTGCAGGATCAGCAAGGCATCGCGCACCTGCTGGCGGGATGCGCCGTACAGGTCGGCCAACTGCCGTTCGTTGGGCAATTGCTGGCCCGGGACGTAACGGCCTTCGCGGAACGAGGCCATCAGATCGGCATGGATGTCCGACGCGGTCAGGCTGCGTTCGCCGGTCTCGGGCGCGTCAAGCAGGCCCGCGTCAGACATGGGCATAGGCCCGGTCCAGCCGCCGCCGCAGATCGGCGACAAAGCCCGGCGTGATGGCGGCATCGTGCGCCAGCGAATGCCACAGGGTCTGGCTGCGGATATACGCGCGCATGCCGGTCAGCCCATCGATCGCCTGATCCCAGCTTAGCCCCATTGCGGGCGGCCGCACGTCCAGCCCGATGCCTGCGATGGTATCCAGCATCTGGTCCGCGCCATCCTCGTGCAGCATCGCGCCGACCACGATGCCCAGACCCACCGGCTGGCCATGCAGGAACTTGCGGCCGGTCTGCGCCTCGAGCGTATAGAACAGGAAATGATCGGTGCCTTCGATATGGCGCGGGCACCAGCCCGAGCCCTGGAACGAGGTGCCCCATTTCAGCCCGTCCACCAGCGCGTCGATGCCCTGGTCCGTCATCGCGCGGATGGCGTCGATGTTGTCGACGATGCCCTTGACCTTGGACAGCGACTGCGCGGCAAGGTCGGGATCCCAGGGCCATTTCGGTTCCAGCCGCCCCTGATCGCGGGCATAGCGCCAATCCAGCACGCCGGTATGAAAACACAGGATATCGCCGATCCCGGACCAGTTCAGGTGCCGGGGGGCGGCGCGCAGCACGTCATAGTCGATGAACACGCATTGCGGCACGGCATAGCCGCGATAGACGATCCTGCCGCCCTCGCGCAGGCCGGAGCGGTGCGAATAGACCGCGTTCACCGACAGCGCTGTCGGGGCCTGAAACAGCGGCAGGTTGCGCCGCCAGGCGAAATACTTGGCCACGTCCAGCGCCTGCCCACCGCCCAGGCCGATGATCGCGCGAATGTCGGTCAGGCCGGCGGCGTCGCGGTCCAGATCGGTCTTTTCGATGCTGTCGGTCAGATACAGCCGATAGTCGGCCCCGGCGAAATCATCGGCGAACAGCGGCCACAGATCGGGCATCGTCACGATCAGGAACGGCGGGTTCACGAAATTGCGGAATTCGCCGATCAGGCCACGGCCCATCACGGTGGGAAAGCCATAGTCAAGGCAGGTCTGGCACATCTGGTGGCCCCTTGGTCAGTAAGTGGCGGTCAGCCCGCCATCGACGGTCAGACATTGGCCGGTGATATAGGCGGCAGCATCGGAAAGCAGAAACACAAAGGCCCCGGCGCAATCGGCCGGCGTGCCGGGGCGGGCGAGCGGGATCTTGCGGGCGCCGATATAGATGGCGCGAAAGGCATCGGTGTGGTGTTCATGCGTGCCATCGGCCATGATCGCCATCCGCGTGTCGATGAACCCCGGGGCCACAGCATTCACCCGCACGCCCATCGGCGCAAAATCCACCGCCATCACGCGGGTCAGGCCCAGCCCGCCCGCCTTGGCCGCCGTATAGGCCGCGCCGTTGGCCTGCCCGGCCAGCGCCATGATGGACGAGGTATTCACGATCGACCCATGCCCTTGCAGATGCGGCAACGCAGCTTGCGACACCCGCAGGATCGAGGTGAGGTTGATCGACAGCACCTCGGCAAAGCGTATCTCCGACGCGGTGGCACTATGGCCTTCGTCCAGAATCGCGGCGTTGTTCACCAGCCCGTCAAGACCGCCAAGGCCCGCGACCGCCAATGCCACGCCCGCAGCGACCGAGGCCGCGTCGCCCACGTCCATCGTGATGGCAAGCGCGCCATCGGCTGCGCGCTGAAGTTCCGCCGTGTCCCGGTCGGCCATCGCCACTTGCGCCCCGGCAGCCCGCGCCGCCTGCGCCACGGCCAGCCCGATGCCGCGCGCGGCACCGGTGATCAGGATGCGCTTGCCCTCAAGCATCGCC
>Ga0105046_10013315_pt1 | contig 12743 bp, 10 predicted proteins | sample MAT03_FD_78385 | JGI IMG/M metagenome (GOLD analysis project Ga0105046, IMG submission 78385) | Freshwater microbial communities from Lake Fryxell liftoff mats and glacier meltwater in Antarctica - MAT-03 (megahit assembly) | ecosystem: Environmental > Aquatic > Freshwater > Ice > Liftoff... | reverse complement strand
CTTTGCCGTCTCCGCCCCCGCTGGACCCGGCGCTGACCGGGGTGCAGCCCGCCTGACAGGGCCAGCCCATAAGCGCGAAACCTCTCGAAACCGGGCGTAGGGTGCGTGCTTGCACGCACCGCTTCGTCAGATCTCCTCGACCACCATCAGATCGCGCACACTCGCCCCCTTGGCATGAGCCAGCGCCGCCTGATAGGCCGGGGAGTGATAACACGCCACCGCCGCCTCCAGGCTGGGAAACCGCGCCACAACATTGCGCGCCCGGTCGCGGCCCTCAAGCTGCACATAGCGCCCGCCCCGCGCCAGAAACACGCCGCCATGCGCCGCAATTGCAGGCCCGGCGCTTGCCGCATAGCGCCCGTAAGCCTCCGGGTCGGTCACTTCGACATGGGCAATCCACAGGGCCGTCGGCATCACACCCCACCAATCACGGCCAGCGCTGCCGCCATGGCCTGATCGGCAAGGCCGATCTCGGCCCCCCCGGCCTGCGCCATGTCGGCCCGCCCGCCGCCGCCCTTGCCGCCCATCGCCTCGGCCGCTGCCCTGACCAGCGCCACCGCCGACAACCGCCCCGTCAGATCACCCGTAACCCCCGCCGCGACAGCCGGTTTGCCCCCGGTATCGGCAATCAGCACCACCGCCCCCGACCCCAGCCTGGCCTTCATCTCGTCGATCATCGCCGGCAGATCCTTGCCCGACACCCCGGTCAGCACTTGAGCAATCACCTTGATGCCGCCCACGTTCTGCACCTGCGGCCCCGATCCGGCCCCCATCGCCAACTCGCGCCGCAGCGTCGCCACCTCGTTCTGCAAGGCGCGCCGTTCGTCCTGCAATACGCTCACCCGGTTGACCACCTCGCCGGGATGGGTTTTCAGTATCCCCGCCGCCGTCGCCAGCGCACGCGCCTCTGTCAGCAGATGGTCCAGCGCGGCCTGCCCGGTCAGCGCCTCGATCCGCCGCACGCCCGAGGATGAGGCGCTGTCGCTCAGCAGCACGAACGCCCCCACATCCCCGGTCCGCGCCACATGCGTGCCGCCGCAAAGCTCCAGCGAATAGACCGCCCCATCTGCCCCCTTGCCCGATCCTTCCAGCCGCCCCATCGAAATCACGCGCACCTCATCGCCATATTTCTCGCCAAACAACGCCTGCGCGCCCAAGGCACGGGCATCGTCCGGCGTCATGATCCGGGTTTCCACGGGGGTATTCTGCCGGATGAAGCCGTTCACCTCGGCCTCCACCCCGGTCTGCTGCGTCTGGGTCATCGAATGGCCATGGCTGAAATCGAACCGCAGTCGGTCCACCGCGTTCAGACTGCCGCGCTGCGCCACATGGTCGCCCAAAGCCCGCCGCAGCGCCTCGTGCAGCAGATGGGTCGCGGAATGGTTGGCGCGGATCGCGGACCTCCGGTCGTGGTCGACCTCCAGCCGCGCCGCCTGCCCCAGCGTGATCGACCCTTCGGTCACCCGCGCCACATGCAGAAACACGCCCGCCGACTTGCGTGTATCGGTCACTTCGGCCCTGCCGGTCGGCGTGACAATCCAGCCCACGTCACCAACCTGCCCGCCACTTTCGGCATAGAACGGCGTCTGGTTGACAACAATCTGCACCGGTCCCTCCGCCGCAGTCACCCGCGCGCCATCCTGCACCAGCGCCAGAACCTGCCCCTCGGCCACCTCGGTGTCATAGCCCAGAAACTCGGTCACGCCATGTTCTTCGGCCAACTCGTACCAGATCGCCGCGTCCGCCGCACCGCCGGCCCCGGTCCATGACGCCCGCGCCTTGGTGCGCTGTTCGTCCATCGCGGCGTCAAAACCCGCAACATCCACGGCCCGCCCCTTTTCGCGCAGCGCGTCCTGCGTCAGATCCAACGGGAACCCATAAGTGTCATACAGCTTGAACGCCGCCGCCCCCGGCAGCGCCGCCCCGACAGGCATCCGGGCTATTTCGTCATCCAGCAGCCGCAAACCACGCTCCAGCGTCTGCTTGAACCGCGTCTCTTCCGACCGCAACGTCTCGCTGATCAACGCCTGCGCCCGGCCCAGTTCGGGATAGGCGCCCCCCATCTGCTGCACCAAGGCAGGCACCAGCCGGTGCATCACCGGGTCCTGCGCGCCCAACATATGCGCATGCCGCATCGCCCGCCGCATGATCCGCCGCAAGACATAGCCGCGCCCCTCGTTCGACGGCATCACCCCGTCGGCGATCAGGAACGACGTGCTGCGCAGGTGGTCGGCAATCACCCGGTGGTGAATTTTGCCCGGACCATCGGGGTCGCTGGAGGTCGCATTTGCGGATGCCTCGATCAGGCTGCGCATCAGGTCGGTGTCGTAGTTGTCATGCTTGCCTTGCAGCAACGCGCCGATCCGCTCCAGCCCCATGCCGGTGTCGATGCTTTGCATCTCCAACGGTACCATCGAGCCATCGGCAAATTGCTCGTTCTGCATGAACACGTTGTTCCAGATTTCGATGAACCGGTCGCCGTCCTGATCGGCGCTGCCGGGGGGGCCGCCCCAGATATGATCGCCGTGATCATAGAAAATCTCGGTACAGGGACCGCAAGGGCCGGTTGGACCCATCCGCCAGAAATTGTCTTCATTGTCGATCCGGATGATCTTGTGATCGGAAAATCCGGTCACTCGCTTCCAGATCGCCGCCGCCTCCTCGTCGGTGTGATACACGGTGACACAAAGCCGGTCACGGTTCAGGCCAAAGTCCCTGGTCAGCAACTCCCAGGCAAATTCTATCGCCTGTTCCTTGAAATAGTCGCCGAAACTGAAATTCCCCAGCATTTCAAAGAACGTGTGGTGCCGCGCGGTATAGCCCACATTGTCGAGGTCGTTGTGCTTGCCCCCCGCCCGCACGCATTTCTGGGCGGTGGTCGCCCGCTTGTAATCCCGCGTCTCAACCCCGGTGAAACAGTTCTTGAACTGTACCATGCCCGAGTTGGCGAACATCAGCGTCGGGTCATTGCGCGGCACCAACGGCGAGCTTTCGACCTGCCGATGGCCGTTTCGCACAAAGAACTCAAGGAAGGTAGAGCGAATATCGTTCAGAGACGGCATGCGGGCGACCCTTCGAGGCGGGAAAACGTGAGGCTGGACCTCCGTTTAGCCCCCCTCTGCCGGGCTGTCCACCGCCGTTTGGCAAAGGCCAGTTTACCCCCGCTTACCGCTTCAATCGTCGGTCAGGCTTTCAGCGTCGCCACCCTTGATCGAGAAATCAAGGCCATGCACCGCGCGGATCTTGTCTTCGATGTCCTGAGCCGTCGCAGGGTTGCTGCGCAGGAAGGTCTTGGCATTTTCGCGCCCCTGCCCGATCCGCTCATCCCCATAGGAGTACCACGACCCCGACTTCTCGATGATCCCCGCCTTCACGCCCAGATCGACAAGCTCACCTGTCTTGGAAATGCCCTCGCCATACATGATGTCGAATTCGACCTCCTTGAAGGGCGGGGCGACCTTGTTCTTGACCACCTTGACCCGCGTGGCGTTGCCCACCACCTCGTCGCGTTCCTTGATCGCCCCCGTGCGGCGAATATCCAGACGGACCGAGGCGTAGAATTTGAGCGCGTTGCCGCCCGTTGTCGTCTCGGGAGAGCCGAACATCACGCCGATTTTCATGCGAATCTGGTTGATGAAGATCACCATGCAGTTGCTGCGGCCAATGCTGGCCGTCAGTTTGCGCATCGCCTGGCTCATCAGACGGGCCTGGCTGCCCATCTGCATGTCGCCCATGTCGCCCTCGATTTCCGACTTCGGCACCAGCGCCGCCACCGAATCGACGACGATCAGACTGACCGCACCCGAGCGCACCAGCGTGTCGACGATCTCCAGCGCCTGTTCGCCCGTGTCGGGTTGGCTGATCAGCAGGTCATCCAGATTAACGCCCAATTTCTTGGCATATTGCGGGTCCAGCGCGTGTTCGGCATCGACAAACGCACAGACACCGCCCTTTTTCTGTGCTTCCGCCACCACATGCAGCGTCAGCGTGGTCTTGCCCGAGCTTTCCGGCCCGTAAATCTCGACGATCCGCCCCTGCGGCAACCCGCCGATCCCCAAGGCTATGTCCAGCCCCAGAGAGCCTGTCGAGGTCGCTTCGATGTCCATTGCCGGGCTGTTGGCGCCCAGTTTCATGATGGACCCTTTGCCGAACTGCCGTTCGATCTGCGCGAGCGCACTTTCCAGTGCCTTCGCCTTGTCCATGTCGCGCTTGTCTTTCAGGTCCAAAACATTCCCCGCCGCCATCTGCCTGTTCCCTTATCCCACAGCCGCTGTCTGGCGGCAATTGATCACGCCGCCGCTTGGCGGCAATTGCACCTATGTTCGCCTTTTGTTTTCCCTCTATGGTGGAGTTAGCAGAACATTTCAATCGAATAATCGTAAATTCAGCATCTTCCCAAACTCCTTAAGGAATAGTTAGGGTGCAACGCTGATCACGGAGAAATCATGCTGATATTCTGGAAACCGCGGCTTGTGCTGCTGGCCACGCCGAAAACCGCATCGACCGCGATCGAACAGTCGCTGGATTCGCTGGCGACCGTGGTCATGCGGCGGCCGAATGCGCTGCGTCATACCGATGTGCGCAACTATCAGGCGTTTCTTGCCCCCTATCTGGCGGCGTCCGCGGGCGAGCGATTTTCAGTGGCCGCCTTGATGCGAGAGCCGCGCGACTGGCTGGGCAGTTGGTATCGCTCGCGCCAGTCCGAAGACGAGCCGGCCGAGACCAGTACGCGCGATGTGACGTTCGACGACTTCGTGCGCGCCCATTGCCGCGACCAGCCCCCCGCCTTTGCCGATGTCGGAAGTCAGGCTGCGTTTCTGGCCCCCGCCGGACTTCCGCCGGTCGATCATGCCTTTCGCTATGAGGCGCTGGAATCCTTCCTGCATTTTCTGGAGGAACGGCTGGGCTGCGAGATCATCCTGCCGCGCCTTCTGGTCTCGCCGCAGGGCGACACCGCTCTGACCCCGGCTACCGAAGCGGTACTGCGCAACCTGCGGGCGCAGGATTTTGAGTTGTATTACAGTCTGGCCGGAATTTAATGCAACTGCCCCTGCACCGTCGCCGTCAGGTCAGTCAACGAAAACGGTTTGGGCAGGAACACCGAATTGGGGATACGGGCCTGGGTTTCCGACAGATAGTCCTCGGCATAGCCAGAAACGAAGATCACCCGCACATTCGGGCGGCTTTCCAGTGCCTGTTTGACCCACGACGGGCCGTCCATCCCCGGCATCACCACGTCGGTGACAAAGATATCGACTTCAAGCCCCGGATCTTCCAGCGTTTTGAGCGCCTCTTCGGCATTCTCGGCCTCCAGCACCGTATATCCGCGCATTCGCAACGCACGGCTGGCGAAGGCGCGCACCGGGGCCTCGTCCTCGACCAGCAGCACCACGCCCTCGCCCTGTTTCATCACGATCCGCTTGGGCGGTTCGGCCACGGCTTCGGCGGGGGCGTCGTGGATCGGGAAATAGAGCAGAAAGACCGAACCTTCGCCCGGCGTCGAATCGACAAAAATGAAGCCGCCCGACTGTTTCACGATGCCGTAAGCCGTCGACAGGCCCAGTCCAGTGCCCTCTCCAGCCTTTTTCGTGGTGAAGAACGGCTCGAAGATTTTCTGCATCCGGTCTTCGGGGATGCCGATGCCGGTATCGCTGACCCGGATCACGGCGTAATCGCCGATGGGCACCACGGCGCGGTCGCGGCGCAACTCCTCCGTCAGGGCGAGCGCCTCGGTGTCGATGCGGATCGTGCCGCCCATCGGCATCGCATCGCGCGCATTTACCACAAGGTTCATCAACACCTGTTCCAACTGCCGCTTGTCGGCGCGAATCGCTCCCAATCCGGTCGAGTGCATCAGTTGTAGCCGGATCCGTTCGCCGACCAGCCGGTTCAGCAGATGGGCAAGGTCCGACAGCACGTCCTGCAGTTCAAGCCGTTCAGGCTTTAGCGTCTGTTTGCGCGAGAAGGCCAGCAATTGACCCACCAGTGACGCCGCACGGTTGGCGTTCTGGTGAATTTGCACAAGGTCGGCATAGTCCGAATCCTCGCGGTCGTGGCGCAGCAGCAAAAGGTCGCAATGACCCGAGATGGCGGTCAGCAAGTTGTTGAAATCATGCGCCACGCCACCTGCCAACTGGCCGATCGCCTGCATCTTCTGGCTTTGCACGAACTGCGCCTCCAGCGTTTTCAGCGCGGTTGCGTCCTGCAGAACGGCCAGAACCGCCGGCCTGCCCGCCTCGACGATCCGGCGCAGCGTGATTTGCAGGAACACCTCGGCCTCGCCCGACCGCAAGCGCAGAACTTCGGCGCCCCCCGGCACCCGTTCGGCCCCCACATCGGCCAGCCAGTCCGACACCGGGCGACCCAACCCCTCGAACAGGTCGTGGAACATCGCACCGCTACCGATGGCCAGTCCCAGAAATTCGCGCGCGCCCCGGTTGGCCGCCGCCAGACTGCCGTCCAGCGTGAATTTCATCAGCGCCACCGGCACATGTTCAAAATCGGCCAGCACGGCCCCGGTTTCGGGCCGGCTTTGCACCGGCAGCAGGTAAATCTCGCGCCGTTCGCTGCCGCCCTCGATCTCGGCCAGAACGGCGCGGACCGGGCCATCGACCGACGCCACCTCGACCTCTTCGCCCGACCGCAGCACGGGTTGCGCGAAAATCCGGTCCAGCCGTTTCGGCCGACCGCCCAGCAGGCGGCGCATCGCCTCGTTGGTGAACAGGACGACCCCCGCCTTGTTGGCAGTCAGCATTGGCAAGGACAGCGTTTCCGCCCCGCGCCCTGCCCCGGCCCTGTCCAGAAACTCCTCCATCCGCCACAGATAGCGGTCGACCGACAGGCGGTGCACCGACAGCCGGGTATGGCCGCGCCGCGTGACCACATCCTCGCGGGAAGAACCTGCATGCGCGGCGCGGTTCTGCAACCGGTACAGCACCGCAGAGGGCGAGGCGAAATGATCGTGCAGCGCCGCTACCAGCGTCGCCCCGTCACGGTCGCCGAACCGCCCGCGCGCCGCGTCGTTCTGGAAATGAATCTGCCCCATCGCGTCCGACATGAAACACGGCGCGGAATCGAGCCCGACAAGCGTTGCCAACTGCCTTTCCTGCCGCAGCAAGCGCCACCGACCCAGCTCCGCCACTGCGCGCAGGCACAGCACCATCGCCAGAAACGTAGCCCCCCCGACCGCCGCCGCAATCTGAAGTTCGCGCTGCGGCGACAGGAAGCTGAGCGAAAAGCACCCGAGCCCTGCAGCCACCAGCAGCCACAAGCGCGACCCTTGGCCCCGCGCGGATCCTGCTATCCCGCCAAAGTCTGACACCGATCTGGCCACCTTGCCCCCCTTTTGGGATTCGCGTGTAAGTCCATACGGCGGCGAAATCGTTAATCCCGACTTAACTGCAACCGAAAAACTTCGATGATCCCTTATAGGTTGTGTAGATCGGACTCAGGGTTGCGTCAATAATGCCAGAAAAAAGCCGTCGCCGCCCTGCAAGGGCGTGAACCGCTGTTGATGGGCGCATTTCCAGCCGTTTGTCCGTGCCAGAAACGCAGCGACCTGATCTTCATTCTCGGCCCGCAGCAGCGAGCAGGTCACATAGGCGAGCCACCCCTCCGGCCCGGCCATCGCGGCGCAGCGGTCCAGAATACCCGACTGGATGGCCTGCACTTCCGCCAGACGCGCCGCTGTCAGCGCCCATTTGCCCTGCGGATCGCGCCGCCAGCTTCCCGATCCGGAACAGGGCACATCCATCAGGATCGCATCATAGGGCGCTGTCTTTTCAGGAGTTTCCGTCAGTTCAACCTTGACGCCCGCCCGATCCGCCCGCGCCACCAGATCACGCATCCGCCCCGGCGCCGCGTCGTGCGCCCAGATATGCAGATCGGCCTGCGCAGCCATGGCCAGCATTTTGCCCCCACCCCCTGCGCAATGGTCAAGCACCCGTTGCCCATCGCGCAGCGGCAGCGCCGCGACCACCGCCTGCGAGGCTGCGTCCTGCAACTCGACGACCCCAGTCAGATAGGCTTGGGACGTCTGGATTTTGCGAGCACCGTCGGTGACTTCCAAGGCAAACTTCGCCAAAGGATGCGGCACGGCCGCAATCCCTTCCTCGGCCAGCATCGCCAGCGCCTGCGCCACCGTCCCCCTTACGCGGTTGACCCGCAGGAACACCGGCGCGCGGTGGCGCAGGGCCTCCATGACCGGGGCGAAATCATCCCCCAAGGCAGCCTGCAACGGCTCTGACAGCCAGTCGGGACAATCCAGCGCCTCCAGCGGTGAGGGATCGCGCGGGGCGTCGGCCTCGGTCAGTCCGGCGGGCGCGTGGCCGATCCCGGTGAACAGCGCCTCGGGGTCCGCCCCGCTGGCCCGAACCCCGCCCAGCACCAGCCCGCGCCCCGTAAGCCCGCCCCCCAATGCCGCAAAGCTGCGCCGACAGCGCAGCGCGTCGAACACCAGATCGCGCAGCGCCGCCCGGTCGCCCGACCCGGCAAAGCGGTGCGCGCGGCCCCAGCCGGTCAGCGCCGCCTCGGGCGCAGCCCCGTCCAGCACGGTGTCCAGCACCTCGATCGCCGCCGCCAATCGCGCCGCCGGGGTCATGTTTTGCGCGTCCCGAACATCCCGCCCTCTCGCTGTCAAACACCAGACGCCTACAGGCCGAAAGCCGCCTGTGCAACTTCGCCACCTTGGCAAGCCCCGGCCCGCACCGCTTAATGGGGAACACAGCACAGGACTGCTAGCCAGATGCCCGACCGATCCCCCCAGCCAATCCGCGACGGCGAGGCTCTTTGCGCGATTGAAGATCGTGCCGGATCCCCTTCGCCGGGACCCGATGCGCCGCGACCCGATGCACCCAAACCCGACGGCCCATCGCCGAAACGCAAACTGCGCCTGTCCGACATGCTGGTCGCGATTGCCGCCGACGAAAGCCGCGACCGGGTGTCGGTGGCCGATTTGCTCGCCTCGATGGACAGCCGGGCGATGGGGGCGTTGCTGCTGATCTTTGCGCTGCCGAACGTGCTGCCCAGCCTGCCGGGGACCAGTGGCATTCTGGGCCTGCCGCTGATTTATCTCACATCGCAGATGATGCTGGGGCGGCTGCCATGGCTGCCGAAGTTCATCGCCGCGCGTTCGGTTTCCCGGACCGATTTCGCCAATCTGGTCGACCGGTTGGCTCCCTGGCTCGCCTGGTCGGAACGGTTCCTGAAACCGAGGCTGAGCTGGCTGGTCCATGAAAAGGCCGAGCGGTTGATCGGGGCGCTAGCGTTGATCCTGTCGGTCATCCTGCTGCTGCCGATCCCGTTCGGCAACATGTTGCCCGCGCTGGCAATCACCCTGTTCGCGCTCGGGCTGATGGAGCATGACGGCGTCTGGGTGATCGGCGGCGTGGTGGTGACGATCGCCGCCGTGTCGGTGGTGGCGGCGGTGTTGTGGGCGTTGGCCAAAAGCCTTTTGTTCGTGCTTGCGGGGGCGTTCGGCTAGCCGGTCGCCACCTTACCCCTGCGTCAGGCTAAGCACAGTGCCGTAAGGATCCTTGAACCACGCGACGCGCATCTTGCCGTCGGGTGACGTCCAGATGCCGACTTCATCCTGTCCCAATCCCGGATACACCGAGAAGGTAACACCGCGCTCGGACAGGTCGAGTACAGTTTCGGAAGTATCGACCACCGTCCAGCCAATCACAACCTGGGGATGCGGCGTGTGGACTTCGACGCTGGTCACCCGCAGTTCCATTCCTCCAGTTTCAAACATCGCAGCGAAGTCATCTTCCCGCGCCAATGTCAGGCCCAGAACGTCGCTTTGGAACTGCCGCTCCGCCCTGCGGTCCCTAGTCAGCACAAATCCGATGACCGGAGCAGCCTCCAAACCACTCATCTCTCGCATTTTCCTGACTCAGCCGACCCGGTAGTTCGGGCTTTCACGGGTGATCTGCACGTCGTGGACATGACTTTCCTTCAGCCCCGCCCCGGTGATCCTGACGAACTGGCAGTTGGCCCGCATCTCGGCAATGTTGGCACAGCCGGTGTAGCCCATCGCCGCGCGTAACCCGCCGACCATCTGGTGGATGACTTGTGCCGCCGACCCCTTGTAGGGCACCTGCCCCTCGATGCCTTCAGGCACCAGCTTGTCACTGGCCGCATCCTTCTGGAAATAGCGATCCGCCGACCCGCGCGCCATGGCACCCAGCGACCCCATCCCGCGATAGGATTTATACGACCGCCCGTTCCACAAGATCACCTCGCCTGGCGCCTCGTCCGTCCCGGCAATCGCAGAACCGACCATGGCGCAAGAAGCCCCTGCCGCAATCGCCTTGGCGAAATCACCTGAGTATTTGATCCCGCCATCGGCGATCACGGGAATGTCGCCCGCAGCCCCCGCCGCATCCATGATCGCGGTCAGTTGCGGCACCCCGACCCCCGCCACGATCCGTGTAGTGCAAATGCTGCCGGGTCCAATGCCGACCTTCACCGCATCCGCCCCCGACCCGATCAGCGCGCGTGTCGCTTCGGCCGTCGCCACGTTGCCCGCCACCACCTGCACGTTGTTGGACAACCGCTTGATCCGCTCGACCGCCAGGGCCACGCCTGCCGAATGACCATGTGCGGTATCAATCACCACCATATCGACCCCGGCTTCGATCAGGGCTTGGCTGCGTTCGAACCCCGCATCCCCCACCGTCGTCGCAGCGGCAACCCGCAGCCGACCCAAGCCATCCTTGCAGGCATGCGGGTTCAATACCGATTTCTCGGTGTCCTTCAGGGTCAGCAATCCCGTCAGCCTGCCGTTGCCGTCCGTCACCAGCAGCTTTTCGATCCGCCGCGCCTTCATCAGCGAAATCGCCGCCTCACGGTCGGCTGGCTCGCGCAGCAGCGCCAGATTGTCGGATGTCATCATCACCCGCACAGGGGTCTTGTCGTCAGACGCAAATCGCATGTCGCGGTTGGTCACGATCCCCAGCACCCGGCCCTGATCGTCCACCACAGGAAAGCCTGTGATGTTGTAGCGGTCCATCAGCACCTTGGCATCGGCCAGCGTCTGATCCGGGGTCAGGGTGATCGGCGCATAGACCACGCCGCTTTCAAACCGCTTGACCCGACGGACTTCGCGCGCCTGCGCCTCGGTGTCCAGATTGCGGTGGATGACCCCGATCCCCCCCGCCTGCGCCATTGCAATCGCCATGCGGCCTTCGGTCACGGTGTCCATCGCCGAGGACAACAGCGGAATGTTCATGCGGATGGCTTTGGTGACAAAGGTCGCGGTGTCCGCCTCGTTCGGCAATACCGAACTTGCTGCGGGAACCAGCAACACATCGTCAAAGGTAAACGCCTCGCGAATCTCCATGATGGCCTCCTGGCGGAATCTGGGGAGTTGTTCGTTTTGACGGCTCCCTGTTTCACGGCACCGTCACCTTGGCAAGTCCCAATCCACCCCCTTGCCCTCGCTCCCGCCCCGTGCAGACTGCCGCGAAACAGGGGGCCTGCATGCGCGTCGCGCTCATCGAAAACTCGGAATTGACCATGCACGGTCAGGTCGGCGTCGCCCTGCACGAGGTCGCTGCCCGAACTTCCATCTACCGCCCCTTCGCCGACGGTCTCCTGCCCGACCCCGGCAGCTTTGACGCGCTGGTGTCGTTCGGTGGCGAGCAGTCCGCGCTCTGTGACGATCTCTACCCCTACCTGCCGCGCCTTGCCGCCCTGATGGCCGATGCGGCAAGGCGCAATCAGGCGGTGCTGGGCATCTGCCTCGGCTCGCAGGTCATGGCGCGAGGCCTTGGCGCAAAAAACCACATCGGCACCGCGCCCGAGTTCGGCTGGCATCCCGTCACCCTGACGGATGCAGGCCGCACCGACCCCGTCCTGCGCGCCCTGCCCCCCGATTTTCCGACGTTCGAATGGCACAGCGACACCTTCACCCTGCCCCCCGGCGCCGCCCATCTGGCCACCACCGGCGTGGCACCCATCCAATGCTACCGCCACGGCCGCGCCGCCTACGGCATGCAGTTCCACTTCGAGGCCAGCCGCGCCGTCGTCGCCACGTGGACCCGCATCCTGCCCGAGGTGGTCGAAGGCAAGGAACCCGGCTGGACCGCCGCCCTGCCCACCCGCGCCGCCACGGTGGGGGCCGAGGCAGACGCCCACGGTCTGGCCATCGCACGGGCCTGGGTCGCATTGATCTGAGGTCCGCGTCAGGCCAGACTGCCGGAGCCTCCGGCGGGGATGTTCGGGCCAAGATGAAAGCCCACAGGGCAGAAACCCCCCGGACACGCTGCGCCTCCGGTCAGGCCTCCTCCTTCCGCCGCACCTGTTCGCGCGCGCGCCGCACCGCCCGCCCCCGGATCGCCTTCGGAACGCGCGCTGGTCCGAGCGGGGGCTCGATGCCCCCCGAGGACCACCCCCTCCCCGATCCCGCTCGCGGCAGCGAGACCCAGCCCGCCCGCAAACAAGATGCGCCCACGGTTACCCCTTACTGAAGACGCAGCACCTGTTCGCGCGCGCGCCGCGCCGCCCGCCCCCGGATCGCCTTCGGAACGCGCGCTGGTCCGAGAGGGGGCTCGATGCCCCCCGAGGACCACCCCCTCCCCAATCACGCTCGCGGCAGCGGCCAGCTTGCCCGCAAACAAGATGCGCCCACGGTTCCCCCTTACTGCTTACGCTGCACCTGTTCGCGCGCGCGCCGCACCGCCCGCCCCCGGATCGCCTTCGGAACGCGCGCTGGTCCGAGGGGGGGCTCGATGCCCCCCGAG